>Ga0187881_10004699_pt1 | contig 10908 bp, 7 predicted proteins | sample June2016WEW_19_1_2_FD_133017 | JGI IMG/M metagenome (GOLD analysis project Ga0187881, IMG submission 133017) | Peatland microbial communities from SPRUCE experiment site at the Marcell Experimental Forest, Minnesota, USA - June2016WEW_19_100 | ecosystem: Environmental > Terrestrial > Soil >...
GTCGGCTCCTAACTCGGCTCCGATTCTAGCCGCTCGTTTTATCCATGAGATATCAGTGGGATTTTTTGCAGGCACACATTCTCCTAGCAATGGAAGCCCCCATTTATCGGCCTCGTCTGCTATCTTACCAAAGAGACCAAATCCCTCGGAGTCTCTTAAACCTCCCAAGTAGATCGTCATCGCAACGCCGTCCGCTCCAAGTCTAACAGCTTCTTCGCAGCTCGACGTCAAGTAGTCAAATGGTTCGTTTAGATAATCTGCTGCTCCTGAAATCCGAAGGATAATGGCTGCATCACCAAAGACCTCTGGAGAGCATGCTTTCAGGATACCTTTCTGAACTAACAAGGCATCTGCACCTCCCAGTACAACCTTTCTAACTGAATCGACGATCGATTCTATTCCTTGAATTGGACCCATGTATCCACCATGATCCATGGCGACAATACAAGTTGTTTTGCTCGAAGTGTCAATGAGTCGACGCATTCGGATGCTCTTGCTCATTTGATTCTTCACTGTTTTCATCCAGTTCCACTGGAGGTTGGGATTTAAGGGTTCTGAGAATCCCACTCTGCGGAGTCTCCGCACTCACAAGATGTGATCTGAAACTCCGGAAATCTTGTCAAGATATTGAGACATTCCTCTGCAATTGAAGTTTTCTTGTTGGGACTCGTCCCGTCGACACATACCGCGTTTGGGGTCTACTTGAACTGGTCCGCAAACGCGCGGTATAAAGATTGCAACTCTTTGGCTTTGGCTTCGCTATTCTCAATTTCTAAACGCCTGCAATTGTAACCTAGCATATCTCTCATTATTCTGACGGACTTGTCGGTGCAGACAACCGTACCCTCATTCTCTATCCTCTCAATCCCGTCAAACTTCTGAGCTTCTTCGTTGATCTTCACTGCTTGCTCGAGAGTCAACTCCTCAGGCAGAACAACTTCCACTCCTCGCGCATTCAAACGGATAGGGTACCCTCCCGGTAATCCCTTGGGCCCCGGCGAATTCGTTATCTCATTCGTGTCGTTGATGATGGCAGCAATGTTCTTCACTGCGGAAGCAGCGACCCTCTGATCTGACTGGGTTCCTGGAAGCGTCGGAGGACACGCAGCCCACATTTTCTCTAGATCGAACTGACCGGTCACGTTTCTGTCAGCTACCATGATCTTCAGAAAGTACGGAGCGCCCATGCTAGACTGGAATTCTTCGATTCTGACCTCGTGATAGTGATGCCCTACCATGAATACAGAAACATTACGCATGGGGACTCCCAACCGCTCACTCACGTATCTCTGAACGATAGGAATGAGAAGATCATGGTTGCCTATTCCTACGAGAGGCGCCATTCCCTTTTTTCCCAGAATCGCATTTACCGCATCCGGAAACGATGAGCTCACAACATGCGTCGAGATGCCCGACTGTTTGACGGCCTTCATCAATTTGTGCGTTAGGGTCAAATGCATCGGTATCCACGGAGCGAGCCCTGCCTCCAAGAGCTTCTCATAGGTTTCTTTGGGTAACTCTCCGATAACCCACCAAGATTGAAGTGTCGTAGCATTGAACACTACATCAGGGCTCTCCTGCCTCAGAATATCGGCAGTCTCCTCAATGTTGTTTAAGTCGATTCTCCGAAAACTAATATGGGGATAGTATCCCTGCGTTGCTGCTCCAAACTGCGTATTGTCAACTTTTCCAACTCCCCACTTTTCGTTGATGTCCGTCGCCACTATGCGCTTTATACCCGGCGTACGAGCAAGAAATTCTAAAACGTCACCCCCGAGACTGCCCAGCCCTACAATGAGAACTCCGCCGCACATATTGAGATCAATCGATTTCACAAGTGCGCCCGCGCTTTTATATGTTTAATAGAACTAGCAACAACGAATACTCGCATAAAGGCGATGAGAATTGGAGGCGTTGCTACTGCATGGCGTTGGCAACATGAAGCTCGAGACTGTGGACAAGCCTCAAGCAGGGAAAGGCGAGATCGTAATAAGAGTTAGATGCTGTACAATCTGCGGCTCGGACATTAGACGATTCTATGCTCCACCAGCTGACCTGAGATTCCCTATCATAATGGGTCATGAATACGCGGGTGAAATTGTCGAAGTGGGAGCAGATGTAACCGGTTTGCGCGTCGGCATGAGAGTGACGGCCCCGGATGATGCCCCATGTAGTCAATGTCATTACTGTATGGAGGGTCTCGAGAAGTTTTGTGCAAAAGAATCGCAACTCATAGGAATCGACATCCCAGGTGCGTATGCCGAATACTTGCGAGTGCCTCGTAATATCATAAAACTCCTGAAAGTTCTGCCTGATCGCATCTCCTACGAAGCTGCTTCACAGTGTGAACCTTTGGCGTGCGCTATCAATGGGATCGAAATGTCACGAGTGAGACTGGGTGATACAGTCGTGGTTCTGGGAGCCGGTCCAATTGGGCTCTTGCTCATTCAATTGGCCAAGTTGGCAGGTGCCTCGAGTGTTGTCGCCTGCGACATCCTTCAGCACAGAGTGGAGAACGCAAAAGGTCTTGGCGCCGACATCTCCCTCAATGTCGAACAAGATGACGTCGTGCGCGTTGTTCGGGATCTAACCGACGATATCGGCGCAGCGGCCGTGATCAACACAGCTGTTGATGATAGCACAAACGCCCTCGCGTTCAAGCTGGTGAAGAAATCAGGTGTAGTAAACCTCTTCGGAGGTACGCCTCCCGAGACTGAGATTACGCTTTCGGCAAATCATCTTCACTATTCGGAAATCAATCTGACGGGATCCTACGGCTGGACTTCAAAAATGTACTCTCAGGCATTCAGCTTGATTACTTCGGGCAGGATTAGACCGGAAACGCTCATCAGCCACAAGTTTTCGATTGAGAATGGGCTAGAAGCTTGGAACCTTGCTATCGAAAGAAAAGGAATCAAAGTGGCCATTCTTAACTGACCTACTGTAGCTTATCGCATTCAGAAACGCCATAGGAAGAAACACGTAAGTTCAGGTCATTACCTCATGTGGTAATCTCGAATTCCAGTCATTCTTTGGTCAACCAGTAGAAGAGGAGGTCGCCACATCCACCAATTATCGGGTTCTGCTGCATCTCAAATCCCTTCAGCCAAGATCTGAAGTAAAAGAACTGTCGTCCTTGGTAGACGTTGACGTAAAGCCCCATAGCGATCGCAAGTTTCGTCGCTGTCTCGTAAGCCTTCTGCCTCACAGCTGTGTCTACTGAATTGTCTGCGAGCGTGGTGTTACCATTCATCCAAGCGTAGACCTGAGCTTGGGTGTATGTTGATCCATCGACGTGAACCATGTTGTACGGAGTGGATGGAGTTAAGGAAGCGAAATTGGAGACGAGCAAGTTATCCGCACTCGGATACAGCCCTCCCTGCTCGTATAGTTGGTGCATATAGTCGGATGGGTCAGCATAATCAGGAGCAAAGGTTTGAATTGCGACTCCCATGGGGTCATTGTCTTGAGCCAAGTCGGCAATATTTTGGGAAATCGGTATAGCAACTACTTTCGCGTTGATGTTTCCGTTGCTGATTTGAGCTAGTATTCCCGCCCATTCTTCAGCACCTGCCAAGTCTACTGGATCGCTCACCCACACAACGATCGGAATAGTTATCTTCTGTTTAGCCCAAGCCGAATTCGAGAAGTTGCCTCTCGCTGCATCAAGATTCTGAGCTGGAAGTCCTCCAAGTTGGTCTGGTGGCACGTAGCAGAGCATCCCTGCAGGGATCACTCCTAGATATGCGCTGCCAAAAGTCGTGCCATACTTCGCGTTGCCGAGAAGATTGTCCAGGTAACCTGCGTAATCATAGGCGTTAATCCAAGCCAACCTAGTCGGCAGATCAGCAAAATAGTTCGATGGCTCATTGAAGCCGACCCCAAACTGGTTCGTTTCCATGTCCTTATTTATCTTGATGTTGAAACTGTAGTAATTCAAATTGCCACTCGGGAAGTTGTAGATGTTCACGAGTCCTTGAGACTGCAGCTTCTGCACTGCTGGGAAGTCGGATGCTGGCAAACCTGCGACCGAATCCGCCTGGCCATCCTGAAGCATCAGCAATGCGGTATCTGCTGTTTTCACCCAATTTATCACGACTGATGTGGTTTGCTTCGGGATTCCGGGGACACCGCCGTAGTGCGGATTCGGCACTAGCATCGCAGACTGACCAGGCGTATACGATTGTAGCATGTAAGGACCCGACCCAACTGGGCTCCATTGCATCTTCGTATTGTAGGATCCTGAATTCGCCTGATTCTTGTAGCCTTCAAAGGTGGCTTCGTTGAAGCCTGCTCCCACTGACCAAGCATAACGTGAATCAATTATGCCACCCCCCTCCGGGTCGGCCAGAGCGTTGAAGACCAATGAAGGGGGCAGAGGCCTGTTAAAGTGAAACGTAACAGTGTTCGATGCATTATCGTAGGTGACTGCTTGTGTCGCCACTGCCCAAGTATTATTTGTGTACACCGATGCCGTCCCGTTCTGGACACCTGGAACCAAGAACTGAGCTTGAATCCAGTCACACGGTCCAGGCGATCCGCTCGTGAATGCAATGCCGCGAGCGATGCTGAACCAGACATCGTACGCTGTAACAGGATCACCATTAGAGAAGTACTGGTCATTGCGAATCTGAAACGTGTAGGTCCTATAGTCCGAGCTTATGCCGCCGTTTTCTTGCGTGGGCACAGCCTCAGCAAGTAAGGGTATGAATGAAACCGTTGAAGACGCGTTAAACTGAACGAGGGTTTGGAAAATAGCCTCTAGTTCTTCAAAGCCTACGACATCGAGATCAATCTGCGGATCAAACGAGTAAGGGCCACCCGGTGACACTTCAGCAGTTACTATAACGCTTGGATTCTGAACACCTGAACTCGATGTCAACAAGGCGAAAGGTAACGCGCTCGACTGTACCGCAATGGTGCGCATCGATGTAACGCTGAAGCTTTCTCCGTTCGAACCCGTGGTGAGCGTAAGGGACAGCGGGTAGACGCCAGGGATCGAGTAGGTTGCCGTCACATTTTCAGTTGGAGACCCTGTCTCATTCGAAGCAGGAACGGTTTGCTTGTTGCCGTTGCCAAAGTCCCAGACATACTGTTGAATCGTCCAATTCAAGTTCAGAGGCGCCTCTAGGAAGCCTCCAACCGGGTGAATGGTATCTCCCGCATTGAAAACGGGAGCGGTTGGATTGGCCGCTGAGGGGAAGCTAATTGTTGGAACGGATCCTTCTTCCGCTTGGTCAGGCGCCAAACTGGGCGCAACGGTCAGTGGAAACAGTGCTAAAGCGTTGGAGCCCATGACCGTACTTGAGAACAGGAAGCTCTGATATGTTGCTGTGACCTGCGCCAAAATCAGATAGCGCCCCCCATTCACATAGGTGTGGGTCGTCGTGACGCCGCTAACCGTTTCGTTTACTCCGTCTCCAAAATTCCATACAACACTCGTTATGGATGCGGATGAGAGGCTTGGTATCGCGGTGAATGTGATCGGCAAACCAGCGGTCCCGACACTCGCTGACGTAGCGACCGAAACTGACAAGCTTGCCTGCTTTGTTGTGAAAAAGAAGCTTACCGCCGCCACAATTACAATGGCCAGAACGATGACTGCAAGAATCTTAGTACGCGACAAACTCGCCATAGGCAGCCTTTTTCTGGATGGGGTTCTTTACGCTTTAGTTCTTACACGTATTTATCGTAAAGGATATGGTCATCATGATATGTGCCTGTTTTCGAGTGTGCGCACTTGCACCCGCTCGATCTTGATCTTAAGACCGGAAAGATGCACGTTTGAGGAGTTCAAGAATACCTGCGATGGGAGAAACGAGTCACCTAATCGTCAAGAATCTAAACGATAATCGACATGAATTGAGACATTCCGAAGTAAGCTAACGCTTACAATTGGTCGAACCATTCCTTAGTAGTCATTTGACCATAACACACACAAAACACGCACATAGAGAGGATATGACGACATGAAGAAAACTTCACTATTTAGGGGGCGTTACCGAGATACTGGTCAGCATGCACGCCTCTTCATCTCAGCTAGTGATACATATCACGAAGGCGCATGTCCAGCTCAAGATACTTCCTGTAGAATCTCGAGTACAATTCATGTGTGCTGGCTTGAGGCTTAAAGAGTCTCTCAGCCTCCACTAACTCATCGCAAGCGGAGTACAGATTTCTGTACACTCCGACACCCACTCCAGCCATAAGGGCATCACCGAAAGGCGTTGCCATGACGGACGAGTTCATTCGTGCCAACGGTCTTCCGAGAACATCTGCCTTGATCTGAAGCCAGAGATCACTCCTAGCTCCGCCGTCTGCGACCCTTAGGTCATTGATCTTGAGACCGAGACTCTCGGCCTTTTCTATGTTCCAGCGGATCTCATATGCATTGGCTTCCAAAAACATGCGAATGAGGTGCCCCTGAGTGTGACCGCTCGTGAGCCCAAAAATGGTTCCTCGAGCTGCCGGATTGAAGTCTGGAGAAACGCCCTCCTGTCCCTTTCCGCCCAGATAAGGGAGCATGATAAGCCCCGCCGCGCCTGGTTCGATTGCTGCGGCCTTTGCGTCCATCATCCTGTATGAACTCAAGTCTTCTGATGAAGAGGTTCTCTCAACTGAAGCGAAGTTATCTCTGAACCATCTGAGCAGTCCGCCTCCCGCTGTTGTAGAAAAGGCGATCAGCCATAACCCTGAGATGGGGTGGTGGAAACAGTAAGGAGCATGCACTCGTTTGTCGGTACAGATCAAAACTGTCGAGCTGTGGCCAGTCATGTCCAGCGCGAGTCCAGGTCGAACGATACCTGCACCGAGGGTTGCGGCTATGTTGTCATAGGATCCCATTACTACGGGAGTCCCATGGGCTAGACTCGTCTCCCTCGAACTATCTGCACTGACAGTCCCGATTAGTTGCGTTGGGAAGTACGTTCTTGGCTGCTTTTCAAGCAGCTCATCAGGCACTCTGAGGCTCTCGTAACTCGCAAACTCTCCCGTCAGGCGGTAATAGATGAATCCAGACGCGTTGAGGAACTTGTATGTCTTCTTGAAGACCTGTGGCTCTGAATCTCGAATCCACAGTTGCTTAGCCACTGGATTCTGTGTCATCCTGCCACGGTATTCTCTCCTATCCATCCAGATGATGGCTCGTCTAAGGGAATACCCATGCTCGTCAACCGGAACGATCACGGGCGAAAGTTCACTCACAGCGAGTCCTGCTATCCTACTTGGCGTAGTGTGTACGGCGGATAGCACCTTATGAACGGACTTTTTGAACGCCTCCCACCACAGTTCCGGCTCATGTTCTGCCCAGCCAGGTTGGGGATAGAACGTTGGATATTCTGTGCTGGCGTTCGTCACAAGTCTGCCTGTCTTATCGAATAGAGCTGCTTTAAGAGAGGTCGTGCCAACATCGATTCCTAGCAATTGTTCGCTCTCCTGAGTCAAGGAGTAACCCACACTCGATAATTCGCCCTAGGCGACCGACCAGATTTTCCGCATTTCAATGCGCCTTGTCTGGTTGGACTGCTGCATTTCCTCCGAAATCACGAACGAGCTGTTCTATCTCGGAGTGCTCAAGCTGTTTGGGCTCACCTACGAGCGTTGCTACAAATTGCATCTGCGCTAACCATTCGACATCTAGAGCTGTTTGGTAAGCCGATTCCAGGGAGGCCCCGACGGTCACGACCCCGTGATTTTGGAGTATCACTGCGTATTTGTCTCCCATCGTCTCGACAATCACTTTCGCAAGCTCGTTGGTTCCGCCCGTACAATAACGCGCCACCGGAACCCCTCTGGCAATTGATCCCTCGTTCCATATTGAAAGCAGATCCTTACCTGCAATTCCAAAAGCCGTGGCGTACCGAGAATGCGTGTGGACTACGGCGGCAATATCCGGCCTCGCTTTGTACAGCGCGACGTGGAATGGGACCTCTGAGGAGGGCTGATGCTTTCCTCCGACCTTTTTTCCATCCGAATCGATGATAGCGATGTCCGATGGTCTCAAGTACCCGAGCGAAAAACCTGTCGGCTTGATCATGATCCAGTCCGTGTCCGGAATTTTCATACTGATCTGGCCGCCTGAACCTGATGTCAGCTTCTCTTCATAGATTCTCTTCGCCACGCGAACGAAAACACTTCGAAACTGGTCAAGTTGTCTGTCTTTCACTGTGATGCACTTCGGCAATCTCCGAAGACGAAACCTTCGTATTTAAGAATTGAAGACATCTATCTTGCCACAGTTGAGACAACAGGTTGCCGATGGTTGACTCTTCTCAACGTCAAAGCGATGGGAAGAGTCCACTGACTAAATCAGAAATACAATACATGTTGGATCTTTGCCTCACTAAAACTGGTGAAGACGCAAGTAGCAGAGGGATCTGACATAGTCCGCAAGTAGCAGGAAAGGTTTATCTTCGTTGAACCCGACTTCCTATCCGTGATTTCGATGGAACGCCGGATAAGAATCTGGACAGAGGCAACAGGTGCGGTCGAGGCAGTGATAACCTCAGAGAACCCCAAGACCGCTGACGCAATCTGGGCGGCTCTTCCCATCAAGGGCAAAGCTCAGAGATGGGGAGACGAGATCTACTATACGATTCCAGTAGAACTCAAGGAAGAGAAACCGAGATCAGAGGTCGAGATTGGAACCGTCGCATTTTGGCCACCCGAAAATGCCCTATGCATTTTCTTCGGACCGACTCCGGCTAGCCAGCACGGTGAACCGCGAGCATACAGTCCAGTCAACGTCTTCGGGAAAGTCGTTGGTGACCCTTCCGCTTTCAAGAAGGTTCGTGATGGCGACGAGATTAACCTAGAAAGATGCAGTAACTAGCAACGATTCGATTCTCTCATCCTGAGGAAGCCGTAGCATGAACTATGACGGTCCGTCGGTCGCATAGTCTTGCGTGGCACATTCGTCGGGCCCACAGGTTTCAGTTCTCTAATTTTGCGTTCGATATCAGCATTTGTTTCGCCAAGTACCATTTCTCCATGTCACCCGTCCGAATCTCATAGCAAGGTGAGCTTGGAGTCTCGAATGTTCCTAATTGTTCTTCTTTTTCTCAATTCTTTCATACCACTCTATCGCTGGCTTCTGTTTTCCTAATTGAACAAGAAACTCCTGTCTGACGGAGCGAGGCAACTGTTCAGGGGTCAGTACCCCGGCGGTTTTCACGTCTCCCTTGGCTAGCGGCAGGATCAGCAGCGAACAGCCAATGCCGATTGTGAAGGATGCGTGAGTCGCTATGGGGTATCTCTTTATCACTTCGTGAATGCTCGGGGTTAGTGCCCAGAGAGTGTGGCGTTCTATTTTTCTGTCTTTTTGTCCCACGACATCGACTAGCATTATACCATGCGAATCGGCGATGATGTTGTTTTCTGTTTTCTGCTTGAGCTCTTCCAAAGTCGGAGGAGGGGGAAGTAGGGATGCGACGATTTCCCAAGAAGCAACTTCAGTTCCTCTAATACTTGTGGTTCTGGTGCTCAATAAGCCTAGGTCATACAGAGCCTTGAGTCGCCCAAGTCCACCCATTTTGACATTGCAGTTCTTGAGACCCTTTGCTTTCATAGTGCGAGCAAGCATGAAGAGTTCGTCATGGATGTGATACGAAACCGTTTGAGTACATATCGAAGCGTCTGGAAAAGTGTACATTTCTTCTCCGCTGAAAGGGAGCACTTCATGTAGTTCGCCGTTTTCGAGGATCACCGGATTTAGCATGCAGTCTTGAATTAGCGTTCGAGGAGACCATGTAAAGATTGGTTCCTTTGCTTCAACAATGTCGTAAAGGCGTATGAATATGCTCTCCACAGAATCCAGTTTGTCGGCGGCGTCCGCTGCGAGAATGTTCGTAATTCCTGGAGCTGCTCCCGCACCCGTTAATGCTGTTCTCCCTGCGTCTTTGAACCGCTCATTTCTTTCAAATTCCTTGTCGAGGTTGTCATATGGAGCACCAACTGCTAGGTCTACATAATGTGCGCCACTCTTCAGTGCGGCATCCATGACAGCCAGATTGAAAATCGGTTCTACAGCATTTATTACGATATCGGCTCCTCTTGCGAGATTTGCCAATTCATTGACATCACTTGCATCAGCCCGGTGGACTGAGATCTTGTCGCTGCCTAGCCATTGAGCGTGGCGCTTGCACCCTTCCAAATTTGTGTCGCATAGCTTTATCTGATCGATTTCACTCGCTCCGACCAAATACGCGGAAACCATCCTTCCTTGAGCGCCGCAACCAACAAGCAGAATCCTTGAGCCCAAAAAGTTTCACAGCACGCTCCGTGCATCAGTCAATATATATGTTTTCTGTGATCGCAAATATCGATCGCCTCCGGCCGCCGGTCGCCTCTTACGTCGCAGACTGAGCCTCGATGTGGCAAAGCAAGCGCGTCGTACTCATCGAATTCCAGCATTTTCCGGGCGCGACGTGGCCTAAAGTACTTGGCGAACCGTACGTTCTTGTGATTGACAGAATATGGTCGCGGGTTCAACCGCTATCTGTTGTGGCCCCACTGCGTGGGATTTGAGCCCCGAATTTCGTGGGTTCTGTCCGCATTCCCGCATATCTAGTCTAGTAGAGTTAAAGTCTTCACCAAGCAACTTTGACTAGCCTGAGACCGTAGCCTTCATTCAACTGCCTCTGGAAAAAGGGCCTTAAGGATTTGCTAACACCATTCTGCTCGTGGGAACTCTGGGTATAGCAGAAAAGAGAAACAAACGGTCTCTAGCCAGGGATGACGACAGGGACACGTTCCCGCCAAGGGCTCCAGAAGACCAAACCTTAACGAGTTTGCGGACCTGAACGGAATGACGAACTTCAGGAGCGAAGAAACCCGTAGACATGACGGCATGGCGGAAGTCGAGGGTTCAAAATGGTTCACCCCAGAACCATGAGAATCCCTTCGGCCCCA
>Ga0187881_10004702_pt1 | contig 10905 bp, 8 predicted proteins | sample June2016WEW_19_1_2_FD_133017 | JGI IMG/M metagenome (GOLD analysis project Ga0187881, IMG submission 133017) | Peatland microbial communities from SPRUCE experiment site at the Marcell Experimental Forest, Minnesota, USA - June2016WEW_19_100 | ecosystem: Environmental > Terrestrial > Soil >...
AGACATACTTCGTCATATGTCTCGCGAGCTCCAAGCTACGCAACAAACTCGAGAATAATCCGAATTTTGCCCTCCACAGATCCATAGCCCATTTGCCTGACTCCGGCTACTTGGCCTGGCTCAACTGTTAGGTATTGGCTTGAGGCCTTTGCCTCAGCGATGACAGGATCTATTTTTTCAGCTACTTCATCTAGCTGCCATCCCATTCCGCCGGCTATCATGCCGATGGACTCCTGTATCCCTACGTGACGGATTCTCCCACCATCCACCAGCGCTTGAAACTCCCGAATAGAACAACCGGCGCCGATCTTCTTCTGAAAGGGCAATCGCCTCAACGAGGCGTCTTGAACTCGCGCAACTTTCACAAGGTCTACCTTTTGGCAAACCCCGCTCATGAAAAGGGGCCAGGCATCCATGAGAAAGCCCGGGTTTATGCCGGTGGCAAGAACAGTGACGTTATGCTCAAGGGCTGTACGGTTTATCCGATTGGACAGCTCGGGATGCTTTTTATAAGGAAAGGAGAGTTCTTCACAAGTTGAGATTACATCGCAACCGGCCTCAACTATCTGCTGAAGTTGGTCGACAACGCGAGTCAGTTGCGATGAGGTGCAGTGAAGCACGACATCTGCAGAATTGAGACCAGCGACTGCTCCCAGATCATTTGATATGGAGACTCCGATCTTTTGATTCTGTCCGGCAAGCTCACCGAGGTCTTTTCCCACCTTGTCTTTCGCGGTATCGACCGCACCAATTAAAGTCAAGTACGACCTCTGCAAAGCGAGCTTTGCGACGCTGCACCCAATTGGCCCACAGCCGTACTGGATGACGTTGATTTTGTTCTTCAATGATGTTTCCCCCTTTTCTCTTGGTCAGACTCGCCCGAAAGTGTAAAAGTCAGCCGCTTAGAATTCATTGAATGCGCCTTCGGTTTTCATGCGATGAAGTACTTTTTCGAACGCTTGGAGACGGCCGAGTTGGCAGGGATAATTGGGTCCAGACAAGCCTTCCCTCTGGCGAGAAACAGCTACAAAATCCAGGTACTAAAAGGACTCGTGGGTCTTCGAGTAACAAACCTTCTGTTCAACCTTGTGCTTCATACCTTTCATGGAACTACTCCCCTTACAGAACGCGCTTCAGGCCTGCCTCGATGCTCGGCAGCGAAGCCCTTCACGATCCGCTCAAATGGTTCTCCGCGATCACAAGCACATCCGAAGTCTCTCGCAAAGAGCCAGAGCCTCGGCGTGCGGCAGGCAGTACTGCATCTCCGTAAACTGTTCGCGGAAACGCGAAACCTTATCCCGCACATCTCGACCGTTCAGGATGACTTCCTCCATAAACCCGGCTAGCTCGGTGAAATCCTTCGGCCCCATTCCAAATCGGGTCATCTCCTGGACTCCCATGCGCAGACAACTTGCAGCTGTGAAGCTTTCGTCGTCCGGAGCAGCCTGGTAGTTGACGATAATGTTGTTCGCTTCGAGGGCTTCTGCCACTAAGGGTCCCTTGCCGTATCCAACACGTATAATTACCTGATGAGTCTCAGTGTATCCCGCTCGTGGATCTCCTTCGACGGCTAATCCAGCATTCTTCAAGGCTTTGGCGAATGCCTTTGCATTCGTGATTACCGCCTTCTGGTATTCGGACTTAAAAGCATTCATCTCGTACGCGGCCATCAGCAAGCCGACAAGAGTGCCAAGGTGGTGGTTGCTGACACTTCCCGGGAAGACCCGCCTCACAATTGCGGCCCATAGAGCTTCCAGATCACTGCCGGTAGACATGTTGCTCGCAATAAGACCTCTTTGCGGCCCGAAGAAGGTCTTGTGGGTTGAGCCTGTCACAATGTCCACGCCTTCCATGAACGGTTGCTGGAAATCAGGCCCGAGCAGACCCAGAACATGTGCCGTGTCATACATAAGGATTGGGCGAGGGGCCATATTTGTGATCATTTTTGAGATCTCTGAAACCGGTTCCCGGTACAGGGTCATGCTCTTGCCTAGAATAATAAGCTCCGGCTTGTGAAGCCAGATCAGCTCTTCTGTACGAGGCAAATCTATATTGTAGGGATTTTCCCGAAGCATGGGAAAAGGGATCACAGCCGGCCTATCCGTTGCAGGATCTATAGCGACGAAGGACCGAAGCGCGCCCATCGGTTGGGCACTTAGGTGTCCACCGCGGCTAAGGTGATGATTCATCACCTTGCGGAGTCGGCGTGGCTCAGCTTTCCTGTCCGTTCGGTTGAGATAGTCGACGAGGCCGCCAAAAACCGCTGTGTTGGCCATCTGGCCACTTATAGTCCTCAATTCAACCTCAGAGCAGCCGAGATAGGCAGTAAGCTCTGCCACTAACAGTTGCTCCAACTCTTCGATCATCCGCGTTCCCTGGTAGTAAAATATCTCCTTCTCCCCCAAGGACGCCATCGCACGGTGTTCGGCGTACCGGTGAGATGCGTCCGTAATGGATAGCCACGAAACGAGAGGGGAGACGGTTTGCTCTGAAGGGATAAGGTTTATTGTTTGCCGCTGTCGCCAGATTGTGTTCTGCACAGTCTTTTCTACAAGAAGCTCCGCCGCCATAGAAAGTCCTATTGCAGGGCTTCTCGTTGATTGACATTTTGGCTTTACCAGAACCGGCCTAGCGTACGGGGGTGCCGCGCTTGAGAGATGCCGCACCACGATCACGGCCTCAAGAGTGCGCTCGCTCTGCTTTATCTCCAGAGTCTGCCCCGCCTCAAGGGCGGCGTCGAGATATGCCAAGGCAATCGCCCGCATCCCCTTCTCTTCGGATGGTACCGCGAACAAACCTTGGCCTGTGAAATTCCAATAGGGAACCATGGTGCCACTGGTCACATGGCCGACAAGACGACTCCCGACAAAAACTTCATACCCCTGACGCGCTATTCCGGGGCCGGTCATGGCGACAGGAACTATGACTTTCCTCAGAGTGTCCGTTTGTCCGGAATGACAGCCCTTGTGCTCTGCCCTCCTCTTCAGTTCTTCCTTCTGCCTTAACAGCGCGGCCCGTCCAATGAAATCGCCCTTTTCGGAGGAGAAGCTGACAGCCGTCACAGTCGAAGGGGCCGCGAGGATGGGGATGCCTTTCCCTTCTCTGTCTGTCCCAAGTTCGTGCCCAAAGAGGGGAAGGCCAGCCTCGAGGCGCAAAGTGTCCCGGGCGCCCAGCCCCACTGGAGCCACGCCTTGACTTGCGGCGAGGATCCTCTCCCAGACTAAGACCGCCTTCAGCGCCGGCAGAAACAGCTCGAAGCACAAGGGTTCCCCGGTGTAGCCCGTGCGGGAGACCGTCAAGGGAATGTTTTCTCCTTCGATGCGGCACTCCCGCAATCGGTTTCTCCAGGGATCTGGGAGAGCAATCAGCCCCTCTTCGAGAATAGACCCCAAGACACACTTGGCGGAAGGACCCTGCAGGGCGATCATCGCAAGCTCTTGACTAGCATCTTCGAGGCTGACCGCATCAAAGCGGGACTTCAGATTGTTGAGCCAAACCCAGTCCTTCTCTACGTTGGACGCGTTGACTACCAGGAGAAAGTTCGGTTCTTCCTCCGCGAGTCCATCATCCAATCGGTACAAATAGGCATCATCCACAGCGCACCCGTTCTCGTCGGGAATCACCGTATATTGAGCCATTCCAGAATCGAGGCCGGCGCAATTATTCGTCAGCGCGTATTGAAGAAATCGTACAGCATCTTTACCACGTATGGCGAAACGCCCCATGTGTGAGATATCAAAAAGTCCAGCGCTTCTGCGAGTTGCCAAGTGCTCCTGAAGAATCCCCGCTGCGTACGCTACTGGCATATCCCAGCCGCCAAACTCTACCATTTGGCCGCCATGATTCCGGTGCCAGGAGTTGAGGACCGTCCTCTTCAAGGAATCACTCATGGGTTTCGTCCTTTCAAGCGTCCACTATCCAGACATCGCCGGAAAGCTGCTGCATTACTGTCACAAAATGCACTCCATCAGGGTAGTGCTCAATTTTCGGTTCTTCGACTTCCCCTCGTGCCACTTCGAACTGTGCCTCCGTTCGGCATCACTGAAATACTCCCCATACATTGATCCTCCAAAATGATAGCTTGGCGCGTCGAATTGTCAACAAGAAACCTTTCACAAAAGGCCTTCAGGAGTTTGAACAGAAGATGCAGACGAAGACTCAAGTCTGTTTTTCGGCCACTCGCAGTCTCGTCTGAGCGCGCAAACAGCCGTTGGGCTACCTTCGCCAGAGCCATTACTAGATAGAGAGTCCCCGAGCATGTTGCTCACGTGAAAGGATTTGTCGAGCTGGTGTGCCGTCTCCTCGATCCGGGACCACACTGGAGCTGATCGAGAGGCCACACGTCATGCCTTTCCTCGCCTTGCTGCCTCCATGACTCCTCTGCGGGTTGTTGACTGGACAATCTTCTTGTTGTTCACTATGGTACATTAGCGATACGGAACAGGCGAGATAATCTATCTTTGCAGTGAAAGGAGGTGGCGCGATGTCAAGTGCCCCGCGTAACATAGATCTGCACAGATGTTGCGCCGAGGCAATTCCTAGTTTCTAGACAAGGAGGAGAATCCTATGAAAAGAGCATTCTGTGTTCTTGTCCTATGCATTGGCGCTAGCAGCATCCTTGTCGCAGGCGGCAAAGCCGAAGCCCCTACGATCAGAGTCGGCGTGGTGGCTGAGCTGACCGGCGACATTCCGGCAGTGGGCGCATCGTGCAAGAACGCGGCCGAAATGGCTGTCAAGGAAGTCAACGATGCGGGCGGTTTGGAAGTCGGCGGCAATAAGTACAATGTTGATCTGTTCATTGAAGACAACGCTGGTAAGGCCGACCAGTCCGCCTCGGCGGCGCAAAAGCTCATAACCCAAAACAACGTTGTGGCTATCATCGGCCCGAATGCCAGCCGCTACGCCATTCCAGCCTCGGAAATCTCAGAGAGCTCCAAGGTCGTCTTGATCACGCCATGGTCCACCAACCCCAAGACTACGCTGGACGCCAGGACCGGCGCGCCCAAGAAGTACGTCTTCCGCTCTTGCTTCATCGATCCCTTCCAGGGACGCGTAGTCGCCAAATTCGCCATGGACAATCTGAAGGCCAAGAAGGCTGCTGTGCTCTACGATGTGGCCTCGGAATACAACAAGGGCATCGCCGAGTTCTTCAAGCAGACCTTTGAACAAATCGGTGGACAGGTGGTGGCTTTCGAGACCTACACCACCGGCGACAAGGACTTCTCAGCGCAGCTGACCAAGATCAAGGAGACCAACCCGGATGTAATCTTCCTGCCCAATTACTACAGTGAGGTGCCGTTGCAGATTCAGCAAGCGCATCGGCTGGGCATAACGACGCCGTTCCTGGGCAGCGACTCCTGGGGTAGCGCGGATCTGCTCAAGTTGGGTGGCCAGGATCTGGAAGGCTATTACTTCAGCACCCACTATGCCGCCGATGCGGCCACGCCCATCGCCACCAAGTTCATTGCGGCATACAAGGCCAAATACAGCAGCACGCCAGACGATGTGGCCGCGCTCACCTACGACGCGTTCGGACTGCTATGGACAGCGCTCAAGAACGCCGGCAAAGTGGACCGGCAGGCCGTGCGCGATGCACTGGCCAAAGTTCCCCAGTACGAAGGAGTAACCGGCAATATGAAATTCCAGGAAGGTTCCGGTGATCCGATCAAGAGCGCCGTGATCCTGCAGATCAAGAACGGCCAGTTCGTCTGGTTCGCCAACGCCAACCCGTAATCCTATTGCAGTGACAAGGTGGCCCTCACCTTGTCACTGCTTTTTTTGGCGGCAGGTATGACCTACATCCTCCAGCAAACACTCAACGCCCTTCAATTGGGAAGTATCTATGCGCTTATCGCTCTGGGCTACACTATGGTCTACGGCATCCTGACCATGATCAACTTTGCCCACGGCGATCTATTCATGATCGGCGCGTTTTTTTGCCTGGTCGCGGCCACGTTTCTCAGGCTCCCGTTTGTACCCACACTGCTTCTCTCAATGGCCGGTGTGGCAGTGCTGGGTGTAGTGATAGAGCGGCTGGCCTATAAGCCGTTACGCCAGGCCCCGCGTGTCTCGGCCATCATTACGGCCTTGGGCGTGGGTATCTTTCTGGAAAACTTCACGCTGGCCCTCAGTCCGTATCCCCAACACATTCCTACGCTTATCGCCAATACCACCTGGACAGTCGGCGGTGTATCCATCTCGTCGCTGCAGATCATCATCATCACGCTGTCGCTGGCGCTGATGGTGCTGCTGGATTTTATTGTGCGCCGCACAATGGTTGGCATGGCCATGCGCGCCATCTCGTGGGACAAGACGATTGTGCCGCTTATGGGCGTGCCGGTGAACCGGATCATATCGATTACGTTTGCCCTTGGCACCGGTCTGGGCGGGGCAGCCGGCACCATGTACGCGTTGGCCTACCCAGTGATTGATCCCTATATGGGGATTTTGGTCGGATGGAAAGCCTTTATCTGTGCAGTGGTAGGCGGCATCGGCAGTATCCGGGGTGCGATGCTTGGCGGTTTTATCCTGGGTGCGGTGGAGATTCTGGTGGTTGCCTCAAAGGTATTGCCGTCCACCTACCGTGATTTTGTCGCCTTTGGGTTGTTGCTCGTCCTGTTGATTTTTCGACCGTACGGCATTCTGGGCAAGCCTCGCCCGCAAAAGGTATAGGAATCGTGAATCAGGCAACAACCATGGGGATCTGGCGTACGTTGTGGGAATCTCTCATGGCCAAACGCTGGCTGTTACCCGTCTTGCTGGCGCTGGGTTTTTTGCTGTCCTTTGCCATCCCCTTGCTGGGTCTGCTCAATCAGTATGTCCAGCTTATCCTGATGTACGTGGGCATCAATATCATTCTGGCGTCGAGCCTCAATCTGATCAATGGTTATATGGGCGAGTTTTCGGTAGGACACGCCGGTTTCATGGCCATCGGAGCATATATCGCCTCCATTTTCACGGTCGCAGTTTTTCCCTCCGGCGCGGGTGCCTGGCTGTTCCCTATAGCTGTGATTGCGGGGGGGGTGGGCGCTGCGTTGGTCGGGATGGCGGTCGCCATCCCGTCGTTCAAAACCCGGGGAGATTACCTGGCGATTGTGACCCTGGCGTTCAATATGATAGTCAAGTCAGTCCTTGAAAACATCGAGGCGGTCGGAGGTCCGCGCGGTTTCTTGGGAATGGAAAAGCTCACCACGCTCCCGTGGGTATTTTTCTGGACAGTGGTCAGCCTGTGGATCATACGCAATCTGGTTTATTCGAACTTCGGGCGTGGGGTAATCTCGATCCGTGAAGACGAAATTGCCAGCGACTTGATGAGTGTGAATACGCGCCAAGTCAAGTTGGTCGCCTTTGTCACCTCGTCGTTTTTCGCGGGGATTGCGGGCGGGCTGTTCGCACACCTGTTGCAGTTCATCAATCCGCGGATGTTCGACATCCTCAAGTCCACAGATATATTGATCATGGTATACCTCGGCGGTATCGGCTCGATGGCCGGCTCGATCCTTGGCGCTACCATATATACGGTGCTGTTGGAGTGGCTCAGGCCACTGGGGATATGGCGCATGGTGTTGATGCCGCTGGTGTTGGTGCTGCTGATGATATACCGCCCTCGCGGCATCATGGGGCTGCGTGAAGCTCGGTGGTTCGTGCCAGCGCGCGACCTTGTGGCCGGCAAGCGGTAGCGGGAGCTGAAGTGCGAGGACATGACTGATGCCTCTCCTGCAAGCCAAGAATGTCACACACTACTTCGGCGGACTGTGCGCCGTATCGGACTTCAATCTCGACCTCCAGGCGCACGAGTTGGTGGGCCTTATCGGCCCCAACGGCTCGGGCAAGACCACCCTTTTCAACCTGATCACCGGCGTTTATCGCGCAAGCCAGGGCAGCATCGTGTTCAATGGCACCCAGCTTGTCGGCAAGAGCTCCAACCAGATTACACAGTTGGGTATTGCACGGACATTCCAGAATATTCGACTGTTCAATGACATGACGGTGTTGGACAACGTGCGCACCGCTCACTACGCTCAGACGAGCTACAGCCCCGTCGAGGCGCTGCTGCACGTTGGGCACTACCGCGTGGAGGAAGAGCGCGTCGCGCGAAACTCGATGGACTTGTTGCGCGTGTTGAAATTGGACAACTACTCTAATGAGCTCTCCAAAAACCTTCCGTATGGGCTGCAACGGCGCCTTGAAATCGGACGTGCGCTTGCCACGAAACCTCAGGTGTTGCTCCTGGATGAACCTGCAGCGGGGATGAATCCCAACGAGATCAATCAACTGATGGACCTTGTTCAGTGGGTGCGCAAAGAGTTTGCCCTTACCATCATCTTGATTGAGCATCAAATGCGGCTGGTAATGGGCATTTGCGAGCGAATCAAGGTACTGGACTTTGGCGCGACGATTGCGGAGGGGTTGCCGCGCGAGATCCAAAACAATCCCCGGGTCTTGGAAGCCTATCTGGGCGAGGAGGCTCGAGCATGAACCGGGATAGCATAGTGCTCGCGGTCCAGGACCTCACTGTGTCCTATGGCAACATCAAAGCCGTTCGGGGAATTTCCTTTGAGATACGCGAAGGAGAAATCGTTACCTTGATCGGCGCCAACGGCGCTGGTAAGTCTTCCACGCTGCGGGCCATATCCGGTGTCGTTCCCTATGCCGGTCGCATTTCTTACCAGGGACAGGAGCTGCGCAATATTCCGGCAGACAGACTCGTGGCGATGGGTATAGCCCAGGTGCCTGAGGGTCGTGGCATCTTCGGCAATTTGACGGTAATGGAAAACCTCAAGCTGGCCACCTGGCAGCGCAAAGCCAAACGCGCAACCGAGATTGCACAAGACTACCGGCGCGTCTTTGACCTTTTTCCGCGTCTGAAGGAGCGTATGAATCAACTCGGCGGTACGCTTTCAGGCGGCGAACAACAAATGCTGGCGGTGGGACGGGCGCTCATGAGCCGTAGCAAGATTCTGTTGCTGGATGAGCCTTCAATGGGGTTGGCGCCGGTGCTGGTGCGAGACATCTTCCGCGTGTTGACCGAAATCAACCAAGCCGGTATTACAGTTCTTTTGGTCGAGCAAAACGCGAACATGGCCTTACGGGTAGCTTCGCGCGGCTACGTGCTGGAGACAGGCACGATTGCCCTGTCCGGCACCGGGCAGGAACTGATGGGAAATCCAAAAGTCAAGGAAGCATATCTGGGCGGGTAACGGAGAGCGCAAGCGGCGGGCCTTTTGCTTGACATCACAGAGACGTTCATGCCAATCGGTGGAGCAGCCATGTTAGCGGGAATTGTTACCTGGGCAGAAATCGACCTGGATGCCATTGCGTCCAACGTATGCGCTTTCAAAAAGCATGTAGGCGAAAAGGTTGAGATTATCGCAGTAGTCAAAGCCAATGCGTACGGCCACGGTGCAATCCCGGCGGCGAAGGCGGCCCTGGATGCCGGGGCGACGCGTCTTGCCGTGCATCGCGCTATGGAGGGCGTGGAATTGCGCCAGGCCGGCATCGAAGCGCCTATCCTGGTCATGGGCTACACCCCGCCTGATGGTGCCAAGATGGTTGTACGCTGGCGACTTACCCCCAGCCTTATCACCCTCGAAGCCGCCCGCTCACTCTCTCTTGAGGCCGCCGCTGTGGGAGCGGCCGTACCCGTACACATCAAAGTGGACACCGGCATGAGCCGATGGGGTCTCTTGCCCGATGAGGTAGTGGAGTTTGTGCGCGGCTTGCGCGACCTGCCCTGCCTCCGCCTCGAAGGGATGTTTACCCACTTCGCCACCGCGGATTGGGTGGACACGAAGCACCTGCTCGGCCAACTGGAGGTCTTCAAGGGTGTATTGGCTGATGTACAGCAGGCCGGTTTTGATGTGTCCATAGTCCACGCAGCAAACAGCGCTGCCACAATGCGGCTGCCCGCGGCGCACTTTGATGCAGTACGGATCGGAATTGCTATGTACGGGATGGAACCTTCCGGCGAATGGCCACCTGTGTTCCAGATTCGCCCGGCATTAACCCTCAAAAGTACTGTGAACCGTGTCCGGAAGTTGCCTCCCGGTTCGGGCATCAGCTACGGTCGCGCATTTGTCACCCAACAGTCAACCCTGGTAGCGCTTGTACCTGTGGGCTACGGAGATGGATATCATCGCATTCTTTCCAACAAAGGCTGTGTGCTCATCCATGGGCAACGCGCACCAATCCTGGGACGCGTGTCTATGGATCAGATTGTGGTGGATGTCACTCATATCCCCAAAGTGCAGCAGGACGATGAGGTGGTACTGATAGGCCGGCAGGGGCAAGGGGTTATCCGTGCTGAAGAAGTGGCGCAACTGGCTGGTACAATCAACTATGAAGTGACAACCTCCCTCCTCCCACGCGTGAGCCGAGTGTATCTGCGGAAGGGGCAGATCGTATCTGTCACTCCATTCGCCGACTGAAGGGTATATCCGTCGCGAATACTTTCGGGGGGTCTGCAAGCTATCCCTCGTGGCTTTTCGTCTTCGGCATCCGCCCCAGCAGCAAGAAGCATCGTTATTACCTCTGTGCCAGAGACCTCCGCAGCCAGCGCGCCAGAGGCGAGGCGTTTCGCCGTCAGATCACGGACTTACCTTGCGGATACGCTGGTTGAGACTGTCGGCGATGTAGAGGTTGCCGGAAGAGTCCCGAGCCACCCCGTACGGCGAGGCCAACTTTGCCGAGGTTGCTGCGATGTTGTCACCGTTGTAGCCAAACGTCCCGTTGCCCGCCACGATAGTAAGGACGCTCGAGGTGTTCACCTTCACGATCCGGCCGACATTTGTATCGGCAATGTACAGGTTGCCTGAGGAGTCAACTGCAACGTTCGACGGGGCGGAAAGCTCAACCGAAGTCGCAGCACTACCGTCAGCCAGATCACCCGTTCCGCCACCCGCAACC
>Ga0187881_10004704_pt1 | contig 10905 bp, 12 predicted proteins | sample June2016WEW_19_1_2_FD_133017 | JGI IMG/M metagenome (GOLD analysis project Ga0187881, IMG submission 133017) | Peatland microbial communities from SPRUCE experiment site at the Marcell Experimental Forest, Minnesota, USA - June2016WEW_19_100 | ecosystem: Environmental > Terrestrial > Soil >...
AATTCCCTCTGGCAACACTATTTTCAAAAGAGTATCGGCGGTTAACTCTTTTGGCCATATTGCTCGCTGCCGGAGCCTTGATGGCTTACCAGGGAGCGGCCACGTGGCTACCCACTTTCCTGGCTAAAACCAAAGGACTTAACGTCGCCAGAACCGGCGGCTTTCTCATTATCCTGAACCTGGGGGCATTCCTCGGCTACCAATTCTTTGGCTGGCTGGCCGACTTGAAGGGGCGCCGCGTTGCTTTCACAACAGGCATGGTCGGCGCAATCATAGCAACCTTGATCTACGTGTCGATCGATAACCTTCAGGCGTTGTTGTGGTTCGGACCCGTTTTTGGTTTCGTCACCTATGGCTTCTTTGGCATCTTCGGAGCATTTATCTCCGAGCTTTTCCCAACTGAAGCCCGGGCGACGGCCACCAGCCTTATTTTCAATTGTGGCCGCGCACCCGCCATGCTGGCGCCGTACATCATCGGCGTGGTGGCTCAAACCAAGGGACTCGGTGCCGGCCTTGCCACGACGGTCATTTACGACATGCTTGCCCTGGTAGGATTGTTCTTCCTGCCGGAGACGGTGAAGGCTGGCATAAGGCTGCACGCGGAAGCCAAAGCTAAAGCTGCACATGACTGATGTCTCTGCTGCCGTCGAAGGCGTGAGCAGCCCGATAGTTTGCGTGGTGGTGTAGTTCGTCAACTGACCCATGCGGGTAGTGCAAGGATCAACCGGTCTCCGGTAGCCGGAGCAAAGTAGTTCGTTGATAACGTTAATAGGGGGTACGGATGCCAACAACTGAAGTTTCAATTCCGACGTCGAACGCAACTCAATCCAAGGGTGCGGAACCATCCTCGCAACAACCTTATGCCCTCGATTTCTTACTCAAGATGTACAACCAGATGCTACATATACGGCTGTTCGAGGAAAAGCTGGTTGAAATGTTTGCGCGGGGAACCATGCCGGGGTTGGCCCATCTGTCTATCGGCGAGGAGGCGGTGCCGGTTGGTTCCTGCAACGCTTTGCGGAATGATGACTACATCACCAGCAATCACCGGGGGCACGGCCATTGCATCGCCAAAGGTGCAAGCGTGGATAGGATGATGGCCGAGTTGTTTGGCAAAGAGACCGGTTATTGCGGCGGCAAGGGCGGTTCCATGCATATTGCCGACTTCGAGAAAGGCATTCTCGGCGCCAACGGCATTGTCGGTGCCGGCATGCCGATTGCCGCAGGCGCCGGCCTGGGCATCACGTTGAAGGGCCTTGATCAGGTGGTGTGTTGCTTCTTCGGTGATGCAGCCAGCAACCAGGGATCGTTTCACGAAGCTTTTAACCTGGCTTCGGTATGGAAGCTGCCTGTCATCTTTATTTGTGAGAACAATCTGTACGGTATATCGGTTCCTCAGAGTAAGCATCAAGCCATCAAGGACGTAGCTGTGCGCGCTGTCAGCTACAACATGCCGGGAAAAGTGGTCGACGGCAATGATGTTCTGGCGGTCTTTGAAGCTGTAAAGCAAGCCGTTGAACTGGCCAGAAAGCGCGGCGGACCGAGTCTGATCGAATGCAAAACCTACCGCTGGCGCGGGCATCACGAAGGCGACCCCAATCGCGGTGCGAAATACCGGTCGGCGGAAGAGATTGCGGCCTGGATGGCCAAATGCCCGATCAAACGGATGGAAGGTGTTCTTCTGGCCCAAGGGGCCGATTCCAAACGATTGGACGAGATGCGGGAAGGCATACGACAGGAAATCGAAGACGCCGTGAAGTATGCGGAAAAGAGTCCCTTGCCGCCGATATCGGCTGCGCTCGAGCATGTTTACGCCTGAAGGCGGGAGAGTGAGAGATCATGCGGGAACTGACATACAGAGTTGCGATAAGAGAAGCGTTGCAGGAAGAGATGCGCCGGGATCCGACGGTCTTTGTGTTGGGCGAGGATGTTGGTAAGTTCGGCGGCTGCATGGGCGTCACAACCGGGTTGCTGGACGAATTCGGCGAAGATCGCGTGCGCGACACGCCGATCTCGGAAGCAGCCATTGCCGGAGCCGCCGTGGGCGCGGCCATGGTCGGAACGCGACCGGTCGCCGAAATCATGTACATGGATTTCATCACCATTGCCATGGACCAGATTGTTAATCAGGCCGCAAAGATGCATTACATGAGCGGCGGCAAACTAAAGGTCCCCATGGTTCTGCGCGCGCCACACGGGACTGGGCGCAGGTCGGCGGCACAGCATTCTCAGTGCTTCGAAGCCTGGCTCGCCCATGTTCCCGGGCTCAAGGTGGTCATATTGGCTGACCCGGCAAACGCAAAAGGATTATTGAAGAGCGCCATCCGCGACGACAATCCAGTTATTGTGATCGAGCACAAGATGCTCTACAACGACAGCGGACCTGTCCCCGATGGCGAATACCTCATCCCCATAGGCAAGGCTGAGGTCAAGAAGAGCGGACAGGACATTACGGTGGTAGCAACTTCAATCATGGTGAAAAAATCGCTGGAAGCGGCGCAAAAACTCCAGAACGACGGCATTGATGTTGAGGTAATCGACCTGCGGTCTCTCCGCCCACTCGATACGGATACCCTCCTGGCGTCGATCGCTAAAACAAATCGCTTGCTGATCGTGCAGGAAGCCCCGGTGTTTGGAGGATTCGGGGCGGAAATCGCCGCGATGGTTGCCGAGAATGGTCTGTACGACCTCGATTGTCCCATCGCGCGACTGGGCGGCTGGGAAGCGCCGATGCCTTTCAGTCCTTCTCTCGAAGACGCGATGGTGCCAAATGCCGACCGCATTGCGGAGAAAATCCGGACACTCGTCAAGATGTAGGGCTTGAGCCGGCGAAATTGGAGGATAGTGATGGTGACAGAGGTCGTAATGCCTCAACTGGGTACTACCACCGTCGAGGGGAAGATTACAGTATGGCTGAAACAAGAGGGTGACAGAGTAGTCAAAGGCGAGCCCTTGTTCGAGATAGAGACCGACAAAGCCAACATGGAAGTTGAGTCACTTGGCACTGGCATTTTGCGAAAGATTCTTGTCCGCGCCGGAGATCTCGCGAAAGTGACTGAACCGGTGGCGATCATTGCCGAAGGCGACGAAGACGTAACCGGCCTGTTGCCATCGCAGGTCGGCACAGAATGCTTGGGTTCGGGCGCGCCGATACACGAGGAAAAGGAAAGTGGGAACGGTGCTGTTCCAGCACGCCGGCGCATCTCGCCGCTGGCGCGCAAAATCGCCAGCCAGGCGGGCCTTGTCCCGGAAGTATTGAACGGTTTGACCGGGGGTGGGGTCGAGGGAGCGATAAACAAGGCCGATGTTCTGAGATTTCTTTCGCAGAGAAAAGAGTTGCAGGCCTCGGATGCTGTTCACGCGACCCAAATTCAAGGCGGAAAACTGCAAGTCAAGGCTGAGATTGAATGTCTTCCGCAATCACCAGCAATGCAGAGCGTGGCAAGCACGCCGCCCGTTCGATCGGCTGTTGGGCAGGGCGTAGCTATTCAGGATGATAAAGTGGTTCCGCTCAGCCGGATGCGGCGGGCGATTGCCGAGCGCATGACGTTCAGTACCCGCGAGGTGCCGCAATTCTGGATGGGGGTAGATGTCAGCGTTGGAGCCTTTGTCAAGTTGCGCGAGACCATCGATCAGCGGCTGGCGGGAAAAGTAGTTTCTTTTAGCTATACCGACTTCGTAATCAAGGCGGTCGCCGGGGCCTTGCGGGAGTGCCCGTTTATGAATGTCAGTTACACTCCCAACGGCATCGCCCAAAAGTCAGCCATCAATGTCGGATTTGCCGTCGCGCTCGAGGAAGGGCTGATCGTGCCTGTCCTCCGCGACGCCGGCAACAAGTCTCTCTCGCAAATCGCCGGCGACCGGAACCGGTTGGCCGAAAATGCCAGAAAAGGCGTGCTTTCACAGGAGGACATCACTGGGGGAACGTTTACAGTTTCCAATCTGGGGATGTTCAAAGTCGACCAGTTCGTGGCAATACTCAACCCTCCCGAGACAGGCATTCTTTCGGTGGGTCGAATTCGCCAGTCTCTTGCGATGCTTGACGGTCAGGTGGCAACCGTGCCCACAATGTCCATCGGCTTGACTATCGATCATCGGAGCATCGATGGTGCGCAAGGCGCTAAATTCCTCGAGAAGGTAATCGAGCGCCTGGAGGAACCCATTTTGCTTCTGGTGTAAGTTAGCAGTGCGAGCGGAAGGCGAACGCGAGCACGAGATCGGACCGTTCCTGCAAAGTCATTACCGCTCACCCAAACGGTGCACTCGAAAGAGGCGGTCGCAGCCTTATCCAGGGATGCGAATTCCGTTCGGCCAACAGATCGAACGGCTGGCGAACATCAAATAGAAGCACCTCTTGATTTAAGGACAACAATGCATGGAGGGCGTCTGGTGTGATGCTGTGCAGCTCCATCTCTTGCCGGTCTCTTGCGCGTTTGGCCCAAATTACGATCAACAGGCACAGCACCGCGACGCAAATGGCCGGTAGAGTGAGAGGCATCCCTGTTTTCTCCTCAACAGTCCCCGATACTAGATTCTCCAGGGGACGGAGTGGATTCTTCAAGTCCAGTGCTGTTGGGCTTCCCTTACCGGTCTCACCGGCTGTGCATTTCTACTGTGCCTTTTCGCCAGTCATTCCTTTCAGCGAGAGCGAATTGCGCTGCTTCAGCCAAAGCTCCCATCCCATTCCCACTCCTCAACACTGGATCTCCATGCTGTCCGGCAGTCTAGCGGAGCGGAGATCGTGCCTGCATCACGCAATCTCTTTCGTCGTGTGTATATATGATGATGCAATCCGTTTGAAGTCAAAGGCTGGCTGGTGTGTTCATCATACGTGCGCGACTCTGCAATCACGAGTAGATGAGGCTGGGTTCCTATGTGGCGAGTGGCTGGCCCCGCGTCGCGGCATGAGTATGATCATGATCAGTGGTATCGAGGCTACCGGTCATGAAGCAGAGGCCAACTTTCCAGAAGAGGACGCAATAGCACTCGGCGCTGTCGCAAACCACGGATAGGCGCAGAGGAAGTTGCGCCCATCCGCCACAAACGCTCGGGCTATTCGATCTCAGACCGCCGCATCGTGATTAGCCCGCTCCAGAATCATTCATGAGCTCCTCCAATCTAATCGTGTCTGCCTTGCTTGGATCCTGGGGAAATCCTTCCATAGTACCTCGCGCCTTCACATGTTTGCCCATGTGCGAAGCACAAACGTCCGGGTTGGCGACTGCCATAACTTTGCCCTGGTCGCTAATGAAGACAGGATCTCCACTCCGCTCAGTGCAATTTGCATCGCAGGTGTTGCGGCCGGCACTTTGTACGACACACTTCGAGTCACAAATCCAGCCACTTACTGTACGGCCTTTGTCTTCTGCATTCAGCAGGATCGCCGAACACAGAACAGCTAAAAACAGCCATGCTAGTCGCTTCATCGTTTACCTCTAATCTGGAATGGGTATCTGTACGCAAGTTTCGCTCCAAAGTTAAATGCATTTAAATCAATCAACGCTTTGTCGTGTGCTGGATTTTGCAGCCGATTATTGGAGCCGCGGTACCAATGTTTTCCAAACTAAATTGCGGCTCCCGCACTGGAATACCTTCTTTTATACTGCTTTATACTGCGTGCCCTGATGCGAGGCCAGAACGGCACGGAATCATCCCGCTTCTCGACCACCGATGGAGGTATGGTCTTGCAACCCAGTTACGAGCAGTACAATGCGAGCAGGGGAGAGCTCAAAAAGGGGATTCCCCTCAAGAAACATGGTGGACTGGAAGAACGATCTCGCACGAGCTGTTGATCAAGAAGACGAAGCAGTGCTCCGCCAAGCGGCCCTGGCAGGAGTTGCAAAAACCATTCGCTTCCTAAGCCGCCGGCTCTCTTCTGCGGACGATAGAACCAAGTGGAAGGTGGTTCGCGGCTTGGGGGTAGTTGTCAGTGAGCGTGATGCTGTTTCCATCGACCGAGCGCGCGAGCTGCTACGACGTTTTTTCTGGTCGCTCAAAGACGAATCCGGAACTGTTCCATTCGGCGTGCCGGAAGCCATTGGAGAGGTGCTTGCAGTTCGGACCGAGTTGCAGGTGGAGTTTCTTTCTATCCTTTGTTCCCTCGCGTACCACCCTGAACTCGTTCAAACCGGACGAATCGAGCGCGGTGTCTTCTGGGCTTTGGGACGGTTAGGGAAGGCGTCGGCACTCTGTTCACCAGAAGCTGTCAAGGCCGTGACGTGGGCCGCCCAACAACATCCCGATCCCGAAAGTAGGAGGATCGCTGCTTGGGCGCTGCGCCAGTTTGACCAACCCTAGCGCGTTGCCCGTTTCGTGCGCTGTCGCCGGCGTTCTTCAAACCCCTTGCCAAGATATATGCTACAGCCAACTAGCCAGCGCCCTAGCCCGGAAAATTCGTAAAGGTTGAAGGCGCGAGAAGCCTGTTGTGCTACAAACAGGTTGTCTAGACTGCGTTTGAAGCAACAAGAAAGGCTTCCCGCGTGTTTGAAGATAGCACGACACAGTGTCTGTTGTTCCCCGAGATTTTCGCCAAGCCCGCCGTGTTGCAGTTTGATCAACTGAATGGCAGTTCCGATGGCGGAGCCATCCTGCTGAAGGCTGCTGACCGCCGCTACGGATTGATCGAAGCTCTGGCCGGATGTCTGCGCGACAAGCGGCAAGCCGGCAAGGTCGATCACTCCTTGCGCGAATTGTTGGCCCAGCGTGTGTTCTCGATTGCCTGTGGCTATCCGGACGCCAACGACTCGGCCCGCCTGTCTGCCGACCCCATTCACAAGATGTTGCTCGACCGCGATCCGGTCACGGGCCGTGATCTGGCTTCGCAGCCAACTCTGTCGCGCTTTGAAAACTCTATCCGACCGAGAGAACTCTATCGTCTGGGTGAAGCACTGGCCGACAGCGTGATCGAGCGCCATGCCCAGCGATCGGGTGGGCGCGCCCGCCTCGTCACCATCGACCTGGACCCGACCGACGACCCAACCCATGGCGCACAGCAATTATCATTTTTCAACGGACATTACGACAGCTGGTGCTACCTGCCGGTGATGGGATTTGTGAGTTTCAATGACGAAGCCGAACAGTATCTGTGCGCAGCCGTGTTGCGCCCCGGCAACGTGACCGCTGCGATAGGAGCAAAGGGGATTCTGCGTCGCCTGATCAATATGATCTCCTACAGCTTTCCCGGTGCACGTATCCGAGTTCGCCTCGACGGCGGCTTCGCGCATCCCGATCTGCTCGACTTTCTTGAGGGAGAGAACAACCTTGAGTACGTCATTGCGATGGCCAAAAACGCAGTGTTGAAGCGCAAGGCTAAACCGGCCATGCGGCAGGCCCGCAGACTTTCGCGTCAGAGAGGGAAGACCGAACACGTTTACGGCGAAGCCAACTATGCGGCCCGGACATGGCCGCAACAACGTCGCATCATCATCAAGGCAGAGATCGTGCGTGCCGAGGGTAAGAAGCCAAAAGACAACCCTCGCTTTGTCATCACCAACATGAAGCAGAGTTCACAATGGCTCTATGAAGAGGTGTACTGCCAGCGTGGGGAAATAGGCGTGTCCAGCCAAGGGCACATTAACCAGTCGGTGAGAGTCCGACCAAGGCTAACAGACTCAAGCCTTGTAGCTTGGGAGGCGTCGTGGAGCGAAAGCGAGATGATGAAGCCCTCCGACAACATACTCAGAAAGGAGTATGTGCAACTCACCAGGTTGTAACGTGCAGTGAACGCAGATGTAGCCTCGTCACCCGTTTATCCGGTGGCTGAGACGGTCTATAACGTGCGAAAGCAGCAGGAGCTGGCCGAAATGAGTCCGATGCGGCAGCTTCCACCGGCGGGGTATCAGCGGCGACATGGTGAGAAGGAGAATGTGGCAACTGGAGAAGCCCTCGGCGCCCGGCGAAGAAATCTCGTCGAAGAGGCGACTGCTATAACCGCGAGTGGGAAGTGCAGGCGCAGGCGTCAGGGTGGCGGATCGGGGCGCAGTACTGTTGATGGACGTGCAGCAAAACGCGTCCGGAGGGAAGGACCCGGACCGGTGAATATTCCGCTCGACAACGTGAGGCAGGGGTGAGATGACAAAACCACCTATCAGTCTGCAGGATCTGCGAAGACGGATATATCGAAAGGCGAAGTCGAACAAGTCGCATCGCTTCTGGGGTCTGTTCGCGCATATTGCGAAGATCGAGACTCTCGAAGAGGCTTACCGTGCTGCCAAGAGAAACGGAGGCGCACCCGGCACCGATGGCCAGAAGTTTGAGGACATCGAACAAGCGGGACGGGGTGGCTTTCTGGCGGCAATACGGGAAGACTTGGAAACAGGCAGGTATAAGCCCATGCCGAACCGCAGGGTAGATATACCGAAGGGGAATGGCAAAGTTCGAACGCTTCAAATTCCTTGCATCCGCGACCGCGTGGTGCAAGGAGCGCTGAAGCTTATCCTCGAAGCAATCTTTGAGGCGGACTTCTGCCCGAACTCCTACGGATTTCGACCGCGGCGGTCACCACACCGCGCACTGGCGGAAGTCAGACGTAGTGTGCTGCGGCGAATGTCAATCATCATCGATGTCGATTTGTCGCGCTACTTTGACACGATTCGACATTCGGTGCTGTTAGACAAGATAGCGAAGCGGGTTGAAGATCCGCAGGTCTTGCATCTTGTGAAGCAGGTGATCAAGGTCGGAGGAAAGCTCGGGGTTCCGCAAGGAGGCCCGTTCAGTCCATTGGCCGCGAATATCTATCTGAACGAGGTGGACTGGGCCTTTGACGCAATTCGCCGCAAAACGGCAGAGGGACCATACGAGGCACTGAACTATCATCGGTTCGCCGATGATATTGTCATGACCGTCAGCGGTCACCACACCAAACGAGGCTGGGCTGAACGAGCCCTGCAGCGGCTCCACGAGCAATTCGCGCCGCTCGGCGTAGAACTGAACAAGGAGAAAACGAAGGTGGTAGACACGTTGAAAGGGGAAGCCTTCGGGTTCCTGGGATTCGACCTGCGCCGGGCCCGCAAGAGAAAAGGGAACGGGCATTATCTCCAGATGACTCCGAAGAAGAAGGCTCGCAAAGCAATCAAGGCCAAGGTGCGCGACATCATTCTACATAGCGGGGCAACCCCTATGCCGAAGGTGGTGGCGCAAATCAATGCCTCGCTCGCCGGGTGGGTCAACTACTTCAGAGTCGGCAATGCGAGTGGCGCCTTTAGCGAAGTGCGCCAATACGTGGAGATGAAGGTTCGTACCCTCTTAACTCGGCGGAAGCGGCGGCGAAAGACGAGCATCGGATGGCGGCGATGGAGTAACGAATACCTCTACGAAGTACTCGGGATGTACTGGGACTGGAAAATCCAGCCACTGCCCGGGGTGGAGAATATGCCGTGAAAGTATCCACCACCCGACACGACACATAACCCTTTGGATGAAGCTCACTGGGTGAGCTGCTTGAGGGAAAACTTCACGAGCAGTTCTTATGGGGAGGGGCTGGAAACGGGTCGAACTTCAGTTCAGACACCGCGCCAGTCCCTTACCCGACAGAATCGAATCAAAGAACTGCACGACCTCCAGATTGACCGCACCAGTTGCAGCGACTTCTGGGCCAACCAGCTTCGTGTCTTGCTGACCGCCGCCGCATATGTACTGATGCAGGAGCTACGTCTGAAAGCCGCGCACACCAGCTGTGCCCGAGCTCAGGTCTGGACACTCCGCGAACGTCTGCTGAAACTGGGTGCCCGTGTGCTGGTTTCGGTTCGCCGCGTGGTCGTGCATCTACCCGCGTCGTTCCCGTTCCTACCCACCTTCCGGCAAGTGGCGCTGGCACTCGGCGCCTCGCCGGGATGACGCGGGCTCAACCTGCCCGAAACATAAATTTCAAAGTTTGCGTAGACCATGATGAGGAAAAGCTTTGCCGGAAAGTCCAGTCGCACCAATTCCCCACACGCTCAAGCTCACCGCCCCCGACAATACAACCAACCTCACGCTGCTACGAGCGCCTTCGCCTTAAAATCGCGGCACCAACCATCACTCGCGTCACCTTCACGAATAAAGCAGGTTAGTGCATTTTTGCGAATGTTAACGTTTATCAGCTTTTATCGGAGATCCGATTGCTTTACTTCGGAATTTGATTGGGTGGCGGTCCCGCCGTAAGACGCCTTGTGTTACCCAAACTAGGTTTCGTCGGCTTGTGACTTGTGGCCGAAGAAAAAGAGCACTTTGGCCCACACCTTCATGGAAAATGCTTAGGTAGCCAGACCCCATCGGCTACGGGCATCTTCTCCAGCTTAAAGCGCGTGCCCGGCTCTACTTGTGCTAGAGAGCCCTCGATAGAAACCGAATACATGACCTCGGTCTCCACTTTTGTCCACTGGAGTGTGGCGGGAGGCGGCTGGATAATCAATGGCTTTTAAGCCGATGAAGTTTGGCGAACGACAGGCACTCCTCAGAAATTCGCGTGCAGGAGTTCAAAATGGTACAGACTCCCCTCTCTTGCCGGTACACCATAAAAATGGAGACGATTCTAGCCGCTCATCGATGTCTTTTATTGACGGCGCCGGTGATTCCCTGTATAGCCTCTATGTCAAATCTGGCACAGAACAAACTACAGCCTGATCACCTGACCATAGGGGTGAAAGCTGCCATGCGAACGCCGCGTGTATAGCGCGATACAGTTTGAACGGCGACACGGGAAATGACCGATCATAGAATGGCGGTCCTATAGCAGGCACCTGACCTGGAGGAGACGCAACTCTTATGACAACTCATTTGAATACGACGGCCCCTGCAGGACGAAAGCCACCCCGGTTCGGAATTGGAACGTTCCTGTTTATAGTCGCCTTGGCAGTCATCTTTTTTCTGCTTGCCCAGAGCATGGTGCATCATCGCTTCTTTAGAGGTGGCTGGGTCAACCGGAAC
>Ga0187881_10004706_pt1 | contig 10900 bp, 9 predicted proteins | sample June2016WEW_19_1_2_FD_133017 | JGI IMG/M metagenome (GOLD analysis project Ga0187881, IMG submission 133017) | Peatland microbial communities from SPRUCE experiment site at the Marcell Experimental Forest, Minnesota, USA - June2016WEW_19_100 | ecosystem: Environmental > Terrestrial > Soil >...
AAATTTGCGCGGTCAAATCGGGCGCGTTCCCGACCGGGAACGCGCCTTTTTGTTTTCGTAAATGAATTTGTTCGCGCGGGAATTTCCTGCAAACTTTCCGCGCCTTTAGTAGCAAACAAAATGATCTCGGTCATCGAACATCAGCCAGCCGGTGCAGGCATCGATCTGGTAAAGCAGGTTGAAGGAATTTTCTCTCCGGGCGGCTTGTTGTCGCGCGCGAAGAATTTTGAGTATCGTCCGCAACAACAGGAAATGGCCGTTGCCGTGGCGCGAGCGTTGCAGAACCGCGAACACCTCGCCGTCGAGGCCGGCACAGGTGTCGGTAAATCACTCGCCTATTTGATTCCGGCAATTTTATTTGCTGTCGTGCAAAAAAAGAAGGCCGTCGTTTCCACGCATACCATCAATTTGCAGGAGCAGCTCACGGAAAAAGATTTGCCGATGCTCGCACAAATTTCACCGGTGAAGTTCAGTTTCTCGATGCTTAAAGGCCGCGCGAATTATCTTTGCACGCGCCGGTTGCACAAGGCCATGCAACAGTCAGGCAACCTGTTTACGTCGTCCGAGACCGAGGAACTGCAGCGCATCGCCGAATGGGCGAAGGAGACCAGGGACGGCAGCCTGTCGGATTTCGATGTCGAGCCGGACCCCAAGGTCTGGGCGCAGGTGTGTTCCGAACGCGGCCTTTGCTCGCCGAAGGTTTGCGGGTTTCCGTCCGATTTCGCCAAGGACCACGGCGTTTGTTTCTTTCAGCGGGCGCGGAACAAATTTCTTTCCTCCGACGTGCTGGTGCTGAACCACACGCTGTTTTTCACGCTGCTCGGCGGCATTGAAGAGGAGATCGAGGGCGGCATTTTGTTCAAGAATGACTTCGTGATTTTCGACGAGGCGCACCAGATGGAGCGCGTAGCGTCGAAACACATCGGCTTGAGCGTGTCGAGCGGCCAGATGCGCTATGCGCTGAACCGGCTCTGGAATCCGCGCACGGAAAAAGGGCTGCTCGCCACGTTGCGCAAAGGCAGCGCGGTAAAACTCGTGGCGGATTTACTGGAGGAATCGGACAAATTTTTCGCGAACGTCGAGGAGGCGTGTGATGAACTGGCCAAAACAGCCAGGAACGACCGGTTCGGCTCGCCGGAATCCCGCGCTACCAAACGAAGCTGGACCGAATTGCGCATCCGGCGCGCGGAATTGGTGAAGGACAACGTCACACTGCCGATTCAGCGATTGCGCGAAGCGGTGAGCGACCTCATCAAGACGAGCGAGGACAAGGACATTGGGCAGGAACTGATTGAATGCAACCGGCGGCTGGACGAGTTGCGCGAGGAGGTGAAGGCGTTCCTCGAACAAGGCGCGCCGGAGCACGTTTACTGGGTCGAGCGCGGCGGCAAGGCGCACAAAAATCTCGCGTTGAACGCCGCGCCGATTGATGTGGCGGAGTTTTTGAGACGCCGTTTGTTCGGGAGCGACACCAGCATCATCATGACCAGCGCAACGCTGGCAACTGCCGTAGGACAGGCGTCCCGCCTGTCTCCATCTAAAAAAAGGAAACCAGAGATAGGCAAGATGCCTGTTCTACCGTTTACGCCATTCGACCCCAATGCACCGATTGGCAAGTCTGGACGCCATTTACCACACTGGAAACAAGAGGGTTGCACGTATTTCGTCACGTTCCGACTCGCCGATTCCATTCCCAAAGACAAACTGGTTCAATGGCAAGTCGAATTGCGAGAGTGGTTGTGGTGTCATCCTGAACCAAGAACTCCGGAACAAGAGCAAGAATATGCCGAACTATTTGCAGAACGGTTTCATTGCTGGCTGGACGGCTGCATAGGCGAATGCTGGATGCGGCAACCGAAGATTTCAGCCATTGTCGAGGAGGCTCTGCGCTTCTTCGACGGTCAGCGTTACTGGCTCGGTCATTTCGTGGTCATGCCGAACCACGTTCACTGTTTGATCCGGCCTCTTGGCGGGCACACACTGTCTGACATCTTGCAATCTTGGAAATCGTTTACCGTAAAACGAATCAACGCCGTGATGGGACGGGAAGGCAGAATTTGGCAGGATGAATCGTTTGACTGCATCGTGCGAGATGCATCAGCTCTGGAAAACTTCTCCGCTTACATTCGGGAGAATCCAGTCAAAGCAAAGTTGCAAGAAAAAGAATTTCGCCTCGGATTCGGCAGCAGTGTCGTCGGTTCGGCTGTAGGACAAGCTTCCAGCTTGTCTCCATTTGAGAAGAGAAAGTTAGAGACAGGCGGGACGCCTGTCCTACGTTATTTCACCCGCCGCGTCGGGGCCGAAGCGGCAACCCAACTCCAAGTAGGCACGCCGTTTGATTACGAGCGGCAGATGAGGATTTTTGTCGCCAAAAAAATGCCGGACCCGCGCGAGGCCGGTTACGCCGACGCCCTGGAGCATTGGATTGAACATTTCGTGAGGCAAACGCATGGCAAGGCGTTCGTGCTGTTCACGAATTACAAACTCATGCGGGAGCTGGGCGAGCGGATGGAGCCGTTTTTTGACAAGCTCGGCGTCGCGTGTTTTGTGCAGGGCAAGGGCACGCCGCGCTCGACGATGTTGGAAAAGTTCAAGGACGACGTGGACTCGGTGCTCTTCGGCACGGACAGTTTCTGGCAGGGCGTGGACGTGCCGGGCGAGGCGTTGAGCAACGTCATCATCACGCGGCTGCCGTTCGCCGTGCCGGACCATCCGCTCATCGAGGCGCGGATTGAGGCGATTGAAGCGCGCGGCGGAAATTCCTTCAGCGAATTTTCCCTGCCCGAGGCGATTCTGAAATTCCGCCAGGGCGTTGGACGGTTGATCCGGACCAAAACCGATACCGGCATCATTGTTGTTTTGGACAACCGGATTTTAGCGAAGCAATACGGACAGGCGTTTCTCGACGCGCTGCCGAAATGTCCGGTGGAGATTGTTTGAATCGTTACAAACTTGAAACCAAAACGTCACTTGTCAAAATGAAAAGCAGGATTAAGATGACATCGTAGTGCAAGTTTAAGCGGCGGGCGTTGGATACAGGTCGTATTCGTATGTTGCTCAATGCCCGCTGCGCTTTTCTCCCCATCCTCGACACCTGCGTTTCCGGCCATTAAGCTGCCGGGGAATGACGCGCACGGAAAAACTTCTGGCCGAACTCATCGCGCTGCCCAGCGTGAATTCCGCCTTCGCTCCATCCGATGGAGCTTCGGCGCGACAGGCCCGCCTTCGTCAATCGCATTATGGCGAAAAGAATGTCGCGGATTTTCTTGCCAGCGTTGCTAAGCGCACTGGGCTTGAAGTTGAATTTCAAAAAGTCCTTCCCGGTCGTTCCAATCTCATCGTGCGCCTGCTGCCGCGAAACAAAATCCGCCAGACCATCCTGCTGGCGCCGCATCTCGACACCGTCAATGCCGACGATTCGCAGTTTGTTCCGCGCCGGAAAAACGGCCGTCTGCACGGACGCGGCGCGTGCGACACGAAAGGTTCCGTCGCCGCCATGTTCTCCGCGCTTTGCGAATTGGCGAACACGAAGTCGCGTCCGAAGGAAACCGAAATCGTTTTCGCCGGTTTGATTGACGAAGAGAACGCACAAGCCGGTTCGCGCGCGCTTGTAGGACAGGCGTCCCGCCTGTCTCTGACTATTGGGAAAAACGGAGACAGGCAAGATGCCTGTCCTACTGCTTTGGCCATCGTCGGCGAGCCGACGCGATTACAGGTCGTCACCGCGCACAAAGGCAGCATTTGGTTGGAACTTGAAACGCACGGCAAGGCGGCACACGGTGCAACGCCGCAATTTGGCAAAAATGCCGTTCACGAGATGGCGCGCATCGTGGACGCGCTGGAAACGGATTACGCCGCGCGGTTGCGAAAACATCGCCATCCGTTACTCGGCGTGGCGACGGTGAACGTCGGCACGATTCGCGGTGGAACGCAGCCGAATATCGTGCCCGACCGTTGTGTGATCACCATTGACCGCCGGACATTGCCCGGTGAGACAGAAACCTGTGTAAAATGCGAAATCACCGCGTTGTTGCGTGCAAAGAAGTTGGGCGCAAAGGTTTCCAGCACAAAACTTGCGCCGTGCCTGCCTCTCGAAACAAATCCCAAGCTGCCGCTGGTCCGGCAATTTTTACGGAGTATCGGCCAGACGCGACCGGTCGGCGTGGATTATTTTTGCGACGCAGCGGTTTTATCACGCGCCGGAATTCCGAGTGTGGTATTCGGTCCCGGCGACATTGCGCAGGCGCACACGGCGGACGAGTGGATTTCGCTGGATTCGCTGGGGCGCGGCAAGGATTTGCTTTTGCATTTTCTGAATTCACTTCCCTGAACCGAAGCCGCATCATATTGTCAAACGCTCATGCTCGCAGAGAAAATCGAAACCGCGCCTGACGCTGGGCACAAACATCACATTGCCTTTTTTCGCCAGAGCGGCTGGCTGATGATTGCCACCATTGCGGGAGGTGTGCTGATGTGGGGCGTTCATTTTCTTTCCAAAAAAATTCCGGCGAGCGAATATGGAATTCTTGTCACCCTCTTCTCCGTTGCGGGTTTAATTCCGACAATGCCCTTTCAGATGGTCTTCGCGCAGCAAACTGCCCACGCGCTGGCGCTGAATCGGGATCGGCAGTTGGCGGGCATGATTCGCACAACATGGCTGGGGACGTTTTTGGTTTGGCTGGCTGCTGCCGTGGTCGTTTTGTTTTTTCAAAACCGGATTGTGGCCAACTGGCATCTCTCAAATCCAGTCGCACTGTGGATGTTGCTGCTGGTGATTTTGTTTTCTTTGTGGATGCCGATGTTCGCGGGAATCATGCAGGGCCAGCAAAATTTTTTATGGCTGGGTTGGAGCAGCTTATTTGGCGCGGCGGGGCGGTTGGGTTCGGCCATATTCATCGTGCTGGTTTTGAATGGCGCTGCCACGGGCATTATGGCCGGTGTTTTCATCGGTGTGCTGGCGTCGAACGTGGTTGGAATATGGCAAACGCGTTCGTTGTGGCGCGGAGAAACCGAGTCGTTCGACTGGCATGAACTTCTACGGCAGGTAATTCCTTTGATATTCGGATTTGCCGCGGCACAATTTCTTTTCCTGGCGGATACAAGCTTCGTTGACACATACTTTGGCGCAGACAAAACGGCGCCCTATGGCGCGGCGGGAACCTTGTCGCGCGCGTTGATGTGGCTGGTTTTGCCGTTGGCGGCTGTGATGTTCCCTAAAATCGTTCACAGCACGGCCAGAGCTGAAAAGACAAATTTGCTGGGTGTCGTTTTGCTGGGAACAGCCATTCTGATCGGTGTGGGCATTTTGGGTTTATGGCTTTTGGGGCCATGGATGATCCGATTTGTTTATCCACCGGAATATGTTTCAGCGACATTGGCGGTTTTGCCATGGTATGCGGGTGCCATGATCCCGCTGGCGCTGGCCAATGTGCTTGTGAACGATTTGTTGGCTCGCGCACGGTTTCAAGCCGTGCCGGTGCTGGTCGTTCTGGCGGTGGCCTACGGGGTCGCTTTGACGCAGTTTCACGACAGCCTCGTGACCGTGCTGAAAATACTCGGCCTTTTTAATTTACTGTTGCTCGGCGTGTGCGCGTGGTTCAGTTTCGGAAGTCCGAGGTCCAAAGTCTAGTGTCCAAGGTCCTTTCAACTGACTTTGGACTTTGGGCTTTGGACTTGGGACCGAGACAGCGGTTGTGGCGCGCGGAGTTTTTTGTAAATCCAGCCTTCCAACGGACGCAATGGTCGCAGCCATTTGTAAAATGGGGAGTAAATCAGCCGAACGCGCACGGCTGAGAGGAACATCGTGAGTGACGAATAGAAGAGCACGACCTTCGACCCGGCTTGATCCGTCCATTCGGTCGGCACTTCCAGAATGCGAAAACCGGCGTGCTTGAGTGCCACGAGCAGGTTGATGTCGAACGCCATGTCGGCGATGCGCAGATTCGAATGAATTTTTTCGACTGCCTCGCGCCGTATCACTTTCGCACCGCATTGCGTGTCGTGGATGTTCAACCAAAACAACCATTGCACGATGAGATGAAACGCCCGGCTCGCAAATTGCCGGTGACTGGCCTGTGACTGGTGAATGACTGCACCGGGCAGCCAGCGCGAGCCAATGACACAATCCGCTTCGCCGATATGTTTGAGCAACTCGAAAAATGCATGTGGCGGCGTCGCGCCGTCAGCGTCCGTGTAACCGATTAAATCCGCCAGCGGAGCGAGTTTAAGTCCTTCGATAAGCGCGCCGCCCTTGCCAATCGGCTCCTTGAATTCCAACGCACTAATCGCGGGAAATTCAGCAGCGACATGTTGAACGACCGCGAGCGTGTTGTCTGTGCAGCCGTTGAGCAGGACGACGACCTGAAATTTGCCGCGATAATTTTCCCGGGAAAAGCGCGCGTAATCGCGCAACACCGGTTCGATGCGGCGCTCTTCGTTGTGGGCCGGGATCAGGAGCAACAAACTGGGATCAGGCACGCGCATTAAGTAGCAAAAAGCCGGCGAAATGCAATCGCGCTAAATGCGGACTTGCGGCGTTTCTTCACAACCGTTATCCAAATTGCATGGACTCACGGGAGGCGCTCATCGCCCTCAATCTCATCGAACATGTCGGCCCGGTGCGAGTGCGGCTGTTGCTCGAACATTTCGGCGACGCGCCAAAAGTCCTTCAAGCGTCCAAAAGTGAACTGCTCCGCGTCTGCAACATCGGTGATGAAACCGCCGGGGCGATTGCCGCCTGGGAGAAAACGGTTGACCTCGCCGGCGAATTGAAACGCGTTCAGGAATTCGGCTGTCACGTTTTGATTCAGGGCGATGAGGATTATCCCGAATTGCTTCGGCAAATTTACGACCCGCCGATTGTGCTTTATGTAAAGGGCGCGCTGACTACGAAGGACAAAAACGCCGTCGCGATGGTCGGCTCGCGGATGACAACGCATTACGGCATCGAGGCCGCGCGCAAGCTGGCGTATCAACTGGCCTACGTCGGCGTAACAGTCGTGAGCGGTGGCGCGCGCGGGATTGACACGGCATCGCACCAGGGAGCGCTTGCGGCAAAAGGACGGACGGTTTGCGTGCTCGGCACGGGCATCAACATTGTGTTCCCGCCGGAGAACGCGGAACTCTTTGAGCGAATAGCAGAGAACGGGGCGGTCGTCACGCAATTTCCGTTCAACCGTCCGGCGGACAAACAGAGTTTCCCGATTCGCAACCGCATTGTCGCCGGCATGACACTCGGCACGGTCCTCGTGGAGGCGGACATGAACAGCGGCGCGCTCATCACGGCGAATTTTGCGACGGAATACGGCCGACAGGTTTTCGCCGTGCCGGGGCGGATTGACTCGCCGCGCAGCAAGGGTTGTCATGATTTGATCAAAAAGGGCGCAAAACTTTGCGAAGGCGCGGAGGATATTTTAAGCGAGTTCGAGTATTTGTTCCCGGCGAGCAATCATCCGCCGTCGCCGGGAGAAACCGGTGTGCTGCCTGCGCTGGAATTATCCGAGAACGAAAGGCGCGTTTATGACTCCTTGAGCCATGAGGAATCAAGCATTGACGAGGTGATTCGGCGTAGTGGTTTGCCGAGTTCGGCGGTGAGCGTGTCGTTGTTGGGTCTGGAGATGAAGCGCGTGATCAAACAACTGCCGGGGAAACTGTTCGTGCGGAATACGTAATTACAAACCAGAGCTTGCATAACAACACCCGACAGACTAAAACCTGAAGAAACTTGGTAAAGTTGTGGCAGACTACACAATCATCGGAGGCGACCAGAAACAATACTGCTCGGTCACGGCGGACAACATACGCCGGTGGATTGCCGAGGGCCGGCTGAATGCACAATCACCCGTGCAAGCGCACGGCGACGCCGAGTGGAAACCGCTCTCGGCATTTCCCGAGTTTGCCGACGCGCTCGCTGGTGTGTCTGCAACGCCGGACACGTCACCATCGGTCGCAATTCCTGTTGACTGGCAGGAGCGTGATTATGAATTGGACATCGGCGGTTGCATCAGCCGCGGATGGGAGCTGGTCAAAAATAATTTTTGGCCCGTCGTAGGTATCACAGCTCTGATTATGCTGATTACGGCGGCCATCAATCAGGTTTTTGGACTGTTCACCCGTCCGATAATTAACGCTATGATTATGGAACACCGCGTTTCTCTGCGTGGAATCCTCATTATTGTCCTGACGGTGATTGTTAGTTGCCCGATTTACGCCGTTTTTGTAGCCGGGTTGTTTAAATATTATCTCAAGCTAATTCGTGGTGAAAGTGCGGGAATTGGCGACGCGTTTTCAGGCTTTGGTCATTCTATCGGGCAGTTGGTTTTGCTCAGTTTGGTTATGAACATTTTGATGATGATCGGTTATGCCTTGTGCCTTATTCCCGGGATTTATCTGGCTGTGGCGTGGTTTTTTTCCATCCCATTGGTTATAGACAGGCAAATGGGATTTTGGCAGGCCATGGAGTTAAGTCGCAAGATGGTCAACAAACATTGGTTTCTGGTGTTTGCATTTTTGCTGGTTTATGGTTTGTTGAGCATGGCGGGAATCATCGCGTGTTGCATCGGGATTTTTGTGACTCTGCCCATCGGCTTGGCGGCATTGATGTATGCGTATGAAACCATCTTCTCCCAGTCGCAAGCCAGTTAGCCGCGCCGCCGCCCGCAACGCCGTAATCGTCAATCAACTGGCCACACCCGGTCTCGGTTCGCTCATAGCGGGGCGATGGCTCGCCGGTTTCGGGCAACTCGCTCTGTCTGTGGCTGGTTTTGTGATGATTACCGTGTGGTTCTTTGAAGAGATGATTCAGTATTACGGCCAGATCAGCGGCGATGTGCAGCCGCATCCGGTCGGGTGGATTGGCGAATGGGGCGCGATTTTGTTTGCCGGGTCGTGGTTTTGGGCGGCGGTGACCAGTTTCAGCCTGTTGCGCGAAGCATCGAGGAACAGTTTGGAATCGCTCGAAAGTTTGGAAACGGAGCCCATTTCCCCTCCTGTTTTGGATTTGTCCGGCAAACCCCCGAAACAACCGTGAAATTTTTATGACTGCAACCAAAACCAGAAAGGCGCGTTATGTATAAAATCATTGGAGTGGACGGACAGCAATACGGCCCGGTAAACGCGGAGCAAATCCGGCGCTGGATCGCCGAGAACCGTGTCAAATGGCAAACGCTTGCCCAAATGGAAGGCGCATCGGAATGGAAACCGCTGGGTTCATTTTCCGAATTTGCGACCGAATTGAAGGTGGTTCCACCGCCGATGGTTCCGCCGCCCACCGTCACATCGCGTGCATCCGGCAAAATTCCGGCAGGCATTTTCGGAATTCTGCTGGGGTGCTTGGGCATCCATAAATTCATTCTGGGCTATACCGGCGCCGGTTTGGTCATGCTGCTGGTCACCGTGCTTTCCTGTTTCATCCTTTCTCCCATCATGCACATCATCGGTCTCATCGAAGGCATCATTTATCTGTGCAAGCCCGACGAAGAGTTCGTGCGAACTTATGTGGATGGACGCAGGGAATGGTTCTAAAGCCATTGAGCGACAACCCGTTGTAGGCGACTAGAACACCACCGGCACGCCTTCGTCAAGAATTCGCAACTCCCGTGTGAGATTTTCCTTCGTGGCGATTTCGCGCATCCAACGCAGCGGTTCATCCATTGCCTCAAACGACAATTTGAACGTGCCGTAGTGCATCGGCACCAGCCAGCGCGCGCGCAGGTCGCGAAACGCCTTTATTGACTCATCCGGCCCCATGTGCATGCGCCGGAACGATTCAGGATGGTATGCGCCGATGGGTAGCAACGCGATTTCTGGCGCGAGCCGTCTGCCAATTTCGTCGAAGCCGTCAAAATAGGCGCTGTCGCCCGCGTGATAAATTTTCCGGCCTTGATGTTCGAGCAGGAAACCGCCGTAACCCCGATGCTGGTCGCGCAGCACCCGCGCCCCCCAATGCCGGCTCGGTGTGAACGTGACCTTCCAATCGCGTTGCGAAAAACTTTCCCACCAATCCAGCTCGATGATGCGCGCGAAGCCGAGGTTTTGCGCCAGATCGCCGACGCCGCGCGGCATCACGCCGATTTTCGGCTGTGGCAGCCGGCGCAACGTCGGTTTATGAAAGTGATCGAAATGCGCGTGCGTCAGCAGCACCAGATCAATAGGCGGCAGGTCTCGGATTTTCAGGCCGGAGCGTTTGATGCGTTTGAGCAGGAACAGCCAGTTCGCAAAATTCGGGTCAATCAAAACGGTCAAGTCCGTGAACTGAATCAAAAACGATGCGTGGCCAATCCACGTGATGGCGACCTGGCCGCGGATGAGTTTCGGGAAAATCGGGCGGCGTGATCGTCCGACGCGCGGTGTGAGCAGCGCTTTCCAAACCAGCTCGCGGAAAAACGTGCGTGGATTGAAATGTTTGGACGGCGTCAAATCCTTGAACGAGCGTGGCAATTTCCGGCGCGGCAGCGCGGGCTGATGTGAGACCAGTTTGGTCATACGTCACCTTCACTTTAACACACGGCGCGCCTTGAACAAATTTGAAAATCCATCCAATCCGCGTAGTCTGCGGATTCAAATCATGATCCGGACGGAAAAGTTGCTCGACACGTTCCTGCGCAAACAACCGAGACTCGGCAAAGGCGCAGTATAGTGAAGCTTTGCGTGCTTTGTGACTTCGCATGGGATTTTACTGGCGCAACATTCCCGGCAAACCACCGCCCATCTTTGCCATCATCTTCGAGAACTTGCCCATTTTCTTCATCATCTGCTGCATCTGGCCGAATTTGTTCAGCATGGTGTTCAGTTCCGTCACACTCACACCGCTGCCTTTGGCGATGCGGATGCGGCGTTTGGCGTTCAGGATTTGTGGATTGCGCCGTTCCTTCGGCGTCATGCCGCAAATCATCGCTTCCAT
>Ga0187881_10004713_pt1 | contig 10893 bp, 9 predicted proteins | sample June2016WEW_19_1_2_FD_133017 | JGI IMG/M metagenome (GOLD analysis project Ga0187881, IMG submission 133017) | Peatland microbial communities from SPRUCE experiment site at the Marcell Experimental Forest, Minnesota, USA - June2016WEW_19_100 | ecosystem: Environmental > Terrestrial > Soil >...
AGCTTTGAGGATGTTGTCCCATTCCTGGATGAGGTTGATGACTGGGTTGAATCGAAACCAGGTGAGAGACTGTTCTACCTGAACGAGGGATATGACCTCCTTGGAGACATCATCGCCAAAGTGAGCGGGCGCCCGTACACTGAATTCGTGACAGAGGAAATTCTGAAGCCACTACGGATGACGCGGTCGTATTTTGCGAAAGAACAAATCGAAGGGGATGCGGACAAAGCAACTCCCTATGTGGTGAAAGATAGCAAGGTTACTCCCTCGAAGATTCCCTATGGTTCCAGCCCCGCGGGCGGGCTTGTCACAAATGTGGTCGACCTCTCAAACTACGTTACGATGTTCATCAACGGTGGAGAGTTCGAGGGGAAGAGAATAGTCAACGCGGGGACATTGGCGAAAATGGAGACCCCACACGCAAGATGGCCGAGAGAAATGTTCCCAGGCCAGGGGTATGGTTACGGTTTGGAGATCATACCCAGCTTCTATGGCAGCAAGGTTGCTTTTCACGGTGGCTCTGTGGCAGTGTTCACTGCCAGCTTCGCTTACTCCCGCAGTGCCGGCTGCGGTATCGTAACTATGGCGAATGGAACTGGTTACTCGATGGACAGAATCGCCCTCTACGGGATGGCCCTCTTGATGGGTAAGAACCCCGAGGAACTACCAGTTATCAAGCTGGATAACCTGCTCAAACAGCTTGAGGGCAGGTATTCGGCGTACAAGGGCACTGTTGTTGCGGAGGTGAAGCGCAACGGTTCCTTTCTCATGCTCTCCGGCGAGGACATCGGCGAGAACATAGTACTCATACCCGAAAGCGCAGACTCAGCCGTGGCTAACTTCTATACGCTTGTTGGAACGGCGAAGGGCGTGGTCGAGTTCAGGCTCAATAAGCAGAGTGTTGAGATGATCTATGAGAGATACAAGTACAGAAAGATTGGCCCGTTTGGAAAGGACTCAATTCTTACTGTCTAGAATGTCATTAAGTTCCTCAAATCGCCTCATTAACTGTCTACACTATGCTGCACTTGGACAGAGAATCTTGTTAGGGACAGCAGTGACGTTTAGAGCATTCCGTTCGCTCATGCGAAAAAGGTTTCACCCGAAATGAATGAGTTGCGTCAGAGGACGCCGGAGCAATCTCAAGCAAAGTAGTTCAACAAATCAACCATTCCTTGTCCGTCGCTTCGCACTCCATCCAACCAGCGTTTTCCCGCTTCATTTCGTATGAACCAGGGAAGTGTCTCCTTGCTTACCGCGCACATAACTGCTGGTCGACAATACTCACTCTTGAAGAATCTGAGGGCATCGTAATCTTTGTTTGCGATGGGTCGGTTTTGATCAAGGACTTTGACCAGTCTTTCACTCTCGTTTAACTCTTCTTCCATTGCCGTCGGGTCATACAAGTGTTGGTCAGCTTCTGAGGTTGATTCCACTATGCCCTCCGTGGCGAACACGCTCGCAGATATCGAGGCCAATTTCGTATTTATCACATTGAGCACGCGCTCGTCGATGCTACCCTCTACAAGAATATTGACGATTTTGATCCAATTTTTTCTCTGTCCCACGCGATCAATTCGACCAATCCGCTGTTCCAGTTTCATTGGATTCCAGTGCAGGTCATAGTTCACCACTCCCTGGCTGAATTGCATGTCCAGACCCTCGGATCCAACTGAAGTCATGATGAGTGCGGAATTCGGAGTCTTGGAGAAAGTGTCCAAAATTGACTCTCTTTCAAACATAGGTGTCTCTCCTGTCATCGTAAGTGTATCACGTTCCGTGACCATTCTTGAAAGATAATCCACGGTTTCCTTGAACTCACAGAAGACTAGCCAGTGTTCAATGCTTGGATCCGACAAGACTCGCCTTAATGCTTCTAGTTTGGGGTCATGAGAGACAAGCTCTTCTCGAAGATTCATCGCTTTGGCAAACGCCGGAGGACTGCTAGCTGCTAGTCGAAAGTAAGTAATTGTGTCGAACGAACTTTGAGGGGAATTCTCGATTGATCGAACTAGCGCACGGACTCTCGCAGCGTACCCTTGGGGATAGGCAACTCTCTCCCACACCACGTTGCGAATTGCAAAGTGAATCCCTAATTCTTCTTTCAAGAACCTAGTGACAATGGCGTTTGTGAGTTTTGTACGATTTGATCGCCAAAGGTCTTCCGTGGTCGCCTGAACTGTCTCCCAAGAGTAGGACGGTATCAGTAGATTAAGCTCGGAGGCCAAGTCGTTGAGCGAATTATTGATAGGAGTTGCTGTGAGCCCGATGCGCCACTTTGCGGCTTTTGCAAGTTCGAGGGCGCCGCGATGCATTTGTGTCTCATTGTTGCGGTAGTTGTGCACTTCATCGAAGACAGCTAGCGAGAGCTCTGGGTAGTCGTTTGAATTGGTACCGATGATCAAAGAGTTCGAAATGACGTAAACGTTTGACCCTCTCTTTCTCCCTCGGGTTTCATCCTTCGCTGTCGCCAGATCCTCTTTGGATCGTACAGGCAAAGCTACGAGTCCGAACTTTGACTTGAGTTCAAATATCCACTTTGACAGGAGCGTTGGGGGGCAAAGAACAGCGCATGGTTGGCCCGATCTTGTTAGGAGGTAGAGGATGGCGTAAGCGGCGGAGATAGTCTTACCAACGCCGACCCCGTCACAAATTAAGACGGACCGTAAACCGTTCGTCAAAAGCTTGGTTATCGGGACAAGTTGGTACGGCGCTGGCCGAATACCCTCATTCTTCGATTTCATCCCAAAATCGTCCGTCCAGCGAGAAGCTCTCTATGCGCATCTTGGATACTCCTACTTCGTGTCTCAGCATGAGCTCGATTAGTCTGTTCTCGTCGTACTGCAAAATCTTGATTGGTGATCTTCGAATCTCAGCCTCCGCGTCGCCTGAAAACCCCGCAGTGCAGTAGATTATGCCCACAATCGGTTTTCCTCTAGAGTGAGTTGTTAGTGAACCTATGAAACCCTGAACATGAGGGGCATCCAATTTGTCGCGCCAATGCTTCGCCTGCCCAAATAGAGGGACTTCATCTCCTTCTTCAAACAGATAGCGGCCCACAAAATCTATCCCACCATCTCTGCTTCTTTGCGTCACTCTCACATCCCTGGCCCAAGGTACTCGAGAGAAAACATTAGCAAGCAAGTTCTCAAAAGCTGCTGGTGGTAGTGAAAGGAGAGTTTCGTGCAACGAGTTGCGAATGTTATTGCTTCGCAATTCAACAGATCGCGCAATTTGACCATCGGTGGGGAGCTGTTCTATAACCAGTCTTTCAGAATATAGATTGTACAAAACCGCCCAGTCGTCAACTAGGATCGTCTTTCTAAGCACCGACTCCCAGTCCTCAAGGAGAATCTCCGCGTCCTTTAGGTTGCAGCTTCTCCAGGCACAAATGCGTTTTAGCAGTTCCTTTTTCGGAATGTGTATGGGGTTCTGAGCAGGTAACTCCGAAGTAAGTGCCCGCAGGAAATCTGGAACAGTTCCTTCGTCTTTACTTGCTGACTCTTGCAATTACGTCATCGCATGCTTTTCTGAGCTTCTTCAGATCAGTCTGAACACGCTTGTCTTTACGTACTTGCTCGATTTGAGGTCGTGTAAGACTTTGTAGGTTGATTGCAAGATTGCCCAATCTCTTGATGAAGGGCATTGACTTTCGTACGTCGCTCTCTTTAGCTAGTTCGAGCGCTTCCTCGACCGTGTAGTCTTCCTTGACTAGCGCGTTGAGAGCGTCATTATCATCAAGCACATGCTGAAAATCTCTCAAGCCGCCTTTGGTGGCAACCGATCGTATCTTTTGCTTGCCGTTTACAGGTGTGATGAGCTGGAAGTATGTTTTCTTATTCTCACTGCCATCCAAAATCCAGTCCTTGACTCTCTTTGGAGCCTGAGCAAAGAAGGCGAATTTGTGCGGGTTCGTGTCCTTCGTGGCGCTCACGTATTCTCTAAACAGTCTAAAGTTTTCTAACCGTTCGCGAACTTCTCGAAGAGATATTTGTAGCTCTGCGGCTATGTCCTCTTCTTCCAAGTGGTGCTCTTGTCGCAACGCCCAAGTCACAGCTGCTTCATTAAAAGCTCCCCATGTCTTTTTGCCGGCTTGAAGTCTCGCTCTCTGCAACAACAACTCTGTTTCCGAGGTGTTCTTTGGCATTACGTTAGCGATGACGACATCATACTTGATACCTGACGGAGGCTTCACGTTCTCGTCAAGTAGGTTTCTTAAGATGTAGGTTCGCCTATTGCCTTCAAACACGACGTAGTGCCCATCTCCAATGTCTTTCAGCCAGATTGGGTCTTTTACTCCGCTTTTTCTTATTGATTTCAGGAGCGTCGGTATCTCGTCGTCGTTCTCGATCTCATGGAAAAGCTCCTCTTGGGTCAGATTGGTCATACCGTGAAGCTGTTGAAGTGTGAAGAATCGCGGATTGCTCGGATCAAGAAGTAGATCCTTTACTCTTATCTCCTTCTGGGTCCATTCGGGCAAGAAACTTCTCCTAATACCAATTCTACCGTGAACTAACTTATGTCTTTAGGATAAATTCTCAAAAATACCCTGTCTTCAGTTTCTTTGATGAGCTTGAGGTAGCTGAGCCAGCTTAGGACTGTTTTCAGTCTCCGTCGCCTCATCTGTCGCGTTCCAAGTGTAGTTTCAGATCGAAGCAATAACTCGAGTTTATCCTTGTCCATGTGGCCACGTGACTTTTCAAGAGCCCTTAACATCTTCTGAAATACCGCCAGCTCGGATACTCTCTGTGCTAAAGCAATGTTTTGCGGTCCTGTCTCAAGTGCTAGTAGCTGAGAACCGAAAGAAGTAAGCCGCGACTGGTTTGTCCCAGTCTTTTGGATCAGTCCGAGAATTTCTGCGGCCCGCCTGTAGTATCTCCCCTGCCTGTCTGTCTTGCGGAGTAACACTGCAATTTCCTGATACGACCCAGCACCCTTAGAAACAATTCTTGCACACGCAACCACATCTTGCAACAAATCTGCCTGCGGTATGTCACGCGAAGGAATACGTGCCCTGCTCGCCGGAGTCATGGATTACACATCCTGTTCATGCGGGAATTACTCGAATATTGTCACACAGATCGTTGATTTTCCTTATCTCACGAATTTTCCTTATCTCATGAATGGGAGATCGGTCTTTCCCTTCTCAGTTGTAAAGAGTTCTTCGTTTGCCGCATCCCATATCACATAAATCCCACGGTCTTTCACGATGTAGTCAATCAATTCGGGTGAGAGCGGTTTCTCAATCAAAAGCACCAATTTCGCATCAGCGAGTGCTTCCAAATACCTATACCAGTAGAGTTGAGAGACCGCCTTGTGGACTTGTTCGATAACTCTTCTTCCTGCCGACTTGACCTCAATTATAAAGTCTTGATTTTCGACCCTCGCGGCTAGGTCAACAAGGTTATTGAAAGTAGGCAAAGCATTGCAAAGCCTGATACGTTTCGCCAGGAGTGCTGTGAGACGCTCATGGGTTATCCTAGCGCGTTCAAGTCGCGCGGCATTAACCTCATATCGTATTAGATCCGCAGCGTTTCTCCTTCGACGGTTTACTTCTTTGAATAGTTTGGTCTCTCCCAGCCTAGGTAGAACAGGAACTTTGGAGTCAGAGATTTCAACCTTGTTTAGAGACGACGGTGCACTGAGTAAGATTAGCGTGTTATCCACTTTCCTGACTAGCTTCAAGTAGTCCAGCCACGAAATAGTGGTATCAAGTCTCCTGTCAACCATCTTATCAGTAGTGCTGACCAGACTGCGAATTGCCTCGTACAATTCACTTCGAGAAACTTTGCCATTGGAGGCTGAGAGGACTCCGAGTACCGTTTGGATGATTTGGTCTCTTTGTAGTACTGCGTTGACAAGAATTTCTCTCTCGCCGGCTTCGTTAGTTCGAATCAATCTTCTGCCAAGTGTTGTCAAAATGGAAACGTTGGTACGAATTCTTTTCGTAAACCCAAGGATTTCGCTTGCCTTCCGATAGTATCTCCCCTGCCTAGCACCGTATGGTTTTCTTCTGGAATCGCCAAGTGCCTCCCCAATCGATTTGTCTGAATGTTTACCCTTGGATACAGCTCTGACAGCAAGGACCACATTGTCAAGTCTGTCAGCCTGCGCCCATTCTTTAGTAGAGATCGATGTGGGAGCCAGAACATTCACTCCCCGATGAAGAGATATTCTCGTACTCTGTTCTTGACTTTCTTGCCGCCCTGATTTCCAAAACTGTACGTATGTTCCGCCTCGAAGACCTCCACTCTTGCCTTAACGCTACTTAACATAGAAAGGATCTCAGACTTTTTTGGGTACCCATTGGAAGAATATGATACTGCGATTATGGAATTAGCGTATCTTTCGAATAGAGTCTGGAGTGCCTTGGTTGCCGAAGCCTTTTGGGAAAACACGCTTTCGTATGACTTAAACTTCTTCGATCTCGTACTAAGGTCAATTTCAAGGCCATCCCAATAACGAGAGTAGCCCTCGACAAAGTGATATCGGCGGACATAATCATTGTCTGATAGTGGGCTCCAATACGGCGGGTCAAGATAGACAAGATCGAAATTTCTGTCGCTTAGTTCCATTATGTTCGAGCAACTTGCTCTATGTTTCCGTCCATTGTCGAATATAGCGTCGTTAAGCAATCGAACGGCGTTCGCAAATTGCTCTTGAAAACTGATTTTCAAGTCTCTGCGGTTATCCCAACTCTTCTTACCAGTGAAGGTGAAGATGCCTCTAGGTCTTTTCTTCTGAACTGCTCGACACGCCGCTGTGATTGCGACATATTGTTGAGACTTGTCTTCAAGGTCCGCTATGTTGGCCCACAAGGAGTCTAGGAAGACGCACTCAACTTCCGTGAAAAAGAGATTGCTAAAGATGTCTGTAACCTTCGTTGGCGCGTCGGATCTCGGAGTCATGAGTTTTGATAGAGTCTGGTCATCTATTCTCACAGAGTTGTTTTCTATGAGCGCTTTGGCAATCACATACGACCAGTGAAGAAAGTCGTTAGTCACGACCGACTTACCCTTTTTCTTGAATTCGTAGCTTACGCAGCATGACCCGGCGAAAGCGTCAAGGACTGTCTCGTACTTTAGCGGATCTAGATGTCTGAAGAGAAATGGCAGAAGCGATTGCTTACTGCCCATAAACTTAGTTGACGGAAAAAGCGGCTCCTTTCGTGGTTTGTACGTTAGTGACAAGAAGCTCTGGTACATGTCCCCTTTTATCCCCTCTACAGTTCACATACCTCGGAGCTTCAACCTTCCTGATTTTGAACTTTGAATATAGTTTGGCGATAAGAGGGTGCTTAGCATTACTAAGGACGAAATTGCATCCACGTCTGTCAAGCTCGTGAACAACACGGGCTAGACGAATGTGATCTTCTCTATTGAAGAATTCCTTTGTGTACCTCTTGAAATCAGAATACCTGCTTACAGGGGGATACGGAGGGTCCAAATACAGGAAGTCCTCGGGCTGCGCCGATTTCAGAAGCACTTCCTCAAAGTCGGCGGATACAAGTTCCACACCTCTGAGTGCTTCGCTTGCGGCAAGGATTCTGTCTTTGTCGGCTAGTTTGACATTGTGGTAGTGTCCGTACGGCGTATTGAACTCGCCTTTTTTGTTGACCCGGTATAACCCGTTATAGCAGATTTTGTTAAGGTAGATCAGACGCGCTGCGCGTTCAATCGGCGTCAGTTTCGCAGGATCCATTTTTCTAATAGCGCAAAATCTTCTCTTCGATATCGGCAATGTTTCGAGCATTCGAAGAAGCTCTTCAGGGTGCTCTCTCACTACCTCATAACAGTTGATTAGCTCATAATTAGAATCAGACAGAAGAGCCGATGCAGGTTGGATTTTGAAAAAAATGGCTCCGCCGCCAAGAAAAGGCTCAATATATCGTCTGAACGTAGTAGGAACTAGATTCCTGATCTCCGGGGCAAGCCTAGACTTGCCGCCAGCCCACTTCAAGAATGGTCTAGGTCTACGCATCTGGAGACTGCTTGCTCCAAACTCCATGGCGAGGGGTGGCTTTTGCGGCCGTTGTCGCATAAATGTCATCGTATCGCATTCCTGCTCGTAACCCGCTACAGGCAACTAACGACACGCTGATCGATTACTGGCTATTTAGTTAATGGCACAGCTTAGATAAGACTCGGTTAGTGACTCGTCCGGCTTTTGTCAGGAAGATGCAATTTCTGACTGCCATTACACATGTTGATCAAAGCGACACCAGACCACGATGTCACTTACAGCGATTCGCGCCCGAAAGACAAGGTCGGCATCATCAATGCTATTATGCAACACCATAGGTTCCGTCTTCAAGCTTCTTGATAAGCTCCTTGAGACAAATGACGTCCATGGCTCTCCCAGATCCCACATTCATGAAATGTGCCGGAGATAGTTGAAGCTCATGAGTTGTGCCCCAGTATAGCACCTTATTCATAGGTTTCGCGATCACGTTACCTGCCAGACGTTTGCATTCGGCCACATTGATGTCCCAGCACACAAGCAGATTAATCATGTAATAGAACTTCACATTTGTGGCGATGTCTTCTATGACACTATCAGCGCTTTGCTTGAATTCGACAATGATGTTTTCTTCATAAATACCTGTGTTACCAATCCCCGGTTGTTGTCGCACATGCAATCCAAGTTTGTTTTTCATTATCCGATAACGAAAAATGGCGTCATACTTACTGTGACGAACAATCCAAAGATTGGTAGTAAGGCAACACACCAGCGCCGATCATCTCATGAAAGAGAGCTATTACATCTTGCTCATATTTTGGAATGTTTTGCAGCTTCACCTTGTCATAATCTAGAGGGCTTCTAACCTTGAGCCTCTTTTCGACGAGGGAACTTGCTTCTTTTGCCATTTGAGCAAGGTTGAGCGCAACAACAGCGTCCTTAATGGCTCGACTGATAATCTCTGTGCCGATTTCGTAAAAGAGCGCATTTTCAGCGCAATCTCGATAAAGTGCAACTCGTCTGCCGACAGGAGTCTTCCTACCTTCGTCGAACCTCAGGCGGTTATCTAGAATCATGATGTGAAAATTCGGCCAGTATCCTTGAAATCCTGTAGAAGGGGCGTCGACAATCACGCCTGTTGGCATTCCCTTCACTCCAAGTTCAATCCCTGGGATGATATCGTTCCTTCCGATCTCGCGGAGGTCATCAGATTCCGGCTTATCACATACTAGGGCCTCCTTCGAAGTCCTCCGGTAAAATTCTCTATCGGTTACAAAGCCTATGTAGTAGAGGATGTTTCCAGCAGGAGAAGTGTAAATGGAGATGTGCTCGACTGAATTACCGCCAATGTCTCTATGCTGCCTCAGTCGATCACGAGCTTCATGCAAGGATAAGAGAGGGGGCGCAGGTTGCTGAGGCGGTGGAACATAACTGAGTTCTCGAAGAACCTGACCAGGCACTCTATAACTGAACTCCGCCTTCGCTGAACGTGTAGTTCCGCGAAAATGATCTTCTATTTCGACATCCATCCCCTTAGCTCTGAGTGTGTTGAAAACCGGAAATCTCAGGCAATCATAAAGAGAACCCGCCGCGGTCTTGGTCCTAATTAGGTGAACGAACCGTTCGGTCGTTACGGTCGAGTCGAAAATGTCAGGGTAATCTGACTCAACTGTTCTGATGCTTTCCATGCTTACTTGTGTGTATGGTTCTTGTTGGGGTTCGAGTTTCACGGGACTGCTGAGTGGTTCATTAAGGCCGGCTGTCCCGGTTATCCACGAGTACATGTTCTCTATTCCTACTGAACTTCGTTCAACACCATTACAGGTTTCGAGAACGAATCTGTTGCAAGCGGAAACTAGATACGTCAGCCCGTTACCAAGCTCACCGATCTCCGAGTATCCACGCTTGTAGGTGACTCCCTTCTTTACCGCCCCCTTGAGCTCATCGTAGGACATTCCCACTCCATTGTCTCTAATCACTAACTTACGCGCGCCGTCGTCTCTGACAACTTTGATCCTGCCTCTGTACTGATCCTCCGCATTTTCATAGGCGGACTTCACGACATCTCTGGTTTTTGACAAAACTTCGCTCAGGGCGACGAACCATCTGTCACGCTGCCCTTCCAAGTACTCTGCCGATATCCATCTAGTGAAGTCATTATCGTGAAAGACCTTGTCGGCCGTTATCACTGCGTCAGCTGTTGTTTCGATGACCTTCTCTAGCTCGTCTAGGGTTATGTTTAGTCCATTGGCGAGCTGTTGTCTGTACCTCCGGTTGATTGCGTCAACCGAGTTCTGTAAGGCTTCAGCAAGCACGTCCCAAGGGTGACTGTAATCGTTTAGCAAGCTGAGAGCTTGCCGTCGACGAGTTTCGGGATCACGAGGCTCAAAGATGCTTTCACCTGGAATCATAACGCTCTATTTCGGCTGTGCGCCTTCGGGCAATATATCAACTGCGGTTTTACCTGGTTTGTCAGCTTCGCTGGACGCGATTCTGGATGTCTCATGGAGAGGAAATCGTGCCAAGCGCAGAAGACCAGCTATATCCCGCCAATACTACAGTGGTTTGAGACCTACGATGAGATTGTTCCAACTCTTACAGAAAACAACATGGTCAGCTGGCCAGACGAGGCGAAACGATATCTCGGCGACGAATATTTTCCGATTCGAAGGGGAATCCCTATCAGCCGGTCACGATGAGACATAAATTGTCATTAAACTCTAAGGTAAAGGGACAATGAAGAAGGTCGCGGAGTCTCATTTTCATCGTGAGATGCCATTCAGGTTCATCGTTGACGCGCATGAAGACATAGCAGAAAATTCTATGCAAGGACGTGATTTCAGGCTTTCAGCTCTCGAGAAACGTAAGCTCGAAACCCCGCCCGACAGCCACAAGGGAGTCGCGACCCTTGGTTTGCCCGAACTCCTCCAAGGA
>Ga0187881_10004720_pt1 | contig 10882 bp, 7 predicted proteins | sample June2016WEW_19_1_2_FD_133017 | JGI IMG/M metagenome (GOLD analysis project Ga0187881, IMG submission 133017) | Peatland microbial communities from SPRUCE experiment site at the Marcell Experimental Forest, Minnesota, USA - June2016WEW_19_100 | ecosystem: Environmental > Terrestrial > Soil >...
CCTGCTGACGGGGCTGTCGGCGGGTTCTCCCTGGCTCAGCCCCCGGTCTCCTTCATGCTCTACCGCGTAAAGCAGGGCGATACGATCACCGGGATCGCGGAGAAGCTGGGCATGAATCCTGATACGATCTCGTCGCTGAACCGTTCCGAGGGCAGGGTGGTGCACAGCCTCTCCGTGGGTGAGCAGATCAGGATACCCACGCAGGACGGCATTTTCGTGCCCGTGAATGGCGATTTCGACGTCCTCTGCCGCAAGAAGGGCGTGTCGCCTGAGGAAGTCCTGGCGGCCAACGCCGTGACAAGGGAGCAGCTTACCCCCGGCATGCAGCTTTTCTTCCCCGGCGTTCAGCACACCGGCTATGAATACAGCCTGTCCCTGGGAGTGGCGGTCTCCAATCCCCTGCCCAGCGCCTGGGAGACTTCATCCTATGGATTTCGAGCAGATCCTTTCACCGGGCAGCGACGCAAGCACAATGGCGTGGACCTCGCCGCGCCATACGGCTCTGCGGTGAGATCCGCCACCGAGGGGGTTGTTCGCGCAGCGGGATGGGACGACGTTCTTGGAAATTATGTCGAGGTCAGGGGGCAGCTCGGCTATTCCTATGTCTACGGTCACATGAGCCGCATCCTGGTGCCGCTGGGCACGAGGGTCGTGCGGGGGAGCGTCCTGGGGGCCGTCGGCGCAACCGGCTACGCCACGGGGCCGCACCTCCATTTCGAGGTGAGGAAGTACGGCGTCCCGCAGAACCCGGCGCTTTTTGTCTCCGGACTCCGATAATATCCGAGGGGTGCCCTCAATGAGAAAGCTTGTCCTGGTCGTCATTGCCCTGCTTGCCCTTTTTGCGCTGTTCCGCGCGTACTCGGAGGACGCAGCGCAAGGGCTGGCTGGCATCAGGCTCCAGCCCGGCCTTGTCGAGGTAGGAGACGGCACGTCGAGCCTCGGTTTGTCCTTTGGCCTCATGGAAAAATCCGGCGACCGATCAGGACTGGTGAGCGTCCTTCCTCTCAGGGTGGTCTACCGAAACGGCGACAAGAGCGTCTCCGTCGGCCTGAACGGGGTTGCTTTCCTCCTGGGAGGCGGCGCAAGCATCGGTGCTCCCGTTGTCGTCAGCGCGCTCCACAGGGGGGACGTCCTCAGCGTGGGAGGCCCCGTGACCGTGGACTCGCGCGTCGAAGGGGATGTCTGGGTGCTGGGCGCAGATGCAGAGCTGACGCCGCGCGCCGAGGTGACCGGCGATGTCGTTGTCATAGGCGGGAAGCTGACCGCAAGCCCGCACGCTGCAGTGGGCGGGACGGTCAGCCAGCTTGCGGGCCTGAAGGTCCCCTTCCTCGGCGTCCTGGGCACGCAGTTCTCCGCGCAAGCCCTCGGCCTGGCGGGCATCGCACTTGGCTATGTCCTCTTCGGCTTCGCGCTTTTCATGAGCTCTTTCTATCTTGCCGCGCACACGCGTCAGATGCAGCAGGCAATGCCTCTGCTGTGGCGGCAGACTCTGATCACCCTTGCAATTTCCCTGGTCGTGATTCCCCTGGTCACATTCCTCGTCATCGCCTCCGTGGTGGGCGTTCTGCTCCTGCCCCTGGTGTTCCTGGCGATCTTCCTTCTGGCTTTGGACGGATACCTCGCCCTCTGCGTCAAGGTGGGAGCCTGGGTACGCTCTTCCGCCGGCCGAGCGGGCGAAGATTCCCTGTACCTGTTCACCTCGGGCCTTCTTGCTTTGTTTCTGGTGAATGTGCCCGCCCTGGTGGGCATCCTGCTGACTGCGTTGCGGTCCGTTACAACTGCCCGGATCGGGACCCTGCTCCAGGCGGTGACCCTGGGACTCACCGTTGCCGGGCTGGCCTACGGCTTCGGAACGTCCCTCGCGCAAGCCAGGTCGAGAGTGGCGCGGTAGCCATTATTTTCCGTGGCAGTACTTGTACTTCTTCCCCGAGCCGCACGGGCAGGGGTCGTTGCGTCCCACCTTGGGAACGGTCCGCTTGACCTGCATCTGCTGGGGCTGCGACGCGGCGCCTCCCCCGTTGCCGCCGAATGATGCGGACCCTCCGCCGGAGGACGACACCGCAGTCGTACCCGAGCTGCCTCCTGCAGCGAACTGGCCCATCGCGCTGTGTGAAGCCTGCATGGCCGCGACCGGGCGGGCGGGGCCTGCCGGCTGCGCTGGGGCCTGCTGGATGCGCACGCGGAATATCTTCCTGGCGAGCGCCGTCTTGATGTCGTAGAGCATGTCGTCGAAGATCTGGAACCCTTCGAGCTTGTATTCCAGAAGTGGATTTTTCTGGCTGTACGCCCGCAGGTAGACCGCCTCCCGGAGGGCTTCGAGGTTCTCCAGATGGTCCTGCCAGCGAGAATCGATGTTTCTCAGGTACTCGAACCTGATGAAGCCGTTCAGGATCTCTTCACCGATTTCCGCCTTCTTGGATTCGATGCTGGCGCGAAGCGCTGCTTTGACGACGGCCTCCAGCTCCTCAGAGGTCATTGCAGCGAGCTCCGCAAGGCTTTGCGCGGGCTCGAAGAGCAGGCTCTCTTTGAGGGACGCGAGCAGCGTCCTGACCCTGCCCTCCGGAGTGTCCCCGGACTTCCTGTAGGCTTCAAATGCCTCCGCGAAGATCTCTTCTCCTGTTGTGATGATCCGCTCGGTAAGGTGGGGGTCAGATATGATCTCGTCCCTGCGCTGGTAGATAAACTTCCTCTGTTCGTTGAGGACGTCGTCGTATTCGAGAAGGTGCTTGCGGACCTCGAAGTTCCGCTCTTCCACCTTCTTCTGGGCGCGCTCGATGGATTTGTTCAGCCAGGGATGGACGATCGGCTCGCCTTTTTTCATCCCCATGCGGGACATGAGCCCCCTGATGTTCTCACCCCCGAAGAGGCGCATGAGATCGTCTTCCAGGGAGATGTAGAACCGCGAGGACCCCGGGTCACCCTGCCTGCCGGATCTGCCGCGGAGCTGGTTGTCGATCCGCCGGGCCTCGTGACGCTCCGTGCCCAGCACGTGCAGCCCGCCGAGACTCTTTACGTCAAAGTAATCCGTCTGCCATTTTGCGTACTCTTCCCCCAGCGCCTTGCGGAAAACCTCCTCAGGCGCCTGCGTGCCTGCCTTCTTGCGCGCCCTGAACTCCGGGTTCCCGCCGAGCTTGATGTCCGTTCCGCGGCCGGCCATGTTCGTGGCGATTGTCACGGAGCCGTGGGCCCCGGCGTCCGCGATGATCAGCGCTTCCCGGGCGTGGTTCTTTGCGTTCAGGACCTCGTGGCGGATTCCGCGGCCGACGAGCATGCGCGAGAGTCTCTCCGACTTCTCTATCGAGATGGTGCCCACCAGCACGGGCTGGCCCTTGGCATTCAGCTCCGCTATCCCGTCGCAGATGGCCTGGAGCTTCTCCTCTTCCGTGAGGTAGATCACGTCGTCGGTGTCGTCACGCACCACCGGGCGGTTTGTCGGAATGACCACGACGTCGAGGTTGTAGATCTTGGCGAACTCCTGAGCTTCGGTGTCTGCAGTCCCCGTCATTCCGGCGAGCTTGCCGTACATGCGGAAGTAGTTCTGGAAGGTGATGGTTGCCAGGGTGCGGTTCATCTGGGCGATCTTGATGCGCTCTTTGGCCTCGATGGCCTGGTGCAAACCCTCGGAATAGCGCCGGCCATAGAGAATGCGCCCGGTGAACTCATCAACGATCTGGACCTTGCCGTCCTGCACAACGTAGTCCACGTCCTTGGCGTAGAGCTTGTGCGCGCGCAGGGCCTGCGTGAAATAGTGGATGTATTCGAAGTTCTGGTCCGTGAAGAGGGAATCCCTGATGAGGCCTCGCCTGAGCAGAAGACTTTCCACGTGGTTCATTCCCTGGTCAGTGAATGTGACCCGCTTGTTCTTCTCTTCCAGCTTGAAGTCTCCGGCCGAATCCACGTTGCCTTCGGGGTACTCGCCGGTGGCAGGGTCTTTCTCGCACTCCACGAGCTGGTCCACGAGCTTGTTCACCTCGGCGAACTTGAACGTGTCATCCTCAGCCATCCCTGAAATGATGAGCGGGGTGCGCGCCTCATCAATGAGGATGTTGTCGATCTCGTCCACGATTGCATACGCGTGTCCCCGCTGGACCTTGTCTGCCGGGCTCCAGCACATGTTGTCGCGCAGGTAATCGAAACCGAACTCGTTGTTTGTCCCGTAGGTGATGTCCCTGGCATATGCCTCTTTGCGCTGGGTGTTGTCCATCTGGCTGAGGATGACCCCAACGGAGACGCCCAGGAGGGAATAGATGGGGCTCATCCAGCCGGCGTCGCGTTCGGCCAGGTAGTCGTTCACGGTCACAATATGGACCCCCTTGCCGGTGAGGCTGTTCAGGTAGGCGGCCGGAACGCTTGCCAGGGTCTTCCCTTCCCCGGTTTTCATTTCAACGATCGTGCCCTTGTGGAGCACGACCGAACCCATCAGCTGGACATCGAAGATTCTCTCCCCGAGCTTCCTCCGAGCGGCCTCCCGCACCAGCGCGTACGCCTCCGCAAGGAGAGAATCGAGTCGTTCTCCCCCTGCCAGTCGATCACGAAACTCCGCGGTCTTTTCGGCGAAGGTCGAATCCGGGTATGCCATGACAACGGGCTCGAGCTCGTTGATCTTCTGGACGATCGGTATCAGCTCCTTCAGGTCGCGCTCGTGCTTCGAGCCCAGGAGGAAAGTGAGGATGTTCTGGAGCATGCAGGCAATGTACCCCCCAGGAGATTGACAGGTCAAGGGAAGGCAGCTACCATGGGCGCGTAGATGTCGCGCCGCGCTTTCAGAGCCTCCCCTGTCCTTGCAATCCTCGTGGCAATTTCCCTCCTGTCGCTGTTTGCGTGCCAGAAAAAGGAAATCGAGGAGCTGATGGGAACCGAGCTGTTCTCTCTTTCCCTGGGAAAGCTCGACAACCAGATCGATCTGTTCCCGTCGGCGAGCGGGAATATTGAAAAAAAGACGAGCGTTACCATGAGGGACGGGTGGTTCTACATCGCGAATGGGAGCTCGGGCAAGGTGATGGTTTTTTCCTCGTACGGCGACCTGATATTCCTCCTGTACAACCCGTCCACGAACCCTGTTCCGCTCTTCATGAATCAGGCGGCCGCGGGCGCACCGGGAAACGCCGCGGGCGCACCGGACAAGTCCTCCGCTGACGACATCGTGAGAACGCGCGGGGCGGTCAGCTATCCCTTCCTCGACCTCGGCGAGATCGCCGTGGCAAGCGACAGGACGCTCTATGTCGAGGACGGGGTCACTGAAGCCAAGGTCGTAAAGGACGGCACGCACGGAGTGCTCCTCACGCGCGTCATCCTCCGTTTTGACCGAAAGGGAAAATTCGAGGGCTACCTGGGACAGGAGGGAATCGGAGGAACTCCGTTCCCCTACATCATGGCAATGCACGTCACGGCGAATGACCAGCTGGTGGTGGTGACGCGCCTGCCTCAGTCCTGGGAAGTCTTCTGGTACTCCCGGGACGGGACGCTGCTCTATGAGGTGGAGATCGACTCCACGCACCTTCCCGTGACTGTTGAGAAGGGGGTGACTCCGTCCCTGGTCAACATCATCCCCGACATGCAGAACCCGTTCCTCTATCTCGCGATCTACCTGTACCGCGAGCCGGCAGATGATCTCTCGCGTCCCAATTCCGCGCAGGAAAACAGCGTCGTCTCGCGGGTGTACCGCCTGAACCTCCGGACCCGCCAGTATGAATCCTTTGTCGAGCTGCCGCAGAATCCTCCCCGAAAGGAGACGGCCGGTCTCAAGACTACGGAGATACCCGCGCCCCCCAGTGACCTGATCGGCGTCAGCGCAAACGGGTTCTATTACCTCCTCGGCTTTGCCGACTCCAATCTCTATACGCTGCAGATCCTCGACCCGGCAGGAAGGGTGAGGGCCCGGCGCTACATGGTCATTGAGGACTCCGAGCTCAGCTTCCGCGACCTTCGGCTCTCGCCGACCGGGCTGGTGTACGGCCTCCTGGTGGACCAGACAAAGGCGCACGTTACCTGGTGGAGATCCGATCTGCTCCTGAAAGGGGACTGACGATGAAGGTCGTGAGCTCGGAGGCCATGGCGCAGATCGATCGACTGGCCCAGGACGAGTTCGCGATTCCCTCCCTTCTCCTCATGGAAGACGCGGGCGTAAGCGCCTGGTCATTGTTCGTCCGCAGGGCGTGCGCGGGCAGGCTCCCCAGGAAGCCTCTGGTGTTCGTTGCCGGCAAAGGGAACAACGGCGGTGATGCCCTGGTCATGGCCCGACGCGCTCTCTGCCAGGGGTTGTCCAGCCTCTCGGTTGTCCTTGCGGACGGAAGACCTCAGAAGGGCGGGGTCCCAGCGCAGATGCTCGATATTTGCGAGGCATATGGCGTGGAATGCCTGTCCTGGCCGGAACAGCGGGAGGCGGTAGTTTCGAGGCTGCGCGAGGCCGCCTGGATCCTGGACGGGATAGCCGGCACGGGGCTGCGGGGCGGGCTTCGGGCTCCCGCATCCGAGCTTGTCAGCGCAATAAACGCCTCTGCGGGAAAAAGGGCGGGCATCGATGTGCCCAGCGGCGTATCGGATTCCTTCGATCCAGCCTGGCCCGCGGTGCGCTGCGACGTTACACTTACGATGGGTCTTCCCAAGTCCTGCCTCTACCTCCCTCACGCTCGGGTGCTGTGTGGAAGGATCCTGGTCGTGCCGGTGGGCTTCCCGCCGGCCCTCGTGAATGACCCTGCGCTTCCCGGGGAAATCCTCCAGTTCAACGCCTGGCGCAGACTGCTTTCGCCCATCCCGCCGGACACGCACAAAGGAAGACGCGGACACCTCGCGGTGTTTGCCGGCTCGCCGGGAACCACGGGCGCGGCCTGGCTCTCCGCAACGGCGGCTGCCAGGTGCAGGCTCGGCCTGGTGAGCCTGCACGTGGGGCGCGACATCTATCCCATCCTGGCGCAGAAGGCCACCTCCGTCATGGTGAAGCCGTGGGACGAGCCGCAGCCTCCTGACTGGGGAGGGCTCGATCAGGGCGCCTACACGGGCTTCCTGGTCGGCCCGGGATGGGGACTGGCGGAAGGGCGGGAGCGATGGCTGGAGCACCTTCTCTCAAGGGAGGCTTCGGGGGTCATCGACGCTGACGGAATCACCCTCCTGTCGCGGATAGCGGGGCGCGCTCAGGTAAAGGCCGGCGGGCGGTGGGTCCTGACGCCGCATCCGGGGGAGTTCGCACGCATCAGCGGAGTCCCGCGGGACCAGGTTCTCAGGGACCCGGTTCGCCATGCCGTGGAGCTGTCGTCCCGACTTGATGCCGTGATTGTCCTCAAGGGCCATTGCACCATCGTAGCGTCGCCGGCTGGAAAATACTGGATCATCGACGGTCCGAATCCTGCCCTTGCCACCGGCGGGTCCGGCGACGTGCTGGCAGGTCTCATTGCAGCAGGCATCGCCGGCGGAATGGGCCCGCTGGATGCGGCGCTGTTCGGCGTCTCGCTGCATGCCTCCATCGGCCGTCAGGCGCGCCGACACATGGGCTGGTTCCTGGCAGAGGACCTGGTACCGTTCGTCTCGCGCATGTTGCGTTGAGGATTGCATGAAGCACCCCGTCCTGCGGGTGAAAAAAGGAACGGAAAGCTACGACGATCGTGAGGACAAGCTTGCCGAAGCCGGCGCGGAGGCGGCGCGGGAACGCCGCCCGACTGCCCGGCCCGAAAAGCGGCGCACGGCTTCGTTCCTGCGGATCCGCCGCGGCTCTCTGCTGCCGCTTTTCATACTGATCCTGATAGCGGCCGTCATTCTGCGGGTCCTGCCAAGGTCTGCGTCACGCGCGACCATTGATGGCTGGCACGTGCTGCTTGAGGCAAGGGTGTCGGGAGACACCCTGGATGTGGGGGTGGCTTTCTCCCGGCTCAATCCTGGCAGGGCCGGGACAGGCATGCCGCGGGCAGTCTCAGTTCTTTTCATTCTGCCTGAGACCGGCCAGCAGACCGAGGCTTCCGGGGCCCTTTCTGATTCGAGGTTTGCGCTCCTGAGCCGCATGCGGTATGAGGCCTCGGTGAAGACGCTCAGGGCAATTGTGCGCATCGACGGCCAGTCGCGAGCCCTTTTCCTTCCCATCCGCGGTCCTTGACTGACGGTCTGCCGACTCCCTATGATTGCTCCACGGTCGGGGAGGGGAATGATGCTGCAGTTTTATTTTCTTTCCATAGTAAGCAATCTCCTCGCAGGAGTGTCCCTGTCCGCGGACTGGATTGCTCAGAAGGTTGCGGGGTTCGCCCCCATCGCCGCGGCGCTGTCCGGTCGAAGGGCAAAGCTGATTTCGGGGCTTGCCTCTCTCCTTGTGGGGTTCGGAACGCTCTTCGTCCCTGTGGAGGGACCGCTGATCCTTGGTGATCTGTTTCCTTCTGTCATGGGCATGGCAATGGGCATTGCACTCTTGTTCGAGGTGTTTCGTCAGGACGCCGTGCTCCCGGTGGAACGCTCAGAAAAATCGGATCGGCCCCCGGTGGGCTATCGAACCACCCTGGGAATGCTCGGGATAGCGGCCGCCGTCCTGCACTTTTTCCTGCCTGAGAGGCCGTTTTTATAATCAGGGATCGCCCTGGGAGCCTATCGGGTGATGGCACGACTGACCCGGACGGACACGTCTACCGGATACGGGAATACCCGTTCGGCGAATACGCCGTAGCGCGCTTGGCGCGCTCCGGGCTAGTCTTTCTTCTCTTCCGCTTTTGCCGCCTGCGCAGCCTTGATTACGTCATCAGCAATCTTGCCGGAGATCGGGCTGTAGTGGTCGAACTCCAGCTCGAATGATGCCGTGCCCGCGGTGAGCGCCTTGAGGTCGATGGCATAGTGCATCAGCTCTGCCTGCGGCACCTGCGCCTTGATCTCCTCGATTCCTCCTCCGATCGGGTTCTGTCCCTGGACCTTTCCCCTCTTGGAGCTGAGGTCCGACAGAACGGAACCAAGGTACTGATCGTCCACGTACACGGTGAGATTGCACACCGGCTCCAGGAGCACCGGCTTGGCGTTTCGCATGCATTCGCGGAATGCTTCACGGGCTGCAAGCTTGAAGGCGAGCTCGGAGGAGTCCACCGGGTGCTCCTTGCCGTCCACGACGCGCGCCTCCACGTCAACCACGGGATAGCCTGCCAGGACCCCTGCCTCCATGGCCTCGATGACCCCTTTCTCCACGCCGGGGATGTAGCCCCGGGAGATGGAGCCGCCGAAGATGGCATTTGTGAACTTGTATTTCTCCCCGCGCGGGATCGGATTCACCTCGAGGGAAACCTTGGCATACTGCCCATGACCGCCGGTCTGCTTCTTGTGCGTGTATTCGGCGTCTGCCTTCCCCTGGATGGTCTCCCGGTAGGCCACGCGCGGAATCTTGGTCTCCATGTCGATCTTCTGGTTTTCCCTGATCTTGTCCAGAATCATGGAGATGTGCAGCTCTCCCATTCCCGAGATGACCGTTTCCTTTGTCTCCTTTTCATAGGAGACGCGGAAGGTCAGGTCTTCTTCCATGATCTTCTGCATGGCCTGGTTCATCTTATCCTCGTCCTTCTTGGCCTTGGCCGAAATGGCAAGCGAATGGACGGGAGTCGGCAGCTCAAGGTGCGGATAGACGATGGGGGCATCCGGAGCGTGCAGGGTGTCGTTGGTTCGAAGAGATGCGCTCTTGGTGAAAAGGCCGATGTCCCCGGCGGACAGGTCGGTGGCGTCTTCCAGCTTCTTGCCCTGGCATGTGTAGACCTTCGTGATCTTCTCTTTTTTCCCTTCCCGTGCACTCACGAGGTCCACATCTGTCGATATTTTTCCAGATACAACCTTGAAGTATGAGAGCTTGCCGGTGAACTGATCCATGGCCGTCTTGTAGATGAAACAGGATGCCGGCTCCGAGTCCGATACCGTGCGGGACGTTTCTGCGCCGTCAGGGGATTTGCCGCTTACTGTTCCCTCAGGGAAGGGTGCCGCATATGCAATGAAGTCCAGGAGGCACGTGACCCCCGCGCCAGTGAGTCCCGCTGCGCAGACGACCGGGACGACCTTGCCGGACTTCATTCCGCCGGCCAGTCCCAGCCTGATCTCATCCGGGGTGAGCGTGCCGTCGGTGAAGAATTTCTCGATCAGCTTGTCATCCCCTTCAGCGGCGCTCTCGACGAGCTTCTGCCGGGCGCTCTCGACCTCGCTTTTCATGGCGTCCGGAACTGGGGCTTCCTTGCCGCCCACGGTGGCTTTCTGGTCGATCAGGTCAATGACTCCTTTGAAGTCCGCCCCTGCACCGATAGGGATGATGACAGGAATGAAGTTCGCCTTGAACTTGTCCACCAGGTCGGCGACGCTCCGGGAGAAATCCGCGCGCTCCTTCTCCATCTTGTTCACCACGACAAAGCGCGGCAGGGAGAGCGCCGAGAGGCGCCGCCAGAGCTTGATGGTCTCGATCTGCACGCCCACGTCAGCGCCAACCAGGAGCGCCGCGCTTTCGGCCACGCGGAGCGCCGCGCAGACCTCTCCCACGAAGTCCGCTGAGCCCGGGGTGTCCAGAATGTTGATCTTGCAGTCTTTCCAGGTCACGTGAGTCACGGCGGTATGGATGGAGATCTTCCTGGCAATCTCCTCCTCAGTGAAGTCACTCACTGTCTTTCCGTTCTCAACCCTCTCCGCCTTTGGGATGACGCCACCGGCGACGAGCAGCTCCTCCACCAGGGTAGTCTTGCCCGTGCCTACGTGGCCGGCGAAGGCGACATTTCGCAGTGAGCGCGTAGGAACACTCATTCTGTGGCTCCTTGCTGTGAAAGGATTTGCTACTGTAGTCCGTCACCGTGCTTTTGTCAATTCAACGCATTGCCTCATTATTATTCTAGCTCTGGCTCCGTGGTTGCCTCAAAACTGAAATCTAGTCGAAAGTATGGACCTTGGGGGCCCGCCA
>Ga0187881_10004723_pt1 | contig 10876 bp, 9 predicted proteins | sample June2016WEW_19_1_2_FD_133017 | JGI IMG/M metagenome (GOLD analysis project Ga0187881, IMG submission 133017) | Peatland microbial communities from SPRUCE experiment site at the Marcell Experimental Forest, Minnesota, USA - June2016WEW_19_100 | ecosystem: Environmental > Terrestrial > Soil >...
AGGCGTCGTAAATAAATAAAATTTACATCTGCTACTCGGATGTGTTATCAAGTTGGGTATGGCTTCCGATGCCCAACTCGCCCAGTTCTTTGCTGGTATGTGGCCGCATCTGGACGAACACGCCCGGCGTCTGGTGGCCGCCAGCAAAGCAGTGGAATTAGGCTATGGCGGAATTTCGCAGGTCAGCCGCGCCTGTGGCCTGTCGCGCGTCACGCTGACCAAGGGTGTTGAGGAATTGCAGGCCGAGCCGCTGGCCCCGGGCCGGGTTCGCCAGGAGGGCGGCGGACGACACACGTTGACGTCCAACGATCCCGGCCTGGCACCTGCCTTGGACGGCATGGTCGAGCCCACGGCGCGCGGCGATCCGGAGTCGCCTCTGCGCTGGACCTGCAAGAGCGCCCGCACGCTTGCGGCGGAGCTGACTGCACGACACCACCCGGTCAGCCACACCAAAGTAACCCAGTTGCTGCGGGAGGATGGCTATAGCTTGCAGGGCAACCGAAAGACCGAGGAGGGGGACGATCATCCGGATCGCGACGCGCAGTTCCGATATATCAACCGCGCCGTCAAACAGGCTTTGCGGGCGGGCGAGCCCGTCATTTCCGCAGACACGAAGAAGAAGGAATTGATCGGCAACTACCAGAATCAGGGCCGTCAGTGGCGCCAGAAGGGGACGGCGGACAAGGTCAACGGGCATGATTTTCCAGGCCCCGAGGTGCCCCGCGCCTATCCCTACGGAATTTATGACCTGGGGCGCAACGCCGGCTTCGTCAACGTGGGCACGGACCACGATACGGGCGCGTTCGCGGTGGCGTCGATCCGCGGCTGGTGGCGCGCCGAGGGCCGCCGTCTGTATCCGCTAGCGCGGCGTCTGCTGATCACCGTCGATGGCGGTGGCAGCAACGGCTGGCGCCTGCGGCTGTGGAAATGGGAGTTGCAGCGGCTAGCAGACCAGACGGAGCTGACGCTGACGGTCTGCCATTTCCCGCCGGGCACCAGCAAATGGAACAAGGTGGAGCACCGGTTGTTTTCCTTCATCTCGTCCAACTGGCGCGGCGAGCCGCTACGCGATTACGAGACAGTGGTGCGGCTGATCGCAGGGACGACGACCGCCAAGGGCTTAACAGTGACCTGCCGGCTGGATCACCACAAGTACCCCCTCGGGCGAAAGATCACAGACGAAGAGTTTGCCCAGGTCAACCTGAAGCCCGACAAATTTCATGGCGAATGGAACTACACAATTCATCCAAGCAAATAACTCCAGTTGTAAATGTTATTTATTTACGATACCTTAGTGGTACACCGCCAACCGGTGGGCTTGCGGTAAACAAACCGGGAATCCGCGATCGACGAGGCGGCCAACTCGGCCCCGAACGGCGTACGGCCGGCGCCGTAGATGGCCTCCGCATTCGTGCTCAGCCATTCTCCCACTTCGTCTAGTACCCTGAGGCTGGGCTCCGGAATCTCGCCATCGCCGGTGGGCCCCACATTCAGCAGGTAGTTGCCTCCCTTGCTCACGATATCCACCAGCCTGTAAACGATCGTGTCGGAGGGTTTCCAGTTATGATCGTCTCTCCTGTAGCCCCAGGTGTCGTTGATCGTAGCCGGCGTTTCCCACGCGCTCTGCATTCCCGTCTCGAAGACCTGGTTGTCCCGCATCGAGGCGTAATCGAAACCGTGACGCTCCGCGTCCAACCGGCCGTTGATGAGACAGTTGGGCTGAAGGTCGCGCACCAGCTTCACAAACCGCTCCGCCCGTTCCGGCGTCATGTCGATCGGCGTATCGAACCAGATCAGCGCCACTGGCCCGTAATTGGTGAGCGGTTCTCTTACTTGCGGGAGGGCGATTCGCTCCAGGTATGCGTCGAACCCACCCTGCTGCGCCGGATCCCAAGAGCCGCCAGACACCGCGCCGCCCAAGTGATGCCAGTCTTGCGACTGCGAGTAGTAGAAGCCGAGGCGCATATCGTGCTTGCGGCAGGCCGCTGCCAGTTCCTGCATGGGGTCCCGCTGGAACGGCGCGGCGTCCACGATGTTGAACGGTGTGACCCGGGAATGGAACATCGCGAAGCCGTCGTGGCGCTTGGACATTCCCACGATGTACTTCATGCCGGCCCGTCTTGCCAGAAGGACCCACGCCTCGGCATCGAATCTCTCGGGATTGAATCGGCCGGCCAGCCTGGCGTAATTCGCAACCGGGATTCTGGCTGTGTTCATGAGCCATTCGCCGAGACCCGGATAGGGCTTTCCGTTCCACTCGCCCGCGGGAAGGGAATACAACCCCCACGTAATAAGCAGCCCGTACTTAGCCTCGCGGAACCAGGCGGTCCGGCGGACCGTCTCAGGGTCGGTCGCGGCGGGTTGCGGCATGGCTCGAAGGGTAAGCATCGACACAAGGAAGCGGAAACGTCAATCGAGAAGCAAAAGTCCAGTGTATCAGCAACCGTCAATTGCCCCGCTTGCCTGTGGGGACGAAGGTGCGATAGCATGGACGTTTAGCGGCAGGAACGCCGTGTGGAAGCGTTGCGGGCCGGCGAGCGCTGCCCCGGCTGTCAGGGTCCTTCATGGCGGAGACTTACTACTTCCTTCACATTCCCAAAGCAGCGGGCTCGACGTTCTGCTTCTCGGTGCTTCCGAAGCTTTTCGACCCGGCCGAGATCTGTCCGGCGCACGACTATCCGGAGATCCTGTCGATTCCCCCTGCCGAGATACCGAGGTTCCGCTTATTCCGGGGGCATTTCTACTATTTCTTTCACAGGCTGTTGCCCGCGAAGCCGGTTTACCTCACATTTTTGCGCGACCCGATCGAGCGCACCCTTTCTTTGTACGATTACATTTGCCGGGAAGCGCGGCATTTTCAATACGACGCGATGCGCTCCCTGAAGGACGGCCTTCGCGACACCGTAGGCTTGCCCGAACTCCTGCCTCCGAATTTTCAGGTGACGGCTTTGGCATGCGATCTCGATCCGGTTAGGACGATGGCGGAAGCGCGGGCGTCGCATCCCCGCGGGCTCGACGAATACTCGGTCATATACGGTGAGATGACCAAACGTCTTCCTACGCGCGACGACCTCGCCACCGCGCGCCGGCGGCTTGAAGACATGGAGTTCGTGGGAATTGCCGAGCGCTTCGACGAATCCGTGCGCCTGTTGTGCGGCACATTCGGTTGGGCGGTCCCGGAGTACGAATCCATGAATGTCGCGCCGGCCAGGACGCGGCGCGACCAGATCCCGCCCGACGTTCTGGACGCGCTCATGCGGGCGCACGAATTGGACTACGAGCTCTACGAGTTCGCCAAGTCCCTCTTCGCCAAGCGCCTTTCGCGGATGAAGGTCACCCCCGCGGCCGACTGACGCGCGCTGTCGGAAAGGTCCTGACCGCGCGCCGTAGGGCCGAACTCCATCGTCTACCTTTCATCCCTGCGGCCGGTTCTTGGCCTGCTCCATGGCGATCTGGTTGATGTGCGACAGCGCCTTGGCTCCGCTGGCGCCCTCGATGGCCTTCACCGCGATGTCCTGCACCTGCTGCTTGGCCTCCCCCAGTTGTTTCTCGATGGCCGCAATCTGCGCCTGCTGCCGCGCCACGGCTTCCTCGAGCGTCTTCACCTGCAACTCGGCCAGCCGCTTCTCGGTCTCGGCGTCCTTCTTGAGCACCAGCATCTGCTGCTCGAATTTGGCTTCGGTCTCGCGCCGCGACTGCTCGGCCGCTCCCTTGGCCTCTTTCTGAAGCCGCGCCGGGAACTCTTCGGCCTCTTTGCGCAGCCGCGCCAGCTCTTCCTCGCGTTCCTTGAGCTCCGTCTCGCGCTGCTGCCAGCCCTTTTCGAGCGCCTCCTGGCGTTCCTTGTTCTTCTTCTCGGCCAGGCGCATATCTTCTTCGTACTTGTCCTGCGCCTTCTTGCGCTCGAGCGCCTTCTTGTATTCGTAATCCTCGATTTCGCGCTGCCGCTGCTTCTTGAGGCTCTCCTCCTGCTCCTTGCGCTCGCGCTCCACGCCGGCCGATTCTTCCTCCCACGCCGCGCGCTGCGCCGCGATCTCGGTTTCCAATTGCTGCTTCTGGCGCGCGTAGTCCTGCACCATCTGGTCGAGCGCCGTCGCCGCCACGTCGATTTTGTGGAGCCGCTCCAATTCTTTTTGTTCCAGCGCCACGGCCTCCCGCGTCGAGGCCAGAAGCTGCACCTCGCGGGTCAGCCTTTCGGAGATGTCCGCGAGCGCCTTGGAGACCTCCAGTCCCAATCCCGAGATCTTCTGCACCACGCCTTCCACCGTGACTCCGTCCACGGACTGGCGGATCTCCGCGTCGCGCAACCGCGCCGCCTGGTCGGCCTTGGCGTCGGCCGACTCGCGAGCGGCCTCCGCCTGCTCCTGTATATCCGCAAACTCCTGCTGCACCTCCGCCTTGGTGCGCCTGCCCCGCACCGGCGGCTTGGACGTTTTTACTGGCATAATCGATTATCCTTTCCGAAACGGTAGCTTAACACTTGCGGACCGCCTGCGCTACGATCGAAGCATCTCGACCGACTGGAAAAGCAATCTCCGCGTTGTCCTGGTGGCCACGCGCAACCCGCTCAACATGGGGGCCGCGGCCCGCGCGATGGCGAATTTCGGGTTCTCGCGCTTGCGCGTCGTCAACCCCTACGACGTGGCCTTCCGCGAGGCCCGCTCGGCGGTCGGCGCCGCCCCGCTGCTGCGCGCCGCCGAAGAGTTTTCGACCCTCGCCGCCGCCGTCGCCGATTGCCGCGTGGTGATCGGCACCACCTCGGTGGGCCATCGCGAGTTACACCACCCCATCCGCCGCCTCGAATATGGCTGCCGTTTGATCCTCCGCGCGCTCCCGCGGGCGCCCGTCGCGCTTCTGTTCGGCTCCGAGAAATTCGGCCTCTCCAATGACGATCTCAGCCACTGCCACTGGTTGATGCGCATCCCCACCGCCCCGCCGCACTCTTCCATGAACCTCGGCCAAGCCGTGGCGCTGTGCCTCTATGAATTGGCCCGCGATCCGAAAGCCGTCCAGGCTCGTCCCGAAAGGAGCAAGCCCGCCTCCGCGGCGGAAAACGAGCAGATCACCGCCATGCTCATCGAGACGCTCCAGAAGTGCGGTTATGTCAACCCCGTGACCGCCGGTTCCACGGAAGAGAAAGTGCGCCGCCTGGTGCGCCGGCTCGACATCGCCGCGCGCGACGCCCCCGTGCTGCTCGGCATGCTCCGCCAGATCCTGTGGAAAATGGGTGGCTGATTTGGACCACTTTCGGGCGTGTCCCATACCGCGCGCTTCGCGGCCATGCGCGCGTTCAGGGGGCGTGAAGTCCCCGGAACAAACGGCAGTACCCACCCGCGCCAGCGATGCGGGCATCCCATTCTTCCAACTACCTCCGTCCCGGACTAGCGGGATTCCCGCCTCACGAGGGGCGCTGGCTGCCGCGATCGGCAGCGGCGCCGGTGCGCTTGCCGCGCTCGAGCTGCTGCGCCCATTCGACCAGGGTCTCGATCAGGTTGCGGATATGTTTCCTGGTGTTCTCATCCTTGAGGTTGCCGTGTTCGTCGAAGCGTTCCGCGGCGTTGGAAATCAGCACTTCGGGCCGATTCACGGCGTGCATGTTTAGGCCCACGACCAGTTGGCGGAGGTGGTACTGGGCGCGGGCGGTGCCGAGGCTGCCGACCGAAGCGCCCATCACGGCTACCGGCTTGCCATCCCACGAATTGTCGCCGTAAGGCCGCGACGCCCAGTCGATGGCGTTCTTCAGCACGCCCGGAATGGAATAGTTGTATTCGGGCGTGACCAGCAGAACGGCATCGGCGGCGCGGATACTCCGCTTCAACTCCACCACCCGCGGCGGCAGGTTTCTCTCGTCATCCTGGTTGAACGGAGGAATGCCCGCGAGATCGAAAATGTCAAGGCGGGCGCCTTCAGGTACGAGCTGCTCGGCGGCTCGCAGCGCGGCGCGGTTGTAAGAGCCCTGGCGAAGACTGCCGGCGATTCCCAAAATGGCCATCGGTATGTTCATGGATCACATTATACGCGGGGCAGGTCGGGGACCTGCCCCACTTATCCCACTTGCCAGTAGACCGCGTAGCGCTTGTCGAAAATGGCGTTGAGCGGGACCAGCGTGACGTCTTTCGCCTGGCCGGTGGTGCGGAACGTGAGCGGCTTGTCGCCGGGCTTGATCCACGAAGCGGGATCGGCGGCGGCGGCGCGGAAAGAGGGGACCTCGAGGGGTAAGGCCTGGACCCGCGGACCCATCGGGCCGGTGATCAGTTGCTCCGTCAATCCCTCCGCTCCCAGATCGCCCGCCAGCACCAAGGGACCATAGAGGATGGCCTGCATCTTGGGATCGTCGGGCATGGACTCGATGTGAAGGCGCATGGGCAGCTCCATCTCCACGCGGTCGCCCTTTTTCCAGGTTCGCGTCAGCGTCAGATAGCTGCCGGGGCTGGCAGTGGCTTCCAGCGCCTTGCCGTTCAGTTTCACGGTGGGCGCGGAAGCGAGCCAGGAGGGAATGCGCAAGCGCACGGGAAGGTGGACCGGTTTGTCCACTGTGACTGTCAGCGCCGTCCGCGGCTGATCGGGGAACTGGGTATCCTGGCGCAACCCGAAACCTTTCTCGGGCCAGTTCAGCTCGGAGGGAATAAACAGGTTGACGTAGAGGCCGCCGTCGTCGTGCCAGTAGACGCTGTCGGTGAGCTTGGAGTACTCCTCGACGCCGGTGCCGGTGCAGCACCAGAAGGATTGATCCTCGGTGTTGAAGGTCTTCCAGGCGCCGGGGGTGAGCGAGAGGTAATACTGGGTGTGGCCGGTTTTGGGCTGGATGGCGCCGATGCGGTGGTTGAGGAGGGCACGCTCGTAGTAGTCGAAGTAGCGGGGGTCCGCGGCGAAGCCGTAAAGATGGCGCGCCAGCTTGAGCATGTTATAGGAGCAGCAGCACTCGGCGGTGGATACGCTCATTTTCAGTTCGGCAGCGAGCTGGCGGGGCTGGGCGAGCCAGGCTTCGCCGTTGCTGGTGCCGCCGGTTACGTAGGTGCGCGCGGTCGTCACCTCGTAGAAGAAGAAATCGGCGACGTCATGGAAGCGCATGTCGCCGGAGATTTCGTAGCGGCGCGCGGCGGCGATCACTTGCGGGATGTGCGTGTTGACGTGGAGCGGGCGCAGCTCGTCGCGGCGTGAAGCCAGAGGATTGACGAAGCGCTTCTTGGTGAAGCGGTCGCCGGCCTTGGCCCACTGGTGGTTGTCGGTGGCCGCCGCCAGGTTATAGAGCACCTCGGCCATGCCGCCGAATTCCACGTTGAGGATGTCCTGCATGTGCTCTTCGGTCTTGGAGCCGCTCCACTGGTCGGCCCAGTCCGCCATGCCCTCGACCACTTTGCGCGCGTCCTGGTTGCTGGCGAGGGTGTACATGTCAAACAGGCCGGCCATGATTTTATGGATGGTGTAGAAGGGCGCCCAGGGGAGTTGCGGGGTGCTGAGGCGGTCGAACAGCTCGGTGGGGAAGGCGCTGAGATAACCGCCGCCCAGTTTCTGCTGGCACTTGGCCAACTCGGCGACTATTTCGTCGGCCTTGGCCTTGGCGTCCCTATCTCCCGCCGAGGCGAACAACTGGGCGCTGGCGGAAAGGAAGTGGCCGGTGAAATGGCCGCGCAGCTCGGTGGCGTGCTTACCGTCGGCCTTCGCCTCCCAACCTCCGAACGGTTGGGCGGAGCCTGTCGGCAGGCCGGCATTGGCGCGGAAGTTGAAGAGCAGGCGGCCGGCCGGCAGACGGTGCATATAGCCGCGATTCCACTCGGCGGCATCCGCGAACAAACCGGGGAGAAGCTTCACCTGGGTCATGGCGAAGGGGTGCACCCTGACGGGCACATCTTTGCGGGTGAACTCGATGGGAGCCTGGAAGGGCGGCACTTCCGGGGGCGGTCCAGATCGACGCTGGGGTGGTTGCTGCGCAAGCAGTGCGGGAGCGGCCGCTCCGGAAGCGGCCAGGACGGCGGTGAAGCCGCGCCGGTTCAGACTATTCATGGCTCTCCATTGTAATCCCTGTTGGCCGTGGCTTAACATCGAAAGAAGGTCTACTATGCCAACGAAAAAGAGCGCGATTCAACCGGAAGTCTATCAGATCAAGGTCACCCTGCTGGGCACGAGCCCGCCCATCTGGCGCCGGCTGCTGGTGCCCGCGGATGCGACTCTGGCGCAGTTGCACAACGCGCTGCAAACCGCGATGGGGTGGGAGAACTGCCACCTGCACGAGTTCTGCATGGGTCAGCGGCGCTTCGGGCCGCCCGAACCCGGCGACTTCATGGGAATGCCCTCCGCGGAAGACGAACGCAAGGCACCTCTCTCGAGCGTGCTCGGCAGGGTCGGCGCAAAGGTCACATACACATATGATTTTGGCGACGGCTGGGAGCACGGCATTGTCCTCGAGAAGCGCTTGCCGGCCGATCCGAACATGACCTATCCGGTGTGCACCGGCGGCCAACTCGCCTGCCCACCCGAGGATTGTGGAGGCGTCCCGGGATTTTACGGCCTGCTGGATGCTATCGGCGACCCCAGCCACGACCAGCACGCGGAATTGCGGGATTGGGTTGGCGACGGTTTTGATCCCAAGGCCTTTTCGGCTGAAGACGTCAACCGGAGGCTCGCGTTCTTTCACCGGCGCCGTGGTAAAGCTTCAAGAAGTTAGCACCGCCGCATGAGCCGACCCACTCCCACCACCACGGCGCGCGAGCCAGGCTTCGTCCGCGGCCTGAATCTGTTCGACGCCACCATGGTGGTGATCGGCGCCATGATCGGCTCGGGCATTTTCATCGTCTCGGCCGATATGTCGAGGCTGATCGGAAGCCCCGGCTGGATGCTGGTGGCCTGGGCGCTGACGGGAGTGCTCACCATCACCGCGGCGCTCTCCTACGGCGAGCTGGCCTCGATGCTGCCGCACGCCGGCGGCATGTATGTGTACTTGCGTGAAGCGTTCTCGCCGTTGTGGGGGTTCCTGTACGGCTGGACGTCGTTCACGGTGATCCAGACGGGCACCATCGCGGCCGTGGCGGTGGCTTTCGCGCGATTTCTGGCGGTCGTGTTTCCTCCGGTTTCCGAGAACCGCTACCTGGTGGAACCGATTCACATTTCGTCGCGGTACGCCATCTCGCTCTCCACCGCGCAACTGGTGGGCGTGGCCGTCATCGCGCTGCTGACGTGGGCCAATTCGCGCGGTCTGGAGTACGGCAAGATCGTTCAGAACCTGTTCACTACCGCCAAGACGGCGGCGCTGGCGGCGCTCATCCTGGCCGGGCTTTTTCTGGGCTGGAATGCCTCGGCGGTGAAGGTCAACTTCACGGGCCTGTTCAAGCTGGGAGCGTACGATCCGGCGCTGGGCGTGGCCGCGGGCAGCGCCTTCGGATTGATGGTGGCGTTATGCGTGGCGCAATCGGGCTCGCTGTTTTCGGCGGACTCGTGGCACGACATCACGTTCGCCGCGGGCGAGGTGCGGAACCCGCGCCGCAACCTGCCGCTGGCGATGGCCCTGGGGTGCACGGCCGTGATCGGGCTGTACCTGCTGGCCAACGTGGCCTACCTGGTGGTGCTGCCGCTCGGGGCCATCCAGCAGGCGCCCGCGGACCGCGTGGCCACGGCCATGCTTCAGGCCATCCTTCCCGGCTACGGTCCCACGTTGATGGCCGTGGCGATCATGATTTCGACGTTCGGATGCGTCAACAGCCTGGTGCTGGCGGGGGCCCGCGCTTACTATGCGATGGCGAAGGACGGCCTCTTTTTCGCGCGCGCGGGCGTTCTGAACAAGGCGCACGTGCCGGGCTGGTCGCTGCTGGCGCAAGGGATCTGGTCCGCGACGCTGGTTTTGCCGCGCACTTACAATCCCGAAACGCACGCCTACGGCAACCTTTATAGCAACTTACTCGATTATGTGATTTCGGCGGCGCTACTGTTCTATATCCTGACGATCGCGGCCGTATTCCGGCTGCGGCGGACGCGTCCGGACGCGGAACGGCCGTACCGGGTGGCGGGCTATCCTTTCGTGTCGGCGCTTTACATTTTTGGCGCGGCCGTGGTGCTGGTCATGTTGTTCGTTTACCGTCCGGCCACCACCTGGCCGGGATTGGCGATCGTGATTCTGGGGGCGGGCGTGTACGCACTATTGCCGCCCAGAAGATAAGCGTTGCCTCCGACGCGCCCGATCAGACCGACGCCAACAGCGCCGACGATGCCCCCGGCGCCGCCATCCAGCTAACCGGGATTTCTCACACGGAAGAAAGCGGGGCTCCTCGGCCGGGGCGAAAGCACGGGGACAGACGGCTCTGTCCACGCGGCGCAGAGTGACAGCGTGTTGGTTCGAGAGAGGCGCGCGCCTTGGGACAGAGCCGTCAGTCCCCATGTTTTCGCGGCGTTTCGCCAGAACCAAGACCCACACCTGTGAGAAATCCGGGCTCATGGATCGCGCCGTCACGCTGACAACCAGGGAGCCACGGCCACCTCGGGTGCTGCCAGCCTCTTCGATTTGCTCGGCTGAGAGCCCTCAGTCGAACAGGTGCGGCACAAACTGGCTGGCGTTCGTCGGGATGGGCATGCCCGATTCCCGAATGCCCATCCCCCCCGCGGCGTGGCCTTCTTCGTGGCCGATCACCCAACTGCCAATCACCGGGTACATCCCGTCGAAACTCTTCAACGGCGCCGCGTCCTGGTAGATGGAGCCTTCGGCGCCGTAACTGCCGCCAGTCTGGACGTCTTGGCCCGGCTGGTGCAGGGTGATGTTCGCGCCCTCGCGCCCCAACAGATCTTGCCAAATGGCATGCCGGACAGGCGGAAAAGACCGTTTTTTGAATTGGGGCTCCGCCCCAAACCCCGAGGTTTGCCGCTTTGTGGCCAGGATCATTTGATCGAACGG
>Ga0187881_10004733_pt1 | contig 10866 bp, 7 predicted proteins | sample June2016WEW_19_1_2_FD_133017 | JGI IMG/M metagenome (GOLD analysis project Ga0187881, IMG submission 133017) | Peatland microbial communities from SPRUCE experiment site at the Marcell Experimental Forest, Minnesota, USA - June2016WEW_19_100 | ecosystem: Environmental > Terrestrial > Soil >...
AGCGGACCCTGGAAGGCCGGCAGATCGAGGGAGTCCGTCCGGGCCGGAATTCCACCCGAGCTCGCCATCCAGTTGCCCATATTCTCCTTGGAGGTGACAAACTGAATCAGCTTCCACGCGCCTGCCTTGTCCTTGGAATAGTGGTTCATCATGATGGGCTTCACTTCGAGATACGTGCCAGCAACGCCGCCGTCGGGAACGGGGAGGGCGGTGACGATGGAAGTGTCCAGTATCTTCTGAGCCGTGGGGTCATTGTTGCGCCTGCCCCAGAGCCACGGTCCTTCGGGTGCCATGGCCCACTTGCCGGAGGCATAGCCGGGGTCTTCGCTTGGCCAGCCGTTCCCGCGCTCTTCAGGGTTGGCCGCGGGGTTGTCGCCAGTGTATGCCTGCCCGTAAAGGGTCAGGATCTTCTCCAGCTGGTCAACAGTGGGATTGTAGGTCTTCTGGCTTCCCGACACGGTGAACATCGGTTTGCCCTCTCCCACCTGGAACCACCAGGAAATGAACTCCTGCGGAGCGCGCGGATCGCCGACTTTGGTGCAGAGGAACAGGCCCCACATCTGCTTGTTCGAGGCCTTGGTGATTGCCTGGGCGGTGCTGATCAGCTCAGACCACGTCTTGGGAACCGACAGGTTATACTGATCAAGAACATCCTTGCGATAGATCAACCCTCTGGCGTTCGTGTTGTACGGGATTCCGTACAGCTTGCCGCCGATTGTCAAAGGGGCAAGCGTTGCAGGAACGAACTGGCTCTTTTCAGCCCAGCCGTTGAAATACGAATCCAGGGGCTCGATATCGCCTTTCTGGACATACACGGCCGTGTCCTCGAGTAGTCCCTCAATAACGTCAGGCGAACCGCTCTGGGCCTGCACGAGGTACTTTTCTCTCTGGGGTCCATAGTCGCCCGGCCCGAAGAAGTTGTCGACGTTGTAGTCCGGCAGGACGGTCTTTACGTTTGCAACCCATTGCTTCACGTAGTCGGGTGAAACCTCCTGGGTCACGAAAGGCATGGCCCAGAACGAGAGTGTTCCCTTGGCGCCTCCGCCGCCTTCCGCCTTTCCGCCGGCAAATGCCGCCGCAGCGCTGCTCAGGAGCAGGGCCGCAACGAGAATGCAGACAATACTTTGAATTCGTCTCATACGTGTAACTCCTTCTCTGGAGAGTTTAGCATTCCTGGCATGACGCCATCCCTGAAGCCGTCCGTCGGCATGTTCCCTGATGCCTGGAGACTTTTTTCAGCATCACCTCCTTCCAACTGGTTGTCCGGGAAATACGACGAGGGACGGTCTGCTGGGCTGCGTCCGCCGGGTGAGGAATGAATGTGTGACGTGAAAATTACATGAGAGAAGCAGGCATGAGATGACTGACTGAAGACCGCATCACCCCACACGGATCCCAGGTTAATGAAAACCCGAAAACCATGTCAAGGGCTTATGGTACATATCAGGTTTCTGGATTCGATTCTCCCTGCTGAAGTGACTTTCGGACCCTGGAAAGCAGGCCCACCTCGTCGAATGGCTTTTCTAGAAGGTCGGCGTCAGGCTCCAGCATCCCGTGACGAGAAACAAGGTCCTCGGAATAGCCTGACATATAGAGGATTCTCACTCCGGGCTGCAGCGCGCGAAGTCTGAGCGCCAGTTCGGGGCCGCTCATGCGCGGCATGACCACATCAGTCAGCAGGAGGTGCACCTCACGATGCGTCGAGCTGACGATCTGCAGGGCTGCGTCGCCGCTGTCTGCCTCCAGCACACGATAGCCGTTCCTCTCCAGGAGTGCGCGACAGTAATTCCGCAGGGCTTCCTCATCCTCCACCAGGAGTATCGTGCCGCCGCCCCGGTCCGATGAACCCGGCACGGGCCGGCCCGGGTCCGCGGACCGCGGCTCGAAGGCCCTCGGGAGGGAGATCTGGAAGGTGGTCCCTTCTCCTACCGCGCTGGTGCAGTAGATGTAGCCCCCGCTCTGCTTGATGATCCCGTACACGGTTGCAAGTCCGAGGCCGGTGCCCTTGCCCATCTCCTTGGTCGTGAAGAAGGGCTCGAAGATCCGGGTGAGAGTCTGGTCGTCCATTCCCATGCCGGTGTCCGCGACGGTGAGCATCACGTATTCACCGGGCGGCATTTCCGGATGGGCCGCCTGCGCGGCGGCAAGCTTGAGGTTGGAGGTCCGAAAGGAAAGGATGCCTCCCCGCGGCATCGCATCACGGGCATTGGCGGCCAGATTCATGATCACCTGCTCGAGCTGCCCCTGGTCCGCCCTGACGTTTCCCGCGTCCGGTTGAAGGTGGATCTTCAGCTCGATGTCCTCACCGATCATGCGCGGAAGGATCTTCTCCATGCGCCGCACGATCTCGCCGAGGCTGAGGATACGCGGCTGGAGGATCTGTTTGCGGCTGAAGGCCAGGAGCTGGGCAGTGAGATCAGCCGCCCTGTCCACGGCCCTCCTGACCTCACGCATGTCGGCCCGCAGGGAGCCCGTTTCCGGCAGTCCCTCCTCCACCAGCTCCGTGTAGCCCCGTATCACCGTGATAAGGTTGTTGAAATCGTGAGCAATTCCGCCAGCAAGCCTTCCCACCGCCTCCATCTTGCGCGCCTGCGAGAGCTGCTCTTCGCTTCGGCGAAGCGCCGTCTCTGCCTGGACCCGCGCGGAGATGTCCAGAACGCTGACCAGCATGTAGGGGTAGGGATCGTCTTCCGGCGGGATGTACATCCGGATCGCGATGTCGATCCTCTTGCCGGTGGTCGTCACCGCGTTGGACTCCGCGGCGCAGTACCTCCTGCCCTCCCACACTGCAAGGATGTTGTCCCGCATACTGGCGCGAGCCGCAGGGTCCCGCAGATCGAGCCGTGAGTCCAGCGGTCCGCGCAGAGATTGGGCCCTGGCCACTTCGTAGAGGGCCAGGGTGGCCTCGTTCACATCGACCACCCGGATCAAGCGGGCGGCCTCACCCAGGAAATCCGGGTTGGAATCCAGCCAGGCTCCCAGGTCATCCACGCCTTGGGCCCGCAGCTCCTTGAGCGCGGCCCGAAGCCCGGCTATGTCCTCTTCCCAGAGGGAGACCGCAGAATGCTGGAAGATACTCCTGTAGCGCGATTCCCCATGAGACAGAACAGGCCTGCCCCTTGCGGCCCCCTTTCGCGGGCGTGCGTGCACAACGGTCTAGTTGCCGCCCGGTCCGCCCTGCGGCCTTTGCCCACCCTGCGGCCCCGGTTCACCCTGCGGCCCCGGTTCACCCTGCGGCCCCTGCCCGCCCTGCGGCCCCTGCCCGCCCTGCGGCCCCTGCCCGCCCTGCGGCCCCTGCTCGCCTCCCTGCTCAGGCCTCTTCTTCTTCAGAATATCGTCGTTCGACGGCCCGGGCTGGCCCCCTGGCCCACCCGGCTGTACCCGCGGTCCTTGCCCTTGCGGCCCCCGTGGTCCTTGCGGTCCCGGCGGCGTCCCTGCCTGCGACCCACGCGATCCTTGCGGCCCCGGCTGCACTCTGGGCCCGGGCTGACCGGCTCCTGATCCCGGGGAGACCACTCGCGGTCCCTGAGGATTTCCTGGCTGCGGGCCCTGCCCTCCCTGGATCCGCTGAGGCCCGCCTTGAGACCGAGCGGCCGGGTTCACGACCACCGGCGGACTCTGCCCCGGCGAAGTCCTCCGCAAGCCCTGGAGCGTAGTCTGGTCTACAGGTCTTCCAGGATGAGCCTGCATGGCTTGCTGCCGGGCGGCAAAAGGCACCGGAGCCGGGGGCGGAGCCACCCGGGCCACGACCGGCCGCGACATGATCATGGCCGGCGGCTGCGCCGCGGGGCCCATCACCGGCCGGCCGTAAACGCTCTCCCTCACGGGCGCCACGGGGGCATATGTGCCCCGAACCGGAGCCCGCATGATTTCTGCATTCGACACGGCAAACGCCGAGCTGTTCACAGGTTGTGCGCCCACAAACGCCCGGTTCGGCACGGCCACCACCGCGCCCGGCACGGAACGGTTCACCCATCGGTAGGTTGTTACGTTGATGGTCTGCGCGTTCATGACTGTCACGTGACTGATGTTGATGTTCCGTACGTAGACATTGCTCACTGCATAGGGAGGAACGTACGGCTCACGCGGGCCGAGGGGGAACCACGCCACGCCTCCGGCGGATCCCATGGAGGAGCCCCAGCCGTTCCCGCCGACAAAGACCACAAGAGCGGGGGCGTAGATGGGACGGACGACAATCCTCCCGGGAACCCATACCCAAGCCCCGCCGAAAAACGTCCAGCGTCCATAGTGGAAAGGCGCAAAGCCCCAGGGCGCATCGTCGATCCATGTCCAGCCCCAGGGATCCACCCAGGCCCAGTGCCCGTAGCGGTAGGGCGCCCAACCCACCTCAACCGTGGGCTGCCACACCGCACCATACCCCGGCATGACCCGCCACACGCCATTGGCGTCCAGGTCCTCGACCCCGATCATCTCCCGGGGCACGTACTGCGTCGACGCCATCCGATCTTCCCCGCGGTCCCGGTCCTGGCACCACTGGTCCCACTCGTCGGGCTCGCCGGCCATGCTCGCTTCATAGCTTGGGGAATCGAGGCCGGATATGTCGGCGGCCTGGTCCGGGTAGACGGAGAAGGAGGAGTCCCCGGCCATGACCTCGGCTTCGCCGGACCGCACCGTGAGGCTCGAGTCCCCTGTTTCCTGTACGTCCACTCGGTAGCTGCCGGGCTGCGTCAGCGTAATGCTGGAGTTGGGGGTGTCCACCTCCACGACCTCGTTCGGGTCCAGGCGGCGCAGCCTGATGTTCAGCGATCCGGTGGAAAGCCGGATCTGCATTGTCTGGTCATCCAGGTTCAGCAAGGAGAACTCCGTGTTCGATGCCAGGCGGATGGCAGTGGAGCCGACATGTATCTCCGCCTGTCCGTCCTGGTCCGCCCAGAGATGGTCGCCTGCGGTGAGCGGATAGTTCAGAGTGGCAGGAACCCAGTCCTCCATGCTGCCCGGGCGGAAAGAGACCGTCCCCGTAAGGAGGTTTATGCGGCCCACCCGGTCGGGCGGATCAGCCCACAGAAGGCCGCCGCACCCGAGCACAATGAGCATGCCCACGAATGCCAGGACCAGTTTTTTGTTTGTTTTCATGTTCGTCTCCGGAAGCCCTTGAGAGGCTTGTATCCTCATAAAATGGTATCTCCCTGCTGGCTGACTGTCAATTCAAGTCAGGCCCTCCGAGGGCCACGCCAGGTGCGCGTGAAAGAAAATTAACACATTGATAACACCGCCCGAGCCGGATTGGTATACTTTCCTTGGAGAGGTTTTTTATGGAGGTTTCTTTCATGACCAAGCGACGCGCGGCGAGTATCGGGTTGATCCTTCTTCTGGCTTTCCCAGGGCTTGTTTCCGCCCAGGCCCCCAATGCCCTTCAGTCCATGCAGGCTGCCTTCCGGCAGGTGGCGCAGAAGGTGCTTCCCGTCATTGTGGAAATCGACGTCACCGAAGTCATCAAGCAGAGACAGCCTCAGCTGGACCTTCCGTTCGACTGGTTCTTCGGCCAGCCCCAGCCCAATGGCGGAGAGCGGTCATTTCGACAATCCGGCCTGGGATCCGGCATCATAGTGCGCAAGGCCGGAAACACGGTTTACGTCTTGACCAACAACCACGTGGTCAAGGACGCCACCGACATCAGCGTAAGAATGAACGACGGCCGCATTTCCAAGGCAAAGGTGGTGGGCGCGGACCCGCGGAAGGACATGGCGCTGGTGTCATTCGAGACGCAAGACCAGGTGAGCCTGGCCGAGCTGGGAGATTCCAACTCGCTGGAGGTGGGGGACATTGTTTTTGCCGTGGGCAATCCCCTGGGCTTTACCTCCTCGGTGACGATGGGAATCGTGAGCGCTCTTGGCCGTCGGGCGCCCAGCGGCGATGTTGCCACGTACACGGACTATGTCCAGACCGACGCTCCGATCAACCAGGGCAACTCGGGCGGCGCGCTGGTGAACATCCGGGGTCAGGTCATCGGGATGAATACATGGATCGCCGCCCCCAGCGGCGGGAACGTCGGGCTCGGGTTTGCAATCCCCATCAACAACGCGCGGCAGGCCATTGACGACTTCATCGCCAAGGGACGGGTGGAGTACGGCTGGCTTGGGGTGCAGATCGGAGACATCCAAAGCGATGGACCGTCCCTTGCCATTGCCCGGGACCTCAAGGTGGAAGGCACGAAAGGCGCCTTCATCTGGAACCTCTACCGGGGCTCCCCGGCGGACAAGGCCGGGCTTCTTCCCGGCGATTTCGTGACCAGGGTGGAAGGCAAGAGCATCACCGACAGCAGCGAGCTCACCCAGATCATCGGCTCGCTCCCTGCCGGTGAATCGCGGGAGTTCACCGTGGTCCGCTACGGGAAACCCCTCACGCTGCGCGTCACCATTGGCCGGCGGGACGACCAGGACCGCGTGGCGCAGTCGAAAAACCTGTGGCCTGGGCTGTCAGCCGTTCCCCTCACCGACGAGGTGCGCCAGGACCAGAACATTCCCCGGGGAGTCCGCGGGGTCATCGTGGGTGACATCACGGATCAGAACACGCCGGCAGCCGTCGCGGGGATCCAGGCAGGGGACATCATCAAGACCGTCAGCGGGAAAAACGTGAACAGCATGATGGACTACTACCGGACGCTGAACGAAGCCTCCGGGCGGATGGTAAGCTTCGGGATACTGCGCGACGGGAATGACATCACCATCGGGCTCACCCGGTGAGCTCAGAGCCTGGCGGCCCGGCGGCCAACCCTCCTCCTTCGCTGCTCACCGTAACGCCTGCTCATCGCGGCCTCCGGGCGGACGCCTTCCTGGCGATTGCGCTCCCGTTTCTCTCACGCACCAGAGTTCGCCAGAAGATCCAGACCGGTGAGTCCCTCCTCAACGGGCGGCGCTATGCCACGTCGGCCCGCCTTGCGGCCGGAGACGTCCTCACTGTCTCCTGGAGAAGCGCCCCTCCGTCGAGGTCTACCCGGCAGTTCCACGTTCTTTTTCAGGATGAGCACATCATTGCCGTGGACAAGCCAGCCGGCGCTGCTTCCCATCCTGCCGGGAGGTTTCAATCCGACACCGTCATTCAGTTCGTTCGGGAGCTCCTGGCCGCCGAAACCCGGGCAAGCTTGAGTCAGGACGGGGATTTCTTCCCGAGGCTGGTCAACAGGCTCGACGTATTCACAAGTGGCGTGATCCTGGCTGCCACGACAGGCCTTGCCTTGCGGGAAATGCAGAGCCTCGCTGCCTGCGGAAAGATCAACAAGCGCTATGTCGCCCTGGTGGAGGGTGTCGTAGCCGGGGAGCACGGCATGATCGATCTGCCCCTCGGGCCTGATTCCAAAAGCTCCACCAACCTTCGCATGGCTCCGCGGGAGGACGGCCTTGCATCCGTCACTGACTTCGTTGTGCTCCGCCGTCTTCCCGCGCACACGCTCCTGGCGGTCTTTCCCCGAACAGGCCGGCAGCACCAGATCCGGGCTCACCTGGCCGCCGCGGGGCATCCGGTGTGTGGTGATCTCCTGTACAAGGATGAATCCCTGTTTCTCAGATACCAGCGCGCCGGCGGGGTGCCCGACCCGTCACTCCCTCTCCGACACTGCCTGCACGCGGAAGAGGTCGAGTTTCTCCAGCCGTTCACAGGCCGGCGCATCCTCATCCGCTCGGCTCTGCCATCCGATTTCCTGGACATCCTCCACGACGTTAAAAGCCCGGCGTGACAACCGAGGGGACGGGCCTGCCCTCACCCCTCCCACCGCTCGTGACGGAGTATGCTGTCCAGCGCAAGCCGCTTCTTGGCAGCCGCTCGCGGGTCCAGCGGGTATCCAAGAGGCATGAGTTGGACCACGCGCACATCCTTTGGGATACCGAGCGCACTTTTCACCTCCTCCTCATCAAAGGAGCCGACCCAGCAGGTCCCCAGGCCTTCAGCGGCCGCGGCCAGGGAGATATGGTCCATCGCAATGGCCACGTCGATGGGATACGCGGGCTGTCCGCAGCGCATGATTCGACCGTCCGTCTCCGCGCAGCACACCAGAAGCACGGGGGCCTCCGCGATGAATGGCTGCCGGGCCGCGTCCACGGCAATCCGCTGGCGCATCCCCGGGTCCCGGACTGCAATGAAGCGCCATTCCTGGGCGTTCCGCGCCGAAGGAGCCAGCCGGGCAGCTTCCATGACGCGGCGCAGCACCTCTTCATCCACGGTCCTGCCGAGATACGCGCGTACGCTCTTGCGGGTCGCGATGGCCTGGAAGACATCCATTCTTTTCACTCCTTCGCTGCTGCCTCAATGCGCTTTTCAATCTCCTTGAGCCGCTTCCGGAGCCGCTCGATCATTCTTTCCAGCCGCTCCCTCTCCTTCAGCAGCGCCTGATGCGGGTCTCCAGGGGCCGGACGCTCCATGTACTTCGCTTTCACCATGTCCGGGCTGTGCCCCGCCAGGAGCTCTGCCTGGGCCCTTCCCCTTTCTCCGTCGTCGCGGATTGCGGCGAGGCTTCGCATGTTCTCGAAGCCGACCCGGGGGTCCATGTCCAGGGTGTGGGCCTTCATGATGAGCTGCGCGCTGGTTCGCGGCAGCGAGAGGACCCGGTCGAGGTAGTCGGAGAAGCTGGTGCCGTGCTTCGCACAGATTCCATTCGCCTGGATGAGGAGCTTCCCCAGCTCTTTCATCATCGAGCCTCCGGCCGCCAGGAACTTTTCCCGGATGCGCCGCGTCAGCTCGCGCAGCTCTTCGATATCCTCGAACGGGTTCCTGTAGATCCCTTTTTCCTCCGCTTCGAAAAGCAGCGTGTGAAACAGGTTCCAGAACGAAGTGGTGTGGGTGCGCACCGATATGGGAGTTGCCGATGTCGTGAACTGGATGTGGTGGGCATACTCATGGATGGCCGTGTACATGAGCTCGTTGTCGTTGGTGAAGTTCCTGTTGTGGATGATGATCTCGCGGCTGTCAGGCTTGTACAAGCCGTGGACTTTGCGGCTCTTCTTGCCGGAGAGTATCACGGTGAAGTCCTGCTCCGTTGACTGAAGGGCCTGCAGCGTTGCCTTGATCTGGTCGTTGTTCATGGTTGCGCCGCCCTGGCATGGACAATTCGCGCGGCCCATGATACCAGATTAAGGAAAATTAACAATGGCATTGCCATTTTACGGCGGGGATTCTGTATCTTTTCTCCGTTAGATATTCTATGGAGGTGTTTCTATGAGAAAAAGGACTGCCCGGGTCGCTTTGGCAGCACTCGTGGCGCTGCTCGTGGCCTCGGGTCTGGCGTACTCATCAGGCAGGGCGGAGAAGGTGAGCGGCTCGGGCGGGTCGCAGACCGGCAGCCTCACAAGCGCGCCTGATCCGCAGGGGCTTGCGGAAGCGGCGCGGAACCTTGAAACCATCCAGTACTCGTTTCGGGAAGTTGCCAAGAAAGTGCTTCCTGTGGTCGTTGAGATCGATGTCACAGAGGTGGTCAAGCAGCAGGCCCCCATGCAGTCGCCATTCGACTGGTTTTTCAACCAGCCCCCAGGCGGAGGCAGGGGAGGAGACCGCCAGTTCAGGAGAAGCGGCCTGGGGTCGGGGATCCTGGTGAAAAAGGCGGGCGGAGCATATTTTGTCCTGACGAACAACCATGTCGTCGACGCGGCCACCAACATCAGCGTGAAGCTCGCCGACCAGCGGGTCTTCAAGGCCAAGGTCGTGGGCACGGATTCGCGCAGGGACCTGGCCGTCGTCTCCTTCGACAGCAGGGACGCCATCGCGCTGGCTGATCTTGGCGACTCAAACGAGCTGCAGGTGGGTGACATCGTGCTCGCGGTGGGCAACCCGCTTGGCTTTGAAAACACCATCACCATGGGCATCGTGAGCGCGCTGGGCAGACGCGGTCCCAGCGGGCAGGTCGCGCCGAACACGGACTACATCCAGACTGATGCGGCCATCAACCAGGGCAACTCCGGCGGCGCCCTTGTGAACGTCAAGGGCGAGGTGGTGGGCATCAATACCTGGATCGCAGCGCCCACCGGCGGCAGTGTCGGTCTCGGGTTCGCCATACCCGTCAACAACGCAAAGAAGGCCATCGACGACTTCATCTCCAAGGGGAAGGTGGAATACGGATGGCTCGGAGTCATGCCGGATGACATCCAGGCGGCGGACCCGACCAACGACTCCTACCCGGGGGTCGCAAAAGACCTGAACGTCGCAGGAGTCAAAGGCGCGCTGGTCATCAACGTGTATCACAACTCTCCCGCGGAGAAGGCTGGAATGCTTCCGGGGGACTACATCACCCGGGTGAACGGCCAGGACATCCCGGACCGCGACCACCTGATCCAGGCGGTGGGAGATCTCATTGCAGGTCGGCCATATGACTTCGACATCATCCGCTACGGGGACAAGATAAAGCTCCCCGTCAAGATGGGCGTCCGGCCTGATGACTCCAGCGATGTGACCTCATACAAGTACCTCTGGCCGGGCGTCACCGTGGTCCGCATCAACGACCAGATCAGGCAGGACGCGGGACTCGCCAAAGGCCTGGAGGGAGTGGTGGTTGCCTATCTGCCGGGAAGTGATTCCGCCGATAATGAGAGCCCGGCGTCGATTGCCGGTCTGCGGCCGGGAGACGTCATCAGCCAGATAAACGGCCGCGACGTCCACACCATCATGGACTTCTACAAGCTTCTGAACGACACGTCGAAGAAGGATATGTCCTTCAAGATCACCAGGAAAGGCACCGACGTGACGATTGGTCTCAGCAGGTAGCTGAGAAAGAAGGGGCCCCCCTCGGGAGGCCCCTTGCGCTTCGCCGCGCCCTATCTCTCCAGGTAGAAAGCCACCCTGCGGTTCTGCCACCGATCGGCCAGGTTGCTGTCAGGCACCAGCTGGTCAGATGCCCCCACCCCTTCAGTGCTGAACATCGAC
>Ga0187881_10004742_pt1 | contig 10850 bp, 11 predicted proteins | sample June2016WEW_19_1_2_FD_133017 | JGI IMG/M metagenome (GOLD analysis project Ga0187881, IMG submission 133017) | Peatland microbial communities from SPRUCE experiment site at the Marcell Experimental Forest, Minnesota, USA - June2016WEW_19_100 | ecosystem: Environmental > Terrestrial > Soil >...
ATTGACACACCGAATTGCCGCAGGTAGTACTGAAAAGATGCTCATCATCTTCAGGGGGCTGCCGGGGACCGGAAAGACGCATCTCGCGAAAAGGCTGCTGGACCGGCGTCCTGACCTCCTGATGCTGAGCAGGGATACCCTGAGGACGGCCATTTTCCCGCGTCCGACGTTCAGCGACAAGGAAAAGACATTCGTTGATGAGCTGATCGTTGCGATGGCCGGCTTCCTTCTTGGCCGCGGCAGCTCTGTGGTGATCGACGGCATGGCCCTCTCGTCCGCCCGGCGCCTGGATGAGTTCGCCCAGGCCGCCGCAGCCCACCGGAAGGCGGTCCGGATCATCGAGTGCATCTGCCCGCAATCCACTGCACTTGCGCGGATCGCCGCAGACCAGGGCAATCACCCCGCCGGGGACCGCGGCCCGGAGCTCTACAACAGGGTCCGCGAGCGCTTCGAGCCCACGGATCTTCCGTTGCTCAGGATCGACACGGACGTCGATGAGGAGGAGAACCTCAACGCGGTCCTGAGCTATATCGAAAACCCGCCTGTCTGACACGGCAGGAGGACCTGACGCTCCATGGACAGGGGCTATATCGTTCACGCAAAAGAGCAGACCAGGGCCGGCCGCACGGAAATACACCTGTTCGGAAGGCTGGAGCGCGGAGAGACGTTCGCCGTCGTGGAGAAGAGGTTGAAACCGTTCTTCCATGTGCGCACGGTCGACGTACAGAGCGTTCGGGAGCTTGCGGCGGCCGAGGGGCCCGGGGTGGAGATCCGGGAAAGCGACAGGCGGTCCATGGACGGGGCTCCCATGGCGAGGATCGAGATGCCGGGCGTTGGCATGCTCCAGAGATTCAGGGATTCGCTCCACCGGGCAGGGGTTCGGACGTATGAGGCGGACGTGAAGCTCTCTGTCCAGCTTCTTATGGACCTGGGAGTGCATGGCTCGCTCAGCATCGAAGGACCGTGGCGCGAAGGCCGCCGCGTTGCCCGGATCTACGAGAATCCCTCCCTTGCCGCCTGCGCTTTCCAACCCGAGCTGTCCGTCCTCTCCCTCGACATCGAAACAGATGCGCGCGCGCAGAGGGTCTATGCCGTCTCGCTGTCTTTCAGGAACCCGGCATCCGGAGCCGAGACCGGCGAAGTGCTCTTCAACGCTGCCGGCGGTGGCAATCCCCGCAGCAGCCAGGTCCGCAGCTTCCCCGATGAAAAGCAGATGCTCATCGAGCTGCGGCGGAGGATCGTCGAGTGCGATCCGGACGTGATCACCGGGTGGAACGTTGTGGACTTCGATCTGCGCGTTCTGATCCGAAGGTGTGCTGCGCTGGGAGTCCCGTTCGACATCGGGAGATCCGACGATCCTGCGTCGTTTCTGGACCGCGAGGACACCGACGGCATCACCCGCTGGAAGCGCAGCAAGGCTATTGTCCCGGGCCGCCAGGTGCTGGATGCGCTGTGGCTGGTGCGCTTTGCCGGCATGGGGCTGGAGGACTACCGGCTGGAGACGGTTGCGCAGAATGTCCTGGGGAGAGGCAAGAGAATAGAAGAAAGGCCCGGGGAATCCAGGACCGCGGCAGTCGAGCGGCTTTACAGGGAGGACCCCACGGGCCTCTGCCTGTATTGCCTGGAGGACGCGCGGCTGGTGATCGATATCCTGGACAAGGAGGGCCTCCTCGAGCTCGCGCTGCAGAAATCCCTCATGATCGGGACCTCGCTGGAGCAGACCTCGATGAGCGTGGCGGCATTCGAGTTTCTCTACACCGAGCACCTGCACCGCCGGGGCCTCGTGGCCCCGACCCTCGGCGTGGACCAGGATTCCCTGGAGCGGGTGGCCGGCGGCGGGATCATCACCCCGCGCGCGGGCCTCTATGAGAACGTCCTGGCGTTCGACTTCAAGAGCCTCTACCCCTCGATCATCAGGACGTTCAACATCGACCCCCTGTCACGGGTGCGGGAAAGCGGGATCGTTCCCGGGTTGATCACCGCCCCCAACGGAGCGGCCTTTCGCAGAGAGACCGCAATCCTCCCGGGAATCCTGGATCGGTTCTTCGAAAGCAGGGACGCGGCACGGAATGCCGGCAACAAACGAGCGGTGTATGCGTACAAGATCGTGATGAACTCATTTTACGGCGTGCTGGGCACTCCCGGCTGCAGATTCGCCGCCTCCGCCCTGGCAGGCGCCATCACGAGTCTCGGTCAGCACATCCTGTACTGGACACGGGACCTTGTCTCCGCGCGCGGCCTGGAGGTCATCTACGGGGACACGGATTCGCTGTTCGTGCACCTGGGACGGCGAGGTCCAGGCCTGGACCAGGAATTGCCAGGCCTCGGAGCGGAGCTGTCCAGGTTCGTGAACGAGAGCCTTGCCGAGCACGTGCGCAGGGACTACGGAGTGGAGTCCCGTCTCGAGCTGGAGTTCGAGGCCATCTACCGCAAGCTCTTCCTGCCGCCCATGCGGGGGCCGGGAGCAGGCGACGATCCGGAGGAAGAAGGGGAAAGCCGGGGGCGGGCAAAAGGGTACGCGGGGCTTCGCGCCGCTCCGGACGGCAAAGATGAAACGCTCGACATCGTAGGACTGGAAGCTGTCCGCCATGACTGGACTCCCCTGGCGCAGGGGCTGCAGCGTGAGCTCCTGGCACTCGCATTTCATGAGGAGCCGGCCGGCAGCATTGCCGAGCTTGTGCGATCCCTCATCCACGAGCTCCGCGCAGGCAGGATGGACTCCCGCCTGGTATACAGGAAGTCGCTTCGAAAGCCCGTGGAGGCGTACACGAAGTCATCCCCGCCGCATGCGCGGGCCGCGTCGCTGCTTCCCCCGGAGGAAAGATCAGGCCTGATCCGTTACGTGATTACCGTGGAAGGCCCGCAGCCCGAATCCCGGCGAACTGCTCCACCCGACTACGAGCACTACGTGCAAAAGCAGGTCCGCCCGATTGTGGAGTCACTGGCCCCATTCATCGGGCTTTCCACTGAAAATCTCTTTGGCGTGGGAGGCCAGCTGGATCTGTTCTGATTCATTTCCTGGAATGGGCTGCAAAATGCACCAGGTTGCCGCTCATGAGCGCTCGCAGCGCCTGCAACGTGCTTTGGATTTCTTTCGGGAAAGACCGAATGTATTCGTCTATTGAGGTGTAGCCCTTTCCTTCCATGCCATATCCCTCCAGCTGAGGCTGCCAACGAAGATATCGAGATGCGGCCCCCGTTTCAACGCTTTGAGCGCGGGCGATAGCGGACCTGCGTGACCCCGGAGGTGTGAGGTGCCGCGGGAGCGATGGAACAATCGGGGAACTGCTGTAGTATATTCGCCGCAAGGAGCAGGAACATGGAAGGCGTGAAGTACATGAACGAGCTCGAGTTCGTCGTTCGAGACTACGAATGCGACCTTCAGGGCGTCGTCAACAACGCAAACTTTCTCCATTATATCGAACATGCGCGACACCAGTGGCTGGAATCCCTGGGGATTGATTTCGACGCTCTGCATCGGGAGGGGATCGACCTGGTGGTGGCCAGGATCGAAATAGAATACAAGTCACCCCTGAGGAGCCGAGACAGGTTCGTGGTGCGGTCCGCCTTTCAGCGGGAAGGAGCGCTGAAAGTGGTCTGTCATCAGGACATCTACCGCTTGCCGGACGAAAAGCTCGTCGCTCGATCCACAGTCGTTGCGGTGGCGCTGCAAAATGGAAGACCCGTCGTGCCGGCGGCTCTGTTTGAAAAAATGGCAAGAGTGCTGGAGTAGACGGAGAGTCCCGCGCCGCGTGAGTTCGTCGGAACGGAGGTTTTGAGGTATCTTTGTCCAATCGGGGGCGGAGAATCATGGTCCTAAGTCCAGAAAGGAAGCGGCCTCGGACGTCACTCGTTCTGATCAGCGCGTTGACGTGCCTGCTTGCGGCTTTGTCCGGATGTCCCACCGCGCCAAAATCCCCCGGACAAAGCTCATCCGCGCCAAGGTCGACCGCACCGGCCCCATCGCCAGCGGGCCCGTCCCCGGCCTGGACCACTGTGGGGGGCCGCCGGCTTCTCCGCGGGAGCAGCTGCCCACACCTCTCTTGCGGTCTACAGCGGTACCCCGTACGTCGCGTTTTCGGACGGTGCAAACGGGAACAAGACGACCGTGATGGAATACAACGGCACCAGCTGGGTGACGGTGGGAAACGCTGCTTTCTCGGCGGGCGCCGCCTCCTATATTTGCCTCGTGATCTTCAATGGCACGCCCTGTGTTGCGTTCTCCGACGGGGCAAACAGCAATAGGGCGACCGTGATGGAGTTCAACGGGACCAGCTGGGTGACTGTCGGAAGCGCGGGCTTCTCCCAGGGAGGCATCAGCTACGCATCGCTCGTGGTTTCCAATGGCACCCTGTACCTCGCGTTTCAGGATACTGCGCACAACAACAAGGCGACGGTGATGGAGTTCAATGGGACCGGTTGGGCCGCTGTCGGAAGCGCAGGCTTCTCGCCAGGGACGGCATTTTCCACCACCCTAGCGCCCGACGGCGCCGCTCTCTCCGTCGCATTCCAGGACGCCGCAAACAGCAGCAGGGCCACGGTGATGGAGTACAGGTAGCGCCGCAGGTTCGCGAGAATCCACGACACATGGGCGCCACTGAGCACCGATTCGTCGAGACCAACGGCATCAGGATGCATATCGCCGAGCGAGGGCAAGGGCCGCTTGTGATCCTCTGTCACGGATTCCCCGAGACCTGGTTCTCCTGGAGGCATCAGATAGGACCAGTTGCGGACTCCGGCTGGCGCGTCGTTGCCCCCGATCAAAGGGGCTATGGACTGACGGATTCTCCCAACGACGTCCAGGCTTATGACATCCTGAACCTCACGGCCGACATCGTGGGACTGGTCCATGCCCTTGGCCAGACACGCGCCGCAATCATTGGAAACGACTGGGGCTCTGTCGTCGCTGCTCACTGCGCCTTGCTGCGGCCTGACGTTTTCAAGGCGTGGGCCTCCTCAGCGTCCCGTACCTCCCGCGCGGTTGGGGAAGACACCGGCCCACGGAAATCATGAGACGAGTCTACCGGGAAAAGCAGTTCCACCAGCTGTACGTCCAGGAGCCAGACAAGGCGGAAACCGAGCTCGAGCGCGACGTGAGAAAGACCCTTCGCATGATGCTCTATTCGCTCTCCGGCGATGCAACGGGTGACGGACGCTGGCGGTACCTTTTCGAGGAATCGGAGACACTGCTGGACACCGGAGGACTGCCCGAGCGCCTTCCCGGCTGGCTGACGGAGGACGACCTGGACGCGTTCACGGAGGAGTTCAGGCGCACTGGATTCCGCGGCGGGCTGAACTGGTATCGCAATATCGACAGGAATTGGGAGCTGACCGCCTTTCTTGCCGATGCAAAAATACCCCAGCGGCCCATGCAGGAGGAACCGGGACTCGTCAATCGCGCGATTGTCGAGTTCCTCGACTAGAGCAATCCTCCCGTTTGAACGCGTCATGCATCGTGGTATAAGACATGGCATGCGCCTAGATCATGCAAACGGCATGCGCAATCAAGGATCTCCTGCATTGACAGATAACGCCGTCTACTCAATGAAAGTTGCCATCGAAGAAGCGCGGGCAAGCCTGCGCAAGGGCAGCCACGGCTTTGGCGCGGTCATCATCAGGGAGAATCGCGTCGTCGTCCGCGCGCATGACACTCGGGAAAGCGGGACCGACTCACGCGGTCATGCGGAAATGGTTGCCATCCGGAAGGCATGCAGGCTGATTGGCAGGAATCTGTCCTCCTGCGCCATCGTCTGTACTCATGAGCCTTGTGGATCATGCGCGGAGGCGATTGTGACGGCTCGCATCCGGGCGGTCGCCTACGGGTGTTGCGCCGCCGAGGCGGAAGCCGGACGCGTATTCAGGAACGCGATGATCGTCGTCGAGAAAGGAATCATGAAAGAAGAGTGTTCCATCTTGTACAACCGGGAGGTGAGGAAAGAGCTGGAGAAGCTGCGTGGCGCGTCGGACGACCAATTGCGGATCCAGGACAGGGAGCGCGAGGCAAGGCGCATCGAGTGGTACCAGTCACAAAGCTGGCCCCGGAAAGGTGATCCCTTGGAAAAGGCCTACAGGGTTCTCCTTCGAAAGCTCAGGATTCAAGAGGACCAGGCACCGGTGGTTCGAAGGGATCAAAGCACCCTCGTATTTCGCTCCAGGAACTTTTGTCCGACTCTTGAAGTCTGCAAGATTCTCGGGATGGACACGCGCAGGGTGTGCAGACTCTCCAATGAGAGCTCGACGGACGCGCTGGTGCGTCAAGTGGACGGGAGGCTTGCCTTCACCAGAAACTACGAGAAAATACGGCTATATTCGGAATACTGCGAGGAGTCAGTCTCATACAGAGGCCTTTCCTGATCTCGGACTCGACGTGGTGCTTTCGTCGTTGCGGTCGTTGAACCGGGTTGACCGCCTCTTCGCCTTGTCAGCCATGGCGTCGGAGCGTATTGTGAGGCACGGGCTGCAGTGGACAAGGAGAGGCCATGAAAGAATCGTTGCGGGGTGTCTTTCTGCCAATCATCACACCCTTCTTCGATGAGCAGGTTGATTTCGATTCCTATACGCGGCTGCTGAAGCACTACATGGGGAAAGGCATCAGCGGCTTGATCCCGCTCGGCACCACCGGGGAGGTGCCCACCATCGACGAAGAGGAGTTCTTCCGAATCGTCGAAACGACGGTGGAAACAGTGGAATCAAGGGTGCCGATCCTTGTCGGGGTCAGCAGCAACAGTACGAAGAAAGCGCTGCACCTGGTCGAAGCTCTCGGCAAGTGCCCGGTTCAGGGATATCTTGTCACCTCACCGTACTACAACCTGCCTTCGCAGCAGGGAATCTATGAACACTTCCGGACTCTTGCGGACTCGACCGACCGGGAAATCGTCATGTACAACATCCCTTACCGCACGGGGCGCAACATCGAGAATGACACGATCTTCAAGCTTTCGAAAATCCCGAACATTGCGGGAATCAAGGACTCCTGCGGCAATATTGCCCAGACGATGGAGTTGCTGCGCGAACGCGATCCCGGTTTTTCAGTCTTGACGGGTGAAGACATTCTCTTCTATTTCAACATAGTCAACGGCGGCAGCGGCGGGATCCTGGCGGCCGCCCACTTGCAGACTGAGTGTTTCATGAAGACCTGCCAGCTTGTGCAGCAAAATGATCACCGCGCGGCTCTCCAGGAATGGAACAGGATTTCGAGGGTCATCCCGCTCCTTTTCAAGGAGCCAAACCCGGCGCCCGTCAAGTATGTCCTCGCACGAAAGGGGCTCATACGATCTGAAGAGGTCAGGCTGCCCCTGGCGCCAATATCGGAAGGACTGAAGAAGACGTTCGACACGCTGATCGACGACGGGACGATATGAGGCGGGAGGCCATCCCGCTTGCCATCATCTTCATTCTCGTGCTTGCAGCGACCGTGACAGGAATCTTCTACCATCCTGGCGGCCGGCAGATCCAGGCTGTCACTGTCGGGGGCAGGCATCGGTTTCCCCGGCGATTGTACATCTGGTTCTCGATTCTCCTTGGCTGCGCCCTGGCCATCGTTTTTTACTCAAACGTGAGGGAAACGCAGGAAGGTCCTCCATGAGCGCCGTACCATCTGTCTTGAGGGAGCAACGCCTGGTGGAATCATTTGACGTGGACGTGAAGGGCAGGTTGAAGCCGCACGTCCTCTTTGCGTTCCTAACCAACTGCGCGTGGAAGCATTCCTCCCTTACCTCTCACGGATACCAGGACTTGCTGGACCGCAACCAGATGTGGGTCCTTGCGAAGTTCCAGCTGTCGGTCGTCCGCTTCCCGACATGGGGGGAGCAGATCGTCATTGAGACCTGGGGCAAAGGAATCCAGAAGCTCTACGCCTTGAGGGATTTCTCCATCGGCACGCCGGACGGCGGGAAGCTGGCCTCCGCTACTTCGGCATGGCTCGTTCTGGACAGGAACAGCCGTCGCCCGGTGAGGATAGACCAGATGACTTTCCCCTGGACGCCGGGCAGGAACGAGCTGGAGACTGACCTGCGGAAAGTCCCTGCGCTTTCGGACGGCAGCGACTGCGCGCATTTTCGCGCGGTCTTTTCAGACCTTGATGTGAACGGGCATGTCACCGCCATGAAGTACCTGCAGTGGATCATGGACAGCCACCCGGGGGCTGTCCTCGAGGAGAAGCAGCCGCGCTCCCTGGAAATCAGCTTCCTGGGAGAAGCCGCAATGGATGATGAGGTGAGCGTCTTCTGTGAACGGGACGCCACCAACGGGGAGCTGTGCAGCGTCAGGCGCGTCGGAGACCGGAAGGAGCTCTGCCGGGCCAGAACCGAGTGGGCGTAGCGCCCCTGACATCCTTCGCGTCCGGGGGTTCCTGCGCATGCTGGCGCGCGTGAGCGGCTGGGGGCAGATGGAGCGCCGCGGACTCGGCTCAAAGGCCCAGGGGCCCGCGGGGAGGACATGAAGCGGCCGGTTACAAGCTGATCATGATCTTGATGGCATCTTCAGGGGCATTTGCGGCGAAATCGAACGCCTTGACTGCGTCTGCAAAGCCGTACCGGTGGGTAATCAAGGGTTTCACATCGAGGACTCCGGCAGATATCAGCCGCAGCGCCCTGGGGTAGATATTCCTGTAGCGGAAAATCGTGGACATCGTGATTTCCTTGACCTGGGCACCGACGATGTCGATGGCTGCCGGTTCGGCAGGCATCCCGATGAGGACGGCCCGCCCCCCCGGACGAAGGTACTTTGTAAAGCTGGAAAGCACCTCGTTGCTCCCGCTTGCTTCAAAGACGATGTCCACGCCTTCCGGAGCAGGACCAGAGATTGCATCAACCAAAGGCTCCTTGAGGGAGTTTACGCAGACGATGTTCCTTGAGAAATGCTCCCTGACGGTCTTCAGTTTCCCATCTTTCACGTCCGCAAGGATCACCTTGGAGCACCCGGAAGCCAGCGCAGCAAGCGCTGTGACGATGCCGATAGTCCCAGCCCCGAAGACCAGGGCTATATCCGCCGGTTCTATCCGGGCCACGCGGGCCGAGTACACGCCAACCGCCACCGGTTCCACAAGGGCTCCTTCCTCCAAGGATACATTGTCGGGGAGCTTGAATGTGAGGTTCGCAGGGTGAACGACAGACTCCCGCAGGCACCCATGGACCGGCGGCGTTGCCCAGAATCTCACCTCCGGATCAAGGTTGTACATTCCTGAAAGTGTTTCGTTGCTCATGAAATCGGGTATCCCTGGCTCCATACAGACCCGGTCACCGGGCTTCAGACGGGTCACCTCAGACCCGATCTCAGTGATCACGCCGCTCGCCTCGTGCCCGAGAACCATCGGCTCCCTCACCACAAAGTCGCCGATCCGGCCATGGAGATAATAATGGACGTCGCTTCCGCAGATCCCCACGTCCTTGATTTGGATCCTGACGTCGTCCGGCGTGAGTGGTTCATCCATCGAGAAATCCTCAATTGCGAGCTTATTCTTGCTTTTTAAAAGCAGCGCCTTCATGGCGGCCTCCGATCGTCGTACACATGCCTTTGCCACAGCAAAGGGAAGCTTTGTCGAGTTTCTGCACTATATGGCATGCTTGTCAATAGCAAAAAATTGATAAATTGGTATTGATTTGCGCAATGATTCCTCGCTGCGGGGACAAAGAGTAGAACGAGACAACATATTGACTGTAATTCATTTATATGTATATAGATATACGAAAGAAAGCGAACCGGGTGATTTGCAAAAAAATTCGTAAATAATTAGTTTGACAAGCTTGAATAGTACGCCTATAATGCTGAATTCGCAACGCAAATGGGAGCAATAGTTGCGGCAAATTGCCTACAATCTATTGCGGTTCTCAACGGCGTTACATTCTTTTAACCACGGGACGTGGTGAAACAGGAGGTTGAAGATGCTCAAGAAACTGTTCCTAACAGCGATTGTCGCGTTGGCTTTGGTAGGAACTGTCTCCGCCCAAGCGAAAGTGTACAAGGTAGCTTTCGTTGCGCGCGCGCAAGCGGATGCCTTCGCGGCATGGTTGACCAATTCGATTGTGCAAGAGGCCGCGAAGTACAAGGACATCAAATTGACTGTTTTCGACGGCCAGGCTAATGACGATGTCGAAAACTCGCTCATCGAGAATGCCATCACCAACAAGTTTGACGTGATCGTCATCCAGCCCAACAACGGCGAATCCCAGCGACCCTACGCCGTGAAGGTCGTCCAGGCGGGGATCTTCTGCATCACGACAAACGCTCGCATCGCCGGCATAGCCGGAGCCTCCTCGGTCGATGCTGACCCCTACATGCAGGCTGCCGTCGTCGCCCGACTCGCGCTCAAACAGGTCCCGAAGAACGCCAAGGTCGTCGTTCTCAACGGCCCCCCTGGAAACTTCCACGCTGATTCGCGCCGGGTGAGCTGGCAGAAGGAATTCTTCGACAAGCGCCCCGATGTGCAGATCGTCGGCGAGCAGATCGGGCACTGGAACAAGGACGAGGCGATGAACTACATGGAGGACTGGGTGCAGGCCAACCCCAAGATCGACGCGATCATCTCCATGAATGACAACATGGCCACGGGCGCCCTTGAAGTCGTGAAGGACAAACCCAGCTACAAGGGTATCCTTTCCTACGGCGTGGACGGTACTGCCGAGGCCAGCCTCCTTATCAAAGCAGGCACCATGACGGCGACCTGCCTCCAGAACGCTTATACCTTGGGCGAGAAGATCCTCGACACCACTCACAAACTCGTCACCGGGCAGGCTGGACAGATCAACGTGGACATCGATACCCCCCTCATAACGCAGGCTAATGTCGATCCCGTCATCGCTATGCACAAGAAAGCGGGCGCTATAAAGTAACGCCAGCAACCGGTCTTGAAG
>Ga0187881_10004745_pt1 | contig 10842 bp, 9 predicted proteins | sample June2016WEW_19_1_2_FD_133017 | JGI IMG/M metagenome (GOLD analysis project Ga0187881, IMG submission 133017) | Peatland microbial communities from SPRUCE experiment site at the Marcell Experimental Forest, Minnesota, USA - June2016WEW_19_100 | ecosystem: Environmental > Terrestrial > Soil >...
GCTGGCTGGCTCGCGCCCCCAATTTCGTCAGGACGACCCCGATCATTCACGTTGTGGGCAGATCACCGATCAACCATCGCCTCCACCAGAGAGCGGGCCGCCGCGCGCCTGTTCTGCCGCTCCCGAAATTGTGTCGTGGCCCTGGACAAGGTTCCGGCCATCAACCGCCGCGTCCACCGTGTGATACCGAACCGCCCATTCAGAGGCTCACTTGACCAACGATCCTATCGTGGCGAAACGTATACAACCCAGCGATTGTTTGCGATGTGGAGGACGTTGCAAAGCCCCCCAATGGAGGCAAAGTTCACACCTTGTTGGAGTTTAGACTATTCACCGAACGTAGACTTGTTTTCGCCTATTCTCCCAGCTTTCCAAGTCCAGAGAATAGTTTCGATCGCGATTTAGTCTAAACTCCAATCACTGAAGCCCTCTGCCTATTGGTTGGCGGCTTGTAGCTTGGCCGCAAAGTCCTCCGGAGTTATCTTCCCAAGCGCCAGACTCTCAAGAAGGGAAGGCAGTTGAGCCTGAGCAGGCGTCGTGATGTACCTGACGGCCGACACAACCAGAAACGGCGCCTTACTTGAGATGTCGAGCACTTGAGCCATGTTGCAGTTTGTGGAGGCCTTGTCCTGATCTGTGTAAGTCAGTTTCACGGCCTGCGGGAAATCTCCCTGCAACGACATCTGCTTCGCACTTGCCTCGGAGGTGTAGAACTTCATCCATTCCACGACGGCTTGCTCGCGTTCCTTGGTCGGCTGTTTCGCAGCAGCCCAAGCGTTCATCGAATCGCTAACGATGAATCCCTCCGGCGCCTTTCCATCCCCATAGGTTGGACTTGGCGCCACGCCAACATTGCAGGGATTTTGCACATCTGTCTGAATGGAACTGACGAGCCAAGGACCGTCAATTATCATCGCCGCCTTTTTCGAGATGAAATTTCGACTACTGACGGCATAGTTCGCCCCCACAGCGTCGCGAGTTGTGTAGTTTTGGAAAAACCGCTTCAGTTCCCCCGCCGCTTTGACTACTGCGGGCGAATTGAGCGATTGCGTCGGGGCGAAAACGTCCTCGCCGCCTGCACTAACGGCGAGCATGGTGAACGCATTCATAGCATGCCATGCGTCATCTGCCGTCATCAGCGCGATCGGGCTGACGCCACTCGCCTTCAAAGCATCCGCGTCTTTGAAGAATTCATCCCAGGTCGTGGGGAACGATTTGATGCCGGCCTTCTCAAACAGGTCCTTATGGTAATAGAACATCACTGGTGCTTGATCGGATGGAATGCCCATGATCTGACCGTTGATGGTCAGGGCCGCCAGGTTCTCGTCCCTTAACGTGGCTTTCCACTGCGGATCAGCATCCAAGTAGGGCTTCCAATCCATCAATGTGCCCGATTTCTCGCGCGTCAAGTCGGTCGGGTTGTAGTTATAAATGAACACGTCGGGAGGCGCTCCCGCAGCAATCATGGATCTGATCTTTTGCTGCAAGCCAGGCCAATCCGGGTTTGTGTCCGAAACCATTTTGATCTTGCCTGCCTGTTCTTTGTTAAACTCGTCGATCAGTGAATTCAGCACTTTCCCCCGCGCGACATCCGGTGTGAAGTTAGACAAGATAGTCAACGTGATCAACTGACCCGCCCCACCCCCGGCGGCCGTTGCCGGCGCTACCGTTGCTGGAACGGCCGTTGCCGGCGCTACCGTTGCTGGAACGGGCGTTGCGGCAACCGTGGCCGGGGCCGCTCCACCCGCGCAAGCAGGCAGCAAAACGACTAGCCCAATCACCGCAATTAGCCCTCTGAATAGCCGTGACATGGTGTCGCCTCCATTTTCTCGAATCGAGAATCTTGAAGTCCAATGTTTAGCCGACCAAAAGCGCTTCCCTCGATGTCATCCCTCCTTTCCCATCAAATACCCAAGCAATCCAAACGTTCCTGCTGAGTAGATCCATCCCGTGCTTCCCCAGATATCACCTTTGGCAATGAGCCCTTCATCGACCCCTTGATTGCAGAGCCCTATGCCCTCTGGCTGCATCCCCACGTCGGCAAAACCCATGAGATCGCCGGGGTGTGAAAGTAGCTGCTGTGTTCCATTCGCCACCAGGTCCGAGACGGCACTAAAGAAAGGTTCGTGCGTGAGACGGCTCAACCGCAGCAGGTCAGAAAGGAAAAACAGCGTATAGATATCGCCAACCCCGCCCGCCCAAATTGAGTTGATGCCGCCCCAACCTGTAGACTCCAGTCCTGCCCGGTCGAGACGGGTCCCTCGGATGTGCGGGACATTCCAGATATAATTCCAGGTGATGGCTAATTTGGCGGCGCGATGAGCACCGTCTAGGAAGACAGGCTCTTTGAACGCATCGTAAAGCGCCAGCAGAGCCTGAGTCGCGTAGAGGGCAGCTTCTTTGTCAACCACATTCGGATTGTCCAGCGTACCGCCCTGATAATGGTCAATGGCCACACTGTGCTGGAGTGAATACAGGCCAGCCCGTCGAGCGGATTCGAGATACTTCTTGCCATGGGGCATCTCCCCAGCGAGCGCGACCAAATACGATATTGGGATAGCAGTAGATGACTTCGCCGCTGCCTCAGCCTCGCCAAACCAGCGATTGGCTTTGATGGGCCTGCCATCAGGCGAGTAAGCGCGATACCAGGACCCGTCGGCGTTCTGATGTTCGACCAGGAAATCGCCAAGGCGGCAACACACCGCCAGCCAATGATCGTACGTCAAATCAAGCTCGCGATACAGGCGATAGTTAAGCAGCAAATCGAAGGCCGCTTCGACCATCATCCGTAAATAGTTTGCTGGTTCCGGTGAAACAGCGAGGTAATGCATCACACGGCCCTCGGGATCGCCAACCGTGTAAAGGGGCCTTCCTTTGCCGATGTGATAAATTGAATACAACCAGCCACTGTCGGCTGTGCAGTGTCGAACGAAAAACTCAATCGCGCGGCGGCCCTTCGTGATCCACTCCCCGCCGTACAATTTAGCCAGTACATAAGCCGAATTAAGCTGTCGTCCCGTGAACCCGTACTCCAAGATGTTCTGTGATTCTCCCAGGTCCACTATGTTGAATGATGTGCCGAACCCAGTCGCTGGACTCTCATAACCTGCCTCAGGGTTGAAGCTGCAGATAAACGCAGCGCCGTCGCTCCCCCACTCTCGATAGGTCTCTTTCAGAGAAGATATTCGATATTCAACGGAGTCGCGCAACGAAAATGGCAGCGATGGGGGCGTAGAATCGGCCAGCGCGTATGCGTGTTTGAACGCAGTCATAACTGCATCAGCAAAGGTTTCCGCAGTCAGCGTCATGATTTCGTAGGACAGCGACAGCACAAGTTCAGAATCATTGAGAGGATAGAAGGCCGATGGCGAAGAGCCAGAAGAATCCAGGGCGATGCTTCTCTCTCCTTCATAGTAGGGCCAGTAGACATGCAAGGAGATAGAGTCCGCATTCAGCGAGAAACCGAGTGAGCCAAGGTCGGTCTTTTGGAGAAAGCTCAGCTCCTTCTTCTTCCGAATGGGAGCCTCTGCGGACGAAGCGAGTTTGACTCGGCTCATACAAAGGCCAAGGCGTGACTCTCCGAGATACGCGAGGACAAGCGGGAAAGGCAATCGATCGTCGCTCCAAGTGTTGCATCTAGGCATATCAGACGCAACAGAGCCGTACAGTTTCGCGGGAACGAAAAACCGCCACGCTTTTGGGTCCGCGCAAGGGAGATTGAACTCAATGTGAAATTGAAGTCCATTTTGAGCGGACGATATCTGCTTCGAGTCAAGCTTGGAAATAGCAACTCGCCTTTCCAAACGGGCGCAGTTTTCCTCGCTCAGCCTCCAATCGTCGGACAGATTGAAATTGAACCCATCTCGTTGCCATTCAACTTCGCCGGACCAGACATCAGAGGGGGAGCTTTTCACACGTGCGTACAGCAATCGATCCTTTTGTCCCTTCAGGTAGCTGCACTCGACAAGCGCCGAAATCTCAATCGGCGGGCCGAGGGTGCCAGCTACGCGAATCAAAGGATACGAAGATGTGTCACGAGAGATGAATCTAATGTCCGTGTTTTTGTCCTTTAGTGAACATTATCTCGAATCTGCGTCGAGCTCTGGATCGCAACTCCGGACTGCAATTGCCGGACGAACACGAAGCCGGCTGATCAAGCCCCGCATGTCCCGCAACGGTTGATCGCCGGACACACACTTCTGACACAGACCGAACTTGCCCTTTGATTCAGCCCTGGCGCAGCAGCTGCGGATGAGTCGAGTGGCTCTTGTACTTTTCAAAAAACCTCAGTGGCCTTTTACGGCCCCACACGACTCGCGCACGATCAATTTCCCCCGCATTTTGATAGGCTCTCCCGATTCAACTTCATGGTAAATGAGATTTAAGAGCAGTTTTGCAGAAACTCGCCCCATATCATAGAAGGGGATAGCAACCGTCGTGATAGTTGGGCGTGAAATGCTCGCAATCTCGCGGTCATTATATCCAACCACAGCAATATCCTCGGGCACGCGCATCCCCGAATCCTCAATGGCATAGATCGCGCCGAGCGCCATCAAGTCATTGGCTGCGAAGATCGCTGTAGGTGGCTGCGGCAATGTCAGGAGCTTCTTGGCGGCCCGATATCCGCTCTGAACCTCCCAGTCCCCTTCTTTAAGCAGTTCCGGGTTGAAAGCCAGACCCGCCCGGTTCAATGCCTCCCCGTACCCATCGAGGCGATTTGCGGAAGCATCCCATCCCTTGGGGCCGTTGATGAAAGCAATGCGACGGTGGCCGATCTTTGCCAAGTGTTCAACCGCCAAGTGCGCGCCATGGCGATCGTCGATGACAACTGAATTGGGATGAGCGCTGCCGAACAGACGCTGAACAAATACATAGGGCCTGCCGGCAAGGTCAATGGTGGGATTTGGTCCGCGCAGCCAAGATTCCACGAAAATGACCCCGTCAATCGAGCGGCTCATGAATTGGTGAATCGCTTCAGTCTCGACCGAACGATCCCGGTCACCGTTGATGACAAGGCCGAGATAGCCCCTTTGACTGAGCTGATCCTGGATGCCTCGAATGATGATTGGGGTGAAGACACTAGAAATGCTGTCGGCAATGATTCCAACCGTGAATGTCCGGTCCGTTCGAAGGCCCCGCGCGATAGCGTTTGGACGGTAACCCCATTCTCTTGCAAGACTGATGATTCGACCCCGCGTGTCCTTGTTAACAGCGTGATTGCTGTCATTGAGCGCACGGGACACTGTTGAGGGAGAAACGTCAAGCGGCCGAGCATCGCCTAGCGAGATTGGTTCAGTTGGGCATTCGCAAGTCGCGCTACTTCGGGCAAACCAAGACCCTCTTCCAGGTGGTGCTGGCAGCGACCGTGGCTAATCTCACCCTTACCGCTACGAAGATGAAGAAGATGAGGCCTGGAAGCGGGGCGAAGGGCCTGAGGTCTTTCTTGTTGTCTCTGCTCAGCCGGACATTCAAAGCCCTTCTCCCTATCCGATTGCCCCAGTTAGGCCCTGTGCTTCGCATTCCAGCCTTATCTCGCCTGCCGCAGTCGGCTTTCCGGCTGGACTTCTAGTCCGAGGTCTGTTGGATGGATCCCAGTCGCTCAATGGAGGGAAACGCGCGCTCGGGACACGCGGGTTCCAACGCATTGGTTCACTCGAACGGCGCTCGCTGCCTGCTTGCGAGGGAGATCTTGCCTGGGCGAATGTCGACCAAGGCTCATGGTAGCGGAAAACGTTTTCCTTGTCAAGGAGGCGGCATATGCGCCGCTGCCCCCGGAAGGGCCCCTGCTAGGGGCGGTGGGATGAAGGCAAGAAGGTATCGCTCCGGACACGGGGCCAGCCCCCCCTCACGGCCTTTGGCGGGCAGGAAAAGGGCAGAATTCAAATCAGGCCGTGGAGGCGAGCCAAACGCGCATTTCGCCGGGCTCCCGGTTGTCCCAGGCGTAGTAGGGAACGGCCATGATCTCGAGCGACCCGGTGGCAGGAGGCCGCGATCGGTACAACGTCCCGCCCCAGCCGTCTTCTTCGATCACCTTGGCCGGGCCGCGCAACACCGTCACGCCTCCGAGCAATCCGTTCTTGTGCTCGGCGACGTACCGATCCGAAACAACCGTCCCAGGATCCACGGCGATCCGACTCAGGGGGATCCCTTTGTGGTCGACGCCCTCCAGGCAATATACGAGCGGCCCTCGCTGCAGGGCGACCCGCCCCTGCAAGGAGCGCACGGCAGGATGCGCCCACACCACTCGAATTGGCATGTCCATGTGATACTCAAGGACATCACCGGGATGCCACTCCCGATCCACCGCGAGATACCCGTTGGCCTCAAGCTTCGCCTCGGGAATCGGACCTCCGTTGAGCCCAAGGTGCCACGTCTCGCACCACCCGGGAACGCGCAAGTGCAAGGTGAACCTTCGAGGTCCAGGTGCACGGATCTCGATTCTCACTACGCCGTCCCACGGGTAGCGGGTTACCGAGCGAAGGGTCAGGTCCTGTCCGTCGAGTGCGAGCCTAGCGGTGCCCTGGGCATAGAGATGAACCCAAACCGCGTGTTCCCCCAGGGAGTAGAAGTAGCCCCCCAGTGAAGCCAGCGTTCGGGCGATATTCGGAAGGCAGCAGGGGCACTCGAACCAGCCCTGGCGGTGATGGCCTCCCAAGCTCGCCAGCGGATTCTCGTAGAAAAAGTGCGCGCCATCGAGGGAGACGCCGCTCAGGAACCCGTTGTACAGGGCCCGTTCGATGACATCCGTGTACTTGCGTTCTCCAGCGAAGTGCAACATGCGGTGATTCCACAGGATCAGCCCGATGGTGGCGCAAGTCTCGTTATAGGCCGTCTCGTCCGGCAGGTCGTAGTCCTGGGAGAAACCTTCGTTGTCGCGTGTCGACCCGATCCCGGCGGTAAGGTACATGCGTTTGGTGACCAAGTTCTCGTGGAGCCGCTCACAGGCCTCCCGCAAGCTGATGTCGTCGTTCTCGTGGGCTAGGTCTGCCATCGCGCTGTACAGATACATTGCCCGGACCGCGTGCCCTACCACTTTCGCCTGCTCGCGGACGGGCGCGTGGGCCTGGCAGTACTCGTACGTCTTGGCCGAGAAGTCGTCCGGATCCTCACCGCGGTGGCGGGCCTCCCTATCGAAATAGTGGGGTTGCGCCCCGCGCTCATCCACAAAGTAGGTAGCCAGCTTCAAGTAGCGTTGATTGCCCGTCGCGTGGAACAGCTTGACCAGGGCCAGCTCGATTTCCGGATGGCCGCAGTAGCCGCGTTTCTTGCCCGGTTCTCTGCCGAAGGTCGCGTCGATCAAATCCGCGTAGCGGCAGGACGCATCCAGCAACTTGCGGTCGCCTGTCGCTTGGAAGGAGGCAACCGCCGCTTCGATCAAGTGGCCCGCGCAATAGAGCTCATGCCAGTCGCGCAAGTTTCGCCAGCGCATGTCGGGCTGGATCGCGATGAAATGGGTATTAAGGTAGCCGTCGGGCTGTTGGGCATGGATGATCTTCTTGGCCAGCCGGTCCACCAAGGCCTCCAGGTCGGGATCGGGATGAGTGGCAAGCGAGAAACTGGCGGCCTCGAGCCAGGTAGCGGCGTCGGCATCACCAAAGATCAAAACGACCGGGGAGGGCACCGGCCGCTGAAAGTTCAAGTCGAAGGCGCTGATCCGTCCTGTCGACTCACATTGCCGGTAGACGTGCGGAATCGTGACGGTCCGGTTTGCCATCAGGCGCGGCGACCAGAATTCGTCGTCAAAGGCAACGTTGACAAACGGTACGGGTGTGAGCTGGCGCCGCACGGATGGCATCACCGGGTCCCCTGCCTGCGGGCGGCCGGAGGCAGCGCGCTCTCTGGCAGCAAGTCGACTGGAATCTTGGTCCACACCTTCATCCGATGCTCCCGCCACAAACTCTGCACGCCCACTTTCCCGGGGAAGGGGGGCGAATCACTACCTTGGTCGCAGAATCGCCCCTTCCGAGCGGGGCGGGTTGCCCAAAAATGCGCTTTGCCTAGAAAAGAGGAGGAGAGAGGCCCAAACGATGGCGGGGTCGGCAATTCCATCCGACCGGATCAGGAACAAGGTCGGCCAGCTTTCGGAGGATGATCTGGTCCGTTTGGCCAATTGCGCAAGATTTCCCTTCTCCTCTTTCTCCAGGCGCTGGACCCCTGATCCTCTTCGAACTCCAATCTTTCTTGGCTGGCGCCTGATGACTCGCGGACAATGAGTCGGCCCAGGATTTCGATCGGCTCCGACTCTTTGACTTTGCCCTTGATGAAGCTGAGCATGAGCTTCGCCGCCGCTTCGCCCATTTCGTAACACGGCAGGGTCACCGTAGTGATCGAAGGTCGAACCAGGCTGGTGAAGTTTCGGTTGTCATAACCAGCGACCATGATGTCCTGGGGCACCCGCAAACCGGCATCCTGCAGCGCGTAGATGGCTCCCAGGGCCATAAGATCATTGGCGGCGAAAATGGCGGTCGGCCGATCCCCCGCGCTAATCAGTGCCTGAGTGGACAGGTAGCCGCCTTTCACCTCCCAGTCCCCTCCCCTGACCAGACGGGTGTCATAGGCAATGTCCGAGGCAGCCAATTCGTCCCGGTATCCCTTGAGCCGTCGCCGGGAAGCGTCCCAGTCCTCGGGCCCGTTGATGAAGGCAATCCGGCGGTGACCGATCTCGAGCAGGTGATGGGTGATTAGGCGAGCGCCCCCGTAGTCGTCGGGGATAACGGAATTGGCACAATGGCCGTTGAACAAACGATGGACGAACACAAAGGGCTTGGTCGTCATTCGCTGGACAGCAGTGGATGAGCGATGCCACGTTTCCACGAAGATAATCCCATCAATCTGGCGGCTGTTCAGCGATTGGATGGCGTCGCTCTCGATCTTGGGATCCCAGTCTGAATTGATGATCGTGCTGGAATAGCCTTCCGGCTTCAGGTGGTCTTGGATGCCTCGGATGATGGGCGGCGTAAAAGGGCTTTGAATATTCTCGACAATAATGCCGATGGTGAGGCTACGATCCGTTCGCAGGCTGCGGGCGACCAAGTTCGGCTGATAGCCCATCTCCCTGGCAGTCTTCAAGATCCGCTCCCTGGTCTCCTTGCTCATGGGGTGGTCAATGTTGTTGAGAGCCCGAGAGACCGTTGTCAGAGAGACCCCGGCTGCTTTGGCGATTTCAGTGATCGTAACTGGCATGGCTTCCCCAGATTCGCCAATTCCAGTTTCTTGACATGGCCGCGAAACGGAAGGGACCCAGGCACCCGCGGCCTCCTGTCCACCTTGGACTGGACTGCCACTTCAGCGTAGCATGGAAGGCCGAGGAAGGGTCCGGCGGAGAGGGAACAGTCGTCCCCGTGGCCGACAAAAGCATTATACAGGCAAACGTTTTCCCATTCAAACAAATGCGTGGGTTCAAGACATAAGAGACAGGTTTGGGCTTTCGGGGCCGCCCAGCGGTGGTAGCGGTAAAGGTACTCGGCCGGGGTCTTTTTGGCAAGGGAGCGGTGGGGGCGGATGGCGTTGTACGTGTGCTCCCATCGGTGGAGTGCCTGGTTGACGCTCGGCATGTCAAAGCTGCCTTCGTAGAGGTCATAAGAGTCCTCGGCATGGGTCTGATGAGTTCTTTCGACAAACGCGTTGAGCTTTAGGGAGTGAGGGGGCAGAACGAAAGGTCGGATGCCCTGGGTGGCACAGGCCTGCTCGAACTCCGCTTGAAACCCTGCTCTGTCCGCCCGGGGCGAGCTGGCGGACCCGCAGTCGGCTCTAAGGCCGAAAGCTCGCAGAGAGGGTCTGATCAGGGACCGCTTGGGACTTGTAGGCGAAATCCTTGTCGGCTCACTGGCTCCAGGGAGGGGCGATCATGTTCTCTGCATCCAATCGATGGGCTGAGACGTATCCAGGCGCAGCTATTGGGGTCCTTGCGCTCCGAGGGGTGGTCAACCCAGAAAAACATGACGAGCTAGAACGGCGGAAGAGAGAGCTGGAGAACTCCCTTCGGTCCCAATATGGTTCGGGGACCCGCGAATCTCTCAAGACCCTGCCGAGGATGCAGGCCTACACCGCCTACTACCGGCGGTTTCAGAAGACCTACCATGTGCAGTTGCAACTTGAGTCCGTCGTATTCAAAAACAAGTCGCTGCCTCAGGTCGCTGCGCTCGTTGAGGCGATGTTCATGGCGGAATTGAAGAACCTGCTCTTGACGGCAGGACATGATCTGGACCGCGTGATCGGCGGCACGGGGGTGGACCTCGCCTCCGGGCGGGAGTCCTATGTGACCCTGGGGGGTGAGGAGCGGTCCCTGAAACCGGGGGACATGTTCATCCATGATGAAGAGGGCGTGCTTTCCAGCATCCTGTATGGTCCGGCTCAGCGGGCGTGCCTCGCCGCCGGTACCAGGCGGGCGCTGTTCACCACCTATGCCCCGCCCGGGATCGAAATCCAGGCGTTACATGGTCATCTGGAGGACTTGCAGGAGAACGTGCGGGTCCTCGCCCCCGGCTGCGAGGTCGAGCTATCGGAGGTCTATGTTGCAGGCTCCCCCCAAGGGATCCCCTCCACCTGCTAGATGGTCGTCTGGCATTCCGGCCCAGCTTTTGGGGATCCCGCCCAGGAAACGAATTCCGCGGGGGGGCAGTCGTGGTGGAACTTGGCTGCTGGCGTCTCCCGCCGAGCTTGGAGGGGGAGGTAGAAGTCCTCGAAGGCGCTGCGCACATCGGGGGAGAGGGGTGCCGATTTGGGCCTTCTGGAACTTCCGGGGTCAGACGCTTCGCGCGCATGGTTTCTGCTCATCGGAGCGCAGTCGTGCGCGAGAAGCAGATTGAGTCAGCTAAGAGCGGGCGACGGGATTTCCAGGCC
>Ga0187881_10004757_pt1 | contig 10822 bp, 5 predicted proteins | sample June2016WEW_19_1_2_FD_133017 | JGI IMG/M metagenome (GOLD analysis project Ga0187881, IMG submission 133017) | Peatland microbial communities from SPRUCE experiment site at the Marcell Experimental Forest, Minnesota, USA - June2016WEW_19_100 | ecosystem: Environmental > Terrestrial > Soil >...
CCAAGAACACCAATGCCAGCGGTGATGGGATTGTGGTCACCAATCAGACCGGCGCGGTCACCCTGACCAATGTGGATTCCAGCGACAATGTCGATGAAGGCGCCAAAATCACGGCCACCGGGAACGTAACCATCAATAACGCATCCTTCGATCGCAACAGCGGCGATAACAGCTTGCAGGTGACCACTTCCGGATCGATCACGATGAACGGCGTCTCGTCCAGCCGCAATAATGGCGGGAGCGGCGCGGACTTGAAGGCAGGCAAGGGGATCATCATCAATTACAGTCATTTTGAAGGAAACGCCAATTATATAGCCAATGACGGCAAGGGCTATGGTGTTTACTTTGAACCCGGCACAGCGGGTACGATCACCATGAATACCGTCTTTGCCAACGGAAATGAAGAAAGCAATATTTACCTGGATAAGGTGAACGGCGCGGTAACCCTGACGAGTGTTGAGGCTGGTTCAAGCGAGTACGGCTACGGCCTCTATATTGATAATTGCGCGGTCAGCGGCCCAGCTTGCACTTCGAGCGTGGCTGGCGCCATCGCCCTGACGAACCTTTCGGTCTCGAGCAACCAAAAAGCGAATATTAATATCACATCTTCTGGGGCGATCACGGCTTCAAATATCACCGCCAACTACTCTTCTTCTGATAATGGCGGGTATTTTGACAATCGCTATGCCAAGTCCCCCCAGAATATCTCCATTTCGAGTGGGGATTTTGGAGGTTCTCATCTCAACGGGTTGGTTGTAAACACCAAAGGCAGCGTTACCTTAAACGATATCCAGTCTAACGGGAATGGTAACCAGGATGGGATCAACGTGGATGCGACTGCCGGGACGGGATCGGTGACCGTCCTGAATACCCTGGGCCAAAATTCGGCCAATTCAAACCCACGTTATGGGCTCGTCGTTTTTGCCAAGGGGAATATTTCGGTAAATGGTATCTCCGCAGCGTCTGATCATTCGATGGGCATTGATCTCGTGAACACCTCTGGGACAGGGAGTGTCACCCTCAACAACGCGGAATTGGATAACGATGGGACCGCTGCAAGCGATGATGCCCTAAACATTTCGTCGAATGGTGCGATTTCCGTCCTCAATTCAACCAGCGAACATGACCATGGCAATGGAGTGTGGTTGTCCAATCAAGCGGCTGCGTCTGCCCAGTCCGTCACCGTGACGAACTGTACTATTAGTGATAATAATACAGATGGCCTGATCATTCTCTCAAAGGGCAATGTCACCGTGAGCGGCAGTTCCTATATTGAAAGCAACAATCAGATCACGGTCAATGATGGGGGCCTGTTTATCGATAACACCTCAGGGAACGGAACTGTCACCGTCTCGAATACGCATGTTAATAATAATAATAAAGGGATCAACATCCTGTCAAAAGGCAACATCCTGTTGAATACCTCGGAAGCAAACGGCAATGTAAATGAAGGTGCGATCCTGACCATGAATACGGGTTCGACCGCCACGATCACCGTCAACAACAGTATCTTCAATTACAATGGCAGCTGGGGGTTGAATGCCACTGCGAAGGGGACGATCACCCTGACCTCAATCTATGCGGATGGGGACAATACGACGGGTTCCCATCCCTACAGCGTCAACCTGGATAATTCCGGCGGGACAGGCGGGGTGGTGCTCAATGGAACAGGTAATACCTGGAATTACATCGGCTATAACACCACTGGCGGGTTAAACATCGCTACCAACGGAGCGGTGACAATTAATTACATTGAGACTCAGACAAACCAAGGAATAGGGATCAATATCCATGATACCGGTACCGCCGCGGTAACCCTTTCACATGCCGATTCATACTCCAACTCTGATGCGGGTATTTATATCATTGCAAAGGGCACCATCACCCTGAATAACCCGGACGTCACCGGAAATCAAGGGGCGACCGCCGGAGTTTATCTGCACAACGACACGGGGACAGGCGGGGTCATTGTCCAGGGGACCAGCACCGACTGGGGGGAAATCGAGGATAACTACAGCACGGGAAATCTAGGAGAGGAACTGGATATCAAAACCAAAGGTGCGGTCACAATAAATTACCTTGATCTCTCTGACTCCCCCCAAGAAGATGGATTATATGTGGACAATACGGGTGGAACAGGGGCTGTGTCGATCAATCAGGTCTGGTCTTCTTCCAATGGCGGCAGCGGCGCCGAAATTCTCAGCAAGGGCTCGGTCACTGTTTCCGGATTGGAAACGAATGATAATGGAAGCTGGGGGTTGAACGTGATCACACATGGGACCATCACCCTGACCTCGATCTTTAGCAACGATGACAATTCAACTGCCAGCAATGCCTACGCCGTCAACCTGAATAATTCAGGCGGAACGGGAGGAGTAGCGATCAAGGGAACCAATAATGGCTGGAATGTGATCAATAATGACTCGGAGGGCGGCGGGTTATACATCAACACAAAGGGAGCAATCACCATTAATTACATTGAGACGGTTGGAAACGGAGGAAAAGGCCTCGAGATCAGCGATACCGGTACCGGCGCGGTCACCATTTCAAATGCCGATTCGGTGTCCAACACCGATACGGGCATTCTGGTCAATGCGATGGGCACGATTACCTTGAATAACCCGTATGTTGAAAACAATCAAGCGGCGAACGCCGGTGTTTCCCTGAACAACACTTCTGGGACAGGCGGGGTCGTTGTCCAGGGGACCAGTGCCAATCACGGGGAGATCATCAACAATTACAAAGGTTCAGCGGGAGATGAGCTGGACATCGTAACCAAGGGTACCGTAACGCTGGGTTACCTCGATCTCAGTCAATCACCCTTGGTGGGATTATCCATTAATAATTCGGGTGGAACCGGGGCCGTGTCTCTCAATACCATCAGTTCCAATACCAATGGCAGCGAGGGCGTCCAAATTACCAGCCATGGGGCAGTCACGGTTACCGGACTGAATGCCAATAGCAATCACCTCTTCGGTCTATATATCCAGAATAAGGATGGCGCGGCGGCCAATGTCAGCCTGTCGAACGTGACAACCAACAGCAACGTGGGTACGGGAATGGATATCCTGTCCAAAGGCGCTGTGACCCTGACCGGAATCACCTCGTCCTACAATACTTCCGGTGGATACGGGGTGTCGGTAGACAACACTTTTGGGGGCGGTGGAATCACCCTGACCAACAGCGGTTCCGCAATGAACAATTTCGATCAAAATACCGCCAGTGGGGTCTATTTCAACACCAACGGTTCCGTAGTCATCAATAATACCGAGGCGGACCAAAATACCCAGTATGGGATATCCGTACCCAATGCTTCCGCAACCGGCCCGATCACGCTGAAGACGGTAAAAGCCGGATCTAACATGTACGACGGCATTGACCTGTTCACGCAAGGAAGTGTGACGATAAGTGGTGTGGATGCAAGTCACAACACTATGGATGGGCTTTATATTCTCAACGCTACACTCACTGGCAATGTGACCATCACCAACGGCAATTTCTATGATAACAGCGGCTCCTTGAGTCTGAATGTTCTTTCAAAAGGTGCCATCTCGCTGACGAATGTCACCGCGGATGATAACAATTCCGGCTGCTTAATAAGCTGCTATGCGGCCTATTTGAGCAATTTCGGTTCTTCAGGTACCCCAGGTGTCACGGTACAAAACTCCGGCACTCTGATGAACTCGTTTGGATATAGCAAAGCCGGACTTAATATTCTGTCCAATGGTGCGGTGGTGTTAGGAAACATCAACGCAAACGAAGATACCAACACCTCGATTTTGGTCGATAATACTTCAGGAACGGCAGGGGTAACATTAACGAATATCAATGTGTCGTCGAACAATGGTGATGTTTTAGATGTGGTGACCAATGGGGCTGTCACCGGAAGTAAACTCTCCAGTCAGGGTAATGGAAGTAACCATGCTATTTACATTGACAACTGTCAACTGGCTGGGTCACTTTGCGCTGGTTCGGGCAATGTGACCCTCACCACCGTGACCGCAAATAACGGTGGAACTGGGCTTTATGTGTCCAGCAATGGCAGCATCAGCGTCAGCAGTTTGACTGCACAGAACAACGGCGGTGGATTTGGCGCAGACCTCGAAAATTCGTATAGTTCGGTCGCTGGTTCCGTTTCCGTTTTGTCGGCGTATGTGATCGACAATATGCAGGACGGCATCCATATCGTGTCCAAAGGCAGTGTCACCCTGGATGGCATTACTTCCAATGGAAACCAGAGTTCAGCTTATGGCGTTTATGTGGATAATTCCACCGGCACCGGCAACGTGAGCGTGCTGAACACCAAAGGCGCCAACACATTTAATGATAATTCCGCTGACGGCCTCTACATCAATACCAAGGGAGCCATCATAGTCACCAGTGCGACGGCGAGCAATAACGTAACCAACGGTCTTAACCTGAATACTTCAGGTACTGCCAAGACGATCACGCTGACCAACGTTACCACATCACACAATGGGTATGATGGTATCCTGACCCTATCCCACGGCGCGACAACTTTCACTAATATCAAGGCATTCAATAACGGGGACACCCTTGGCTATGATGGCATCAACGTGACCACGAATGGTTATGATTTCACCCTCTCGAACAGCTACATCTCCGGCAATGGTGAGAACGGGATCTATGCCATGGTGGGAGGAACCGCCCATAATGTGAAGGTGATCAAATCCTATTACTTCGGCAATGGCCAATTCGGCAGCACGGATGCTCCGGACATCGTTACGGATGGGAAACTGACATTTGCCTAAATGATCGTGCACTTTCTGAACGCACAGGCTGCACCACTTTTGCGAGTGGTGCAGCCTGTTTCTTATCAAATATGGTCCCGGTACTGAGGTCGACTTATGATGAAAGCCTCTTGTAGACGAAATTGGACAAACCGCTGTCAGCATTCAAGGGCGTAACTGCCTCAATTAGCCGAGGATTTTGTAAGTGCCTGAAAAGTAGATAATTTCCTTGAAACATTCTCAGATTCCCGTGGTACTATATAAAAACCCAAGAAATCGTGAAACCATGAAATAGTTCTAGTGGGAGGGATTTACTATGGCTAAAACGAACTGGCATTTGCTCCTGGCAGCGCCAATCGCTCTGCTGGGAGTATTTTTATTCGTCAGCAGTGTGTCCGCCGATGACGGCAGCACTGCAACACCCGTTGCCCAACCCACCGTGGTCGCCATGTATCCTTCGACACAAGCCACGGATGCTATTTCTTATGCTATGATTAAAGGGAACAGTGTATTAAACCGGTAATTATTGAGATGCCACTCTGAAAGATAGAACTTCACCATCAGGCATGAACATCTACTTCCAGACAAACTCGATGGAAGCCTGATGGATCGGGAAGGAGAGATGTTCTATGGCACCCAAACGCCTAACTTTTCGGTCTGAGTCCCAGTCGATTTTCATCACGTTGGTTATCTGCGCTCTGCTTTTGACGAGCTGCGGTCTACCGACTACCAGCCCCACCACGGTCTCCACGCCCGTGCCGCCCAGCCCGACGCCCCTGGCGGGCCTGGCTACGCCAACTTTCATTCCTCCCAGCCCAACACCCCAAGTGCTCACGGACACGCCGACCTCCATCCCCCCGAGCCCCACGCCCGTAATGCTCCCGGAGACGCCAACGCCCGTTCCCCCCAGCCCCACGCCTCAGCTGACTTCCACCCCGCTAATCCCAGTCGGGAACTTCGCGGTCGCATCGGGTACAACCGCGGGAGTCGTGGGAGGGACCATCAAGCCCGGTCAGGTCGTGACGTATACGCTGGGAGCCGGCCAGTTCCAGCCCCTGACCCTGATCATAGGTTCCCCGAACAAGGATGTAACCCTGGGGGTCGCGGAATCGAATGGGAACATTCTGCTCAATCCAGCCCTCAAGCGGACAGCCTGGCAGACGGCGCTGCCCAGCACCGAACTGTATACAATCCAGGTGATCGGCGGGGCGAATACGGAGCAGTATTCCCTGACCGTCAAAATCCCCCAGGTGATCAATTTCGCCTCCGGCACCTCCTCCATCACCTTGAACGGCACAACGGTAAATGGATATCTCTATTCCTACGCGTTTGCTTGCAGTGCCGGCCAGACTATGACCGTGAGCCTCACAACAACCTCCAGCAACGCCTACATCGATATCTATGGGCTTTCTAGCGGAACCCTCTTGAGCAGCTCAGCGGCAGCCAAGACCTGGACGGGGTTCCTGCCGCAAACTCAGGACTATGTGATCGAGGTTGTTCCAGCTGGTGGCCAGGTGGCAGCGTATTCACTAACGGTTTCCGTTACAGGCACGGCGGCGAGCACTTCCTCCACAGGGGGGAACCTTGCCATCGCACCCGGGACAACCGCGACGGTCGTACAAGGCACGATCCAACCCGGACAGATCCAGACGTATACGGTCCAAGGGGGAAAAGCCCAGCCGATGATCCTGTTCCTGGAATCCCCGTACAAAGACGTCACCCTGGGGGTTTTTGAACAGAATGGCACCACGCTGCTCAGTCCAGCCAATAAATGGTTGTACTGGCAATGGCAACTGCCCAAGACCGATCTGTATACGATCCAGGTAATTGGAGGGGCGAAAACGGAAAAGTACTCCCTGACCGTCAAACTCCCACAGCTGGTCACCTTCCCCAAAAGCTCGACCTCCATCACTCTGCATGGCAATACGTATCCAGGCTACGTCGTTTCCTACGCTTTTAGGGTCGTTGCCGGCGATGTCATGACCGCCAGCCTCAACGTGCCCTCCAGTGAAGCATACCTCGATATCTTCGGGATTGCGACCGGTACGCTCGTGAGCAGCAAGGATCAGGACACCACCTGGAAAGGTACTCTACCGGAAACGCAGGAATATGTGGTCGAGGTCGTTCCACAAGGCAACGGGTCGGTGGTTTTTTCACTGACGGTTTCATCCCCCTAATACTCTTTCTCCTCGAGCAAAGCTGAAGGGCTGGTATCCATGAGGAAGCCTGAACTTCAAAGCAAGGCCAAAATGCATGCTGGATAATGCCTCTCGACGATCATCCTGCCTGACTTAAACCAGCAGTCCGCCCTCTCGGCTCTGTATTATCCATACACAAGTCCCCTCTTGGGGGCTTGTGTATGATGGTGGTAAATTTATCAGGGTGGAATGGTCCTGATGATCACGCGAATGAGTCGTTGTGTAGGTAACCTGGAAAATCCCAACCGCGCCGCGGGAAGCACTCATTTCATCACCCTTTGATAAGACGGGTGATTGTGATTCCATATCATCGATTTCCCAAACCATGAGGAAACTTACATTTTCAACGAGATCATCTTTGAAATACAGGATCTTCTGAGAAATAAAATAAAAAAAACGGGATGATAGTAGTATTTCCCGTTAGACTTAATATACTTGTGCGTGCCTTTATATAAAAATACTTTTAACAACTTATTCCCAATTTTGCGAATGCCGAGGAAAGTGTCCGTTCCGTCCGGTAAAAATAATCATCAGTCATTTTATCTTCCAGACCGTACTTCCGATACACCCAATCAGCATAGTGATAGTTCATCCTGTCAAGAATCACATAGTCAGCCTTTCCCCCAAGGATTTCCGCGAGGCTTTCTGCCCCAGGAAGGATCGGTGCAATCATGGCGTAAGTTCTTATCCCGGCCTGGTGTAATTCATCCAGTGCCCTAACCCTTTCTTTTATTGAGGGGGCATTGGGTTCAAATAGTTTCCTGACACTATCGTCGGCTGTGGTGACGCTAAAACCGACTTCAAAACCTCTTCCTTTTATTAAAATATCCATATCGCGCAGAACTAAAGGTGATCGGGTTTGGACGATAACCGGCCAGTTATTCTGTGCCAGTATTTCCAGACATTGACGTGTAAGTTTATATTTTGCCTCTAGCGGTTGGTAGGGGTCACAGACTCCGCTGATCCAAACCCTCCCTGGTTTTTTCTTGTTAATTTCTAGCCTTAATAAATCAGGAGCATTCACCTTTACATCAATAAATTGCCCCCAGGGTTCCTTGTGCCCCGTAAATCTTTTCATAAAATGAGCGTAGCAGTATGAACAATTATGCTGACAACCCGTATAAGGATTAATGACATAAGGGTAGACTTTCGATATAGATAATATTGTTTTTGAGTATATTTCTTTTATGATCATATTTTTATTATAAGCGTGATTTTCTTCGCTATATTTTATCCACCGGTGACTAGCCCTCTTATCCAGGTTGAATCAAGCGCAATACATAAAATCGGATTACTGGACATACACCTTGCATTGCGGAACGATCAACTAGCCACCGCCTGAAATTTCCCCGCCCACACTAGGCGGGGTTTTGTTATAGCGCTGTAATACCGTCCAATTAGGTGCGGGCGATAATATTAAGTGATGGTGTGATACGCCAAAAGCAAATCCGACAATAAGGAGTGGACAAAATGAGATATTTTGAGAAGAACCTTGAACCGGGCGAACAAGTCACCCTTAGAGCTAAATCGCATTGGGCAATATTCATTTTACCGATCATCGTGACAGTACTGGGATTTCTTGTAGCATTTTCCGCCTTTTTTAGCACTGATCAGTCCGCCATGGCGATTATGTGTATTTTTATGATTATTTTCCTCGCGGGCATGATAAGCCTAGGCATCGCTCTAATCATCTATCAACCAACCGCGTTTGCAGTTACCAACAGGCGAGTAATTGCAAAAACAGGCCTGATTCGCCACCGTACATTAGAGCTGTTGCTTACAAAAGTAGAGAGTATCGATGTCTCTCAGCCAATCATGGGTCGTATTCTCAATTACGGCACAATCACATTTGTCGGTACTGGTGGCACCAGGGAGAGCGTTCACAATATTTTTGGACCTATGGAGATCCGAAAACGGATCGACGCTCAAATCGAAGGAATGCATAATTGATAGGCAGGTTACAAAAGACTCCTGGATGTTATCTGGTAAGATTCCAACGGACATTAGCTCCCCCGCCCTCACCCGGCGGTTTTTTTATTTAACCCAAGAAAAGTTGTCAGCCGGTGCGAATTTCTAAATTTACTTGTATTGTGATAAATGGCGCAGTAATATAAAATAACGGTATTCAGAAATCTCAGTCAAACGATTTAACAAGTATTCTTCAATAAGGACGAATTCTTATTAGGTTAGACCTCCAAATATAATCGATCAGTAATGAGCTCAAGGAAGGAAAGAACCATGGGGTCTATAAAAAGGCAGCTTTCCAAATACACACCCATTCTTGTAGGATCTTTTATTCTTTTGATAGCAACTAGCGCTTGCGGGTCGGCTGCAACCCCTACTTCTGTGGCTACTACTCTTCCGCCAGTCGCTTCGACGATGGACCTAATCGAAACGCAGGAGTATCAGACCATCGAATCCAGTATTGCTTACAATGCTCCAAATACGATGCAAAAGGATACACCTGTCACGATTGAATTGTTGTTAAACCCATCTTTATCTTCCGCTACAATGGCAGCTCAAGTTACAGGAACTGGGCCAGTCATTACTACCGGAATAGAAATCACTCCTATAACAAAGGCAGTTCTAACATCACCAGATAAAGATGCATTTACTATTCTATCAATAGATAGTCCTGAGCAAGTTGTCAGTAGCACTGAAACGACTAAATGGAGGTGGTTTGTTACACCTAAAAAAGGGGGATTGCAATTATTGATACTAACTATTTACCGTCAAGTCCATCTTCAAGATCAAGATTACTGGCCTGAAGTGGCGACATATACATCGTCAATAGATGTTAATGTAACATGGGTGCAGTGGATTACGTCACAAGATTGGGAGTGGGTTTTTGGTAGTGGTGGTTTTGTTGCTCTTCTCCTTGCCATTTATATTGGGCTGGTCAAGCCCTGGATCGATAACCGTAATAGGCCAAAACACGCAAAATCATAGACGACTTGAGACCATATATATTTATCAGATGGAACAATTCACTAATAATTCTCAGCCACTCGTCCTTTCCATATGCTGGTGTTGATCTTCGATCAAACCGATAGCCCCTGCCATCACCCCCGGCGGGGGGTTATTTTTCTCCAGTTATTCTCCTGCGCGCGGTACTTGACAAAATCCTGCCAAAACAGGGGATTGAACGGAACAAGTTACCTTATGCGTGTTCGTGTAGGGGAATTCAGGACAAAAGCGGCGATTAACCGTTTGAAGGATTCGGTTTCGAATCGGCCATCACCCGTCAGGCCATCGAACAGCTGGTAGGAATAATTTCCAGCCGTCCTTGTGGTAAATCTGCGTGGTATACTGTTAAAACAAACCAGAATGAAAAAAATATAATAATTCGATATTCGTCAGGGAGGGGATTCCTATGAATATTACGAAAACGCATTTGCTCCTGGCAGCGCTGCTCGCCTTGCTGGGAGTCTTTTTATGTGTTGGCCGTGTATCGGCCGATGACAGCAGCCCGGCGACACCCGTTGCTCAACCCACCGTGGTCGCCACGGACCCATCCACACAGGCCACGGATGCAATTTCGCCCGCGACCGCCGCACCAACCCTCGAAGCGACCACCGATGTCTCGGCGCCTGAGGCAACCGTCACACCTGCGGTCCCCACGACCCCGGATGAAATCCCAACGGCAATCGGGACCCCAACGCCAGAGGCTACGACCACCCCCGCTGACACCCTGACCCCTGCGCTGGATCTTAGTGCCACCGCCACCACGGATGCAACCGCCGAGGTCAGCGCGACCCCGGAGGACACCACCCCGCCTGTAGCGGCCGTAACCGAAACTGTTACAGCAGCACACACAACGGATGCGGCCCAACCCGCGACACCGGTCAGCCTGGTCAATATCAGCTCTTCTGG
>Ga0187881_10004761_pt1 | contig 10817 bp, 6 predicted proteins | sample June2016WEW_19_1_2_FD_133017 | JGI IMG/M metagenome (GOLD analysis project Ga0187881, IMG submission 133017) | Peatland microbial communities from SPRUCE experiment site at the Marcell Experimental Forest, Minnesota, USA - June2016WEW_19_100 | ecosystem: Environmental > Terrestrial > Soil >...
AAACGAGTAGTTACCTATCGTTGCCAGGCGGTTGTTGTGCTGGCTATTGTAGGTCAGAGAGGGGCACAGGCCCGTTCCGGAGCACGACCCGTTGCCCCATTGGTCGTATGAATAGGTCTGGCTCCAGATCGTGCTGCCGGCCAAAGTCTTGGCGGTCGCGGTCGACAGGCGGTTCACGCCATCATAAGTGTAGCTCGCCGTGTGGCTGAAAGAAGACGGATTCACGTAGTCTTGGTACCAGTAGCCCATCACGTTCCCGTTGTTGGTGGTCCCCTGCGAGGGAGTCGTGCAACTCAACGGGTTCGAGACACCCGAATAGTAATTGTACACCAGACAGTAATCCGCGGTATGGTTGCCGGTGGTCCCCAGCTCGATGACCGCCGGCTGTAGGCGTTTGTTGTACTGGTAGGTTTCCTGGGCGTTCGCGCACCCGCTGCCCGCGCAGCCGCTTTGGAGCGCGTTCACCGCCCCCCAGGGGCGATAGCTGATACTCTGTGCCAAGTACTGCGGATGGTTCGAGTCCACCCAGGAGCTTTGCACCGCCGTAATCTGCTGGGCGGCGTTGAGCGTATTGGTCAGCGTGTACCCTGTGGAGGAAACGGTGTCAGGTACCGTTTCCGAGCCGCCCGGGGTTCCGCATCGTCTTTTCCAGTCCGCATTGCGCAACCGCGCCGGGGACCCACTTCTCCTCCCGCCTTTTCGCTCAAAAGAAACGGTACCTGACACCGTTTCTCCCGGGGTCAAACATGTGCAGATCGGCTCCGCCCGGGTATGACCACAGCACGCGCTGGCCCAGGCCGTTGTAAGTGAAGCTCCAGGTCGAGCCACTGTCCACCGAGGCCACCCGCCCTTCCGCCGCTCGTCTTCAGGCTGAGGGGCGGTCAGTAGCTCGCTACCCATGCGATGAACCAAAAAGCGAACATTGGCAGAACCAGCAGAGCGTCAAGGACGACCTCGGCAATCGCTGTCCGCTTCCGTGAAGCCTCGGCGATTTCAAAAAGGAGAAAGACGAATCCGACGATCGCCGTCGCCGTAAACAACCAAAAGGCGGTCATCGATATGGATTTCGGGAGGGACCTGGGCAGCAGCCATACCACGGAAACGATAGTCAGCCACATGACGACCACCGCCAGTCGAAGCGGAAGGCGCCACCTCGTAATAGCTCCTCCAGGTGTCGGTTGTTGCATTAGTTCCCCCTTATGGTTCGTCGCTTGGGTGGACATACTCGTCGGGGGGATCACCGGTCCAGCCTAGTACCTTAGAGCGCGTTTCGTAGAGCATAAGATCCTCTGCATGCTCCTCGAGACCCGATTGGGAACCGAAGGGATACCGCCAGTCAAAGTGCATGGACTGCGGATCGTTTCCGCCAGTGTAACTGAGATGGAGATCAGGGGTGGCGTAGTTACCCCCGCGATACTGGGCCCCCTCGTGCGTGAAGGAAATGGTGTCTAAAGATTCGTTGGGCCCGCGCAGAGTTGGCAATAACTCGGAGAAGCTGTGTCCTGGCAGGGCTGACAACACACCACCTGCTGCACAGGTGCCTAGGCAGTTGGTCGAGAAAGCACCCTGAAAACCGCTGAGGTTCCCCGCCCCATTCACCACTGTGGCAGCGGTTCCGGACGCGAACACGCCTCGGTACTTACTGTCGATATGAATTCCCGAGGTGTTGAAGTTGACGGTGTGTCCCTGGAAGTTTCCATTTGCGTCCGATTGAATCGTGGTCCGTACGAACTTCCCCTTATCGTTGTAGCTCCCGACGTAGTTCTTGTGGCATGTAGCGGTCTCTTTGCCACATCCTCGCTCCCATAGATCCAGTCCTGTGGGATCCGTAAACGTCGTAGGGTTGTTCCTCACATACGCATACATATTCCAGGTTTGCGGGTCGTCGAGCTTGGCGGCCTTGGTTCCGGCCGGGTCAGACGAGAGCCAGCGGAAGATACCATTTGCATACTGCCGGTTGGGAGTGGGATCGAGCTGCGTTTCCTGGTCGCGCTCCAGCATTGAAGCGAAGCGTTCGTCTTTCTGTGCGCCTCCGTTCATCCCTCCCTGAACAAAGCCCCAAGGAGAGTAGATCAAGTCCTGTATCCCTGTGTTGGCCTGATTCGTCACGATGCTTACCGAAGCAAGCACGTCCCCGTGCAGAAAGTACGTGACGCCGTCCTGGTACTTGGCGAAAAGTTTGCCGGCCACCGGAGGAACAAACTGCTCGGTCCAAGTCGAGGCGCTCCTTGTTCCAGCGATATTGGAGAAAGCATCGTGATAATAATAGGTGTCTGACGCCGGACTTGAGACGTGCTTCTGCACGCGCTGACCCAACGCGTTATAAGTATACTGGACGGTGGTAATGCTCTGCACAGACACCGAAGTTACCCTGTTTTCGGCATCCCACGTGTAGGTCTCCGATCCTGTTCCGGTGCCGTTCCCGAGGAGGTTGCCGGCGTTGTCAAATCCGATGCCGCTGCTTGAGCCGTTGATCGTGGCGATGCGGTTGGTGGACGTGTTAAAGGTGAGCCTTGTGCAGGGTGCGCTGCCCGATGAGCATCCGCCGTTCCCGAAGCGGTCGTAACTGTAGCTCTGCTGCCAGTTCGCGGCGCCGGTCGCGGATGTCAACCGGTTCACCGCGTCGTAGGTGTAAACCGACGTGTGCGCATTCGCCGAATACATCGAATCGAAATCGTGCAGGCTTCGCACGTTGCCATTGTTCCCGCTCACAGCCGAGCCAGGGGGTGTGCAACTGCCAGGGGGCGAAGTTGAGTAATAGTTGTAGACCATGCACCATTGCGAGGAGCGGTTCGAACCCGTGCCAAGCTCAACCATGTCCATCTGGAGGCGCCTGTTGTAATTGTAAGTCTCAAGGAGCCCCGCGCAACCTGTTCCCGTGCAACCATCAGCAAGTGTGCTGATCGAGCCCGCCGGGTTATAAGCGAACGACGCGAGGGTCCCGGGATGGGTTGAGTCAGCCCATGTGCTTGTCACCTGGGAAATCTGCTGCGCGCTGTTTACGTAAGGGTAGACGAAAAAGGAGTGAGACGGCGAAGAGTAATATCCTAGATCCCCCGCCAAGTCATACTCGTAGTAGCCGTTCGTCATGCTGGTGTTGTTCACAGTGGCGCAATCCAGCGGTGTACACTCCCATAAATCCTGGACCCAACCGGTCGGGTGGTAACTGTAAATCCCCATTGTTTTGATTGACCCGCTCGAAGTTGTCGTCCAGTGGCTCATCCTTCCGTTCGTGTTGTAAACCGAAATGTAGGTCCCGTTCACGGGAACACTTGTCTCGTCGTAGAAAAAACTCGCCGTTGGCGTGCTGCCGTCTGAGTAGCTTTTCGATAGGTTCCGATTTAAGGCATCGTAGGTGTATGTGGTCGTTATGCCACGTGCGTCCGTCCTGGTAAGTAGATTCCTGTTTCCATCGTAAAGCGAGCAATTGATCGTACCTGACTCCGGGTTTGTCGTGCCGGTCAGACGCGAAAGCGAATCAAATCCAAACGTCCGCGTCTGGGCCCCTTGTGTAACCGTCCTGAGATTATCTAACGCATCATAGGAATAATCGGTTTCGTTGCTCAACCCGTCGATTACCTTAGTCAGACGCCCTAGGGCATCCGTGCACCGTTGGCTGGTTTCCCCCGCCTCATCCGTAACCGTCGCCCAGCACCCCGAATATACCGTGGCGACATTGTTGCCGTCCTGCCGGGTGATGTTTGTGACGCGTCCTTGCACATCGTAAGTGTAGGTCGTGACACCGTAGGTCGGGTCGGCCACGGAGAAGTAAGGATTCGTGACTTTCCACACCCGCCCGAGACCATCATACGCCGTGTCTGTGCTCGCATTGTTCGGGGCGAGGACCTTCTTTGTTTGGCCCATCCCATCCAAGTATGTAACTGTTGGGGCTGATGTCTGACCACACAAAAGCTTTGAAACGGTCACGCTCGTCGCGCCCGGCGTGTCGCTGTAATAATTCGCCGTCTCTGGTGAATTGGGCGAAGCACACGCATTTGAGTTCACGCCGTCGAAGGCGGTCGACCCGAGTGCCGGTCCCATCGTGAAGGTCAAACGATCCAGCGGGTCACTGTAAGCGTAAGTCGTTGTCTTCCCGTTGAAGTCCGTGGAGCTCGTCAGATTGCCACTCGCGAAGTCGTAATCGAACCCCTGGGTGTGTGCGACTCCGGTGCTTGGGTAAGTCACCTGGGACAGGTAGGCGTTTTGGTCTGAATAGGCGTAAGAGGTTGTGCCCCGAGTATTCCCCGAATTAACCCCGGCATCGACCATCGTGACAACTTGCCCGGTGACATCATAAGCGTAGGATGTGTAAGGGCTCGTGCAGCCCTGGCAACCATTCAACAAAACCTGCGTCTTCTGCGTTGCATTGCCGCGGTTAGTGTAGCTGACACCGTAGTTGGAGTCGTCGTGCTGCGTGGCCGTAGCCGATGAGAGGGAAGCGCCATCGTAAACGTAGTCGGTCTCTGCCGCTAGCGCCCCGTCGCCATACACCTTAACCGAGTCCGGCCGGTCGAAAATTGATGAGCCGTTTGTGAAGATGGGAGTAGCGCCAAAGCTGTGGTAAGCGGTAATGGTTTCTCTTCCGGGTGATCCAGAAGGGCTGGAGCTGCAATCAGGAGCTTGGCCCCAGTCCCATTCCTTCTTGTCAGTCACCTGTGCCCCTGCTCCGTAGGTATAGTCAATTCTCGACGTCTGGCTGTCCTGAGTGGTGGATGCGCAGGTCATTTCGTACGGGTCACTCCATTTTTTCTTTACGGTCCTGACCGTTCCGGAGGTGCCTTGGTACGGGTTATAGGTAATTGCGTCTTCGACGGGGATCTGGCCCGCAAAGCTGCTGTACATATAGTAAGGGCTAGGCGGGGCTGGGACGGAAGCATAGCTGTAAGTTGTTGAGAACGTCCCAATAGTGGTCAGAGTTCCGTTCAGGTCCACCGCTTTGACGGTTGTGGTGACTGTCGTGGATTTTGAAGTCCAATGCGTCCTGTCCGAAGGGTTCCAGGTGGTCGAGTAAGAAAAGTCTTGCTGAAGCACTTCGTGGCTGGGATTCCCGTCAAAGCTGACGTAACGATGGGCAACCGCGATCGTGTCGTACTCGTATTTGCATCCAGTGCTGTTGCCATTATTGTCTGCCCACATACCGAATTCCGCGAGAGGGCTCGTGCCATACGCGTATCGAACGTATCCACCGGTCGGATAAGTGATTTTGCTTATTAGGCCATAAGTGGGGTCGTATGAGAACGTGTATTGCGTACTATTGGGCAGAGAAATTGCCGTGATGACAGCATCCGTCGAGTTGTCCCCCTGGGGAGGTGTGCAATAACTATCCGAAGTTACCTGGTAGACGCTGGGGGGCGGTATGTTCCTTGTGACGGAGCCCCATGTCAGGGTGTATGGCGACGCGAGGCCCGAAACGGTTATCGTATTTCCCGTGTGGCCAAACCCATTCACGGCCACCGCTTGACGTCCCAGTGTGTCAGTATAGCTGAAGGCCCCGTTGCCGGAATCGGTGATCGTAATTTTGTTGCCATTTCGGTCTTCGACGAAGTCCGGGAATCCTTCGTATGTGTCCAATTCTGCACTGCCTGTTTCGTGAGTTGGATTGGGGAAGTGAAATACCGTGCCGTCGGCATCCGCGATGGTCACCGGGGGCAAACTCGTCACGGCGGTGTAAGCTTGATAAAGGTCGTCGCTCGCTGCGGTATGAGAGAAGAACGAGTTGCACTTGGTAAGGTTATACGTGAGATTGACATCCATTTTCAAGGAGTGGCGCCCACCACCGGGGTCGCCAAATACGTAGGCTGTCGAGACGTAGCAATGGGTCCTCTGATCGATGGGAGATATTAGATTTAAGTGAACATCAGACAACTGGGGAACACTATAAGTCCATCCGCCGGCGCCAAGGTAGGAACTGTTGCTGCCCCAGCCGGCTTGTCCGACGCCCAAGTCAAACAGATGATGTACTCCGTTCGAATCGTAGGCAACTGAGAATGGCAACGTCAGGCGACGACCTGGAGGAGTTCCAACGCCGATTCGCAAGCTCAACGAACCGTTGGCAGGGTTGACGGTCTCATTGAATTGCCCGAAATAGTCGTGGCCCGCTCCGGGAATAGGCGTCGACGTGTCGTTGGTAACGTTTGTAATCTGCGCGAACGAAAAAGCGGCGGGCAACAGGAGAAGAAAAACGGCGAACAACAGACGCTTGGCGGGACGAAGAGAGGGCAACATGTTAACCTCCTACGAAGCGATGAGGTGACGGGCTCAATCCATGATTACCTGCTTGTGGTGGAACGAAGAGCCAAAGAGTAAATGCTGAACTAGGCAATGTCAAGAGAATTTTTGCTTGTGTCAAGACCAATCAGGGAGTTATTGCGTGCGACAGAATGTCGTAGGCCGCCTTGCTCTGGTCGTAGGCCCAACGTGGGCGCCTTTTCGCGCCGAAGGGGACTTGGTGTCTCTTGACGAACCGGGGGAGATAGGCTAGCATTCTAAGCGGATGATGCAGGAGTCAGGATTCTGGAGTCAGGAAAGAACTTCGACAACGCGTCGGCCGGGACGAGCAAGGCGACAAACACCAGCACTTCCTCTGGACAAGATGTCCCAGCCGACAGGGAAAGAAAGAACTAATAACATTGAAAATCGAACGAGCAATGCGGGAATATCTATGAAAACAAAGGGCAGGTTTTCCACAGGCGGTCACAAAGCTGGAATGTTATAGAAAACAAAGGCACTTACACGTTGAAGGCGGGAATGTTGCTGAAAATAAGGTAGTTAGTATGTGGTAGGCGGTATGTGGGGGCAGAAGGACTGGATGCGGGTTTCGGTTGTTCGGGTGTCTGGCAGGTCGTAGGTGGTAGGCGGGGAAAGCCGCCCCCACATACTACCTACGACCTAGCGCATACCGGTAGGTGACAGATGCTGCTGGCTGGGGGTTCGTTGCCAGGCTCACGCTCAGTGTTCAATGAACCCCAGTTCGGGACTTGGAGTTGTGGGGACACGGCACCCACCTTTGTCGCTCCGAGCCCGCCGCGGCAGGCGCGGGCAACTCGCAATTCAATTCATCATTCATAATTGCCCGCCTCATCCTCTGTTAGAATACCGTTCCCTTATGGCTGAACAGAAATCCATCCTCGTCACCGCCGGCATCGTAGTAGATGGCGACCTTATCCTGATCTGTCAGCGTCATCATTCTGACGCTTACGGGATGCAATGGGAATTTCCCGGAGGCAAGGTGAAAGGCGGTGAAGACTTGAGAGCCTCGCTGCGCCGCGAGCTGGCTGAGGAACTGATGATCGAGGCCGAAATAGGGGAGGAGGTCTTTCGCGTACGTCACCGGTACCCGGATCGGTATGTCGAAGTGGTATTCTTCGCGGTCCGAAGTTTTCGCGGGACCATCCGCAATCAGGTGTTCGAGGCTGTTAAGTGGGTGCGGCGAGCCAAACTCACTGAATTCAACTTCCTCGAGGCGGACCGCGAATTGGTGCGTCGAATCTCAAATGCCGAAATTGTCTAACAGCGAAGAAGTCAGGCCCTCGACCCCCTCACCCGTCCCGCGCCGGCTGAAGAAGACGCCGCCGCGGGCCACTCTCTCCCCCAAGGGGGAGAGGGCCGGAAGTATCTCAGGGTCATGGTCACGGCCTTCTGCCTTCCGCTTTCTGCTTTCTGCCTTCTGCCTTCTACTTTCTGCCTTCTGCCTTCTGCCTGCACAAGCCCAAGTTGAAAGCGTTGAAAGCACCGAGCCAACGCATTACCTATGGCTCAGCCACGGGCGCATTGAAGGGCACCTTGCTTTGAGCTACTCTCCTGCCGGAGCTTTTTCGCCGGATGGTTCAATTCTGGCGGTCGCAAGCGAAGACAAGATTGTTTTGATGGGGGTGCGTGAGGGCAGCATACAAAAGGTTCTCAAGCCCCGCATACCGGATATCACCGATCTGAACATTCAATCCGCAAATTTTCTGGCCATGAACCAACTGTTGTTGCTGGGCAGCGGCGTGATCTCGGCCAAAGATAAGGGAGCGCGCAGGTCAACACCCCTCCTCGCGTTTCAATGGGACACGGTCGAAGACCGACTTTCCGGCAAGGTGGACGTGGTGGGGGGAGGCGGGGGATTTGGGCCCATTCTCTATTTCCCTCGCATCGGATGCCTGGTTCTTTACAAGGCCAGCAGTTTCGATTTTTGGGATCCTCGCTCCGGCCGTATGAGCAGACTCACTATCCCGGACTTGACTCAATCACCCAATGTGTTTGCGTTTTCTCCGGATGGCCATTGGGTTCTCATGGCTCAAATTGCCATGAGCTCTACCCCAGATCCCGTCGTGGTCCAAGCCAAGCAGCACAAGTTTGTTGACAGCTTGCGTGGACACGAGGGGACCGTGCTCAACATCTCCTTTTCGCGTGACAGCAGTAAGGTGGCAACGGCCTGCGAAGATGGCAAAATTCGAATTTTCTCGGCGCCCGAATGGAAACTGCTGAAGACACTCACGGGACACCATGGGCCGGTCCATTGGGCGGAGTTCTCGCCCGACGGCAAATGGCTGGTTTCTGCTGGTGAGGACAAGACGGCTCGGATGTGGTCAGTGGAAGATGGCAAATTGCAGCAGACCATGGAGGATAGTAAGGACCCCTTGCTCACGGTGAGTTTTTCTCCCGACGGTGAGTATTGCGCAGCGTCTTCCGAGAAAGCGGTATTGCTGTGGAAGCGAATCGTTGGTGGGCAGTAGGCAGAAGGCAAAAGGCGGCGGACAGCAGGTGATAGAGGGGATAAGAACTGCAGTCCACAGTCCTCAGCCCCGAGCCCCGCTTTTTGAACGGACCACGGACCACGGACTAACAGACCACCGACGACAGGCCCAGGTTGTGGGTCAATTTGATGTAGAGGCGGCTTTACGCCGCCATTTGGCGAGATAAACTCGCCGCTACCTATGCTAAAATTCTATCTCTCAGAAAGGGCGGGCGGGCGCATGTCGCGCTGAGCCAGCATATATATGACTAAAGTTGGAATGGTTAGCCTCGGGTGTCCAAAGAATCTTGTGGACAGTGAGGTGATGCTGGGAATGCTGGCTCGCCAGGGATACGAGTTGACTCCCCAAGCTGAGCAGGCCGAGGTCATCATTGTCAACACCTGCGCGTTCATCGAGCCTGCCAAGCGCGAGTCTATTGACACCATCCTGGAAATGGCGGAATACAAGAAGTCCGGCGCTGCCAGAAAGCTGGTAGTGGCCGGCTGTTTGGTGGAGCGCTACCGGCAGGAAATCCTGAAAGAGATTCCTGAAGTGGATTTTGTTATCGGGACCAACGAACTCGAACGAGTCCTGGAAGCTTGCGGGGAGGATGGCCAAGCTCGCAGCCTGGAGGGCTCCGCCGAGCCCTACCTTTACCACGAACTCACGCCGCGAGTCCTCGCCACTCCGTCTTATTCCGCCTATCTGAAGATCGCTGAAGGTTGCGATCATCCTTGTTCTTTCTGTGTGATTCCGCAGATGCGAGGCAGGTTCCGTTCCCGGAGGTTAGCCTCGGTGGTGCGCGAAGCGGAAAACCTGGCTCGAAAAGGCGTCAGGGAGTTGACCATCGTCGGCCAGGACACCACGAGCTATGGTGAGGATCTGGGGCTGCGCGACGGTCTGGCGTCCCTTCTGCGCGAACTCGGCAAGATCCCTGAGCTCGTTTGGGTGCGCTTTCTTTATTGCTACCCCAATCGTTTGACCGAGGCGCTGATTGCGGCCGTGGCGGAAACGGCGAAGGTGGCGAAGTATATCGACCTGCCGCTTCAGCACGCGAGCGCGCAGGTGCTGAAGTTGATGCGGCGGGGTTCCAGCGGCGAACATTTCCTGCGCTTGACGGAAAGAATTCGCGCGGCCATACCGGGCGTTACCTTGCGCACGTCTCTGATCGTGGGCTTCCCGGGCGAGACGGAAGAGGATTTCAAGGTCTTGCTGAGCTTTGTCGAAGCAGCACAATTCGACCACCTGGGTGTGTTCCTTTATTCGAACGAAGAAGCGAGCTCAAGCTATGCGCTGCCCAGCCAGGTTCCATCGGTTGTTGCGGGCCGTCGCAAGCGAAGACTCATGGCCTTGCAGCGCAGGCTTTCACGACGCAAGCTGCGGCAGAGAGTCGGCCACTCCTTTCCAGTCCTTGTTGAGGGCCGCTCGGAGGAAACAGAATGGCTCTTCCGGGGCAGGCTGGAATCGCAGGCCCCTGGAATTGATGGCCAGGTATTGATCAACGATTTTGAGGGGGCAGAACCCAGACCTGGGGAATTCCGCTGGGCCACCATCACGGCAGCGGGGGACTACGATCTGGTATCGCGCTTGGAGGCACGAAACTTTGCTGAGCGGATAGTTCCGAACTCGCCGCCTCCTGTGGGGTCACGCCTGGTCCAGATTCAACCGGCGGCGATGTCGGCTTCCGCCTGATCCCTCGCTATGCGATGTCCCATTTGCCACAAAGACGTTCCCTGGGCGGGTAACTCTTTTCGGCCCTTTTGCAGCCAGCGTTGCCAACTGATCGATCTGGACCACTGGCTGTCTGAACGTTATCGGATTTCGACCCCTGTGGAAAGGCAGGACAAGAACTGCCCTACTGGAGAGGCGGAGCAGGACGAAAAGGGGGGGAGTGGTTAAAGAACGGCGCAGTCTCTCGATCTGGATCGCAACCGGTTTGGGTTCAGGCTACTTTCCCGTGGCGCCGGGGACCGCCGGCTCGGCACTGGGCTTGGCTCTGGTGATCGCTTTTCGCCAGACTTCGCTCAAGCCTCTGTGGTTGGGCGTATGCTTGGCGGCTTTCGCGGGCCTTCTCTTCCTTGTCGGAGTCTGGTCGGCAGG
>Ga0187881_10004764_pt1 | contig 10809 bp, 6 predicted proteins | sample June2016WEW_19_1_2_FD_133017 | JGI IMG/M metagenome (GOLD analysis project Ga0187881, IMG submission 133017) | Peatland microbial communities from SPRUCE experiment site at the Marcell Experimental Forest, Minnesota, USA - June2016WEW_19_100 | ecosystem: Environmental > Terrestrial > Soil >...
AGTTATCGCCGGCGTGTACATGATGGTTTTTCAGAAAGATGTAATATTTTTTGCCGACACTACTGTAAATATTGACCCTACGGCTGAGCAGTTGGCTGAGATAGCTATCTGCACCGCAGACACGGTTAAACAACTCGATATTCAGCCTCGAATCGCCATGCTCTCGTTCAGCAACTTCGGGAGCACACGCCACCCGCGCGCCGAAAAGGTCGCCGAGGCGACTCAGATCGTCAAACAGCGCCGTCCCGACATCGTGATAGACGGGGAGATGCAGGCCGATACGGCTGTTGTGCCCGAGATTCTGAACGGGCTCTATGAATTTAACACGCTTAAGAGAAAGGCCAACGTGTTGATCTTTCCATCGCTTGAAGCCGGCAATATCGCCTACAAGCTGATGGCGCGGCTTGGAGGCGCAAAGGCAATCGGTCCGATCCTTATGGGAACCAGTGAAGCGATTCACGTCTTGCAGCGCAACTGTGACGTAGAGGACGTAATCAATACGACCGCCCTTGCCGTGATCGACGCTCAAGAGCACAAGAAGTGCTTCATTACCGAACAGGTCGGCAGGGCGTAATATGATGATTGCTAATCCGCATCCGGTATGATGCAGGAGTGACAGTACAGGACAATTGAATGCAGCCGGGGTGCTGTCCGACCGTAACCTCCATGCCGCGATACGCGTGCTTATGGGCAAATTACGGCTTTGTCCGCCAGAAAGAGATGGGTTTCGCTTCGCTTTACCCATCCTACGCACTGATAAATTATTGCTTGATTAACGAGAAGACGCATGTTGCCAGACCATAGCCAAATACTTTGTGGGCATAGAAATAGCGTTCTGCCCAACCGCCAAGATGTGTGTCGTAATTCCTTTTATCCAATTGGATGATAGGCAGCAGCAGATCCAGACTATAGATAAAACACCATAGGGGGCCCTTGAGCTTTCCCTGGAACGTGTATAGGGCTATCAGCCAACCAGCCGCAACAAACACACCGACCAGGGACCAAAAGGTACGGTACCCGTAGCCAAAGAAGAACCCATACACAGCCAACCCAAACCAATTCCGCCATTGTCGCCGGTCCCATGCTCGTTTTTGTTCTCGTTTTTTACTTGCGATAAGTATTTCGTTGGCGTTATCTGGGAACCCCATTTTTTTCAAAACGTCGGCAAGCTGCTCGTAAGACTGGGGAGAGTAGGTTTTTTGCTTCCCCAACCATTGTGTTAGCCAATTAAAAGGGCGGTACGCCATATTACTAGTTTCGTTTTCGCTAGTGCCAATCAAACGGTTGTACTTGAAACCATCCAACTCCAGGTTTGGCGGCCAAGAGCCCTTTAAATCCTGTAGAGCACCAACTTCAGTGTTCCGGAGAGTCAGCTTGGAGTCTCCCATCACCCATTGTGTTTCTCGCCCGTATTCGTCTCGCCCGAGCCTTAATTCTCCTCCAACATGGGTGCCTGCCAGATCAAGGGAATTAAACGCAGCTCCCGAAATGGACAAGTCCCATTCGATTCGAGATGAATTAATAGATACTCGATTGGCAAACTCCGCCCCATCATTCATGTTGAGATTGCTGCCGATTTTCATGCTGTTCATGCTCAGATTGCCGAAAAACTTGGAGTTAAACATATCCACGCCGCCCTTTATCTCAGCGTCTCGAAGCTCCACCTCGGCAAACCATGCTCCATCGCGCATGAAGAGATAGCCGCCCACTTTCATGCCGTTCATGTCCAGCTTGCCGCCAAACTTGGACTTAGACATATCCACGCCGACGTCTATCTTAGCGGAGTGAAGATCCACCTCGGCAAACTCCGCCCCACCGCGCATAAAGAGATAGCCGCCCACCTTCATGCCGTTCATGTTCAGCTCGCCGGCAAACGTAGACTCTGACATATCCACGTCGCCATCTATCTTAGCGGCTCGAAGGTCCACCTCGGCAAACTCCGCCCCGGGGCCCATAAAGAGATCGCCGCTCACCTTCATGCCGTACATGCTCAGCGTGCCTCTAAATTTAGAACCGGCCAGAGAAACAAATTGAGAGGTCTTCAACCGGGCCAGGGTAACATCTTTTAAGAAAGTACAGCCTAATAAGCACAGGCCTTGAGTAAGAGCCGCATCAGACAAATCAACAGGCTCGACGAACGATGCACCCACAATTCTCGCACCCTTATACGTCAGGGCGCTGCGGTAGGGTTCACGAAGCAAGATGGTCTTGAGGAATTCAGGTCGCAGTACATTGCTGTTCGGCCATTCCTTGAAGTCCGCATCCTCTCCAACGCAAACTCTTTCCCATACCCATTTTTCCTGAGGCGACCAGCCCTTTTGTGGCGGCACTCTGCAAACTTCACCCGGCAGAGAGGGTTGTCCTTTCGAATCTTTCTCAGCAGAGTACGAACATACAGAGCCGACTGCGGCCAGTAAAAAGAGCGCAACGGAAGAAAGGGTCATTACTAAATACAAGCTCTTACGGTGCATGGTGTCCCGTCCTTTTGCTCAGGGCTCACTTAAGGTAAGGAACTGATGGAAAGGGGATGAAAGAAGTGCCACCCTGGTGAGGGCTTAACACTGCCTCCAGCTCGTCGTCGCCGGCTTAGCGAGCCCGCAAGAATGACTGGCTTGTCCTGTGCAATCGTGTAACATCTGAAGTGCTCTTGGTGTTTTGGATGCCTTTGTCAAGGCCGTCTAAACCTCGGTCTTTCGTATCGGCGGTGACGGATCAACCCCTTAATGACCGAACCGGATCACTGGAGAACGCGCCGGCTTTCCATACCGGTGTAAGTTGAAGCTCAGGAGATAGGTGGACACGATACGCATCATGCGCCGGCGTTGTGAACAAGTGTACCAGAGAATTCAATTTAAGGGATTTTTTTAGTGAAGAGGTGCTTAAGGATCGGCAACTTGGCGCAATGGCTTGATTTTATCAGGTCTAAATACATTATAACGTTAGGATATTCTGATTCCATGCAGCCTCAACTTCCATGCCGCGTTACGCGTGTTCATGGGCAAATTACGGCCTTGTCCGCCAGAAAGCGATGGGTTTCGCTTCGCTTTACCCATCCTACGCACTACGCACTGGAAGGGGAAAGCCCACACCCAGGGCAGGGGATCGGTTTCAGTGCTAAAAATGAGCTTTTAAGGGTATAATAACCCCCGTTTTTTAGAACATTTTCTTCGGAGACAGATACCTGGCTTGGCCGACCCCATTTTTACGATAGGGGTAAATTTCCCCCGGGGTCAAACCACCCTTGCAGGTTCAGCTTGCCCTTTATGCGGCACCCAACCTGTAGACTTATGCTATATTCGGCGTGACATTTCTCCAGCCTCAGGACGAGAGCAATGCTGACACGCATTTCCAGTTCAATCTGGTGGACCTGCAGTTAGTGGCATAGCCTTTCAACTTTTTGATTACCAATGACAAGTAAATAGCAGCCCTTCAAACATGGTTCTCTCAAATCCGATTTCTTCCGCCCTGAAGGTTTCCCCCATAAAAAAAGGCATCCGGAGCCGTGAACGCGATTGGAAACGAGAACCTCAAAAAACCTCAAATTCGAGCGGCCTTGGCCTCCATATGGGCTTCTTACAGCCATACCGTGGCACCTTCCTTGTCCGTTAGGACTTTGTTGAGAATCTCTGCCGCCCTTTCATTTTGCACTTGCCAATAAGCAGGGTCCCCGCCCTCCTCGAGTCGGTAAGCTGTGCATTCATCGCACGAGAAACCTGACCATCCCTGTTTTACGGCCCTATCGAGACAGGCGCCGTAGTCTTGGCACATGACATGCCGATGGACTTTCTTGGCGGTTGTAAATTGCTTCTCGGGAGTCGGATTACATCGAAGGGAAGGATACGCGTAAAGGGTTGCCATGTCATTCTCCCGCACGCCCTGCGTTCTAATTTAGAAGAAAATAGAAAGGCACGACTCATCGCCGGTCGTGGGTACTATTTAAGTCCAGCGGATAGGGTTAATCCCCCATAGTGTAATCGGAGCAATGAGTGCTTGCCTAAAGAGATAAATGGCCGATGCCTGGCGAAGAACGTGGAATGATACTCCCAAAATTACCGCACTCTACAACACGCCTGTTCATGGGACAGCCGCGGACATCACAAAGAAGGCGCTGGGCCTGCTCCCTCAAAGATTGGCGGACACTGGAGCCAAGATCATTGGAACGGTGCATGACGAAATCATTCTCGAAGTTCCTGAAGGGGTGGCAAGGGAAGTTGCTGTGATTCTCAAGGAGACCATGATTCAGGCCGGCAAAGCCTATCTCGGTAAATTTCCGGTTGAAGTGGGGGCTACGATTGGGGAGACATGGGCGGAAAAGTAAGAGTACAGCCGATTATCGCCATTTCGCCAAATCAGGTAGGCCGTGCAGGGTGGGATTGTCAACGTGGGAGCTTGGTTTCGAGCGCCATGGCGATTTTATTCTTCAGTTCGGTCAAATCAAAGCTCTTTATAACATAGAAGTCGGCCGCAATCGATTTCATGTCTTCTTTGAAGGTATCGTATGCAGTCGAGAGTATAACGGGCAGGTCATAAAATTATAGCTGTCATTCAGTGGTATTTGTCAAGAGCTATTAAGAGCATATTGTAAACATCAGTTGCTGAAAGGCCAAGGGGTTCTTTCCATATCCGGATACAATGGCTCAATTTTGCCCATTGTATCCAGATTTATCCGTTCCGTTAAAAATCGTAATCATAGGTGTCGTCTTTAGCTGGTTTAATATCCTTCATCATAACTACTACATCCATGGGCATGTTGTCTCTGTCTTTGGCCATGTTCGGGATAACTGCAGCACGGTAGAACCCTGCTCTGGTGAAGGCGTTGATCGCCGATGTGCTGATGTCCGGGATTTCGGCGAGAAGTTTTTCGATCCCCAGTTTGTATGCCATATCGGCGAGTTCCTCGATCATCAGATGTCCAAGACCAACATTGCGGTAGTCTTTGTGGACAAAGACCCGCACGGTTCCCAGGTGCCATTTCCAGCCGGATCGGCGGCGATTGATGGTGGCATCGGCGATGATTTTGCCCTCCTTTATCGCCAGGATGGGCAGCGTCCTGTCGTAATCAAGGTTCTTCGCCCATTTTTCAATGAGGAGGGTGCTTTGGACATCATCACGCAAAAGTCGTGCATCTTCTTTTGAAACCGCTTGGAAAAACTCATACAACGCACCCTGATCTTCTGCTACCATTGGGCGCAGAAGAATCTTAGCCCCGTCTTTGAGTCGGGCCTCTTTTCGATAGGTGTTCAGGTCAATTTCCGGATAGATGGTGGTATCTAACATGGCGATTACCTCCTTTTCTCCTCTGATGGATTGTGGGGTGAGAATTGGTCGCTGCCTGCCAGACACTATTCACTGCTCTAACCTGTCCTAATCTTGCCGCTGGCGACAAATAGCATTCCGGACCATCCCGATCTTTTACCGAGAACTTAAGCCTCCGAATCAAGTCACTTACCCTGAATAATGCGTCAACTTCACTCCCAACCGGAGCCGAACCACATTTTGCGGATCGGATTCCATCCGAACAAGGTTTTGGAATGCCGAATGTCCGTAAATCATACGATATTCCAATCAAAACGCAACAGGAAATGCTGATCAGACCAATTTGGGCAATTTGAGGAGATACCACCATGCCCCAGTTGATGATCTCATTTAGAAGCCGCCTGGATGATCAGTTGCATGCGGTAAAACAGAATCTTGAAGGACTATAATTGTTAAAATGGTGACAAAAAAATGAAAAGGACTGGCCGCCAATATATTCCGGCGAGCAGTCCCGTCAGATCATCTTATTTGTCCCCAACCTAAGTTCCATGAGGTGGTTTGATCTTCGCGCCCTGTGCGTAGTTAGGCAGCCGCTTTGAATGTTGGGCCTATACTCAAGTTCCAGGTTCTTTGTGGGAACTATTGCTGGAGCGCATTCAGGATCTCCGGCGTCGTGGCATACCTGCCGCAAAGCTTCCTGAACTCCTCTCTATCAAGAATATTTTTTGCGTAAATCTTTCAGACAGGGTCGGTCGAAACCAATATGTCGATATGTGAAGATAAATGCTTAAAAATTATGCCTTTTTACGGCTTAAAAGTCCCTTTTGGGGCATTGAAATCATCGCTCTAAGAAGACTGAGGCTCCCGAGGACTGGGCTCGCCTATAGGAAGACCCTCTTTTTCCGTACCCATTCACCACAGAGGCGGGACATGGTCCGGTCAGGGCTGCAACCAAAGGGCGAAAACCACATATCACGCGGAGACGCGGAGAAAACAACCGTTTACCCTCATATGCTTGCCAAAATTTCAAGAAACTGCACCTTAATAGTACAGAGAAAAGGGAATGGGCATGCGGGAAAAGCCTGATTTTATAAGCTTATCCAACCTGCCGGATTTCAAACCTTGTTCAATTTCGCTATCTTATCTTGTCCGCCGGTGCAGTCTTGGGCTTGCTGTGTCTCTGGAGGGGAAAGCCCACCCAGGTCCGAGATCGGTTTCAGTGCCCAAAATGAGCTTTTAAAGGGATAATAACCCCCGGTTTTTAGAATATTTTCTTCGGAAAAGGATACTCGGCTTGGGCCGGCCCAATTTTTGCGGGACGCTCGTGGACATCTGAGAGCTATGGATAAATGGTCATGATGGTGTCTTACTTACAATTTGCTCCACATGATTAGGGATGCGGCATTCTGGGACGAGACCGCTAACTGATTCAAGGCCCCGCCAGGCGCATCAGGCGGCTCATCAAGGTTGGGGCCAGAGTGGTCTATCATACCTCGCGGAGCGTGGTGTACTTCCACGTTGCGTCGGCTTTTCCTCTCGCCGGTTACTCTAGCATCTCATTCGCCTGAGCCTCCTCAACACTATGTGGGGCGGGAAGCGAGCTTTTAACTGTGGGGATGGTGGTGTGTACTTAAATTGCCCAAATTGGTCTAATCGGCATTTATTCTTGCGGGTTTTGATTTGAAATCCTATGATTTACGGACATGCGGCATTCGAAAAGCTTTTTCGGATGGAATCAGAGCCGGAAATGCGGTTAGACTCCAGTTTGGGGTCAAGTTGATGCATTATTCAGGTTCCAAACTAATCTCCAAGAAATTTTGAACCCTTCGACCACCTGGCCGGCGAATGAACGAACGGGCAACACGGTCAGGCGGCAACCTTTTTTCTTGGAAAGGAACATATACATGGCAGAGGAAAAACTTATAGTTTCTGATCGTCCGGAACGTGCCGCGAATGACTTAACGGACCAAATTGAGCGCGTCCCAGTGATCGTGTACAGGCTTGTTTTGATGGTCAGCTCAACCAACACCGCCGACGACGATGGCGTGATGATGTACGACATCTTGACGGGCGAGTACTATGGACAGTTCCCAAACGGCCCGGGTGAATTCAACCCTGTCAGCTTCCAAAATCCAACGGCCCTTGCAGCCGGCTTCTATGCAGGCTTACCCGCAAGCTTCGTCGGATGTGAAGGATACACTTCGCCGTCGATTTCCGGCGTACCAAAAATCATGTATTTCAACACGAACGGCGACTACAACATCCTGACGTGGCTCTCATCTATTGTGGTTTCCAACTGCCTGTGTTACAGCGCGGGGTTTCTTTACCTGCTTACTACTGCCGGCACGGTGTTGTGCTTTAACGCGAACTCCGGAGCGCCTGCAGGTGTCAGCGGCAATCCTGGAGACGCCACTTTCATTCCGGCGAGTTCACTTCCGGCGGGCACGAGTTACGGCGGGTTGGCGTTCAGTCCGGAAGTGATCGGTGGGAATCTTTACATTTCGAGCGGCAATGAGATCCTCATTTTTTCTGCTGTTACTGGGCAGCAACTGAACACGATCCAGTATGCCGGCTTTCAACAACCCACTACCCTGGCCTTCAACAGCACGGGCATGCTCTACGTATATGATAGTGGATCTGTCTTGTTGTTTAACGGAGGCACGGGCCAGCCGGTAGGCACGTTGATTCCAGCGGGGACAGCGGGCATTCCACAAGGCCAAGGCGGCCTTTGTGTCTGTGACTGGGCGGACGGGCCTGCGGTGTATCTAGCGGTGGGCTCCACAGCCGGCAGCGTTTGGCAATTCGACGGAACAACCGGCGCGTTTGAGCAGGTCATCGTGCCGGCCGGGTCCGGCGGGCTCAACGACCCGGTAAGCATCATGGTCGGGATAGAGGTTCCCGGGCAGCCGCTTGGAGGGCTGCCAGGAATTCCCCCGCAGCGCGGCGGCCCTCCACCACGACGACGTTTTCCCTGGTTGAGAATGCCGTGGAGGCGCAAACCATTCATCCATCTGCGGACACGGTCCAGCGCTTGAATCTGCGACTTCGCCGAAAGGGCGCTCGACTCATACCAGATCCTTTCGTCAAAATGCGCGGTCGATACATCGTGCGCAGACCGGCACTGGAACGCTCGCGTTTCGAGCTGTCGCCGGTGTCTCCCCACAAAAAGGAAGAACGCCTGTAAAGCAGTTCCGGGTTTTCGGTTCTCGGATCTTAAGCTTGGCTGTCGTTATTCCTTAATGAGTAGACTACGTCTCAAACACTAAGGTTTGAGCATCTGCGGCCACGAGGCGGCCCGCCTCCTGAATTCTTAAACGGAAGTTTGGAGACGGCCTTTGCAGCAAGACAGACGTTGCGATGGTCAACGAGACGCTGTGCAAAGTGCTGTGACATAATCGCGTGTAAAACCGTTGCCGTTGCCGCGCGACACCATTTTATACCGAGAGCAACACGAAGCTCCGCATTGTATGCGCTCAAAACTGTGCTTGGGAGCCTCTCGTTGCATTTGGTGCATTATCCCGTTTAAGGGGATAACAACCCCCGTTTTGCAGAGTATTTTCTTCGGAAACATATACTTCGCTTGGCCCGACCCCATTTTTAGAAACCAGTGTTCAAGAACATTCCGGCGGAAAAATATTTTAGCGAAACCGGAATGTGACCGTAATATGATTTTAACACCAAAGTTCGCCCGCTTTGCCCGCTCCCATTGATGCGCACCAGATCGAGGAGGCACAAATGACAAGGTTCAAATTCCTGCTTTTTGTAGCCGTACTGGCCGGATTCGCCGGCCTTGCTTATGCCGGTTTCGACGAAGGTAAAGCGGCTTATGACAAAGGTGACTATGCCAAAGCCTACGAAGAGTTCAAGACTGCAGCAGAACAAGGGAATGCCGATGCGCAAAATTATCTGGGAGTGATGTACGCCACCGGCCAAGGCGCGCCGCAGAACTATGCCGAAGCGATGAAATGGTTCCGCAAGGCGTCGGACCAGGGACATGCCTGCGCGCAAGCTAATCTGGGATATATGTACTATGAGGGCCAAGGCCTGCCCAAGGACGAAGCCGAGGCCGCAAAGTGGTATCGCAAGGCGTCGGACCAGGGGCATGCCATGGCACAATACTACCTGGGAAGGATGTACTTTAACGGCCAGGGTGTGCCGCAGAGCTATGCCGATGCACTGAAGTGGACCCGAAAGGCGGCGGAGCAGGGACATGCTGAGGCGCAAGTAAATCTGGGAGCGCTGTACAATAGAGGCCTGGGCGTGCCGAAGGACTATGCTGAGGCGGTAAAGTGGTATCGTAAGGCGGCGGACCAGGGACTCGCTTCGGGGCAATATAATCTGGGAGTGATGTACGCTAACGGCAAAGGCGTGCCGCAGGACAATGCCGAGGCGGTGAAATGGTACCGCATGGCCGCAGAACAGGGGAATGCCGACGCGCAAAAAAATCTGGGAGTGATGTACGTTAGCGGCAAAGGCGTGCCGCAGAACTATGCCGATGCACTGAAGTGGACCCGCAAGGCGGCGGACCAGGGAGATCCTGAGGCACAAAATAATCTGGGGAATATGTACGCTAACGGCGCAGGCGTACCGAAGGACTATGCCGAAGCGATGAATTGGTACCGCAAGTCGGCGGACCAGGGTCTCGCTTTGGGGCAATATAACCTGGGACTGATGTACGCTAACGGCGAAGGTGTGCCACAGGACTATGCCGAAGCATTGAAATGGTATCGCAAGGCGGCGGAGCAGGGAGAGGCCAACGCGCAAAAAAATCTGGGAAAGATGTACTATAACGGCCAGGGCGTGCCGCAGAACTACGGAGAGGCGCTGAAGTGGGCCCGCAAGGCGGCGGAGCAGGGAGATGCCCAGGGGCAATATAATCTGGGAATGATGTACGCATACGGCAGAGGCGTACCGAAGGACTATGCCGAGGCGGTGAAATGGTACCGCAGGGCGGCTGAGCAGGGAGAGGCCAACGCGCAAAACGATCTGGGATATATTTACTATAGCGGCCATGGGCTGCCGAAGGACTATGCCGAGGCGGTAAAATGGTATCGCAGGGCGGCGGACCAGGGACATGCTTTGGGGCAATATAATCTGGGGGTGACGTACAATAAGGGTCAGGGTGTGCCACAGGACTATGCCGAGGCGGTGAAGTGGTACCGCAAGGCGGCCGAGCAGGGATATGCCGGTGCGCAAAACGATCTGGGATATATGTACCATGGCGGCCATGGCGTGCAGAAGGACTATGCCGAAGCAGTGAAATGGTATCGCAGGGCGGCGGACCAGGGACATGCTTTGGGGCAATATAATCTTGGAATGATGTACGATAAGGGTCAGGGTGTGCCGCAGGACTCTGCTGAGGCTGTGAAGTGGTACCGCAAGGCGGCAGAGCAGGGAAATGCCCGTGCGCAAAACGATCTGGGATATATGTACTATGGCGGCCATGGTGTGCCGAAGGACTATACTGAGGCAGTGAAGTGGTATCACAGGGCGGCGGACCAGGGACATGCTTTGGGGCAATATAATCTTGGAATGATGTACGATAAGGGCCTG
>Ga0187881_10004768_pt1 | contig 10802 bp, 12 predicted proteins | sample June2016WEW_19_1_2_FD_133017 | JGI IMG/M metagenome (GOLD analysis project Ga0187881, IMG submission 133017) | Peatland microbial communities from SPRUCE experiment site at the Marcell Experimental Forest, Minnesota, USA - June2016WEW_19_100 | ecosystem: Environmental > Terrestrial > Soil >...
GATTGTGCATGGCTCGACATCGGACGTCCGGACGACTATGCGCGCGCTCAGGAAATGTTCGCGGAAAAACGGGAGGAATTTGTCCGTGTCTGAATGGAAAATCCCACTCAGCGACCTCGATTACGGATTTGAGGAGCAGGCGGCAGTAGCTCGCGTTCTGCAAAGCAAATGGCTGACCATGGGCGAAGAGGTCGAGCGCTTTGAGAAGGAATTTGCTGAACACCTTGGCGTAAGCCACGCGGTTGCAGTGGCAAGCGGTTCAGCAGCACTGCACCTTGCACTGCAGGCGCTGGGCATCGGGCCGGGCGACGAAATCATACAGCCTGCGATCAATTTCGTGGCAGCCGCGAACATGACGGTTGCGCTTGGGGCAACGCCTCTGTTTGCCGAGCTTGTCGACCTTAAGGAACCTACTCTCGATCCCCGAGATCTCGATCGACTGGTCACGCCGCACACAAAGGCGGTCGTCGTTATGCATTACGGCGGATATCTCTGCCGAATGGCAGAAATTAAGGAAATCTGCCGCACACGCGGCATCGCCATTGTTGAAGATGCCTGCCATGCCGTCGGCGCTCAAATGGTGGGCAATATGAGCGACATTGCCTGCTTTTCCTTTTTCAGCAATAAAAACCTCGCGGTGGGCGAAGGGGGCATGGTCACGACCAACAGCGATGAGCTGGCGCAGAAAGTGAGGCTGCTTCGGTCGCACGGGATGACAACGCTGACGTGGGACCGGTTTCGCGGACATGCAAGCACCTACGATGTCGCAATGCATGGCTACAACTACCGCCTGGATGAGATGCGCGCAGCCCTTGGGCGAGTGCAGCTCGCAAAACTCGATAAGGGTAATGCGAGAAGAAAGAAACTTGTTGAGCTTTACCGGCAGAAACTATCGGGCCTGACTGGCTGGATTATTCCTTTTAATGGCTACACCGGCGGCAGCGCATATCATCTTATGGTTGCGCTGGCGCCCGACGAATCGGAGCGATCGAGAGTTTTGACCGCTCTGACAAACGCGCGCATTCAATTCAGCTTGCATTATCCATGCATCCCTGATTTCACCGCTTTTAAGGCGTTCCGGCAAGGCAGTCTGCAGAAAAGCCGGGCATTTGCGAAGCGTGCAATCACATTGCCGCTGTATCCCGGAATGTCGGAGGAGCAGGTTGAAGAAATATGTGCAGTCCTCGCGAAATAACATTAAATACCTCGATTTTATCCGTTTGAATGCTCAACCGAAAAAACCACGTATTGGGCAACAGATTCCCTCTCGGCTCGAAGCGATATATTATCCAACCAAAGAGAACCTTTGATTTTGTTGTCGAATTTTCCTGACATGTTGCGGCTTAGTACGAGTTGAATCGACCGGCACGGCTCTTTTACCTCGAACGAGCAAAAAAGCTTCTTCCATTCCGTTGTTTCCGGGAACATCTCTATGGCCGCGTACGTCCCGGATTCTTTTGAGTATGCCCGCATAATCAGTGATGGCCGCAGGCCGCGCCGGGCAATTCGTGGCGTTTTTGTTTACGTGGCTATATTCATCGATGGGAGCTTTTTGCTAGAATAAATCCGATCATGTCATTGAGGGGACGGAAATGAGATACACGGTTGTCCTGGAACCCACAAACGAAGCGGAACACCCAGGTTGGTATTATGCCCACATCCCTGCGCTCGATTTAACAACTCATGGTCTGGGTTTGGAAGGGGCGATGGAGGCTGCTCGCGACCTTGTGTCGGGATGGATTGCTGAACTCCGGAGCCGAGGCGAGGAAATTCCAATCGAAACTCAGGGGTTTGTAGGCCATATAGAGATACCTGACGATGCCATTCACGTCGCGTGAGGTTTTGGCCAAGCTAAAACGCGCGGGTTTCGAGGAAGTGCGTCAGACCGGCTCCCATCTTTTCCTCCGTCACCCTGACGGACGCCTGACCTTTGTGGCAATGCATCGAGGCGACATTCCCCCGGGCGCCTTGCGCAAAATCCTCAAGCAAGCCAGACTGACTGAGAGTCAATTCAGAGATCTATAAGTCCGCAAACAAAGAGGGCATGGATTTCACTGGTTTTTAGGGACTGAAATGCGTCTAAGGGGCAGAATAGCCTGAGGCGCTCCAGAAGCATATGCGAATACTTCATGTGGTAGGAGCGAGACCGAATTTTATGAAGCTGGCGCCGGTGCATGGGGCGCTGGCTGCGAGTCCGGGAGTCGATCAGATCCTCGTCCACACGGGCCAGCACTACGACGTTTCAATGTCCGATATTTTTTTCCAGCAACTGGAGATCCCGGAACCCAACTACAATCTGGCAAGACCGGAGAAAGGATTGCAGATATTTTAACACGCCATTGACCCCGTAAATTCCGGTCAGACAGGACAACAAGAAAAGGGACACGGAGTTCACCGGTTACGGATTCCTATCCGTTGAGACCGGTGAATTTTGTGTCCCTTTATTTTTTATATGCGGCGGGTGAACCCATCTTCCCCATGATAGCCCTGAAGCGGCGACGCGAAATACCTGTGTCGCCCTTCCAGGGCTCATTCTGAACGTGCCCAATGCCCCAGGGTTTCGCTGCGCTTCACCCTGGGCTCTGCTGCGTCGCGCTTTCAGCGCTCGCGACATGCGGTTCGCCATAAACAGTCGCTTGAGGCCCGAAGGGCCGCTAGTGTATAGCCCCGCCGTCAGGCCGGGGTAAAGGATATGACGAAATTGAGCGCCGAAGGTGCGGTACGTGAAGCGCCAATGGTGTCGCGCCTTCAGCGCTCTATCGCTTCGTAAGCCTATCCCGGCCTGACGGCCGGGCCTATTTCCTTTCGGCCCCTCGGGCCTTGCTACATTATAAGCATTCATTTGTGACGCTCTGTATATCTTCAGCAATTCTTTAATACGCAGTTGCCAGGCCGCGGCGGAGCTCGCGCGGCACGGCAGGGTTTCTATGTCAGCGCGTATTGAGGGTCCCTGCAAAACCATGAGCGGCACTTCCCATCCAGAGCAGGTATTTGGCCGCTCTCGTGTTGCCTCGGACTTGCAGTGAATGCGCTTCCCACAGGGTGAAAAAAGCCAGCGCGGCGCTCACCGACGCCTGTTGAGCCTTGTTCCTGCCAAGCAGCGGATTGCCCTCAACCTTGCCTTTCGGCAAGTTCCAGGTTGTGCCCAAATCGGTAAGGACTGAGCCAAGAAATGTTATCTGAGATCCGCGATAGAGATTGTCCGGACGTCCGCTTCTCCTTGAAACGGCCGATGGCTCGGCCTTGAGCAAGTTCGATGCACTATTCGCCAGGGCATCGTTCGCCAATACGTCCTTTGATAATGCACCGTTTGAGATGGCGATGTTTGTTGCGCCTGAGATCAACTCATTATCCGGATTGCCGGCAGCCGGGCTGCTGCTGTCTTCTGCTGCATAAACATTCGATACTAATAGAACTAGCAAGAGCACATATGGTAGTCTAGACATGGCCTTGAATCCTTTCGCGGGGTTTCGGGTCACGGGCCGGTCGGCGCTCGCAACACCGGCCGGTCCACTTTTATTCCTCTTATAGATTCAGATCATTCTTTGGATGATCTCGACTTCTTTTCTATTCTCTGATAGGGATTTTTTCCTCCGTGATTACAGCAACCCATTCTCCTATCATTTGTCCCCAGGCTTGCCCGTATTACCTCGTTATCTCGTCTCGGTCATTCGAGTTGCATGCCGAAAACGTGAAGGCCGGCGCCAAGCTTTTGGTTTCATCTCTTTTTAGTTTCTATCGTCCGTTTTTCTGCCCGCATTAGTTCATTTCACCCTTCCTGCATTTACCACAGCGTGTTCCCTTGAAAACGCTGCCTTTGACAGACGGACGGAGCGGCAGAGGCGTCATCTCTTATGCTGCGCCGCCCTTTCAGGGTTTTTTTATTTTCCCCTTCTAACCCAGGGTTTCACCCTGGGCCTGGAGTTTATACATTTTGAGGCCCGAAGGGCCGACAGTGGCTAGGCCCGGCCGTAAGGCCGGGATAAAGATGGAAGAACAAATGAGCGCCGAAGGTGCGGCACGAATTGCCAAGATTTTCTTGGCGATTTTGACTTTTCCCAATTAGATAGACATGGCAGGCAAATATCTTTCCGTCTATCTGCATATAATCTGGAGCACCAAAGCTCGCAGAAACTTCATTGATCCGGAATGGCGGCATCGCCTTCATGCCTATATAGGTTCGATTGTTCGTTTTAAAAATGCAGGATTGATCGAAATCAACAGCCAGCCGGATCACATTCATTCCTATGTTTCCCTGCCATCGACACTTTCTATTGCCGATCTGGTAAATGCGTCGAAGGCGAATTCCACCCGCTGGATTCGCCAGACCTTTCCGAACAGACGATTCTTCGCCTGGCAGGAAGGATACGCCGCATTCAGCGTGAGCCGGTCCGAAGAGAATACGGTTGTTAACTATATTCGCAATCAGGATGAGCACCATAAGCAACGCGATTTTCAAGCAGAACTCCTGGACCTGCTCAGCCGCCATGGAATCGAATATGACCCGAGATATGTTATTGATTGAGTACCGCACCTTCGGCGCTCGATTAATATCCTGACCTGCATCCCGGCCTTGCGGCCGGGCCTAGCCACTGTCGGCCCTTCGGGCCTGATCTCGACGCAAATGTATAAACTCCAGACCTAGGGTTTCACCCTGGGCTTTGCTGTGCCGCGCTTTCAGCGCTCGACATAGTTTGCCTTAGCTTGACGCACATGCCCTTGCGCGGCGCCTGGAAGGCAACACCGTAGCGGCCAGACCCCTTCGAGTCGCGCCGCCTTAGACAGCGGTTTACAGGAATGCAACATGAAGACTTGCAAGGAATATCATTGACTGGCCACTTGGTATCTTTTTAAAATGGCATATATTTGGTCTTATGCTCTCTGAAAAAATAGCATTTACGTTATTCGCTGAGGTGTCGATCTATATCTGAAAGTGAAGAGGCGAAGCTGAGGATGATTGCATGACGGACTACGGCCTAATGTCAATACATTCGATGGAGGACAAAAGTCTGAGCGTGCATGACACGCTCACCTTCGCTCTCTGACCGAATGTTGGTTGACACAGACGTTGTTTGCGCTTCTCATTTTAGAGGATTATGGAAACACCAGCGATTCGAATTCTTCTGGCACATAAACAGACGATCCTCCGGGAGGGGCTAACCAAAGTTCTGTCAAAGCAGCCTGATCTGAAAGTCGTGGCAGGAGCTGCGGATCGTCAGGAGGCCTTGAAGCTTGTCACTGAGGTCAAACCGGATGTCCTGCTGCTTGACTCGTCGTTGCCCGTGCATTCAGTCATGGATGCTTTTCGCCGTCCGGGTTCCGCTCCCAACGGAAGTCGCGTGCTGGTCTTGGCTACAACACAGGAGACCTCCTCGATCCGCAAGGTGTTCCGATTGGGCGTTCGAGGGGTCGTGATGAGGGAAGCGGCAACCGAAGTGCTGATCGAGGCCATCCGGTGCATCGGGGAAAACCTGTATTGGAACTTAGACCACCGGGCAGCGAACCTTGGAATCGTTCTTAAAGAACTCGCCAGGCCTGCCGGGAAGCCGCCCTTTAAAAAATTCGGGCTCACTCCGCGTGAAATGGAAATCGTCTCGGCCATCGTATCCGGTTATTCAAACCGGCAGATCGCCGAGAAGATGTCGATCAGCCAGAGCACGATCAAGCATCACCTGACCAATATATTCGACAAGCTTGGAGTCTATAACCGCTTGGAGCTTGCTCTGTTTGCAATCAACCACGCCCTGGCGGAACGGTCGGGCCATCCGGCCTGAGGTTTCTTCGAATCACCTGGATCCGGCTGTTGCAGTCTGCTGGAGCCCAAAACATTCCGGAGCGGTGCACTACGGCATGAAGCCGGGAAGGACGGCGATCTTTTGGGCAAAAGGAAATTCAAATGTCTGATTTGGATCAGGGTGTCCGAATAATCATTGCCGATGCTCATCCCATGTTTCGCGACGCTCTGCGAGACCTGCTTGAGCAACAGTCGGAATTTAAGGTTGTAGGAGAAGCCGCCGATGGAGGCGAGGTCATTGAAAAAGTGAAGCAGCTCAATCCGGATCTGCTCCTTCTGGATTTCGCAATGCCCCAGATTTCATGGTTGGAGGTCCTGCGCAGTCTTTCGACCCTGCCGGTTCAGGTCCGAACAATTGTGCTTGCCAATGCAATCGAGAGATTCCAGGTCTTCGAGGCTTTAAAGTTCGGCGCCCGCGGTGTGATTCTGAAAGACGTGGCAACGCCCTTGTTGTTCAAAGGGATTCGCGCCGTGCTGGCGGGCGAGTACTGGGTCGCGCACGGCGATGTTGCAGAGTTGATCGATTCCCTGCGCAACGGGAATCCTGCATCCCCCCTGCAGACGTCTTCCGGCAAAGGATCTCATCTCACGCAACGGGAATTGGAAATCGTATCGGCGATTGTGGAAGGCTGCACCAACAAGGATATTGCCCAGACTCTCTCTCTCAGCGAGCAGACCGTGAAGCATCACCTCACGAGCATCTACGCCAAGCTGGGTGTTTCGAACCGCCTCGAGCTGGCGTTCTACGCCGTTCACCACAACCTCACGCCACAATAGCGTCAGAACAAATGGGGACGTAACCCTATTGCGCATGGTCAGCTTTCGGTATGCTACAGCTTCTCTGCGCAAAAGGGTTACGTCCCCATTTGCATTTCCTAACCGGAAAAAGCTTCAGTAAGCGCCGAAGGCGCGGCGCAGCACAGCCCAGGGTGGAGCGTAGCGAAACCCTGGGGGACATCGGCACGTTGAGAATGAGCCCTGAAAGGGCGACGCAAAATACCGGTGGATATCAACTTCGAATTGTGGTGTTTATTTGGAGGGAGGATTGATCCCAGCGCCGTATTTCCACACGGCGCTGGGATAGAGACCTTCATGTGGCTAATCGTATCCTAGGGAGATTTTGTGGCTTCGTAAACGCCAACCCCGACTCCCACTGCAGCGGCCGTGCCACCTACAATCCCTACGACTGCAGCCGTGCCCAGCCCGGCTGCAGCACCTGCCGCAGCACCACCTGCCGCCGCTCCCACGGCAGCGGTTGCCGACGCTGCCGAAGCACCCGCAGCAAGGAGCGCATCTTTATTGCAGTCTGAAATCTTGTAGTCGTAGGCGCCCGTGTTCAACTTCCAGGAACCCTTAACGGTTATTACGGTCGCAGTGTTGGATGCGATCGAATGCGCTTCCTTTTCCGCAACGATGCACCGTTTGTTGAGCCTATTCACGTCAAAAGCCTTGGAGTTGTCGGTTAAGGTCTTCTCGCCCTTCGTGATTGTGCCATTACCTTGCAGATCCGTCGCTTGAAGCGGCTTGTTCGGCGAAACTTCCTTCTGCTCACCACTGACCGTATTGAAGGAAGCAAAAGTCCCTTCTGTCATCGCGAGAACAAGTTGACCATTCCGGTTCAAGCCCAGTTCCCCAGCGTGCGAGGAATCCTTTCCTACGGTTGTGAAGTTGTAGCGGCCTGTATTGATCTGGACTTCCTCGCCTTTCACGAAATTAAAACGGAGGAGACCCTCAACCGGCTGCACAACAAGGGTGTTGCCCTCGCGCGATAGGGTGGCAACAGCCTTTGTCATTTCGATCCGGCTTCCACTCTTTAAGCTGACTAGAGCCGGCAGGTTTGTTGCTGCGATCCTGTCACCCGCGAAGAGAGTCGTGCCCGTCGGAGCTGCACTGTTGCCCACAGTCACAGTTCCCTGAGTCGCAATCACACCCAGCGGGGATGCTGCGACTGTTTCCGAAATAGAAAACGGGACAGTCACAAAGATCGTGAGAACGGAAATGGCAACTGCCAAAACCTTTATTCCTACAGGTCGCTTAGTCATAATGGTCCTCCCACATTGGAACCTAGTAACAGCGTTACACGGAGTAAGGGGTAAACCTAATCATTTAGCATGATAGTAACTGATCATAGTCTTGTCAAGGAATATTCGTGGGATATTGAAAAAACACCCTATTCCTATTTCTTTCTCCCGAGAATTTTTGTGTTTTCACATTAAACCGGATTCGTTTATAGTTGGCTCATGCCATCTGGCCCGATAAAGAACGGTTGTCTAACCCTGAATACCGGAACGCTCTTCCGCCGGATCCTGGTCAGCGCCGTAATTCTTGCTTTGGTTGCGCCTGCCGTTTACCGAGGCTACAGGATTTTCCGGGCCGACCGCATCGTCAGGACAGAACAGACTTTTGAGAGCTACAGCAGAGCCCTTCAGTACGATCCCGGAAACGCGACCCTCTGGTGGCGACGCGGCCGCTTGCGTCATTATTCCGTCAAATCTGCAGACCTGTCACAGGCGATCAGCGATTATCGGGTGGCGCTCTCGCTTAATCCGCGCCTCAGCCGGGCGTGGCTGGAGCTTGCGGACTGCTATGAGCAAACCCAAAGATATGAGAAAGCCGAGGCAGCTCTCAACAACGCGCTCCTGACTCATACCTACTCCCCGCTCGCGCGCTGGCAGGCAGGCAACTTCTTTCTGCGCCGCGGCAATCTGCCCCGAATGTACGATTGCTTCAAGATGGCCATTGAATACGATCCCGAGAAGTCAGGGATAGCCGTTGAAACGGCGTGGAAAGTGGATACCGACCACGCGGCTATCCTGCAGAAACTCGTTCCGGACAAACTTTCGGAGAATCTGCGCTATTTCGATTTCCTCGTTTCCCGTGACGAATTGGATCTTGCACGAGTTGCATGGGAACGTGCACTGAGAAACGACATACCAACCGAAGTGGAATTCAAAGTTTCCTCATCGTTCCGCTACATCGATCGTCTGCTGGTCAAGAACCGTGTCGAGGAAGCGGAGCGAGTCTGGGACGAGGCGCTTCAAAAGGCCGGCAGTGGACTTCGCGACACGCGGATTATTACGCAAGAGCCGCGTGCCGGCGCATCCGGCCCGCTCAACCTGGTGTGGAACGGATCGTTCGAGAACGAGATTCTCCGAGGCGGTTTTGACTGGCGGTTTCCCGATATGGAGGATGTGCAGTTTGCGTCGGATCTGAACAATTGCATGGAAGGGTTGAAATGCTTGCGCGTGACATTTGGAGGCACGAACATCCGCTTTTCGCACCTGAGCCAAATCATCCCTATCCCCGCTCCGGGGAACTATGAGTTGGAGTTCTGTTTTCGCACGGAAGGCTTGACCACCGACAAGACGCCTTACCTTTCGATCCAAGGATATCCCGAAGCATCCGGGGCTTCGCTGCGCACGAGCCAATTCCCGGAGAATGCCGGATGGGGAAGGAAGTCCTACCCGTTTTTAGTTAAGGAAAACTGCAAAGCAATCCAGTTGATTCTCCAACGCGATCCGTCGTCCAAATTCGACAACCTGATCAAGGGCTCCCTCTGGCTGGACGCGATCTCCATCCACGCGGAGCCCAGGCCCGCTACCGCCGCCGATGCTGCGGCACGACATTGAATGCGGTTTTTGTTTCCTTGACTCGAAGGAAAACGATTGCTTGAGGTTTTGGAGTTATCGATGAGATAATCGACCGGGCAGCTTAGCGGGTCGCACCGCTTGCATATCAGAATTCACGGGCGGATGGATTCTATGGAATGTCCCAACTGCAAGTCTCACGATATTCGCCGCTCCGGGCGGCGCGGATTCTACGAAGGCCTCGTGTTGCGCATGGCTTTACGTGCACCTTTCCAATGCCAGAAATGCCAGAATCGATTTCGGGCTTTTGCACCCGGTCATCGCAGCCATCACGGGCATCATACCCGCCACACGCTCGCGGCCTATCTGGGTCTCCCGAGGACGGGGCGGGTCAAGTTCGGTCGCGCCTTCACAATTATCCTCGTAGCGCTGCTTCTGATCGTGTTGGGGGTCTGGTTAGCTCTGTGGGCTGCGAAACCTTCCCGTGCGCCTGAGTCTTCCTCTCTTCAGTCTTTTTATTTTCCTTCAACTGCCGGCCATCCCAAAACCCTCCAGGAACCTCCTTCCGCAATCGGGTAGACGGATTCCGTCCGGCCCACCTATTGTAGTGTTTTACAAATGGATTAACCTATTCTGCCCGGTTTTCGGCAGTGTCAATCCGGAGGCCCGAAGGGCCGGCAGTGCACTAGGCCCGGCCGTCAGGCCGGGATAAAGTCAAAAACGCTATTGAGCGCCGAAGGCGCGGCACAAAAAAGCTTGTTCAAGTGCCGCGCCTTCGGCGCTCATCTTTAATGGTTACTTAATCCCGGCCTGACGGCCGGGCCTACCTCACTATCGGTCCTTCGGACCTGGACGTCATGCGATCCCGCATCCCATCGTATAAGTCAACTCTCTTGCGCAACGCGACACTAGTTACTCACCGCTTCCACTTTAAAACATCTCAACGAATTTTGAGAGCAGATAAAGTCCGGAATTTTGCCTTATGCGTCATCACCTTCGGCAAGAAGACGGCGTTGGCCAAACCATGCGCCCGCCGGATGCGCCAGGGTTTGGCTGCGCTTTCCCTCAAGCTGTGCAGTCGCGCCCTTGCAGTAGGGCGCCTGGAAGGCAACACGTTGGTGGCAGAGCCCTTTCGGGTCGCGCCGCCTGAGGCGGCGGTTTGCCGGAATACAATTCAGGTGGGTTAACTGCTTTGTCGATGCACCAACATGTGCCGTCAAGCGCTTTCAGATTGGTTCGTGTCTCTATCCCGGCGTCTTCTTAATGAAGACGCGATCGACACCCGGAATTTTATGTCCAAAAACCGGGGACGCTGACCGGTTCTGCGCCACGTTGGCGTGCATGATCAGAAGAGTTTATAAAGACAAAACCTTGCAGATCATGGCCGGCGCGATCGACACCATCTTCTTTGCGGCCGTGAC
>Ga0187881_10004770_pt1 | contig 10797 bp, 10 predicted proteins | sample June2016WEW_19_1_2_FD_133017 | JGI IMG/M metagenome (GOLD analysis project Ga0187881, IMG submission 133017) | Peatland microbial communities from SPRUCE experiment site at the Marcell Experimental Forest, Minnesota, USA - June2016WEW_19_100 | ecosystem: Environmental > Terrestrial > Soil >...
ACATCTACGCCATGGCAAACTATGCGCAGACGGTCAACGTGATCGGCGCCATCAAGACAACCCGGACCGCCGCGACCCTGGATACCACGGGACTGGTGTTGAAGCTGTACAGGAACCACTTTGGCTCTCTACCGGTCCAGATCACCCGGCAAGGCAGCTCCAGCCTCGATGTCTCAGCCGCGCTGACTGAGGACCACAAGGCGCTGACAATCGCGATAGTGAATCCCACTGCGCGTGCTCACAAACTGGTTGTGGATTTCGGCGCTGCAGCGCTCACAGGCAAGGCCACACGGTGGGCCATTACGGGTTCCGACCCCATGGCAGTGAACGTGCCGGGAAAGACTCCCGGGGTCGTCTTGACGCAGGAAGACTATGTCCCAGGCGCAGCGGGTCTGGATGCGGGGGCCTTGTCAGTGACGATGTACAGGTTCGAGCTGCGGTAAAGAGAACACCAGGGTTAGCGGCTATTCACGTAAGGTGCAGGATCATTTTGAAGCGGCTCTCATTTCTTCCAGCCTTTTTCTGACATCAGGGTTGTCCGCCAGCTTCAGGTATTCAGAGAGAGCCTTTTGCGCAAGCTCAGGTTTCGATAGATTATAGTGGTAGAGGTCGGGTCTTATTCGATAACAATCAGCCGGAAAGTCTGCTCTACATTTTGGGGCTGCTAAATTCAAAGCTACTTACGCTACGGCTTAGGAGCATTGGAAAACTCAAGAGCGGCGGAATATACGAATACTTCTGGAATAGTGTCTCCAAGCTCTGCATACGTAGAATCAATTTGTCTGACCCGGCAGATAAAAAACTGCACGATCGGATAGTGCAGTTAGCAGGTTCAATGCTTCCCTTGCAATTGCAATTTGCTTCCGCAGAATCAGAAGTCCAAATAAAAACCGCTGAGCGCCAAATTGAAGCGACTGACGCTGAGATTGACCGGCTCGTTCATAATCTGTACGGCTTGACGGCTGAGGAGATCGCGATCGTGGAAGAGAGCGTTGGTCTCCCCAATGCATGAGATTGGGAGCCGATACGACCTCGGCGAGTTGTAGCAGCTTTTGTTAGGGCTTGCCGTCATCCTCCCCCGTGGCAGGCTTGTCTACATCCCCCGCACAAGGAAGAGATCAACGAGGCGATCGGACACTCGGGGATGCAACTGGCCTATTTCCCCAAGAAAGTCCGAAACTGTTGAGCAAATATCTCGTGTCGTATCTCGATGGCCGATTTCTCAACTGAAGCTTGAGTTATCGCCAATTGGAGTCGTTCCCAGGGAACGCTATCGTCGACGAGACGTATCTTTGCGACTCTGGCCAGTTCGTCTATCACTTTGTGAAGAAATCGGTCAAAGCTATTCCAGTCTTTCGATGTAAATTGCTTTCCTTTTGATTCTATGAAGTAGAAGAGCAGAACCGAAACAACCATAGCGCGGTTTCGAATTCGCTTCAAAGTATCTGGCTTGATCAGCTGGAGTATTTCATCAGTACGCTTTTGAAGTTCAGATAGCGCATCTCGCGCTGGAGGCTTGATCTTGAAGTTGTTTTTAAAGAACTCCTGCATATCAAGAAATCTTGCCCTACAGAAGCCTTGTCCCGAGTTGTAGGAGACAGCATTGATTGCGACCTGTGACGCGCTTTGCTTGGTTCCAAAACGTTCGTTCCTCATACCGACTTGAACAAAATATGAATGTGTGCCGAACCCATCTTTACCAAATATCCGGTCCCTCATCTCCCCTACCATGGCATTCAGCTTTTCTGCGGCATTCAATATCTGCGCAATTTGAAGCCGTTGAAACTGAAGATTCAGGTCCGTTTCATCTTCAACTTCGCCTATTTGCACGACCCGCACCGTATAGCCGAGGAATTGCTTCTCGTATTTCTTAAATGCCGTTTCCCCGTAGCGAACTCCGATCAGATCTTTTAGCCTTGGGTCGTCCTTTACCTCGTTTGACGGGGACAGCTGGAAGGATTTGTCCCTAACATCACTCTTGTTGAGGCCGACGAAAGAGAAAATTGCCGCAAGCCTTTGACGGCCATCCACACAATCATACTGATTGCCATCTGCAACCAAGTAGATGCTCCCGATATCGAACTCTCTGAGAATGGAGTCTATCAGAAGCTGCTTTTGGCGAAGGCTCCATACCGACGGTTCTCGCTAGAACTCTGGGTATTCAATTGTGTGGTAGATCTTGCACAGATCCTCGATGGTCAGGCCTTTAGGAATAGTTTTCATCTCGCTTACCTACACACTCAAGGCGAATGCCGCCACCCTATTGGATTTGGTATCGATAGACTTACCGCTGTTGATGATCGATTGAATACGAGATTGCAGCCAGTAGTCAATGGGATTCTTAATACTCTCCATGTACACGCGTGTCTGGTCTTGCTGCTCTTGCGTGATGGGTTCTTCCCATTGAATCCCGGTGCTTGCCCTGTAATGACGTATCACTTCATCTATTTGATCAATCCTCTGAATTGGCAGGAGGCTATTGTCGCGCTGAATACGCTGGCAAACGCCAGGAAAGTCTACAACCTCGATCCGAAGCGTTGGACTTTTACGATCCGCATAGATCGACTGAAAAAGGAGCTGAACTATGTGCCAATCGCTCGGCCAAAGGCTCGCGCCGAGTATCCTCAGAACGTTCGATTCGGCGAGTACCTCTCGCGAACGGCCCCAGATCATGTTAAACGGATAGTTCGATGTGGTTTTTTGCCTTCGGGGACCTATCCAACGGCGCCTGCCGTTCTGAAGCGCACTACCGACCCTGACGGGAACTGCTACGTCCCAGTCCAGCGAACCATGTAGTTTGAGCAAGGGAATCCGGTGATCTGAAGGCCGAGGGGATTCAAATCCAAAATCCGGCCAGAGCTGCAAGGATTCAAAAGCCTTCTCGATGAAGTTATCGTAGTTGGTTGTGATGATCCCAGCAAGGATCTCACTCGAGTCTACGGTATTGTGAAGGTCAAGGAGAACTTCCGCGAGGTTTTCTGGCGATTCACCAAGAACTTCCATCGACTTCTCAGAAAGTTCATTTGCGAACGTATCTGACAAGAACTCCGACAACTGAATGCAAGCCGGATGCTCGGTTTGCTCGAGCAAATCAACAAGCTCTTCCAAACTCGTCTTCGGAACGGGGGTCTCAGAAAGCAGCGAGTTGATAATCTGACCTGTGTGTTCATCCGTCGAGAAGCGTGTATCCTGGCTTGCGATCGCCAGAGCATCTAACATAAGAGACCGCATATCGAGCTCAGTACGACATCCGGCCCTTTTTGCAGTGGCTATCGTGAGTCCGCCGCCGACCAGGTAAGCTACTCGATCCACCTTCGCCACCGCCGGTTCGACTGGAGTCGGCACTATTTGATCTTCTTGAACCATTGGACGACCTCTGGGAGCGCGCTGCGGTTGGTCCTACCACCCGCGCAATTGTGAATGTTTAATAGACTGTTACCGTTCCTGTATGGTGTGGCCATGATTTTAACAAAGCCCAAATGTGTGAGCATTTCGCTCGTTATCTTCGGAAGATCTATCTTTATGTTTTTATAGTACGAGCCCTGAGTCACGATCACCAACTGACCCTTTTTCTTTAAGACCCTTCTCACTTGCTGCAACGAACGCCCGAGACCTCTGAAATATCCAACCAGAGTTGAGAAATAGTACGAGGAGCTGGCCTTCGAAGAATGTGACTTGACGCGCTCGAGCATTTTCTTGCAGGTGCTTCCCCAGCTGGGGGAAGCTTGATAGGTTCGGGGAGGTACCACTACAGTTCCAATGAGAAGATCTCTGAGCTCATCAATCGGCCTCGCCTTCGGAAAAAGTACAGCAAGCTCAGGAAGCGTAGCGATGGCATAATCAATGCGAGTGCAATATGGCGGTGAAGTCAGGCAGATATCGAAAGAAGCGCTATGCAAGTCAAGCTCACGTGACTCACACTGCCTTACCGAAACAAGGCTCCGTCTGGGCAGGTGCCCAGGATGAAGGTTTCTGCAAACTTTGTTTCCTTCTGACTCAAAAAGCCGGCAGAAGCGTTTCCATGATACTGACACCAACTCTGACTGATTCCCTGGTCTCTTTATCCAAGTGGGATTGCTTGTGCGAAACCGAGAGACCAACTTCCGAATCGTTCGGAATGCAGTCAGAACAACGATTGCCCGATCAGCGGAGACATGACCGGCTCGTGATTCAAGTCTGGACATTTGTGGCACATTCAGAGAACGCATTACAGAACGTAAGAGCGATGTTGATTCTTCATCAAACCAAAAGCTCAGCGGATCTGTCTGGGCAACTTTGCGGGGCACTGGCTCGTCTGATTGTAGTCTTTTGAGAGAGCCATCAAGGATCCTTCTCGCAGCAACTCTGTCGCACAATCTTGCCTTTGCCACGATGACCATTGCTGGATTCACGTCAGTTCCAGCGCCCCTCAGTCCTAAAAAACGAGCAGCGAGCGTGACTGTGCCCGATCCATTCCAAGGATCAAAGACGCATTTGAGTTTCTGCTGGGCCAACTGTTTCAGAACGCTCTGCGCAAATGCACTACTGAAAGCGGCGTAGTATGGGAAAAGCTTGTCCCTCGATTTCTTTGGCGATTTGCGGATCTTTGGAGTAGGATGTCCCAAAGCTGGAGTTGCCGCTATGTTATCTGGGCGCACGACCCTCGAACTCATGATCTGTTATTTACCACGTTTCCTCGCATTACGCCCAGCCGACCGGGGGGCCCCCGGCAGCTGCAAGTATGCTACATCATTTCGCCCGGGCGCTCTGGATGGACTTCCTCATCCTTCTCCCTTTCCTTGCGCCTCGCGGCCAGAAAGTCCTCTGCCTCTTTGGCGAGGGTTGTTCCTCCTCCCGTGGGTTGCCGATTCTCGAGCTCCTCAAGCACTTTGGCGGACCGGCTACCGCGTTGTTCACGCCTCTGGGTCAAGCGAAATATCACGTAAAAGCCAAGTGCCAGGATCTCATTCAGTACGAAAACCAGTGAAGGTTTGGGGGGCCTCCCGTACAGTTTCATGCCTGCCGCGCCGACGATGAAAAGCCACAGTGCCAGCCAGCCCAGTGAGCACGGAATCATGAGGATCCACCGCGTTGTTGTCGGCTCTTCACCATTTTTCCGGCGGCTGTTCCTTCGGATTGCTTCCCAGATAATGAACGCCACCAGGTTGATCGCAAGCAGTAACAGCATTTGTTACCTCTCCAAGTCGACGAACTTTAGATTTTTGGGCGTGCGCCAAGCTTTTTCCATTCGCAAGACTTTCTAACAAATCGGTGTTCCGACCTCACCTGCTACGCTCCGTAACCGCCTCCCTCTCGCAGCGCTCGAACGGAGCAGAGCTTTGCTGGATCCCCAGCTCTCAGGTTAGACCCTGTGTTCTGGAATTGCAAGCGTCAATACTGAGAGCAAGTTTGCTGCCGGTGTGCGTGCGTCGCACCGTGGGTCAGGAATCGTGGTTGTAGGGCATTTCAGGTCTTCCTCGAAAAAGTAGATGGCAGCAGCTCCTCCGCGATGAGCCTCGCTACGGCCACGCACGTGACAGATGCTCTTCAACCATGGGCTGCAAAAAGATCAAGTAGATCGTCGAACGGATGTTTGATGGTGTAGCACTGAAATGTCGCGCTTTGGGCTTGAAGTCTCGTGATTTCGGCTGATAACTTTAGATAGTTGCGGAGACGATGAAGCGAAGGTAACTTCTTCGCCTGCAACGAAAAACGATATCGGTAGAGCGCTCAAGATACTTCAAGATATCGCGCCCGGGTCGTTTTGGGAGCAGGAGCTTAGTCAGGCGATCAACGAACAGAATCTCGATGTGATTGGATTCGATACTCCTTCTGAAGCCATGCTTGAAGTAGCCTATAAGATTCAGACAGCAGGCAGGTACATGATTGCTTCCGAGGGAGTTTCCCCAGTTGTGGGCTGAGACCTCCAGAACCTGCTCACCACATTCGCAAACAGCAGTCTTATAGCGCTGGACTTTGTAGATTCGGCCGTCACTACGTTTACTTCCGCCCAAAGTGCAACCCCTGGGTCGTGCATTTCTGCTGTCGATCTTACGATGCTTTCTCCGATCATGACCGCGCTGAACAACTTTTAAAGCGCTCTCTATGGCCTGATCACAACTTCCACCATCCAAAGCAATGTTCGCCAAACCATCTTCACAGGCGTAGAGAGCTATTACAACACCCCTGGAGACCAGGACATCGATCTCGTGGATCTGGCGAATGTGACAGAAACCACTCTGGGCTACGCCGCCGTTCAGGCCGAGGCGCTGAAGTCGGCCGTGGCGGGAGCAGTTGTAAAAGAATGGCACAATTCAGTCGGCCATCCGAACTCGCATGGACAGACGCTCACGAAACCATTCGCGTGCCCCAACACGAGATGGCATCCGTCTTTTCCTTCGATCATATCACTGCTATTTACAACTCCCAGTGCGGTATTAAAAGAACATTTCCCCAGCTCACGGAGATCTCGCCAGGTACCGTAGACCGTCGACCTGAGGATGATGGACGCACTGTCGTTTGACATGACAAAGATGCGCGGCCCAAGCCATACAATCATCTGCACGCCCTCCATTGCTGGCGTGCTAGCTTCAGCAGACACTAACGGTCCGGCATTGGGCAAAGCGTTGAATTGGAAGAGACTGAGGGTGCCGCCCCATCTGCCAACGGCGAAGGTTGTGTCGTCGATCCACGTCACCTCTTGGGCCATGCTAAACGTTGCGCCATCGTCTTCGATGGGCAAGCGCCATCGGGGGAGCGATGCCCGGCCCAAGAAACGATACGCCGCGGTTTTCCAAGTCCTTCCGAGATCGAAGTACTTGCGGAAGGTTCTTTCGGTGGGACGGATGTTCGCTGCTTTTCGTCACAGGAACATTGTACTAGGCGTGTTGCCGTGTGTACACAGAAAATACGCTGACCGGAACGCTGCGGGGATCGTTCGTGTGAACCTCCGGTACCGTGGCGCATTTGTGACGGTTGTCTGAGGCGTGGCGATAGCTTGCCAACTGCAAATGGTGCACGCAAGCGGCCGTGTGGGGGTAGCGGAGGACCCCGCAGGCTCGCGAAGCGAGCCGAGGAGGCCGGATAGCGAGGGGGAGCCGCGTAAAACGCAACGCAAGCTTCACGGACCACCACCGCCTCTGAGCTCATGGGCCGTGCTCCTCCTGCAGGATTTTCCCACCCGCCGGGGGGTTCCGCGGTAAACTTGAGCATGCAGGAATGATGTACTTCTTCAGCAGGTCAGTCTCAGGGTCGTTGGAGTCGATGTGGGCCGTGAACACCACCACCAGGTCAAGGCCGGGGACAACGAAGATGCTCTGGCCGTAGCGGCCAATGGCAGCATAGAAAGAATAGGAGGGGTCCACCCACCACTGGTATCCGTACTGCCAGTCGCCGTCCGCCTTGATATGAGGCTGTGTCGAGCTGCGGACCCATGAGGCCGGCACAATCTGATTTCGTTCCCACTTGCCGCCGTGAAGGTAGAGGTAGCCAAGCTTTGCCATGTCGCGCGGGGAAAGAGACAGGCCCCAGCCGCCAATGGGAATACCGGAGGGATCCCTCTCCCAGGTGGGGTCCTTGATCCCAAGAGGCTTGAAGAGGTTTGAGCGCGCGAAATCGTAAGTGCCCTTATCGCTGGTTTTCTGGATGATGGCTGAGAGGAGGTGCGAACATCCCGAGCTGTAGTTGAATATCAGTCCCGGCCTGAACACCATGGGCAAGTCCAGGACGAACTCCACCCAATCCCGGTAGGTTGTATACATCCGTTCGTACGTCTCGTCGGCTTCCAGCCAGTTCAGCCCCGAGCTCATGGTAAGGAGGTTCTCTATGGTTATTTCCTGTTTGGACTTGTCAGGGTCTTCAAAATCGCTGTCAGGGAAAAAACTCACGACCGGCTGATTCACGTCGGCGATGAGCCGCTTGTCGATTGCTATTCCCACCAGTGCGGAGACGAAGCTTTTAGTGCACGAGTAGAGGGAGTGGACCGATGTCGCGTTGTTGGAGGCAAAGTACTTTTCCAGAACGATATAGCCATGCCTGATGACAACAACACCATGTAGGGAGAGTCTCTGCCTTTGGGCGGATTCCAGCGCGGCTTGCAGCCTCGTCCCGTCCATCTCCTGGTCCTCAGGGGTCGAGGTGCGCCACCCCTCGGTAGGCCAGTAATCTTCCACGATCCCGCCGCCCGCCATGCGCCTGCCGGAAATCCCCGCGCGTGTTGTTTCTTTCTTTGCACTCGTGGAACCTGGGGCATTCCCGCCGACGACACTCCCGGTGGCTGTCTTCAAAGGAGGCCGAGGCGTGGCTTTGATAGGCCCGGTAGAGGGAGTTTTTCCCGAGCAGGCCGCCAGTCCGGCGGCCGCAAGGGCTGCGCATAAAAAGGTGCCGATGGTCTTCATGTGCCTGCTACCCTTTAGAGTTGATTAAAAAAGCTGCGGGCAGGCTCGAGAAGCCGGTACAGCGGCCTGATGTCTAGGAGCGCCGCGAGGCCGCGTACGCGCGAAGGTCTTGCGCACGCGTAAAGGCCATGCACGCACAGCTTTCAGCGATCACGGCGATCATACCACCGGGGAGCGCATCGAGGAAAGCGCGCGGGGCAAGCGATCCTTCGAACATCTTCCTGGCCGCGCCGAGCAGGTCGCGGAAGCCGTTCGCGCCCAGGTGCAGGTAGATGAAGAGGGAGAGCGGGGAGTTCTGAAGGTCGAAGCTGGATGCGCTTGCCCTTCCGTAGGCCAGGAGGTCGTGCAGCGTTTTGTCCACTCGCTGGCCGGAAGCCGGCTTGTCCTCCGGGAGATAGTCCTCCAGCCTGCTTCCTTTCTGTTTTGCATCGATGTCGCCCATGAACAGAGAGACAGGGGCATCCCCTCCGCTGATTTCCGCCAGCGCCTCCAGGATTGCCGCAGTGAGCAGCTTAATGCCAAGGTATTCGCCAGCGGTGGAGACGTTGCGCTCCCCCCTGCGCTGCATTTGTCGGTACTCGGTGTCAGGCGGCGCTCCGCTGTACTGGGCGAAGATGGTGACTGGGTCCAGAGACCGAAGGAAACCTTCCATTTTCTGAAGGGCCACGCGATAGCTCTTGATGGAGTAGACCCCCTGGGTTCGCAGGGAGGGGTTCGTTTCAGGAAGCAGCTTCCACGTGTTGTCCAGGAACTTTGTCACGTCGTTTTCCGCAAAGTTAGCAACGTCACGATTGGAGAACGTGACCGCCCAGCGGACAGCCTGTCCGATTTTGCCCTGGTCCAGCCCAAGGTGCAGGTCACGGCTTGCCGCCTGGAGTCGGTCATGGAGGGTCTCCGCCGGTGTACGGCCGCTGGCGTCGCGAGGCCGAAAAGGGATGGTGGATTCGATGCATGCCGTGGCCAGGATCAGGTCCTCTTCCTTTACCACGGAGCCAAGCTCTTTGCCCATGACAAGAGCGCTCAGGAATTCGTTCATCCCGCCGAAGGGGGCCAGCTTCTGCCCTTGCTTCACATCGAAAAGCGCCATGCACAAAGAGAGCTGCCTGTCAGGTTGCTGGATGGCGGGCTTGATTCGAAGTCCGTTGTCCCAGGGTTCGATTGTCGATTCAAGAGCCTTGGCAATCTGCGGGATGAATCCATGGTCGACCTGGTAATACACCAGGTCATGAAAGAGAGCAGCAAGCGTCATGTACGGGTTGCCGGGGTCGACCAGGTCAAACACGTGCTCAGGAGTGTGGAAGCTCCTTGCACCCGCGGTCATCGCCTGATTGATCATGATGCCGATCCGCTCCACTTCCGCCATCGCTATCCTGGCTCCCAACTCGTCCAGCGCGGTCTGGAGGAGCTGAATGGACCGGTGGATGGTGCCTGCAGGCGGGCGAATTGCGGGCTTGGGGGCGGGCTTTGATTTTCTCACGGACGGTTGTTTGGCGGTGGTGCGCATACATTTCCCGCCCAAAACGTACAATACCCGGAGGCCGGAGACAAGAGAAGGTTGAAATCTACTTAATATCGTAATAGTCTTCAATCAATGCGAAATCTCAATTTGAACAAGTTCATCAAAAGAGGAGTGTCGTGTGAAAAGTTTCAGCACTTGCGAGCTTCGTTTGAAATTTCCATAAGCGACAACCGAACGACGGAGGCCATCGCTACTACATCGTTACCTATGGGTAGAGGTCAGGGACCTTTTTTGGTCTGCGAGGAAAGGTGGAAGGCTCAACTAACGCGCGGGCATGAGCGAAGAGGCGGTGGCGTTGAAGAAGCGTGCGAGCAGGACTGGGGAAGGAACCTCTCGCCACATGATTTGAGGAGGTCTTTCATTAGCGATCTGTTGAATGCAAGGGTGCATATATCCATGGTAGCCGCCATAGCTAGGCACTCGCGCGTGACCATTATGCAGAGATAGATCTACGGGGGGATGAGACGAAGCGGAAAACTGTGGGAACGCTTTATGTTCCTTATGAAGGAAAGACAAGTGCTCGATGAAAATCCGTGAATGACTGCATAAGAGTACAGCATCCATTATTAGGCGCCCTGCCTTCTAGCCCCCGGTTTACAGAGCTTTTTAACAAAACTATATAATCAGGCTGTCGAAAAAACCGATGTGCGCACCGGTCTGGGGATGTATCGTGACCGCAGGCTTGTAATGAGTATTCGACGGCGGTGCGGAGTCCGCCTGGGATTTTCATAGCTGTGCTCCATCCCAGCCTTTCGTAAGCCCCCACAGACGGCTATCCGCGATCTCTCTCGGAGCTAGGCAGGCGCTGCCTCCATTTTCATAAAGTTGTGCAGCATGAACAACAGCGCTGCCTCCATGCGCACCTTTCCTATGCCCCTGCGCATCACCGCATAGAACTTCAGG
>Ga0187881_10004777_pt1 | contig 10787 bp, 11 predicted proteins | sample June2016WEW_19_1_2_FD_133017 | JGI IMG/M metagenome (GOLD analysis project Ga0187881, IMG submission 133017) | Peatland microbial communities from SPRUCE experiment site at the Marcell Experimental Forest, Minnesota, USA - June2016WEW_19_100 | ecosystem: Environmental > Terrestrial > Soil >...
CCAGCATCCTGCGCGGGGCTGGCGCGCGCGTGGATGAGCTGCCCTTGTACCGGACAGTCGCTGAGGAACCCGGCCCGCAAGATCTGGATGCCCTCAAAGGGGGAGTGGACGCCGTTCTTTTCTTCAGCGGGTCGGCAGTGCGGTCTTTTTCCGCCCTGGCGGGCACAATGCCCATGCTGGCAGACCTGCTTTCGCGAGCCGTGGTGGGATGCGTCGGACCTTCGACCGCTGAGAGAGCACGGACGGCAGGGATCAAAGTAGACGTGGTCCCCCGGGAGCATACCTCGGAAGCCCTGGTCGACGCGTTGGAAGAAAGGTTTCGATGATGGACAAGCTCGCCTTGCGGCCGCGCAGGTTACGGACCCAGGCATCGCTTCGGGCAATGGTGCGGGAGACCTCTCTCTCCCCGGAAGACCTCATCTACCCTGTCTTCGTTACTCACGGAAGGAATGTGCGCAATCCCGTGGCCTCCATGCCGGGAGTCTTCCAGGTCTCCGTGGATATGCTTGCGGAGGAAGCGCGGGAAGCGGCCGCCCTGGGCATCCCCGCGATCCTTCTTTTCGGAATACCCGAGCACAAGGACCCGGAAGGCTCCGAGAGCCACGCGAGGGACGGGATCATCCAGCGTGCCCTGCGCGAGCTGAAGGATGCCGGCACAGGTCTCCTCCTGATCACTGATGTGTGTCTCTGCGAATACACGGACCACGGCCACTGCGGGATCCTCAATTCCGGCGGCCCCGCAAGGCCGGTTCCCTCCCTGCCGGAAGGCTATCTCCTGAATGACGAGACCCTGGATGTGCTGGCGCGCGTCGCGCTCTCTCATGTCGAGGCAGGGGCCGACATCGTAGCCCCCAGCGGCATGATAGACGGGATGGTGGCCGCCATCCGCTCGGCGCTGGACGATGACGGCCACTCGACCATTCCCATCATGTCCTACGCTGTGAAATATGCGTCGGCCTTTTACGGTCCCTTCCGCGAAGCTGCCCAGGGCGCACCCAGGTTCGGAGACCGCAGGAGCCACCAGATGGATCCGGCGAACGTGCGGGAAGCCTTGAAGGAAGCGGAGATCGACATCCGGGAAGGCGCGGATTTTCTCATGGTCAAGCCGGCCCTGCCGTACCTGGATGTGATACGGGCGGTCCACGAGCGCTTTCCCGACCATCCCCTGGTGGCGTACAACGTGAGCGGCGAATACGCGATGCTGAAAGCAGCGGCTGCAAACGGATGGATCGACGAAAGGTCGGCAACCCTGGAAGTGCTGACAGGGATCAGGCGGGCGGGAGCGGACCTGATCATCAGTTACCACGCGAAAGAGGCGGTGCGATGGCTGACGGGAGTGTGACTCAGGACCGTACGATGATTGCCGACAAGGGGCGCTCGAAGGCGGGGGAAATCCTGTACTCGAACAGGCGCCTTTTTGTTCAGCTTCTTGCGTACGGAGGATGCTCCGACGTCGAAGCGGTTGCCGGTGCCCTGCGGGAAGCCCGGTTGCCGGCCGTTCTCTACGAAGACGTGAACGATCCCCATGGCATTGCCCTTCTGTCCTTCCACGAGAGCCCGGATTTCTTCCTGGATACAGTGCGGCCGCTCGTGGGTCGAGGACCGTTCAGCGCGCTGGTCCCCAAGCCGCAATACACGATGCTCGGCAGGACGTACTCCATGGGCTGGGAGTCGGACCTCGATGAAGCGCTGATCGACCGGCCCCGAAAGCGGATGTGTGATCCCGGGCTGCGCTGGGCCGTGTGGTATCCGCTGCGAAGGTCGGGCAGCTTCGAGCAGCTGGAGGAAAAGGAGCAGCGCGCAGTGCTAGCGGAGCACGGCAGCGTGGGGCAATCCTTCGGCAGGGCAGGAATAGCCCATGATATCCGCCTGGCCTGTCACGGGCTCAACAGGGAAGACAACGATTTCATCATCGGTGTGCTCTCGGATGAGCTGCACGCCCTGTCGGCCATCGTGCAGCGAATGCGAAAGACGCGACAGACCTCCCTCTACATCGAACGGCTGGGCCCGTTCTTTGTGGGCAGGGCTTTCTGGCAGGCAGAAACCTGATGGGGCAGGCACAGGAGGCGCCGGTCCCCTCGGCAATCCTGAGGGCGTGTCGGGGTCTGCCTGCGGCGCGGACGCCTGTCTGGCTCATGCGCCAGGCGGGCCGGTACCTGCCTGAATACAGGTCGCTGCGTGAAAACCATTCCATGCTCGAGCTGATTGCCAGCCCGGAGCTTTCTGCCAAGGCAACGCTGCAGCCCCTTGCCCGGTTCGATCTCGATGCTGCCATTATCTTCTGCGACATCCTCCCACCTCTTGCCGGAATGGGGCTCCGAATCAGCTTCGATTCGGATTCAGGACCCGTTGTCGAGAATCCGATCTGCGCAACGCGCGACATAGATATGCTTGCCGTCCCGCCCGCGGAGGAGACCCTGGGGTCCACGCTTCAGGCCGTCCGGATCGCCTGCGCAGAGCTGGCCCCGCGGGGCATTCCGCTCCTTGGGTTCGCTGCGGCTCCTTTCACGCTGGCCAGTTACGCCATCGAAGGCCGGGGATCGAAGGCTTATACGAAAACGAAGCTCCTCATGTACCGGCAGCCGGCGGCGTGGGAGCGGCTGATGCGCAGGCTCACCACCGTGCTTGCTGACTTCCTCATTGCGCAGGCCCGGGCCGGCGCCTCTGCGGTTCAGGTGTTCGATTCGTGGGCCGGGATTGCCCTCTGCAAGGACGACTACGTTCGCTACGTCCAGCCGCACAACCGGAGACTTTTTGCAGCGCTGAAAGACGCAGGAGTTCCGGCCATCAGCTTCAGCACAGGGACGGCAGCGTTCATCGAAGAGGTTGCACAGGCCGGCGGGGACGTTGTCGGCGTGGACTGGCGGCTCCCCCTGGAGGCGTATTGGAAGCGGATCGGCTTCGAACGGCCCATCCAGGGGAACCTCGATCCGGCAGCCCTGCTGGCTCCGTGGCGGGAGCTTCGCCCCAGGATCGACGCAATCCTGGACCAGGCAAGCGGCCGTCCCGGTCACATCTTCAACCTCGGCCATGGCGTGCTTCCCGAGACATCTCCTGACGCCGTGAAGCACCTGGTGGATTACGTCCACGAGAAGGGAAAGTGAACGCTTCGCAGCCGCCAATCGGCGTCCTGGTCATGACGTACGGCGGCCCTTCCTTCCTGGAGGAGATCCCTGGCTATCTTGCTGACATCAGGTCGGGCCGGCCCACTCCGCGCCGCGTGGTGGAGGAGATCACGGAACATTACAGGCTTATCGGGGGCCGTTCGCCCATCCTCGACATGAGCGTGAAACAGGCGGCCGGGCTGGAGGCGAAGCTCGGCCCTGAGCAGTTCCGCTGCCGGGTCGGCATGCGCCACTGGTCTCCCTGGATAGAGGAAGTGGTGGGAGAGATGGAGGAGGAGGGGATCCGCAAAGCTGTCGGGATCGTCCTTGCCCCGCAGTACAGCAAAATGAACACGGAGCGCTACTTCGCCAAGGTGGAGGAAGGCCGCAATCTCTATCGGGCCGCCATTGAGTTCAGGTACGTGAAAAGCTACCACGATTCGCCCAGCCTCATCGAAGCGCTGGCGAACAGGGTGGAAGAGGGGCTGGGGAAATGGCCGGCTGCGGAGCGCGGCAAGGTCCACGTCGTCTTCAGCGCGCACAGCCTCCCGGCCAGGATCCTGCGTGAAGGCGATCCCTACGACGCGCAGCTTCGTGAGACGGCAGCTTTGGTTGCCAGGCGAGCCGGCCTTCCTGATGAGCGCTGGTCATGGAGCTACCAGTCTGCCGGAAAAAGCCCCGAGCCGTGGCTGGGTCCGCAGCTGGAGGACCACATCCCCGCGCTGGCACAGCGCGGCATACGGGATATCGTCTGCGTGCCGGTTGGTTTTGTCGCGGACCACGTGGAGATCCTCTACGACATCGACGTAGAAGCAATGGCTGCCGCTGAGAAGGCAGGTGTGCGGCTGGAACGGCCTCGGGCCTTGAACGATGACCCGCTGTTCATTGATGCCCTGGCGGACGCCGTGAGAGCGGTCCTGTGAGGAGCTCGCCGTGAGCCGCCTCCTGGTGATCGGCGGAGGCATCACCGGCCTTTCCGCCGCCTGGCGGGCGCGCTCTCTCTCCGAGGCCACGGAGATCACAGTGGTGGAGAAGGAACCATCGCTGGGCGGCAAGATCCAGACCGAGGCCCGGGACGGATTTCTCCTGGAAGCCGGAGCTGACGGATTTCTTTCACGAAAGCCCGAAGGGATAAGCTTGTGCGGAGAGCTGGGAGTTTCGGACCTCCTCCGTGGTCAGGTGGCCAGAAAAAGCCGGTCGTTCGTGATGCGCTCCCACAAGCTCCACCCGATGCCGGAAGGCTTCTCCGGCCTTGTTCCCACGAACCTGCGGGCATTGAAGGAAACGCAGCTTCTCTCCGAGGAAGGGAAGCGGAGAGCCATGCAGGAGCCTTCCATCCCCGCGCGAGCCGATCCCGGAGACGAATCGATAGCGCAGTTCATGACCCGGCGGTTCGGAAGGGAGGCGTTCGAAGTCCTTATTGAGCCCCTTCTTGCCGGCATCTACGCCGGTGATTCGGGTTTCCTGAGCCTGAACGCCACCTTCCCGAACCTGAAGGAGCTGGAGATGCGCCACGGAAGCGTTCTTGGAGGGATTCGCGCTCCGGTCCACTCAGGGTTTCCGCCTTTCGTGTCATTCTCCCAGGGCATGGCAGAAATGGTGCGCCAGATCTGGTGCAGGCTCAACGCCGTCCGCCTTGCCCCGGCAACAGAAGCGCGGGTGATCGTGCGGCGCGGTCGCGCATGGCTCATCGAGCTTGCCGACGGCGGGGCTGTCGAGGCGGATGCTGTCATCGTTGCTGTTCCCTCAGGCGGGGCGGCTCGACTCCTCGAGGGGGTCGACCATGAGCTGGCCGACGCGCTTGGCGCCATCCCCAGCGCCTCGACGGCGGTCATTCACCTGGGCTTCCGGCAGCGCGATGTCGGGCATGACCTGGACGGATACGGCTATGTGATACCTCGAATCGAAGCAAGCGATCTCCTGGCGTGCACGTGGTCGTCCAGCAAATGGGAAAACCGCGCTCCCCAGGGCATGGTTCTCCTTCGATTGTACTCGCGAAGGCTCGCAAGCGATGGAGAGCTCGAGGACCTTGCTCGAGGCGAGCTCAAGGGCACAATGGGGATTGTCGCTTCTCCTGTTCTTTCCAGGGTTTTCAGATGGCCTCACGCCATGCCGCAATACACTCTTGAGCACCCGGCGCGCCTGGAGGCCATCCAGAAGCGAGTGGCAGGCCTGGAAGGCATTTTCCTTGCCGGCGCTTCCTACCGCGGCGTGGGGATCCCCGACTGCATCGAATCCGGATTCCGGGCGGCACGGGCCGCGGTGGAGTACCTGGAATGAAAAACACAAGCCAGTCAGAAGCGCTCTTCGCAGAAGCCGTGCAATTGCTTCCCGGCGGGGTGGACAGTCCGGTGCGCGCCTTTCGCGCAGTCGGGGGAAAGCCGCTCTTCATCTCGCGCGGTAAAGGGCCGTACCTGTGGGACGTGGACGGCAACCGCTATATAGACTACGTCCTCTCCTGGGGACCCCTGGCCATCGGCCACGCGCACCCGCGCGTGGTCAAGGCGCTGGCCGCTGCGGCACAGCGCGGCACAAGCTTCGGTGCCCCGTCGCCGCTTGAGCTTGAGCTGGCCCGGATCATCCGTGGGCTCATGCCGGGCATCGAGATGATCCGGTTCGTCAACTCGGGCACCGAGGCTGTCATGAGCGCGCTGCGCCTTGCGCGGGCGTTCACCCACAGGGACAAGATCGTGAAGTTCGTGGGCAACTATCACGGCCACGCGGACATGCTCCTCGTGCAGGCGGGATCCGGCGTGGCAACGCTGGGACTTCCCGATTCCCCGGGAGTACCGCGGGCCGCAACCGCCGACACCCTGCCGTGCCCCTACAACGACCTGCCGGCACTGGAGAGTGTCTTCAAGTCCAACAGGGGAAAGATTGCCGCGGTGATCCTCGAGCCCGTCTGCGGAAACATGGGAGTCGTGCCTCCCCGCGAAGGCTTCCTGAAAGGGGTCCGCGAGCTGACGGCGCGCGAGGGCGCGCTGCTTGTGTTCGACGAAGTGATGACCGGATTCCGCGTCCACCTGGGAGGCGCGCAGGCCCTCTACGGGATTGCCCCGGACCTCACGACTCTCGGCAAGGTGATCGGCGGAGGCCTGCCGGTCGGCGCATACGGCGGGAGGCGTGACATCATGGAGATGGTGGCCCCCGCAGGTTCCGTCTACCAGGCCGGCACTCTCTCGGGAAACCCCCTGGCCATGAGCGCCGGCATAGAGACTCTGAAGGAGCTTTCGCTCCCTGGCGTATGGGACAGGCTGACCGCCACCACAGGCGAGTTGTCCCGGGGGCTTTCCTCCGTGGCGCGCTCGAAGAACGTGCCGGTTTCCATGTCATGCGTCGGCTCCATGTTCGGCTTTTTCTTTACAGAAGGCCCGGTGCACGACTGGGAGAGCGCCAGGAAATCCGACACCGCCAGGTTCGCTGAGTTTTTCAGAGTGATGCTGGGCGAGGGGATCTACCTGGCCCCTTCCCAGTTCGAGGCCGGCTTCGTCTCGACTGCCCACGGACCGGCCGAGGTGGCGGCAACCCTGTCGGCCGCTGAAAAGGCCTTTACTGCTGTTTCGAAGCGGAATAGTACCGGTCCAGGAAAATAAGGATCTCTTCCCGTGAGCGGAAGACCTCGCGCACGGAGCGTGCGGTCCAGATGTCGGGTGACGTGAAGTCAAGAGCAGCGTAGCGGACCGAAGCCTCGCTGGCCATGAAGGAAAGATCAGGGGGCAGGGGATCGTCGTCCTTGAGGCATTCGAACCGGTCGAACGCGGCTATGGCGCTGTCCTTGAATGTCACTATGTGCGTGTCGGTGTCCACGGAAAAAGCGGGGTTCGAGTCGCCATCCACGAAGGTCACGCAGTCCGCGCTGCCATACCGCGCGGTGAACGCCAGAAGAAGCACGATGAAGAGCAACTTCATGCGCGTTAGTATACAAGAAACGCGCCAGATCGAGCCATGCACCGACGGTGCGTGATTAAGTCACTCAGGACAGGGAGTTACGCAGGAACGCTATTTCGCCCTCTTGTCGGGATCCGTCTTTCCCGTGAGCCGCAGGCGCATCAGAGCGAGCTTGGTGAGCTGGATGGTGAGCGCCGGGTCCACCCCCTTGGGGCAGACCTCGGAGCACGCCCCGGCATACTCGCAACCCCAGACGCCGTCCATGGTGTCGAGCTTGTCCAGGCGCAGCTTCTCCCCTTCATCGCGGGAATCGCTGTTGTACCGGTAAGCCTGGCCCAGAGCCTGCGGCCCGATGAACTCGACGTTCGTGTTGCTCACGGGGCAGGCGTCCACGCACAGGCCGCAGGAGATGCAGTGCGCAAAATCCAGATAGTAGTCGAGCTGGCTTGATGTCTGCTGATATTCCTTCTCAGCGCGGAACTTCTCCTCCTGGTCCTTTCGTACCAGCCACGGAGAGACGCTCTTGTGCTTTGCGAAAAAATCGTCGAAGTCGGTCACAAGGTCCCGCACCAAAGGGTGCGCCTCCATGGGGCCGATGCGGATATGTGTGCTTCTCAGGGAGAAGACGTTCGTCTCGCAGGCCAGCCGCGGCTTGCCGTTGATTACCATGCCGCAGGAGCCGCAGATCCCCATGTTGCAGCTGTATCGCATGGCCAGGGTGTTGTCCTGGCGCTCTTTCACGGCAAGGAGCATGTCCAGGACAGTGCTGAACCTGTCTGCCTGGACGTCGAACCTGCTCTCGGTAAACCGCTCTCCCGCGGGATCGTACCTCCTGATGACGAGCTCGATTGCCCTTGTTTCCTTACCGAGCAGCTGTCTCATTGTGTCTCCTTCCGTGAACGAATGCCTCCCGGATTCCGATGATGCCGTAGACCAGCGCGCCCGCCGCTATCAGGATGAGGAGGACGGTCCGGATCCCGCTGCCGGGGAATACAAGCGCTGAAATTGCAAGGAGCACGAGCAGCACGGGGACCCCCATCATTGCGAGGTAATTGAAGAACATGAAAAACGATGCCTTCACGGCTGCCACCTCGCTATCATAACGATGAAACCCGCCGTCCACACGGCAAGCACGATGAAAGGGAGCGCCAGGTAGAGGCCCCGCTTCCTTCCGTACCTCTTGCGGTAGAGGTTGGCAAACTCCTCGTTGAGCTTCCCGAACGCCATCCCGCGCGACCACGCCAGCGCAAGCCCCTTCGCAACCTGGAACAGCTGCGGCGTCCAGAGAACCCAGACCGCCGCGGTCACGATCTTCACCAACCCGCCCAGGACGGGCCAGAGGAGATAGGCGATGATGAGAAGACTCCAGAGGATCGTAAGGGGCACCATGATCCTGTAGGCGAGCACGTGGATGAATCCCTCCATGTGGAAGCTCGCAAGCCGTGCGATCCTGGTCTGTGGTCCGCGAAGGTCCCTGGTTTTCTTGCGAAGGCTCATCAGTATTTCCTCTCCATCGGCTGCCACTTCGTTATGGCCACGGGAGCGCGCGAGATCCTCGGGAAACGGTCCGTGCGGTAGGCGAGGGTATGGGCCAGGAAGTTTGCGTCGTCCCTCTTGGGGTACTCCACCATGAAGTGACAACCCCTGCTCTCCCTGCGCTGGATGGCTCCTTCCACGACGGTCTGGGCGATCTCGATCATGTTGCCGATCTCCAGCGCGTCCCTGAAGTTGGTGTTGAAGACGTCACTCTTGTCCCGCACCTGTATCCCGGGGTACCTGTTTCGCAGGTCGGCCAGCTTTGTCCTTGCCTTCTCCAGCCCCGGCGTCTCGCGAAAGACATGCACGAACGCATCCATCGTCTCCCATAGCTCTTTTCGGAGCTGGTACGGATCTTCCTTCCCGTCCTGAGCTTTCAGCGTCTCCACCCGGTGGGCGGCCTCATTGATCTGATCCGTCACGCCGTCCAGGCCGGGCATGCTGCGCGTCTCAAGCGCCCTTTTCTGCGCGGCCTCTCCCGTCATCCGGCCCCAGATGACGCAGTGGCTCAATGAGTTGCTCCCCAGCCTGTTGGCGCCATGGACGCTCACGCAGCCGCACTCTCCGGCTGCCCACAGTCCCTGCACAGTCTGAGAGGAATCGTCGCGCATCACCTCACCGCGGATGTTCTCGTGAATCCCGCCCATCGTATAGTGCGCCGATGGCCGGACCGGCATGGGCTCATGCGCCGGGTTTATCCCCAGGATCTTCATGGCGAGCTCCTTGATCATGGGGAGCCGCTCGTCGATCTTCTCCTCCCCGAGGTGGCGCATGTCCAGCAGGAGATGGCGCATCCCTGACACCTCGTGCAGGAGCCCCCGTCCCTGGTTGAGCTCGGTGATCATGGCCCGGGCGATTATGTCGCGCGGCGCCAGCTCCATCCGCTCCTTGGCGTAGCTCTCCATGAAGCGCCTGTTCTCCGAGTTCAGCAGGTACCCGCCCTCGCCGCGCACCGCCTCGGTTATCAACACGCCCGTGGGGATCAGCCCCGTGGGATGGAACTGCACGAACTCCATGTCCTTGACGGGAAGCCCGGCTTTGTACGCCAGCGCGATACCATCTCCCGTGCTGGAGTAGGCGGTGGTGGTGAAGCCGTAGATCCTTGCGAACCCGCCGGTAGCGATGATGCCGGATCTGCCCGCAAAGAACCTGAGCCCGCCTGTCGCCAGGTCCAGCGCCAGGAAGCCCCTGAACTCTCCATCCCGCAGGATGAGGTCCGTTGCGTAATGCTCGTGAAAAATGGTGACCTCGGGGAAGCTCAGAAGATTATCGTACAGCGCATGAAGCATGAAGAAACCGGTCTTGTCGGCGGCAAACACAGTGCGGGGCACTGTCATTCCGCCGAACGCCCGGAGGACGACCTTTCCATTTTCGTCGCGGTTCCACGGCGTTCCCAGGTGATCCAGGAACCTGATCTCCTTCGGGGCTTCGTTCACAAGGACCTCGATGGCAGGCTGATCTCCCAGGTAGTCTCCACCCTTGACGGTGTCAAACGCGTGAAGCTCGATGGAGTCGTTGGCTTCCCCGGGGTGCAGGACACCCGAGATCCCGCCTTCCGCCGACACCGAGTGGCTTCTCATGGCGTGGAGCTTGGAGAGCAGGGCGATTCTTGATTTTCCTTCTGAAATCCTGGCTGCCTGCAGCGCTGCCCGCATGCCTGCAAGTCCGCTCCCCACGATCACGACATCGAACTGCAGCAATTCCACGTTCTTTGAGAGAGTCGGCATCATGCTACCTTTCTGCGCAAATATACAAAGATTTGTTAGAATGGTGGCCATGTTCTTTCAACGCTACGGCCCATGGGCTGTGATCACCGGTGGATCGGAAGGCCTGGGCGCGGAGTTTGCCCGGCAGATCGCGGAACGCGGGCTGAACCTGGTCCTTGTTGCTCGGCGTGAGAACGTGCTCCAGCGGCTCTGCGCCGAAGTGCGCAGCCGGTTCTCCGTGGACGTGCTCCCCATTTCCCTCGACATGGCCGAGCACGGCTCTGTGGACCGGCTGTGCGCGCAAACCGCAGACCTGGACATCGGGCTCCTGGTCTGTTCCGCCGCGAGCTCTCCTCTGGGTGACTTCCTGGAAGTCCCCATCGAGGAGCACCGCCGTCTTGTGGAGCTGAACTGCGGGGTGCCGGCACTCCTCTGCTGGGAGCTTGGACGCAGGATGACAGCCCGGCAAAGAGGCGGCATCATCCTGCTGTCTTCAATGGCCGGCTTCCAGGGAACGGGGTTTGTGGCGCATTACGCGGCTTCCAAGGCCTAC
>Ga0187881_10004779_pt1 | contig 10785 bp, 8 predicted proteins | sample June2016WEW_19_1_2_FD_133017 | JGI IMG/M metagenome (GOLD analysis project Ga0187881, IMG submission 133017) | Peatland microbial communities from SPRUCE experiment site at the Marcell Experimental Forest, Minnesota, USA - June2016WEW_19_100 | ecosystem: Environmental > Terrestrial > Soil >...
AGGACAATGGAAAAGGTGGAGGGCATCCGGTGGGCAGGCGACAACTGGATTCCACCCAAGCTCTACGGAGGCACCTACCAGGTCAAGGGAAAAGTCATCAAGGACCTCCATCCCATTGAGGCCGCGCTGCTCCTTGAAATGCCCCTCCAGAAAGTGGTGGCAATCATGCTGGAAGGCCTCAAGAGACAGGGCGTTATCGATGTGGTTTTCGAGGACCCCCTCCAGATCAAGATCCTGACGTCCAGAAAGGCTGAGCACGAATACGAGGAGTCTTTCCTGCAGTCCTTCGATACCCGCGGGTTGGTGCTTTCGGGGCTGCTTGCCGACTTCTTCGAGAAAGTCCTGGCGAAGCTTCAGGAGAAGATCTGGGACTGTGACATCGACGCGACAAAGGAGTACTACCGCAGGAAGCTGGAGCAGAAGGAGGAGACCCCGGAGGACCGCGCCGAGCCCTACTACTGGTACTGGTCCTCGTACCGCTGGATTTTCTGGAACACCGCGGTGTACTCGCACGTGCATCTGCCGCACGACTTTTCCGCGGACTACCGTACTTTCATGGCATCTGCGTCCTGCTTCAAAGGCTGCTATGCTCCGCCCCAGGCAACCACCGGGGGAGTGGGGGCCTGCTATTCGGCGTGCCACAACGCGTGCCATTCCGCGTGCCACCACGCATGCCACTCGGCGTGCCATTCGGCATGCCACTCCGCGTGCCACTCCGCCTGCGTGTCGGGAGGGGCCCATTGAAAAGCAACGCGGCACGACCGGCCCGTGAGCCCGACAGCAGTGCCGATTCCCTGGCCTGGGTGGATGAGTTCTTCCGCGAAGCAGGTGATCACATCTTTGCCAGAGAGGAGGATGACGTGATCATCCTCCCGCCAAACCAGGTCTACAAGGCAAATGCCACGGGTATCGCCATCGTTCGCCACATGCTCGCCGGGGGCAGCGTCAGCTCCATCCCGGGGATCGAGCAGGAGGACAGGGCGCTTCAGGTGGCTGAGTTCGTTTTCCGTCTCCGCGCGCTGTATCTCGGAGAGCCTGGTGACATGCCTCCGCTTGAGACCGTGCCGTACTCTTTTCAGTTCACCCGGCTTCCCATCCTCGGAGAGATTGCAGTCACCTGGCGGTGCAACAACGCGTGCAGGTTCTGTTATGCCGGATGCGGGGCGGAAGTCCAGGCCAACACGCCCAGGGCCGTTTCCGGGGGAAGCGGCAGGGAGATGAGTCTCGAAGAGATGAAGCGCATCCTGCAGATTTTCCGCAACGATGGGCGCATTCCCTTCTTTTCCTTCACCGGCGGGGAGCCGCTCCTTCGCAGCGACCTCGAGGCGATGATTGGCCATGCGCGCAGGCTGGGTCTCCAGGTCAATCTCGTGACAAACGGGACGCTCGCAGACGAGTCACGGGCCCGCAGCCTCTTCCGGGCCGGTCTTCGCACAGCTCAGGTCAGCGTAGAGAGCCCGGACGAACAGGTCCATGACCGGCTCACGCAGCGTCCCGGGTCCTGGCGCCGCACCCTGGAAGGCATCCGCGCCATGAGGGAGGCGGGAGTTTCGGTACAGACAAACACCACGGTCACCGCACTGACAGCGTCGGAGGCTTCGAAGATGCCGGCGTTCCTCAAGGGTCTCGGGGTCAGCAGGTTTGCCATGAACCTCTACATTCCCAGCGGCGTGGGCGGCATGAACGCGGGAGCCCGTGAGGACGACCTGTTTCTCCCCTATTCCCGGGCAGGGGACGTCATCGACAGCGTTCGCTCGGCAGCGCGCCGCGAAGGCCTGATGTTCTACTGGTATTCGCCCATCCCTCACTGCCACTACAACACGATCGCCCGGGGGTTGGGAAACAAGTCCTGCGCTGCAATGGATGGTCTTTTGTCCGTGTCCCCGGCCGGAGATGTGCTCCCCTGCTCTTCGTATCCCGAGGCCATGGGGAACCTGCTCCAGACGGAGTTCCGGAAGATCTGGTTCTCGGACCGGGCGCAGTTCTTCAAGAACAAGAGGTACGCGCCCCCGGAGTGCAAGGGGTGTGACAGCTTCACCGCCTGCCAATCGGCCTGCCCCCTGTACTGGCAACACGCCGGCACTGCCGAGATCCCAAGCCGGCGGCCCGCCGCGCAGGCCGCCGAGCGATGAGGAGAGAGAAAGAAAATGGAAATGCGTTTCGTCATCCCCAAGATCGTTTTCCCGGCCAGGCTGGTCATTGTCGGCGGCTTCGCGGCCCTGGGGTTCGCCCTTCAGGTTTTTCTGCCCGGTGGGCCGGGCTTTTTCCTCGGGACGATCCTCATGGTTCCGGGGCTGTTTTTCGTTTCTGCCAGGAGCTTCCGCAACAAGCCCATGGACATCGGCCAGGCGGACTGGCAGCCTGCGTCCGTGAGAGAGTTCGACCGGATCAAGAGCAATCTCCAGCTCACGCGGCAGAAGCGGTTCTCGATGATCTACAGGTCGGGCTTCGGATGGTTCGCTGCCGTGGTGCTTGCCCTGGCAAGCGCCGTGCTCGCCATGAGTGACCGTCTTTTTGCCGCGCTTGTGACTTTCGACGCTCTGGTGCTCCTCATTCCCTTTCTCCTCACCGGGAACGTGAAGCTCTGGACTCCGCAGGAGCTTGCATTTCGCATGTGCGTCTTCGACCCCATCCTTTCCACAGAGCAGGCTGAAGGCGGCGACATCGTCATCACCCCGTACCTGAAGCTGGACAAGGACAAGGAAGGGCACGAGATTCCGGAGGATATCCGGCTCATGGTGGAGCCCCGCAGGAAGCCCGCGGATTTTCTGGGGGTCCAGCTCCAGGTTGCGGTGAACAAGGGTCCGAACGGGAACGTTCCCTACATGTACGGCGTTTTTCTCTGCAGGGGAAAAGGAGACACCTTCCAGAAGCTCAGCTCTTCGCGGTTCGATGACTTTGTGAAGGAACCGGGCGGGGACAAGGAATACGGCTATGTCGTCGTGCGGCAGCAGACCTCAGGAACCGGGTACCACACCACGGACGCCGACGTTCGGCGCCTCTTTGACATGGTGAAGGGGAAGCTTCTTGTCATGAACGGGTGAGGGGAGGCAGACACCCACCCCTCTGAGCCTCTCCGCCGTGCCGGGCCCTTCGTTGCCTCAACTGTGCCCCAGTACGCGGTGGGGCCGGTAGGGCTCCTCCAGGGCCGCGATCTGCTCAGCGGTGAGCTTGATGGACACGGACTCCACAGCCTGCTCCAGGTGCGGAAGCTTGCTCGCTCCGACTATCGGCGCCGTGACATACGGCTTGGACAGCATCCAGGCCAGGGCAACCTGCGCCGTTGTTTTCCCGATGTCCTTTGCCACGCGAGCCACCCTGTCGACGATCTCGAAGTCCTCCTCCTGGTAGTACATGGTGTGGGCAAACTCGTCGGACTTGCTTCGGGTCGTTGCCCCGCCTTTGTCCCGTGACCTGTTGCCGGTCAGGAAGCCTCGCGCCAGCGGACTCCAGGGGATGATGCCGATCCCCTGGTCCCTGCACAGCGGTATCATTTCGCGCTCTTCTTCCCTGTAGACAAGGTTGTAGTGGTTTTGCATCGAAACGAACCGGCTCCATCCCCTGTGCTCGGACAGTAAGAGCGTCCGGGCAAACTGCCACGCGTACATGCTGGAAGCCCCGATGTAGCGCGCCTTGCCGGCGCGGACCACGTCGTTCAGCGCCTCCAGTGTTTCCTCGATGGGGGTGTCAGGGTCCCAGCGGTGGATCTGGTAGAGGTCGACATGATCCATCCCCAGCCGCTTGAGCGAGGCATCGATTGCATCCATGATGTGCTTGCGGGACAGACCTGCGTTGTTCGGGTCCTGTCCCATCCTGTTGAACACCTTGGTTGCCACCACCACCTCGTCGCGCTTCGCGAAATCCCGGAGGGCCCTCCCTGTCACCTCTTCGCTCACACCGAGGGAGTACACGTCCGCCGTGTCGAAGAAATTGATTCCCAGCTCCAGCGCGCGCTTGTAGAATGGCCTTGCATCCTTCTCCTCCAGGACCCAGTCCCGCCATGTCGGGGATCCATATGTCATGGTCCCGAGGCAGATCCTGGAAACCTTGAGCCCTGTTCTTCCCAGCCGTATGTATTCCATGCTCCACCTCAATGCGCGCGCACGCGTCCTGCGAGTACGCCGTCCCCGGCAAGACCGGTCATTTTTTCCGATATCTCCCACAGCCTGCTCATGCTGTCCCGGTCATGGGAGGCGGCAGAAGACTCCTGTTGGCGGCATTTCTCGAAGTACTTCCCCGTCACCCCTTGCACTTCGCCCGAAGCGGCGAGGTAGACGCTGGTTCGCGCCCCTTCCTCCACGGTGATTCCACCCAGCCGCTGCGCGATGGACATTGCTGTCCGCATGAAACCCCCGTTGTTCTTTCCGAACTCGGATGCCACGAACCCCGGGTGAAGGGCATTCGCAGTGATGCCGCTCCCGTCGAGCCTGCGGGCAAGCTCATACGTGAAAAGGAGGTTGGCAAGCTTGGACCGGCCATAGGCCGTCCAGCCCCGGTAGCGACGCCGGCCCTCGAGGTCGTCGAAATCCATCGTCGCGCCGCGGTGAGCGTCGGAGGAGACGGTCACAACGCGGGAGGGGGCCCGACGCTTCAGGGCGTCCAGAAGAAGGTTCGTGAGGAGGAACGGCGCCAGGTGATTGAGGGCAAAGGTCATCTCGATCCCGTCGACAGACTCCACCCTGCGCGTAAAGACCGCTCCGACGTTGTTCACCAGGACGTCCACGCCCGCCGCGCTCGAATTGATTGTGCGGGCAACGGAGCGCACTCCCTCCAGCGACGAAAGGTCGGCGATGATGGGCTCAACGAGCGCGTTGCCGGTATTCGCCCGTATCCATTCGCGCGTCGCCTCTGCCTTCTCCCGGGCTCGGGCTACAAGCAGTATGCGCGCCCCCGCGGCCGCGAGCTCCCGTGCGGTGATGCGCCCTATTCCGGCAGTGGCCCCCGTGATCAGTACCGTCTTCCCCGATATGGATGCGTTTGCCACGCTGTATTCCTTTCCACTCTTAACATACTCACACGCGATTGATTCAGGCCACGATTGAGCGTTATACAATACATCATGACCGCATCCGCGGAAATACCTGCCGGGGCGCTGCCGTTTCTTTCAGGCGACGATGGGATCACCGCCGGGCTGGTGCGGCGCCTGGCTCGGCGCCGTCCCCCGGAAAAGGTGTCCCCCGCAGAGACGCCTTGGAGGCGCAGAGGTGCCAGAAAAAGGAAGGTGAGCAGATGCTGAAGTTCGGAATTGCGGGAGCCGGAATGATTGCACAGTACGGGTTCGACGGGATAGTCGCAAGCGGCGAGGCTGAAGTGACTGCAATCGCAGACCCGCATCAGGGACGCGCGCAGGAGTTTGCCCGGCGCAACGGGATCCGCTCCGTCCTCGCTGATGCCCAGGACCTTTTCAGCGACAAGTCCCTGGACGCGGTGTACATCGCAACGCCAACCGTCTATCACGCCCCGTATGCCGTCGCCGCCCTGGAGGCGGGCAAACACGTGCTGCTGGAGAAGCCCTTCGCGTTCTCGCACTCCGACGCGCGCAAAGTCGTGGATGCCGCGGCGGCAGGCGGGAAGACCTTCATGCTCGGCATGAACTTCCGTTTCGAGAAGGGCACGCAGCAGGTTCGGCTCCTTTCGGACCGGGGATACTTCGGTGAGATCCATCGCATGCGCGCGTTCTGGCGCCGCAGAACAGGGGCGCCGCGGCTGGGTACATGGTTCGGCAACAAGAAGCTGGCCGGGGGAGGCTGCCTCATGGACATCGGCGTGCACATGATCGATCTTGCCCTCTGGATGTCAGCAAACTTCGAGGTTGCCGGCGTCAGCGCAGCGGTGTATTCGAAGTTCGGCGGCCGTGGCCTCGGGGAGGGGACCTGGGGAGCCTCGACTCCGGAAGGCCTTGCGTTCGATGTGGAGGACAGTGCTTCAGCGTTCATCCGCATGAAGAACGGTGCAACCGTTCATGTGGAGATATCATGGGTCGCGCATCAGAAAGAGGACGACGCGCACGGCGTGGAACTTTTCGGCACGGAAGCCGGGGCCAGCATCTCCCCTGTTGCGATCTACCGCACGGACGGGGACCTGTCCGCTCCCGTTGATATCGGCCGGCTTGGAGTCCCGCTCTTGTATCCTCACTGCAACAAGTTCGTCAATTTCGTGCGGTCGGTCCTGGGCCAGGAGCAGCTCTGCGTCACCCCCGAGCAGGCCCTGGCAGTTCAGCGGGTCATCGACGCGGCGTACCAGTCTGCAGCATCGGGCCGGGAGGTCCTGCTGTAACCGGCTACAGTCACCAGGCTCCCGGGATCAGAAGCCGCTGTAGTCGTCCACATTGTCCTTGGTCAGGACTATCGGTCTGTTGTAGACAAACGTGTTCCCGGCGAAGGAAAGCGGTTTGCCCATCCCGGGGATCTCCAGGTCCGGTCCGATTATGCTTTTCTTTCCGTCAAGAACCAGCCTCGCCAGGAATACCATTGCGTAGCCCGCCTCGGCCGGGTCCCACACCACTGAGGCGCTGAACGATCCATCCTTGAGGTACTGAGACGCCTCTCGCGGACCGGTGGTCCCGATGTTGGTGACCGTTCCAATCAGGCCCTTCTCACGCAGTACCTGCGCGATGCCCGGCCCCCCCTGGCGTCCGAAGGCAAGGAAGGCCTTGATGTCCGGGTTTGCCGCAATGACGTCAAGAGTGGTCTGGCGGGACAGGCTCAGATCCTCGGAGACAGGAAAACGTTCTCCAACAAGTTTCAGGCCCGGGTATTTCTGTCTGGCAAGGGCAATGGCTGCATCGGCCCACGTATTGTGGTCAGCCGCGGTAAAGGACCCGACGTAGACCGCATATTCTCCGACGGGAGATCCCATTTCCGTTGCCATTTCCTCCATGGCCAGCTGGCCGAAGGTCGTGTTGTCGATCATCTCGATGTCATAGTCGGCGTACGCCTGCCTGGGCGACTGGTGCGTGATCGTCACGATCTTCTTTGCCCGCGCGCGGGCAAGGGCCGACTCGATCGATTTGGGGTCGTCGGGGACCACCAGAATTGCGTCATTGTTCTGGTTGATTGCGTCTTCGATCAGACTTGCCTGCTGGTTGACATCGGCAGGCGAGGGAGCCTTCTGGCTGACGTTGACTCCGAAATCAGCTCCTGCCTTCCTGAGCCCGACCTCCATCCTGTCAAACCACGCCGCCTTGAACTTTGGAATCGATGCTGCGGTGTACTTGACCAACCCTTCCTTTTGAGGACCGGCAAGAAGGGGGCATGCGCCGCCCAAGGCGACGGAGACGCAGAAGAGCAGGGTGATTGTGGCTCGCGTTCCTTTCATATCCACGGTCCTACTCGTTCAGCGCGGCCTGCAGGGCATCGATGAGCTGCTTGATGACGTCCTTTGGCATCTGGTCCAGCCGGCTCTCGACCTTCTTTGCGAGAGCCTGGAGGTCCTGGATTGTCTTCTGGTTCTGATTGACCTGGTCCACGGCCGCCTGCGCCTGCTCCTTGATCTTCTGGTAGTCTGCCAGCTGGGCTTTCAGATCGGCGATCTGCTTCGCCCCCTCATCGGCAAGGGCCTTGGTTTTATCATCCACATACTTGTTCGTTGCAATAAACCCCAGGAAATTGCCCGAAGCGCACCCCGTGAAAGCAAGCGCCGCAATGACAAGCAGGATGATGAACCTTTTCATGACGATCTCCTCCTGTGGCGCATCTTACCCGGTAGCACACGCCACGTCCATTGAACACCTGAACCCTTGCCCGCAGACCGCGGCGTCTGCCGGCAGCTTGACCTTGTGCCGGAATTTTCCTTACTATAAAAGGAAATACAGGATACCCCGCAATTTCCGCGCGACCGGTAGGGAATACAATGGCGAAGACCGCGATCAAATACGACGAGAAATCGATCCAGACCCTGGATGCGCTGGAGCACATCCGGCTTCGCACAGGCATGTACATCGGCAGGCTTGGGGACGGCTCCAACCCCATGGACGGGATCTACATACTCCTGAAGGAAATCATCGACAACAGCGTTGACGAGTTCATCATGGGACAGGGCAAGGTCATCGAAATTGCCCGTAAGAAATCCGCAATCAGTGTCCGTGATTACGGCCGCGGCATCCCGCTGGGCAAGGTCATAGACTGCGTGAGCAAGGTGAACACCGGAGGGAAGTTCAACGACGATGTCTTCCAGTTTTCCGTCGGGTTGAACGGCGTCGGCACAAAGGCCGTCAATGCCCTCTCCGCCGAGTTCGAGGTGGCAAGCTTCCGCGATGGGAAATACGTCCAGGCCCTTTTCCAGGAGGGCAGACTGATCAGCCAGAAGGACGGCAGGGATGCCAGAGCCAAAACCGGCACTTTCGTGCGCTTCACGCCGGATCCCAAGATCTTCACGACATACCAGTGGGACGACGATTTCGTCTTCAAGAGGCTGCGCTACTACAGCTATCTCAACTCCGGCCTCCGCTTCGTCTACAGCGGCCAGACGGTGACCAGCCATGAGGGACTGCGCGACCTTCTGGTGGAAGAGATCGGCGAGGAGGAGATGCACTACGAGATCGTCCACCACAAGGGCCCCCGGCTGGAGTTCGCTTTCACCCATACCGCCAACTTCGGTGAAAGCTATTTCAGCTTCGTGAACGGCCAGTTCACCGTGGACGGCGGAACCCACCAGACCGCGTTCCGCCTCGGCGTCCTGAAGGCCATCGACGAGTACGCCGGGGTCAACTTCTCCGCTGAGGACGTGCGGGAGGGGATGATCGGGGCCGTTGCCATCAAATTGAAGGACCCCGTCTTCGAAAGCCAGACCAAGCACAAGCTGGGCAACAACGAGATCCGGGCCTGGGTGGCTGAGGAGGTCAAGAAGGAGACCCTCACGTGGCTGCATAGGAACGAGGCGGAAGCAAAGAAGCTCGTGGACAAGATCAAGGCCAACGAGCGCATCAGGAAGGAGCTGTCCAGCATCAAGAAGCAGGCCCGGGAGATGGCACGGAAGGTGGAGCTGCACATCCCGAAGCTGACGGACTGCCGGGTGCATTTCGACGATGAAAAGGAGAAGCGGCGCGAGGAGTCCAGCATCTTCCTCACGGAGGGAGATTCAGCGGGCGGTCCCATGATCCAGGCCCGCGACGTGCACACGCAGGCAATCTTCTCCCTCAAGGGCAAGCCTTTGAACGTCTTCGGGCTCAAACGGGACACGGTGTACAAGAACGAGGAGCTGTACAACATCATGCGCGCGCTGGGGATCGAGGACGGCCTCGATGGCCTGCGCTACAACAGGGTGATCGTGGCCACGGACGCCGACGTGGACGGGATGCACATCCGGAACCTTCTGCTCACCTTCTTCCTCCACTACTTCGAGCAGCTGGTCCTCCAGGGCCACCTGTACATCCTTGAAACCCCGCTGTTCCGCGTGCGAACAAAGGATGAGACGGCGTACTGCTACTCCGAGGCGGAGCGTGACGCCGCCATGAAGCGTCTGAAGGGGGCCGAGGTCACGCGGTTCAAGGGCCTGGGAGAGATCTCTCCCCGGGAGTTCAAGCAGTTCATGTCCGACGACATGCGTCTCACGCCGGTCCAGGTCCCGTCCATGGCGGGCGTACACCGCACCCTCGAGTTCCTCATGGGGAAGAACACCCCTGAACGGAAAAAATTCATCGTCAATAACCTTCGGGTCGAGGTCCTGGAGGGAGCATGAGCCCGCAGAGCCAGCTCAAGCCCCTCATGGAGGGCTACTTCCTCGACTACGCCAGCTACGTGATCATGGACCGGGCCATCCCCGACCTGCGGGACGGCTGCAAGCCGGTGCAAAGGCGTATCCTGCACACCCTCTTCGAGATGAACGACGGCAAGTACCACAAGGTGGCAAACGTCATCGGGGAAGCCATGAAGCTGCACCCCCATGGGGATGCGTCCATCGGGGACGCCCTCGTTGTGCTTGCCAACAAGGACTACTTCATCGACAAGCAGGGGAACTTCGGCAACATCATGACCGGCCACCCGGCCGCGGCTGCCCGCTACATAGAGTGCCGGCTCACCCCGCTTGCGCTGGAGACCCTCTTCAATCCCGCCCTGACGGAGTACATTCCCAGCTACGACGGCAGGCGCGGGGAGCCAAAAGAGCTGCCGGCCAAGGTGCCGGTCCTCCTCATGCTGGGCGCGGAAGGAATCGCGGTGGGCATGGCGACAACCATACTGCCCCACAACTTCCCCGAGCTTCTTGATGCCCTCGTCTCCATCCTCACCGGTGAGAAGGCGGAGTTGTACCCCGACTTTCCTCAGGGCGGGCTGATCGATGTCAGCGATTATTCCGACGGCGCCGGGAAGGTGAAGATGCGCGCACGCATCGAGAAGGTAAGCGGCGTGCAGAAGCTCGTGATCCGTGAGGTCCCCTACTCCACCACCACCACCAGCCTCATCGCCTCCATCGAGGCCGCCGTCCAGAAAGGGAAGGTCAGCGTCTCCAAAATCAGCGACTTCACCAGTGACCATGTGGAGATAGAGCTTGCCCTGTCCCGGGGCGCCGAGCCGGACAAGGTGATCGACCAGTTGTACGCCAACACGGACTGCGAGGTCGCCCTGACCTCCAACATGGTGGTGATCAGGAACGAACGGCCCGTGGATCTCTCCGTCTCGGAATACCTCAAGGAGTTTTCCCTTCTGCTGAAGAAGCAGATCAAGGCTGAGCTGGAGCACGAGCTTGCCCGGCTGGAGGACCGGCGGCACTGGCTCACCCTGGAGAGGATCTTCATCGAGAACCGTGTCTACAAGCGCCTGGAAAAGGCGGGAACTGAAGAGGCCATCC
>Ga0187881_10004784_pt1 | contig 10779 bp, 10 predicted proteins | sample June2016WEW_19_1_2_FD_133017 | JGI IMG/M metagenome (GOLD analysis project Ga0187881, IMG submission 133017) | Peatland microbial communities from SPRUCE experiment site at the Marcell Experimental Forest, Minnesota, USA - June2016WEW_19_100 | ecosystem: Environmental > Terrestrial > Soil >...
ACGGCCCCCCGCGACGCTGCCTCGATCGGCTCTCCAATCGGCTGACCAAGATCCTCTCCGAAACCCGCAAACTCAACCCCGCAGGATAACGAGCACAGATTGGCCGGATAAGGGCGTGATACGACCAGGTGGCGAGAAAGCCAGTTTCCGACAACCCCACATGTCGGGCACTACCCGTTATATTCTGTTTGGAATCAGCCCTCTTTTGACCGCCAATAGGAGCTACAGTTCGGCGTGCGTCCGGTCCTGCTTCCTCCACCAGCCGGTCTAGATCGGCAAGGGTGCAGCGAGATCGAGGCGACGGAGAAGTTGCTGGAAACGTGGATCGCCTCGTAGCGCGTCAAAGTCGGGAGAGACCCGCAACCACAGTATCAGAGGATCGCGCTGTTCAAAGGCTTTCTCGAGATGTTCGGCCGCCGTGCGATTCTCGCCCAATGCCGCATAGATATACGCCGGGAAAATGGGGCGCACTTCGGCCGGGCGGCAGCTCTGTTCCAGGAGACGAAGCACGTCCCGCGCCCGGTCAGGGTTGCCGGCGAGCGCATACGCCATTCCGAGGTATGCGAACGAAAGCGGATCCCCGAACATCGCGACGGACTGCTCCAGCGCCACGATGGCGTCCTTATAGGCGCCCTTCGCCCGGGCTGCCGCTCCAATCACGAGAAGCGCCACGGGGACATTGTCATCCAGATCGAGCGTCTCTCGAGCGTGCGCGATCGCCTGATCGTAGTTGCGGGCCCAGAAAGGAATCCAACAAGCCGTGGAACGGACCGCTACGGAAAGGGGGTCCAGATCCTGAGCGCGTTGCGCTTCCGACGCCGCCCGCAGGAAATCCGCTTCCATGGAGCCCAAGAATATCGCCAAGGTCAGCCGGGAAGTCGTGTCACTGGGACTTAATTCCACCGCGCGCTCCAGTTCGCGCTTGCCGGCCCGAAGATCCCAACCGTAATACCAGTGGACCATCCCGAGCGCGTGGTGGGATCCACACAAAGTCTCGTCGATCTCAATCGCGCAACGCGCCGCTCTCTCCGCCTTCGGATAAGCTTCCCGCGGCGAAGCGTAGTTCCATAGCGCTATGTTGGACCACGAAACGGCAAGCGCCGCCCACGCCTCCGCGAAGCCGGGCTGAATCGCAACTGCCTCTTCGAAAGAGGCCACAGCGGCGGTAAACCCGGGCGCGGTCCATTTCGCGGCGTGGAACCTGCCGCGGATGTACGCGTCGTACGCCGCCGGCGATACCGCAGCCGCCGCCGGACCGGCCAACGAAGATCGAACCTCGCCGGCGACGGCGTGCGCCACCTCTTCCTGAAATCGCAGCACGTCTCCCAAATGGCCGTCGTACGTCTTGGCCCAAAGGTGTTGCTCGTTCGCTGCGTCGATGAGCTGCGCGCTGACGCGCAGGAAGCCCGCCGAAGACCGGACGCTCCCCTCCAGCAGGTAGTCAAGGGCCAGTTCCCGCGCGATAGCCCGGGCGCTCTTGGTGGTTCCCTTGTAGCGCATCGCCGTGGTGCGGGCGATCACGCCCAGGCGATCTCCATCGATGCGCGCGAGTTGCCCGATCATCTCTTCCGTCAGTCCATCGCAGAGGTAATTCTGTGCGGGTTCGCCGCTCAGGTTGGAGAACGGCAGCACCAGTAACCGAAGGGCGCCTCCCGCGCTTTCAGATGGGGACTCCTCCACACGGCCTGCGAAGCGGTACCCAACGCGAGGGATGGTCTCGACATACTCCGGCCGGGCGGCCGAGTCCCCGAGCGCCCTGCGTAACCTTTTCACGGCGCTGTTCAGGCTGTCTTCGAAGTCAACGAAGATCGTCTCGGGCCACAGCCTGCGGCGCAGATCTTCACGCGTTACGACTTTACCGGGATGCTCCAACAGGGCGGCGAGAACATCAAAGGACTGGCGTCTCAGTTTGATTCGCAGGCCGCGTTTACGCAGGACCTGGGCGCCGGTATCGACCTCGAATGGACCAAAACGAACTTTCCTGGCAGGCACTTCCGCCCGGCTCATACCGAATTCAGCATAGGCGCGCGCAGACTCCGAGTCAATGCTCTTGAAATCAGAAACTTGCGCGGTCGGGCAAATTCCAGCCAGAGACCAGCAACAGTCAGCGCGATTCGGGAGCACTATGCTAGGCGGAGGTCACAATGGTTTATCGAATTCTCACAGCGTTGGCACTCCCGACCCTCTGCCTGGCGCAGGCGCAATGCTCGCTGGATACGGTACGGGGAACCTGGGTGGCTTATTACGTGGGGAGCATCACCACCGCAGCCGCCGGCAGTTGGAGTCCCGAGGCGACTCCCACCGCCCAATTAATGGTGGAAACGATCGATTACCAGGGGCGTTTCACGGGGACGGAATACGCCAGTGTCGGCGGACAAACCGTGACCGCAACATTGAGCGGAAACATCCAGGTGAATGCGGACTGCACGGCCTCGAATACGTTCACCATGAGCGTCGCCGGAACGGGGAAACTCCCCGGGACCGGGTCGGAACGGTTGTTGATCCTGAACAATGGGACCGAGATGCGAGCCATGACCACGCACGGATTGTTGGGCAGTCCGACTGGCATCGGTTATTACCGTCGCGTCTCCTGGTCGGAGCCCCACTGCACGCAAGACATGGTGCATGGCGTATACGGAGCTACTTTTGAAGGCGCTTTTGTCATGCCCCCACCGGGACAATCGCAACCGGCGCCTTACCAGTACTCGCAGATCGGTATCTCGGTTTGGGATTATGCCGGGAGGGGGCCCGGTGCGGCGACCATGTCCTTGGGCGGCAACGTGCTCCCGATTTCTTTTCCGGAAGGTGCATTGACCGTGAATGCGGACTGCACTGGCACCGCCAAATCTCCGGACGGCACCGTGAACCAATTGGTGGTGTTGAACTGGGGCGACGAGATGCTCTTCATCACCATGCAGACCTTTGGTGGGAGCCCGGTCATGATCGGCAAGTACAAGCGCATGTCAACGACGCCGGCGGAGCTGAAATGGTAGGTTAACCGCGGGATGCCGTTGTCCCCTGTGCTAGCGCCGCACGTGAGTTAACTCGGGCGCCGCGGCGCCGGCGTGCGCCCCGGAAAACGCCTGCCCAGCATACGGAGAGAAACGCGGTTCCTCGACATATGTGATTCAGAGTCTCTGAACGGTGTGGCCACTGCGCGTTCGCCTCGGAGCAGTTGCTCTATTCGCGGTGGCCGGCATAGAACAATGGCTCGATACCGGAACGCCACCGGATAGTTGCAGTTCCACGGAATCAATAGGAAGTCGATCGATCACCCGCGAGTAACGCCGCAGTGTTCACAAATCCACTTGAGTGGGTAGTCGGCATTGCGTTGAAGTGGCACAGATGGAGGCGGAGAGGCTCATCGTGGACGAAGCACGATGGTTGTGGGCGATATACGGGCTTGTCGGAAAGTGCGTTCCCCGCGGTCCCCAAACTCGCGACCCGTTCGGCGTTCCACAAGAGTGTATTGTCCCCATCTCGCTCACTAGCAGATCTCGCCTTCAGGATTCTGCGCGGCAATGGCAGTTCTTTGAGTTCAAGACGCCAGTGCGTCCAACACCACCTCGCGGTTCTTGGCGATAACCGCGAGGTAGGCGCGGGTCGTTGCGTCGGGTTTTCTCCGTCCTTGCTCCCACTCCTGCAGCGTTCTCGGATTTATGCAAAACGCGCGCGCAAACTCCGCTTGCGACATACCCGCCTTCGTCCGGATGCGCTTCACATCGACTTCGTCTGGCAGCACGATGCGCCGTGTAGGCAGTCTCACGTCGCCCTTCACATGAGCCAGAATTTCTTTGGCGCTCTGCTCCAGTGCCATGCCGAATTCGGTCCGGCTCTTGGTTCCCGTGTTCAAATTGCGAACGCCCATGTTTATCGCCCCCCCTTTGCCGCTTTCTTGATCTGCGTCGCGAGTCTTGCGAGCACGTTCCGATCGGCCGCCGAAAGGGTTTCCTTTCGCGATTTGGCGTAAATCGAAGCCATGTAGACCCGCTCTGGTTCGGCCAGGAAGAAATAGACCAAACGCAAGCCGCCGCTCTTCCCCTTGCCTCGCCGCGCCCAGCGAGCCTTGCGAAAACTGCCCGCGCCCGGGATGACCGGATGATCTTCCGGCGCGCAGGCAATGTAGAACTCCATCGCCATCCGCTCTTCCTCGTCCAGGAGCGCCGAGATCTGAGATTCGTATCCCGACAGGCTCACGATTTCAGCGATCACGTTCACTACTATACGGCATTGACGTATAGCCGGTCAAATACGTCCAGCCAGGGCCAATCACCTCGCCGACAGTCGCTCCCGCTCGCAGATTGTCAAACACCACTGAAACGGGCGTTCGGGTGTCCCGGAATACCCATGCGCCGCTACGCTTGCCGGGGATGCTCTCCACGGCCAGTTACGCTACCGCGCCGGGGCCCACCCGGCCGCGCAGGCTTCGGGCTTCGGGCCTCGCCTGGTCAACGGGCGTACAATAAGAACATGGAGTGCACGCCCTCCACGTGCCGGCCGGCCCTGTTCGGCTCCGACTAACCCCACACCGCTCGTTGCGGCGCGCGCCTTCCGGCGCGCAGTTTTATGAACCCTTACAACTGAAGAGGAGATTGGTATGGACGGTCTTCCGAAATTGATCGGTCCCCTTCCGGGTCCTCGCGCGCGGGCCATCATCGAACGCGACGCGCGGGTGGTCTCGCCGTCGTATACGCGGAGCTATCCGCTCGTAGCGGAGCGGGGCGAGGGCGCCATCATCGAGGACGTGGACGGCAACCGCTTTCTCGATTTCAGCGCCGGCATTGCCGTGGTGGCGACGGGGCATTGCCATCCACGGGTGGTGGAGGCCATCCAGAAGCAGGCGGCGCGGCTGATCCACATGTCGGGCACGGATTTCTACTACGAAGGGATGGCGGCGCTGGCGGAGAAACTGGCGGAGATCGCGCCCGGCGAGGTTCCCCGACGCGTTGCGTTCGGGAACTCGGGGGCCGAGGCCATCGAGGGTTCGATCAAGCTGGCGCGCTACGCCACCGGGCGCGACAAGATCATCGCCTTCTTCGGCTGCTTTCACGGGCGCACTCTGGGGGCGCTCTCGCTGACGGCGCGCAAGGCCGTGCAGCGCGGCCATTTCGGCCCGCTGCTCCCGGGCGTGGTGCACGCGCCGTACCCATACTGCTACCGGTGCCCGTTCGGCCGGCAACCGGAGGGGTGCGCGGTGGAATGCGTGAAGCACATCGAAGACACGCTCCTGAAGACCATTGCGCCGCCGGAGGAAACCGCCGCCATCGTGGTGGAGCCGGTGCTGGGCGAGGGCGGGTACGTGGTTCCTCCGAAGAAGTTTTTCGACGAGCTGGCGCGCGTGGCCCAACAAAATGGTATTCTTCTGATTTTCGACGAAGTGCAGTCGGGGATGGGCCGCACCGGCAAGATGTGGGCGGCGGAGCATTTCGACGCGGTGCCGGACATTTTGGCCGTGGCCAAGGGAATCGCCGGCGGGATGCCGCTGGGGGCCACGGTGGCGCGCGCGGACCTGATGACGTGGCCGCCGGGCGCCCATGCCTCGACGTTCGGAGGCAACCCGGTATGCTGCGCGGCGGCGCTGGCGACGATTGCGCTGCTGGAAGAAGGGCTCATGAAGAACGCCGCGCGCATGGGGGCGCATCTCATGGACCGGATGCGCGAGTGGCCGGCGCGGTTTCCCCACGTGGGGGAAGTGCGCGGGCTGGGACTGATGATCGGGATCGATCTGGTGCGCGACCAGCGGACCAAGGAAAAGGCGCCGGAGCTTCGCGGCCGGGTGTTGCGCCAGGCGTTCGAGCGCGGCCTGCTGGTGCTGGGCGCGGGCGATAACGCGATCCGGCTGTGCCCGCCGCTGGTGATCACGCGCGACCAGTGCGATTTCGCCATGGAGACGCTGGAAGAGTGCCTCAGATAAGAACCCTCGACGTGGGCTGCGGCGTTCACAAGCAGCCCGGCGCCATCGGAATCGACCGGAATCCCGCCAGCCGCGCCGACGTTCTGGCGGACCTGGACCGTTTTCCTTACCCGTTCGCCGACAGCTCGTTCGACCGGCTGACCGCCATCCATGTGATCGAGCACGTCAACGACGTGATGCGCACCATGGAGGAGTTTCACCGCCTGGTGCGGGCGGGCGGCACGGTGCGCATCGAGACCCCCCACTACACCGATTTCAGCTCGTTCTGCGACCCCACCCATAAGAGCCACCTGAACAGCTTCAGTTTTCGCTACTTCGGCGAGGACCACGGCGGGTTCGGCTACTACTCGAACGTGAAATTCCGTGAGATTTCCGTGCGGGTAAAGCTACTGGCTTTCTGGAGGTGGCTCGGGTTCGAACTGCTGGTCAACCGCTTTTCGCGCTACCGGCGCTTTTGGGAGTACTATCTTTGCTACGTGGTGCGCGGGAAGGCCATGGAGTTCGAGTTCGAAGTTCTGAAGTGATCGGGCTGATCTATCGCATGGCGGACGCGGTCCGGCGCCACTGGCTCAAAGACAACCATGGGCGAGTGGGCGAAGACCTGGCGCACCGGCACCTGCGCCGCCGCGGCTGCACGATTGTGGCGCGGAATTACCAGCCGCGGTCGGGCGGGGGAGAGATCGACCTGGTGGTGTGGCACGGCGGCACCCTGGTGTTCGTCGAGGTGAAGACGCGCGCCAGCGCCGAGTTCGGCGAACCGGAGCGGGCGGTGGATGCCGAGAAACAACAGCACGTGCGGCGCGCGGCCCGCGATTATGCGCGGCGCGCTGGCGTGGAATGGGAGCGCGTGCGCTTCGACATCGTCAGCGTGGTGCTCGACGAGAGACCGGTGCGGATCGAGTGGATCCGGGACGCGTTCCGCACGCGGTAGGTGGGGCATGCTTTAGCTGGCCCTTTTCGGTCACGCTATAATCATCTCTTGCTTAATCCTGCTGGTCACTGCGGAGGGATCTCTCGAATTGCCCGAATTGCGTAAGGACCCAATCACGGGGCGATGGGTCATCATCGCCACCGAACGCGCCAAACGCCCCATCGACTTCATTCGGCAGCCGGTTTTGCCTGCCGCCTCGGGCGTCTGCCCATTCGACTACGGCCACGAGCACAAAACGCCGCCGGAGATCCTGGCCTACCGCAACAGCGGCGGGCGCGACGAGCCGGGCTGGCGCGTGCGCGTGGTGGCCAACAAGTTCCCGGTGCTGGGGATCGAAGGCGAACTCAACCGCCAGGGCGAAGGCATGTACGACAAGATGAACGGCATCGGCGCGCACGAGGTGATCATCGAGACTCCCGAACACGCCCTGACGCTGGCCGAAATGCCGGAGCGGCAAATCGAAGAGGTGCTGTGGGCCTTCCGCGACCGGGTCAACGATCTGAAGAAAGACCGGCGGTTCCGCTACATCCTGCTGTTCAAGAACCATGGCGAGGCGGCGGGGGCGTCGCTGGAGCATCCGCACTCCCAACTCATCGCGCTGCCGGTCATTCCCAAGCGAGTCAAGGAAGAGGTGGACGCCGCCAAGCAATTCTACGACTTGAAGGAGCGCTGCATCTTCTGCGACATCATCCGGGAGGAGAGCACCGCGGGGGTGCGCCTGGTGACGGAAACGGACCGGTTTACGGTGCTGGAGCCCTACGCGCCGCGATTTCCCTTCGAGACTTGGATTCTGCCGAAGCGGCACCAATCGCACTTCGAAGACTCGGACGCTCCCACGTTTCAGGACCTGGCCGCGGTATTGCGCTCGACCATGCGCAAAATCGAGAAGGTGCTGGAGCGGCCGGCGTACAATTTCATCGTGCACAGCGCGCCCGTGCAGGACGCGCCGCTGGCGCACTACCACTGGCACCTGGAGATCATGCCCAAGCTGACCAAGGTGGCGGGGTTCGAATGGGGGACGGGGTTTTATATCAATCCGACGCCGCCGGAGGAATCCGCGCGGTTTCTGCGGGAAGCGGGCTTGGGGTAGCGGTTGCGCACGCACCGCGCGGTCTGGTATAAACGCTAAATCGTTCGACGTGCCAGAACTGGGCTGGCGATCATGCCCGAGACGAAAAAGAGTTCCGCTTCCAAACCCGCCAGGCGAATGACGAAACCGCCGGCCTCCAAGACGCGGGGGGCCTCGGAACCCGAGGGTACCACGGCGGCCTCGCGCGCAGCCGCGGCGGCGGCGCGGCCGATGAATTCCCAAAAGCAGCTCGGCAGCTTCGAGGCCGCCATGAAACTGTTTCACGCGCGCGATCTAAAGCACGCCCGGGAACTTTTCTTGCAGGCGGCGGAAGGCCCCGAACGCGACGTGGCGAATCGCGCGCAGTTGCATGCGGCGATGTGCGACCGGCGTCTGGAACACGCCGCCCCGAACCTGCGTTCGGCGGAGGATTACTACACCTACGGCGTGGCGCAGCTCAACGCGCGTAATGTGGCGGAAGCGCGCGCGCGCCTGGAACAGGCCCTCCAGCTTGCGCCGGGGGCCGACCACATCTACTACGCGCTGGCCCTGGCGCAGGCGCTGGGGGGCGACCTCGCCAGCGCGCATGAGAGCATGAAGCGCGCCATCGAGTTGGATCCGCGCAACCGCATCATGGCCCGGCAGGACGCCGACTTCGCGCCGCTGGCCAATCAGCCGCCGTTCGACGTGCTGCTCCATCCGGAGAGGAAGGGCTGGTAAAGAAGACGGGCTTCCATCCCATGGAAGACACCTCACCACTCCGCGTGGTCGCCATCGGCGGAGGCACGGGGTTGTCGGCGGTTCTGGAAGGGCTGAAGCACTGCGCCAGGCCCGCCGATCCGGCGGCGCCGGCCGTGGATATCACGGCCATCGTTACGGTGACCGACGATGGCGGCAGCTCCGGCCGCTTGCGCCGCGAATTCGACGTGCTGCCGCCGGGCGACATTCGCAACTGCATGGTGGCGTTGAGCGAGGATTCCAGCCTGCTCTCGCGGCTGTTCCAGTACCGGTTCCAGTCCGGCCACGGCCTCAAGGGACACAGCTTCGGCAACCTGTTCCTGACGGCCCTGACGCAGATCATGGGCGACTTTCCGGACGCGGTGAAAGCTTCTTCGGAAGTGCTCAAAATCGCGGGCCACATCTATCCCGCGACCACTTCGAACGTGGCGCTTGAAGCCACGCTGGCGAACGGCGCGCGCGTGGTGGGAGAAACCCGCATCAGCCGCAGCCGGCTCAGAATCCAGCGCATTCGTCTGATTCCGCGCAAGGTGCGGCCGCTGGAGGCGGCTTTGAGCGCCATCGCCGAGGCGGACGCGATCACCCTGGGGCCGGGGTCGCTGTTCACCAGCGTGATTCCGAACCTGCTGGTGGAAGGGATTCCCTCGGCCATCCGCGGATCGGCGGCCATCAAGGCGTACTTCGTGAACCTGATGTGGCAGCCGGGCGAAACCACGAATTTTCGGGCTTCCGACCACGTTCGCGCGATCCACCAGCACGCGGGCCGGAAATTTCTGGATTACGCCGTGGTCAACATCCGGCCGATTCCCTCGGCGGTGAAGAAGCGCTACGCCAGAGAAGCGGCGCTGCCAGTGGAAAACGACATCGACGCCATATACCAGATGGGGCTGAAGGTGATGGCCGGGAAGCTGGCGCACCATACCGGCAAGGTGCGGCACGACCCCGGCGCCACAGCCGCGGTGGTGGTGAAACTGGCGCAAGAGGGCCGACGGCGGAAGAACAGCCAGCCATAATAGAGGTAATGCGGATTCCCGTGACAGTTGTGATTCTCGCCGCCGGGCTCGGCACGCGCATGAAATCGCGCAAGGCCAAGGTGCTGCACCGCGCGGGCGGCAAAGCGTTGATCGAGCACGTGGTGGAGACCGCCCTGAAGCTGGTGCCGGCGGAGCGCATATTCGTGGTGGTGGGATACCAGGCCGAAGAAGTGCGAAAGGCGGTGGCCGGGGTGCCCGGTGGGTCCGGGATCGGATTCATCGAGCAGCCGGAGCAGAAGGGCACCGGCCATGCCTTGATGGTCGGGCGGGAAGCGCTCGCCGGGCTCGAGGGCTACCTGGCGATCGTCTACGGCGATGGCCCCTTGCTGCGCGCGGAAACGCTGGAGCGGCTGGTGGAACGGGCGGCCGCGGGCCAGGCGGCAGGCGTCCTGCTGAGCGCCCTGATGGACGACGCGACCGGCTACGGCCGCGTGATTCGCGGGGCGGCGTGCCCGCTGGGCCCGGCGGTGACGAGAATCGTCGAGCAGAAGGCCGCAACTCCGGACGAGCGGGCCATCCGCGAAGCCAACATGGGGATCTACTGTTACCGCGCGGACCTGTTCTGGAAGCACCTGGACGAGATCCGGCCGGACAACCCGGCCGGCGAGTATTACCTCACCGACATGGTGGAAATCCTCAACCGGGCGGGCCATTACGTGGAAGCGGTGCAGATCGACGATCCGGGTGAAGCGCTGGGAATCAACGATCGCGTGGAGCTGGCGAGAGTGGACGCCATCCTGCGCCAGCGCAAGCGGCGGGAACTCATGCTGGGCGGCGTCACCATCGAGCAGCCCGAGACCGTGGTAATCGACGCGGACGTGCGCATTGGAATGGATACGGTGATCGAGCCGTTCGCGCAGGTTCTGGGCCGGACCGTAATCGGCGCGGACTGCCGGATCGGCGCGTGCTCAATCGTGCGGGATTCGAATCTCGCGGATGGCGTCGAAATCGGCCCGTTCACCATCGTGGCCACATCGCGGCTGGAGCGCGGCGTGCACGCCGGGCCGTTCGCGCGGCTGCGCATGGAAAACCTGGTGGGGGAAGGCGCGCACATCGGCAACTTCGTGGAGCTGAAGAAGACGCGCATGGGCGC
>Ga0187881_10004788_pt1 | contig 10770 bp, 19 predicted proteins | sample June2016WEW_19_1_2_FD_133017 | JGI IMG/M metagenome (GOLD analysis project Ga0187881, IMG submission 133017) | Peatland microbial communities from SPRUCE experiment site at the Marcell Experimental Forest, Minnesota, USA - June2016WEW_19_100 | ecosystem: Environmental > Terrestrial > Soil >...
CAGTAAGTCTACGGGCGTTTTCTTTCTCCCAAATAGCTTCATATAGATCCATCCTTGCCCCCGAATATCATGGGCTCCCCGCCTGTAAAAGGCGGCTTGATGCCTTTCGCGAAGAGAGTCTGACCTGCAACACAGCGCCCTCAGGATATAACTTGACCAGTGCATCATGAAGCTCAGTCTCCGCATCATCCAGCTTCTTTTGCAGCTCCGGCAGCTTTTGCCGCAGGCTCTCATCCATGGGTCACCTCCATCAGCTCTCGGCACTTCTCATTGACTTCCCCCAGGGATGGGATATAACGCCACTCATACAGGCATTGCCTATCATGGTCAAGAAGATAAACAGGATCTGGCTTGTCTGGCGGCAGCCGCCATTCTAGAGACCAGCCTTTGTTCAGAGCCTCAATAGGCAGGAATCCAGTTAGGTCATCTTCAGAAGCCAGGTCGGATTTCTTCGTCTTGAGAAACGTTAAATTGTGCCCTGATATTAAGATCATGAGCCTCCTATCTGACAGGTCGATAACCCTGACCAAAACGGTGCGGGCCCTTCGGGTTGTGATACCAGCAGTAGCCGTATCCGTCTACTTCAATTACCGCTTTCTGGGCGCAGAACCTCTTTTTGCCATGCCTGGTCGTGGTGGCGTGGCAGCCGCGCAGACCCATGGGCTGGCATAACACTTGCTTGTTGATGCTCATTGGGCGTTCTCCGGCTTTGCCAGTCTGAGGTCATCACCCAACCCGGCTTCTATGGCTTTGTGAAGAACAGAACGCCTGAAGTAGACCTCAAGTTGCCGCTCGTCATATCCCACTACTACAAGGTCGAAGAGTGTCTTTAGAAGGTCAAGGAAATCCTTGAGGGCAATCAGGTCGGGAAAGTTATACAGGAAGGTGCTTTCAATATCATTCCCCGAACCACCTAGCTTCCTAGTGGGACCAGTCTGCTGAGGGGCGAGGATATTCTCGTGCCGCTGGAAGCTAACCGGGAGGTATATCCAGATCCTTACACCATCAGCGTCAGTGCTCCTAACTGTGAGCTCGATGGCTTGTACTCGAGGTTGTCTATTCATGTCTCCCTCCATGCCGGCAGGAACGGATGGACTTCAAATACCCGCTTGTCCAGGTCGCTCAAGACGGCAGCCAGCTTGTTGGTAGAGCCTTCCCGGGTAATGAACTTGGTGGCTGTGTACGCCATGGTCATGTCACTGCCGCCCTTATGCCGCAGGAAGGTCTTTATTTGAACCTCACCGAAATGCTGCTCCAGACAAGTATTCAGCGTGCGCCGGATGCTGTGGAAGCCCACCCTCGGATAATGGACCAGCCCCGCCTTGTCTTCGATCTTGTACCACAGGATAGCCAGGCTGCTCCGGGAGATCTTCCGGCTGAAGTCATATCCCTCCAGATAGGGCACTATCTCTTCAGGAATGAGATGGCTGCGGGCGCGCCCATGTTTCAGGGTCGCTACATATATAGTACGGTCCTTGATTTTGAATTCCTCAGGAGTGAGGGCCAGAAGCTCTCCGCGGCGGAGTCCATAGGTAGAGCTCAAGGCCAGAAAAGCCTGCTCTTCCGGGCTGCCCTTTTGTCTGACTGCCAGGATGATCTCATTCACCAGGCCAGGGTCGAGGGCAGGGTGCTGTTTCTTGTCTTCAGCCTGTGAGGGGGCTTCCCCTTTGCCGAAAGGCCATTCGAGGTGATTGCGGTTGAAGAAGGCCCGCAGGATGGACCAGATCGTTCCCAGGGAGCCATCACCGTAGCCCCTCTTGAGCTTGATGAAATAGGCCTGAATCTTCGCGCGGACCGCATCCTCATCCTGGAAATTAGCTTCGGTTTTGAAGTCACTGCCCTCGCAGTACTCCAGGAAGGCTTGCACCCATTTCAGGTATTGGGTTCGATTGTAGCCCTTGGAGGCCAGCCGGCTCTCATAGTGGTCGTAGAGCTTCTGGAGATAGTCATTCATGATAATGTTATCCTTTCATCCGGGGGAAGATTGGCCTGGAGCAAAGAAGTAGATGATGCTAAAGATAACGAAGATGAGGGCCATGGCGAGAAGAGCCAGCAGGGTGGCCTTGGCCCAGTGCTTGGCGTTGTCGGAGAGCTTCAACTGCTTCTTCATCATGGCACAAGCCGCCAGAAGAGAACCAGAATCCCGAAGGTGGCTGCCAATGTCGTTACTACCACGATGGCGGCCAGCAGAAAGCGTTTCATCTTGTCGTTCCCCGTCATTTCTTGAAGCTCCGGCAGCGTTTCACTGTCGAGGGGTCGACGATCTTCCCGTCGCAGGTAAGGGCTGTGACATCCACTGGCCGTGTGCCGTAGACAATACCTTGCTGGGCCGGCCAGGAGACAGTATTGAGCAGGTGATATCGGGCACACTGCCTACAAGTATGCAGACCCAGCAGCCCGAGAATCCAGTTCGTCATATTCTTCTCCTCATGCTGGTGATAACAGCTTCTCTTTCTCGCTGAGCAGCTGTGCGAGCTTGCCCAGAAGAGCCACCAGCTTTTCATTATCCCAATCGACCGCATCCGCCTCCAACATTGAAATGACCTGGTTGACATAGAAGCTCTGGTGGAGGCCTCCGGCTGCCTCCTGATATCTCATCTGTTCCTTCGTCAGGTCCATGCCGGCCAAGTGGCTTGTGGACAGTTTCAACGCCACGGATTGCCCGCCCCGGGTGGCTGTTCTCTCCGCCTTTAATAAAGCGATTTTCTCTGCCGTTAAGCCCAGGGCCTTCGAAATCTGGGCGATCGGGTATTTGGCTTTCTCCAGCATGATGACACACTTGGTCTTGTCCTGCATGGTGAGGATCCTGCCATGGTGAGAGTTGGCCTCAGCCGCTTCGAGTATCATCTGATTCTTGTCCTTATAGACCTGGGTGACCACTGGAACCTTGACATTATCTCCGAAAACTCTGCGGTATGCCCGGCTCCGGTGGACACCATCCACAATGAGAAACGTTCTTGTCTTGTGCCCGGCGACCTGCCCGACTTTCAGAGGGGGCACCTGGTTCCCCGCCCTGAGCGCCTCCGCGATGGCAGCCACATTGTAATCATCGACCTGCGTTCGCGGATAAATGTCGAAATCTTCGACTAGCCTGGCCACCGATACCATCTGCTGCATAAACACCCCCTTAAATTAGACCTTACCTTACCGCACCCAACCTCGCCCGGCCCCACCGTGCCACCAGAATGAAATCATGATGAAATCCCTTACCAAACCTCACCGTACCGGACCTGACCCGACCTCACCTCATCTAGCCCTGCCAAACCCGACCGAGCCTATCATTCAGCAAATCCTCACCAGACCTTGCCTGACCCCACCAGGCCCGACATCACCTGACCAGGCCAGACCCGACCACAGGTCAATGAAATCCTCACCTTACCTGACCCAACCAAACTTCGCCATGCCTGGCCTCACCGAACCACACCGAAGTCTCAAGATTCCTTACCTAACCCCACACCCAACGCGACCGTACCTAGCCTTCACCTATACCAGAATGAATTCCTCACCTTACCCCACCACACCGTACCGAGCTCTACCGGGCCACACCCTACCAGGCCTCACCGCAACTCTGGGTCAATGAAATTCCTCACCAAACCTTACCACGCCACAGCTCGCCGCACCTAACCTAGCCTCACCAGACCTCACCCCACCGAAGATCAATGAAATCCTCACCTTGCCTTACCGCGCCTCACCTTACCGCACCCAACCTCGCCTGGATATCATTCAATCTTCATCTCGACAAGTTCAAAACGTCCGAACCAACCGGATTTTTGCGGGCGGAAATCCAAAAGCCCGGCGATAGAGCCAGCATCCTTGACCATAGCCTCTATGGTCTCCTGCTCAAGATTGGCGAAATAAGGAAACACGCACTCTAGCATCCAGGGAAATATCAACGGCCTTCCTCTAATAATTCCGGACCGTTGAACCACCACTCTTCGGGCATCCACCGTGTAATCCTTTATCGTCAGAGGCTTGCCTTTCTCGTTCAGGAGAGGGAAATTCGGCTCTCCAAGGAGAATCGAGGCGGCCAGTGTAACCCCCGCAGATCCGCGCCGGCCTGACGGCCCCTTCACAGTATAGCCCCTGCCCGCTGCCAGAATACTTGCCCTGACCGCCGCTGCAGGAACATAGAGCGTTTTTTTGTCAGGCATGATGTACAGTCTTTCCTTAGCTTGATCCTCCGGACCTGACAGCTTGGGTTTCCCTTTTGCAGAAGTGGGCGTCGGAACCATTGCCGTTGGACTATTCATTAAAAGCCCCGGCGCCAGACCCTTGAGTGTCAACTTCAATTCCATGTTTAACCCCCCTTTATTGTGAAATTCCTTACCTTACCTCACCATGCCAAACCAAACCATGCCCAGCCGCCCACACCGCACCTAGCCATACCCCACCCGACCCAAAACTTTGCTATTGTAGGCATAATTATCATAGTTTGTCAATAGCCTTTTGATACGATATCTATTGACAGCACCAAATGATGGGGTGGTATAATAGCGACTTGTGCTGTTCAAAATCACCGTCAACAAAATCGCAGGAACCGGCTATTTCCCCAGACAGCTCATCGCCCAGGGTTTCCATGGTGAACTAAATCTCGTCGTTGGTCCGCTTGCCGCCATTATGATTAAACCGGGCACAACCAAAGAGAAGGCCATCGAAAGCCTCGAGCTCACCATCGCCGCCCTTAAACTGTCGGAGGGTGAGGGCTGGGAGCCGGCGCAAGCGGAGCCTGTTGAAGCTCCAACTTCATAATCCAAATCTTCAATAAGGGGGGAAGGTCCTATGTCACCTATTGATGGTTTCTCTAACCTTGTCCGTCTTGAGCGCATCGATAGAATCCGCCTCGGTATCAGAGTCCAGAATCCCCGTCTCCCAGATGATCCCACCGCGACCATTCCCAAAGCCGTCGATTACCTCGTCTGCCCAGAAGCAGTCCGGAAGGTCTATGGGGAAAAGCCCACCGCGATCTACCCCATTATGTTCCCCAGCAACAATGATCTTGAGTGGCTGAGCCAGTATTACAGGTGCTACGGGCTGACCTATGGGCTGACCTGCTTCGGAGACGGGATAATTGCCAAGCAGAAGGTAGATGTGGACACAGGCGCTATGGCAGACCGGAATACCGTTGAAGGCCATTGGGTATGGAAAGACGGGCTTACCTGCAATCCGGAGAGATGCGAACAGTTCTTGAAAAAGAGGTGCCGGCCTATCATGCGGCTCCAATTTATGCTGCCCGAGGTGCCCGGCCTGGGCGTTTATGAAGTCGCGACGACATCCTACCATTCACGCATAAACATCCAGTCTCAAATCGCTATGGTGAGGATTATGGCCGAGCGGGTAACCGGCGTTCGCCAGATCGCCATGATTCCTTTTACATTAGCAATAGGGCCCCAGGAAGTGAACCCGCCCGGGCAGAAGAGAAAGACCGTCTGGATCATGCATCTGAAGAATGAACTCAAGCTGGGTGATTTGCTGCGCATAATCGCTAACCCCAGCAGGCAATTCCTGCTTGAGCAACCTGTAGCTCAGACAGCGGAAGAAGCTGTTAAGGAAGAGGTACCCGGCGATCTTCGGGGCAGCTTCGGTGATGAAGACGAGCCGCCTGTTGAAGAGTTCCAGGATACGAAAACAGGGGCAACAAGCAGCGAAGGGAAGAAAACACCAACAACCGCTCCCAAGAGGACAAGAAGGGATGAGAAGAAACGGCTACCGGGCGGAGCTGCGTCGACAGACCAACATCCCCCTGGGCCGGCTGCCACAGCACTCGAGGAGGCTGCCAAGAGGCAACAGGCTGGGGCAGTAGGTGAACCCCTGAAGGAGATCGACCTCTTTATGCTGGCCAAGGATCTGCTCGGCGAGGGGAGTTGGGAGGCCTTCGTTCTCCCCAAGATGATGCAGCTCTTCGGTCACACTGACTACAAACAGATGGACCTCTCCCAGACCATACTCCTCAAGCATGCCATTGAAGATGAGGGGAAGAGGCGGGCTGAGGAAAAGAAGAAGCCCCCAGAGACTGCGCCGGCGTCCCAGGTAGATGGGGCGCTTCAACCCGGCACTGCTGGCCAGATAAACACCACCCCAGCTAGTCCTGAGGAAAAGCGAGAGATTGTGGTAGCGTTGCGAAATATAGGTAAAAACGACTCAGATATCAAGAAACTCTTCCAGGAGGTAACCGGCAAGGCAGGTCAATGGAACAAGGGCGATATCGCCAAAATGCGAGACCACATTGCCAAAAGCTCGGTTGAGGCCGAGGCGTTGAAATTCCTAGAAGAGTAATGTAATGGCTCGGAAGTCCAATGGCAGCGGGCCCCATCCTGTTCCCTACGACGAGCTGGCTGAGATGTCGGTCATCGGGGCTTTCATGATGGATCCTGACACCGTTGATGAGGTCTCCAAAATCCTTCGCATGGAGGACTTCCATGATGATAGGTGCCGCTCACTCTTCGAAGCGAGTTTACGCTTGAGGTACAGGGGAGAGGAGATAACTCAGATCACCCTGGCCAAAGAGGTATCGGACGGGGTGCAGATCTCTTACCTTTCCCACATTATGGCCAATACCTTGAGTTCTGTCCATGCCAGGACACATGCCGAGACAATCCTTGACCTCTCGCTGCGCCGGCAGGTAATCAGCGCCCTGACGGACATCTTCCCCAAAATCTATGACCCTGGCTCTACCTTGGCTCCCCTGCTCGATAGGATCAGCCTGCTTGTCTCCAGTGTCCAAGCCCGCCATGAGATCCCGTCCCGGGTGGTGACCTTCACTAATCCTATCATCAGTCTCACCGAGCCACCCCTCTACACTATCCATGCGTCCGGCATGGGGAGGGAGGCAGATATTCAATTCAAAACCGAGCATCTGGACAACAAAAGGGAGTTCAAGAGAAGGATACGAGAGTCCCTACATTTTGTCCCGGACCTGCCCCCAGGATTCGACCTCTTCATCTCTAACCTGATAGCAAATGCAAAGCAGACCGCTACACCTCCCGATACGAAGAAGGAAGATCAGATACTCACTGCTGTGAAGGAGTGGTTTGCCGCAGCTAAGGAGGCAGAGTCTCCGGATGACCTGGTCCGGGGCTATGTGGAAAAGCGGGGATATCGCTGGTTCCAGTCCAGCAAGCTCCACCGCTACCTCACAGACCAGTACAAGATGATTATGACCAGGGGAGAGCTCTGGGAAGGGCTCAAGAAGCATGGGGCTGAGAGGAGCGAGTCGATAAGGGTAGGCACGGAATCATTCAGGTTGTGGGGGTTGCCAATCCCACTATTCTCCACAGATGAAGATATTTCATGGCTGGAGGACTGATGTACCAGACTGGAAATTTCTTACCACATCTACCACAATCCACCAAAATTCCCTATATACGCGTAGGCGGATTTTTGCTACCACATTTACCACAGCCCAAAAATGCAATGAGTAACTGTGGTACTTTGTGTAAAGGTAAGCAACCACACTACCACATGCTACCACAAATCCACGCTCAAAGTGTGGTAGATATTTTCGCACCTACCATGCGTAAACAAACACAGGTGTGGTAAATGTGGTACGCCAGATTTTGGATATTGTACCGAAAAATATTCTCGCGCGTATATAGTAAAATTGCCACAACTTAAAAAAGGGGGCGGGATGGCAAAGATCAAGGTTTGGGGCCCACCGGGTACCGGCAAGACGACCCAGCTGATCAACTGGGTGGCAGACCATGTGGCTCAGGGGGTGGCTCCGGAAGCCGTTATGTTTACCACTTTCACTAAGGCGGCCGCGGGAGAAGCTGCCGGCAGGATCCGGGGGAAGCTGGAGATATCCGGGCCTTTCACCTACTTCTCCACGGAGCACTCGATAGCCTTTCGTCTCCTGGGGCTTCATCGAAACCAGGTTTTCACCGACAGGAAGCTACAGGAGTTCGGGAAGCCTTATGGCTACAAATTCTCCGTGGATACGCGGGAGTCCATGGAGTCCCGGTATCACGAACAGATGTTGAAGACGCTGGCGGAGTACTATGAATTCTTCGTCGGCTACATGCAGAGCACAATGCAGCCCTTCCCTGATGCTTATAATCATTTCCTGGAGACCAATGTTGAGGGGCTGCCGGCGGACTGGTCCAGGCGCGGACTGGAGACCTATATCGATCGAAGGAGCAGGTACAAAGCAGAGAACCACCTGTGGGACTTCGACGATTTCTTGTATGGTGTGCTGGAGAAGCACCTTATCCCGCCGATCAAGGTTATGGTCCTGGACGAGGCACAGGACTGTAGCCCGCTCCTCTGGGAGGTGGCTAAACTCTGGATGTCAGGAGCACAACAGGTCTATGTGGCGGGAGACCCCAACCAGGCAATCTACAGTTTTGCTGGCTGCCGGCCAGAGCTCTTCAATGATTTCCCGGCAGACGAGCAGGTAAATCTCAAGCTGACCCATCGGCATGGGCTCCGGATAAAGGACTATACCCTTGAGATCCTGCGCCGTGCCCATCTCCAGGTACCCGACTTCCTGCAGGCGGTTGATTCCGATGGGATAGTGGGCAGTGATTCTTTTGCCCGGGTAGACGGGCGGCAGGAGACCTTTATCCTGGCCCGGACCCGGTATCTCTGTAAGGAGATCGGCCTAAGTCTGTTTACGCGGGGGATACCCTTCACAGCAGAAAGAGGAGAGAGAGGCCCCCTGGGTACCAACAAGGCCAGCGCCTACTATGCCATGCTGAAGGTGAGGGCAGGCGAAAAGGTATCGACCTCGGAGTTGCGCCACATAGTTCAGTTCATGAAGGTCTCCAAAAACCCCTTTATCAGGCGGGGAACCAAGACTCATGTAAACAAGCTCGTGGAAGGCGAATGGGGGCAGGCTCCCATGATGGAGATGGGCTTCCACCCGGATATATTCAGAGCTGAACCCTATGACGTATTGAAGATGGAGATTGAGCCCGGTGAGATCAACTATCTGGCCAAGGTCTATAAGAACTATGGCGCCGAGCCTTTCGAGCAGGGCCCGAAGGTTATTGTTACTACCGGCCATGGATCCAAGGGCAGAGAGAAAGAAGTGGTGTTTGTTGTGCCCGACATGACCATCAGGGTGTGGGCGGGCTTCGGCCATAACCCGGAGCCGGAACACCTCCTGGCCTATGTGGAAGCAAGCAGGGCCAGGAGTGTGCTGCACATCTGCTCCCCGATGGACCTGAAGTTCTATCCGTTTCCCAAGACCAACGGGAGGAATAATTGAGCAAAGTAATAGAGCTGCACCAGAAGATTTTCAAGGCCGCTGAACTCCTTTCCAAGCCGATGGCGGGAGATCTCCGGGAGAAGTTGCTGGCGAAAGATGCGAAGCTCTGGGCAGAGCTGGGCCAGGCAGAGGGTGAAATACTGCTGGCTAATCCTCGAGCATGTGTCCTGGAGCTTTACTCTTCCTGTGATAAAGCGGCGAAGGGGGGCGTTTGCCTGGCTTGCTACCGTGACAGGATTCTGCACGATAACACCGGCTGGCCGATACTGTACCGGGAGGGATTGAGGATAATCAGCAGCGAGGTGTTGCATAAGGCTGCCAGTTTTTCACCCGAGAGACGGGTGGCCTATATCAATGAGATGCGGCGCCGGTTTCATAACGACCCTTTGGATTTCTACAACTGGTGGCAAGAACAGGTAGTACAGAAGGAGTTGTTTTAGCCTTGAGCGTGATTGGATGGTAGCTGACATCAAGTTCAAGGTGGATATCGTTTCAGGAGACTATATCTGCCCTTGCGGGAGAAAGTTCCCCTGTTTCTATACTCGAAAAGGGGGATTTGCTGAACGCAGGACATACAGCCGAAAGATAACAGGGGCGGCTAACTTCTACAGGCACCTCAGGGCATGCCAAAGTGGGGCAATAGGATGATGGATCTGACCAGGAACAGCACTAAGGGTCCGCATCTCAGCGACGTGCTGCGCCGAGGTAGTAGTCTTATTGCCCCACTTGCATGTAGCGGAAAGTAAGCGATAAGTAGCGGTATATAGCGATGGTAGCTAAGAAGAAGTCATTTCCCCGGATTCTCTTCAGGGTGTGTCCGGAGTGTGACCCCGGGTTGTTTGGTATCTTAGGTCATTTTGTGAATCGAAAGGTTGAGCCGGTGAGTGATGAGAAGACGCCCATACTCTACCCTTACTGCGACTGCTGCCACAAGCAGTCTACCCGGTGGTTTCTGATAACAGTGCCAGAATAGGAGGCCCGATGTTCGAGCAATATCTGAAGCAGATCGAAGAGGAGATGAGGACCCTGGCTGCCACCGTCAAGGCATCCGAGTTCGGCTACGGCAACAGGGTGGGGAAGGCCAAATTCTCCACGGAGTCAGAGAAAGATCCGGAGAAGAAGCGGAACCAGCAGATTGTCTGCAACTATCTGGAGAACTGCCACCGCCGGCTTACTGCCGCCAGGCAGATCCTGGACCAGTCGGCGGTCTTGATTGCGCAGGAAGGCGAAGACCTCCTGGTGGTGACCAAGATCGACGAGAGAACCAGGGCGCTGATCGAGCTGGCGGAGAAGAACGGCGGAGTGGTTGTCGGGGTCGTTAAAGCCCAGGCCGGAGAGGACGAGCCACCATTTTGAGCAGGCTTGACCAGGCGGAAAATTTCCTGGCCCGCAAACTCAGCCATCAGGGGCTGTTCACCTATCAGCAGCTCATGGCGGAAGGGCACTTCCAGTTCTGGGAGCTGATGGAGGCCTGGTACCGGATGTGGGTCAAGGGCACCCGACCAGTTGAGGGCAGGGTCGACTGGTTTTGCCCGACAGGTGTTCCTGAAGGAGAAGAGCTGAAA
>Ga0187881_10004792_pt1 | contig 10767 bp, 9 predicted proteins | sample June2016WEW_19_1_2_FD_133017 | JGI IMG/M metagenome (GOLD analysis project Ga0187881, IMG submission 133017) | Peatland microbial communities from SPRUCE experiment site at the Marcell Experimental Forest, Minnesota, USA - June2016WEW_19_100 | ecosystem: Environmental > Terrestrial > Soil >...
AACTGGTAACGCTTCCGTCTTTCAGGTCCGGGGCGTCCTGGAGGATGGTGCAGAAACACGTGGGACATACCATGGTGCAGTTGCCGCAGCTCAGGCATCTCTGCGCCACTTCTTCCCATATCGGGCTCTCCAGCCCCGCGTACAGGAAATCGGAGGGGTTCTCCCTGTCGATCCTCTTGTGCATATCCTCGCCCACCTTGCGGATCAGGTCCCACTCCTGGCGTAGGTCCTCCGGCGTGGCAGGCCTCATCTCGATTCCCTCCATCAGGCTCATCCTTCCTTCGGTTACGTCCACGAGGATCTTGTCAGGTAGCTCGGTGATGGCGAGGTCGTAGCCGGCCTCCGCCTTCGGGCCCGTCCCCATGGAGGCGCAGAAGCAATTCTCTCCTGCCCTGCCGCAGTTGACCACGATCGTTAACGACCCCTTCCTGAGGGGCGTGTACACCGGGTCCTTGTACTGCTCCATCATGAGCGCCCTGTCTAGCACTTCGACGGCCTTCAAATCACAGGGTCGGAGGCCCAGGAAGGCGTACTTCCCTTCGGCCCGATAGACCGACTCCACCTTCAGCCCGCCCCGGTCCTCCTTGAGCGTCACCATCGGCACGGAGCTCGGGTGGAGAAACTTCTTGGCCGACTGAGGGCCGTTCACCGCGGAGAACACGAACGGAGACGGTCCTTCCACCCTATACTTGCCCGGGGCCTGGATGTCCACCACGCCCGATGCCAGGTCCTCGAACGCCTGTATCTCCTTGAGGCAGACCGCGCCGTCTTCGAGCTTGGGGCCTATCACGGTATAGCCTAGGGAACGCAGGTTGGAGATCAGCCTCGAAAGGGCTTCTCGCTTTGCGACGTATTGCAAGGCTCGCTCAGGGCTTTCACTGTCTCCCCAGCCTAAGAAGATTTGTCATGCAGGACCAATGGGACGGAGCCCGTCTTGGCACGCATAAACCCACGAAGAGAATTATAGTATATATTTTGTGGGAATATTGTCAGGTTTTTGGGTATTTTACAATGGTTCATGGAGCGATGAAAGGCGGAAGGATCTACCCAGGGGGAATGCCGAGCTTCTCACGTATCGCCTGGCTCTTCTCGGTGGCCTCCATCACGGCCCGCATGAGCGCCTGCCTGATCTGGCTCCCCTCCAGCTCGTAAATGGCTTCGATGGTCGTGCCGCCCGGCGTCGTGACCATGTCTTTGACCTTCGCGGGGTTCTCCTTCAGCTCGAGCACCAGCTTCCCCGTTCCAAGAACCGTCTGGGCGGAGCTCATTAGGGCCAGGTCCCTGGGCAGGCCCACCCTCAGCCCCGCGTACATCAGCCCCTCTATGATGATCGAAAGGTAGCCGGGGCCGCTCCCGCTCAGGGCGGTGATGGCGTCCATATGCCTTTCCTCCACCTCGGCGCAGATGCCGAACTCCTGAAACAAGCCGTGGACAAGCTTCCTGTCCTGCGCCGTCACACCTTCTCCGCAGCAGTATCCTGTGAACGACTCGCCGACCAGCACGGCAACGTTGGGCATGGCCCTCACGAACCTGGCTCCCGGGACGAGCTTCGCGTAGAAATCTAGAGGGACGGTCGCCGCGGTCGAGATCACCAGCTTCCCCGCCAACTCCCGGGACATCTCCTTGAGCACCTTCGAGGCGTCGGCAGGCTTGACGCAGAGGAAGACGATGTCCGCTTCCCTTGCGGCCCTCCTATTGTCCGAAGTGACTTCAGCGCCCAAGGCTTCAAGTTCACTGGCGTTCTTGACAATCCTTCTGGTGGCGAGGACCCTCCTTCCCTTGGCGCTTAGAAGGCTCTTCGCTATGGCCCCTCCGATGACCCCTGCGCCAATGACGGCGACGGTCTCACGTTTTCTAGCCTTTCCGAGTCTTGAGCTCAACTGAACGTTCCCCTGCGTCTCGCCTTTCATATAAGCTTGTCCGCTTCGAGCGCCACTCGGGCCACTTGATCATTCAAACTCTTAGGGGCGAGGACGCAAGGGTTCGGGCACAGACCGATATCCATTCTGATCTGACCGGGCCGGTCAGGGGAAAGAGGACAACGTTATTAGATGTCTGAAGAGAGAAGAGCGCTTCGCGATTGAACAGGCCGTCTGCCGCCATTATGGTTGACGTCAGGGATCAGCCCTGCCCAAACCCCATGCTCATCGTCAAGAAGGCCATGCGGACTGCCCAGGCCGGTGAGCTCTTCGAGGTGATTGTGAACGACCGGCTCGCCAAGGAAAACGTTTTGAGCTTTTGCTGGAACCGAGGAGAGGAAGTCATGAATTCTTGGGAGGACGAAGTTGACTTCCACCTGCTGATCAGGAAGTCCTCTACCCGGAATCCTAATCGGGGCTGGCCGTTCCGACGATTAAGCATCGCCAATCAGAAACAACAAGAACGCATGTGTGGACAGGTATGTCTCTCGCTTCGCAGGCTTAGGCACGCGCGGCCTTGGCGTGTTCCTTGTAAGCTTGGGCACAGGCCTTCGCATGGAAGGGAAGCTCTTTCTTACCGATCGTTTCGACGTAGGGCTCATATGCTATGACGCCTCCGCAGAACGCGCACTTCCGCTCGCCGTAGGCGTCAGCGCAAGCCTTCGCATGGAACGGGAGCTTCTTCCCACCTATGGTCGTAAAGTATGGATTGTAAGCGATGATTCCCCCGCAAAACGCACACTTCGGTTCTTTCGCCAATTCGCTTCGCTCTGGTATATCGCGGCTGAGCTTAAATACCTTTGGCCAGCTGTAGCAAATCTTCAAGGACGCATTACAGCCTTGCAAACTCAAATTTGTGTTGTGGGCTTTTCCGAGACAGTAGGCAATCCACTGGAGGACTCTTCAGCTCTTGCCGATCCTCTGCTTAAGCTCGTCAATGATCTGGAAGCCGGACCACGTGCCAAGGATAGAAGCCCCGTCGTCTATCAAGCGCAAAGCCGTGTCCAGGTCCCTGATTCCACCGGCAGCCTTGACTTGGACTTCTGAACTCACCGTGGTCCGCAGGAAGCGGATACCTTCATCCGTCGCTGGCCCTCCCGTCCCCCACCCGCTGGAGTTGGTTACAGCTGCCATTCCAGCCTGTTCGGCCAGCAATGCAGCCCTTATCCGCTCGTCGATGTTCAGCTGAGGAAGCTCCAAAGCCGCGATTACCGGCCTACCCTGCGCCGATCTCACTACCGCGGCCAGCTCTTCCCTGAATCTAGTGTACAGGCCGGATCTGAGGTAGCCCAGATTCGGCAGGTAGTCAAACATGTCTGCTCCAGCTGTAATCCCGCGTTCGACTTCAATGACCTTGGCCTCCATAGTAGAGCCGCCCAAGGAGTACCCAACGAAGACCGAAAGCTGTACGTCCTGTCCTTTGATTACATGCTTGACATCTTCCGCCCAGCAGCCCTGGATGGCAAGGGCACGGAATCCATATTCGGCTGACTTTGTCGCGAATGAGAGTATCTCCTGCCAGGACGCTCCGGGTGGGGAGAAGGAGCTATGGATTATCGAGCACAGCCTCTTCACTGAGGGCAATTCTCTGGTCGACAAGCCACTTGTCAAGTGGTTCGCCGCCTTCTCTTTAAAGAGCATGGGTCTGAAGCTTCATCCTTAGACATCTACAGTTCGGGGACAGGCGAACGCAGGGAATCGCCGGAGCGGCGGCGAAGCTGAGCGTTCAAGACCAGGGGAACAATCGACTCTGAGAAAGGAAGCTAGGCGGGCCTGGAGGGATTCGGACCCCCGACCTACTGGTTTCTCCGGCACCCGATCGGTGTCGTAAGAGCCAGCCGCTCTAGGCGAGGTCAATCTCTACCTGGCTGAGCTACAGGCCCACAGCGATAGCGTTTTTTGTGTGGATTATTTAAGGCTTTGAGGCTGACCGCCGTCTGTCGAAGAATCAAACTTCAAACTTTAATTCAGGGCGCATGCGCCCGTCGAGTTATCATGAACGTGGTCGAGGGGAGGGACCTCACGAAGGTGTACGGCTCGATCGTCGCCTTAGATGGAATCACCTTCGAAGTGCGACAGGGGGAGATCTTTGGTCTCATCGGTCCCAATGGGTCCGGGAAGACCACCACGCTTCGGATCCTTTCCACCCTCATTAAGCCCACGTCGGGCAGCGCCATCGTCCTCGGCTACGACGTCGTCAAGGACGCGCAGAAGGTCAAGAGCTTGATTAGCTACCTTCCCGGCGAGGCCGGAGCATACCAGAACCTGTCGGGCAAGGAGTACCTTCACTTCATGGCCAACCTCTATGCTTCGAACCGCGAGGAGCTGGATCAGATGGTCACCGCCGCCAGCGACATTTCCGGGCTAGGCGACAGGCTGAAGGACAAGGCCAAGACCTACAGCCAGGGGATGGGGAGGAGGCTCCTCATCGCCCGCTCTCTGATGTTCAAGCCGAAGCTGGCCATCATGGACGAGCCCACGTCGGGGCTGGACGTTGTGCACGCCACCTACGTGCGCCGTATGGTCAAGGACTACGTGCGCAACTTCGGCGTGACGGTCCTCCTTTCCAGCCACAACATGCTGGAGGTCGACTATCTCTGCGACAGGATAGCGCTCATAAACACCGGCCGCCTCCTGGCCGTGGGTTCTCCCAGCGAGGTCAAGGCCTCTGCAAGGGCCGAGAACCTCGAGGAGGCATTCATGAAGGTGATCAACAACGGCTAGCGTCTTCAGGACCCTGGTCATGAAAGAGCTGCGGGACCTCCTCAAGGACCCGAAGCTGCTCTTCGGGATGATAGTCGTGCCGCTCCTGATGTACCCTCTGATGGGCGTGGCCATCAACGTGTCCACTCAAGCCGTGCAGAATAGCATTGGCACGGGTAACTTCGCCATCATGGACCTCGACGGAGGAAACTACTCCTCCCTGGCAGTGCAGTACTTCACTTCGCTCCCTAATGTCACCGTCAACGTTATACAGCCTGAACAGATTAGCGCCGCCATAACGGACGCTCAGCACCTGAACGCCACTACCCTCGTCGTCATACCGCAAGGCTTCAGCCAGAATGTGACGGACCGCGGCGAGGTCTCCCTCCAAACATATACGCCGCTGAAGACGTTCGCCACCACCGAATCGGCAAAGGCGGGAGTGGTCTCCGACATCATCTCCTCCTTCTCCAGCTATCTCTCAGCCTACTACATCCAGACTGCCGACCCCACGCTCAACTCATCCGTTGTCATGCAGCCCCTGCAGGTGAACGCCACCAGCATCGTCAACGGCGAGCAGGTGGACATACCTCCCTCCACGCTGGACAGCATCATGCTGAGCCAGTCCTTCGGGACTCCCATCGCACTGATGGTTGTAATCATCCTGGCCATGCAGATCGCCGCCACCGCCATCGCCGTGGAGAAGGAGCAGAAGACCCTCGAGACCCTTCTCACCCTTCCGGTGTCCAGGTTCAACATTCTGTCCGCCAAGCTCATAGGTTCCACGGTCATCGCCGGCCTCGGGGCAGTGACCACGGTCATCGGCTACACCTACTACATAGATTCCTTCTCAAGCTCCTTCACAACTGCCACGTCGGTATCCTTCAATCTGGCGCCCTCTCTCCTCTTCTATGTCATCCTTGGAGCCCTTCTGTTCCTGACCCTCGCCTTCGCCACGTCGCTGGCCATCGTGATAGGGGTCTTCTGCGAGGACGTGCGCAGCGCTCAGGCCGTCGTCGGCTACCTCATCATACCCATCATGATTCCGACCTTCATGCTCCTCTTCAGCGACCTGCAGAGCTTCTCCACCGGAATACAGGTAGGCCTCCTTCTCTTCCCCTTCTCCTACGCGACGATCTTCTCCAAGATGGCCTATACGGGCAACTACACCATCGGTCTCCTGGGGATTAGCTACGTACTCCTCTGGACCGTCATCGTGCTTTACATCGGCTCCAGGATCTTCAGCTCGGAGAAGGTGCTGACGGCCAAGTTCACTTTTTCGAGGAAGAAGAAGCAGCGTCAGGAATGAGCCCTTGCGCCCACACCCTTTGACAGTGACCTGAAGGCTTCGGCGAGCTCCTTGTTGTTCTTGAGGAGTAGCAGGAGGCCTTCCTCGTTCACCTTCGGCTCCAGCGGTATCTCGGCCAGGAGCTTCGCTCCCAGAACCTTCTCCACGGACTTCGGCTCAGCTTTGCCGAGCACGTAAAGCTTCTTCTTGCCCACCACTAGGTAGCTCATGTTCAGCACGAACCCGACCACCTCGACCTTCTCCTGCTTGGCCAGCTTCGACAGCTTGGCCACGACGGAAAGGGCGCGCTTCGAAGGGGTGGCCACCAGCAAGAGGCGACAGTTGTCGGCGAAGAGCCTAAAGGCGGCGAGCAGCTCGTCTCCCGTCCCCGGAGGCAGGTCCACCACCATGTAATCCAGCCTCCCCCAGTTGGTCTGGGCTAGGAGCTGGGTCACCAATGCCTGCTTCTCCCCTCCCTTCAGGGGGGCCGGCCTGTCACCGGTGAAGAACCCAACGGACATGGTCTTCAGCTTCCCGATGGCCTTGGGCTCCAGCCCCTCCTTAGTGCTCCTAATGGGCGGTCTGGCGTCAAGGTAGCTTGGAAGGCTGGGGCCGTGCACATCGATGTCTAGGAGCGCCGTCGAAAAGCCCTCCTTGGACAGGGTCACGGCTAGGGCGCTCGCCACGAAACTCTTCCCCACTCCGCCCTTACCGCTGCCGACCAATATTACGTGTCTGATCCGCTTCAGCCTTGTGAACGCCTGGTCTTGCTGGAACATCAGAGGCGTTTCTATTCACTCTTCTCCAGGACGAGCCTGGTGATCTTGATTACGCCGCCGTCGCTGAGGAAGATGTCCGAGCTTCCGCACTTTGGGCAGTGGATGAAAGCCGGGTAGAGTTCCGGAAGGAAGTGGAGCGGGAGCTCCTTGCTTTCGGGCTCGCTGATCATCAGCTCCGCGGCGACGCCCTTCAGTTGCTTCTTCGCCTCCTCGATGCCCCACTTCGCGGAACACTTCTGGCATGTGAAGGCGGCCTTGTCGTCGGTGACCTCCAGCTCGGCGCCGCCCAAAACTGGGCCCTCCAGCAGCGACTTGAAGGACTCGACCAAGATGGGCTTGTCCAGCTGCATTAGCTCCCCTATGGCAAGGTGAATCTTCAGGACCTTCTTCGCCTCATGTTTGTCGGCCTCTGACAGGACGGAGGCGATGACGCTCTGGGCCAAGCTCATTTCATGCAAGAGTGCTCACTTTCCTTCCTTGTTAGGTGCACCACGTAGACCGTATATGAGGCTTGTTGGTGAATGGGGGGAGTGGCCGTGTCTCATGGTCAACGCATAAATCACCCGACCGTCCCCTGGACCCGCATAGCCGAGCCTGATGCAAGATGAAGGAAGCCCTGGAGCTGACCGTGACCGGCGTCGTCCAGGGCGTCGGCTTCCGGCCTTTCATCTACAGGCTCGCCACCAAGCACGGGCTATGCGGCTACGTCCAGAACGTGGGCGGGAGCGCCGTCACAGCCGTGGTGGAAGGCTCTCGCTCCTCCATCGAAGCCTTCGGACGCTCCATCGAGCCCGAGAAGCCCGTCGCGGCCTACATCGAGTCCATCGAGATGAGGCCGCTGGAGCCGAAGGGCTACGGCTCCTTCTCCATCTTGGAGAGCGACGCCAGCGCCAACAGCCCCTCTATGATACCCGCCGACATCGCCGTATGCAACGACTGTCTCGGCGAGGTCCTGGACCCCCATAGCAGGTTCCACCTCTATCCATTCAACTCGTGCGCCGTCTGCGGCCCCAGGTACTCGGTGATCAAAGCGACGCCGTACGACCGTCCCAACACTTCGATGGAGCCCTTCAAGCTCTGCAAGGACTGCCGGCACGAATACGAAGACCCCGGGGACGTCCGGCGCTTCCACGTGCAGGGGATAAGCTGCCCCGCGTGCGGTCCTAGGGTCTGGCTGGAGGACCGCAGAGGCCGCGGGGTGGACGGCGTCGATCCCATTGAAGAGGTGGGGAGGCTCCTAAGTCAGGGGAAGATCGTTGCGATAAAGGGCCTGGGGGGCTTCCACGTTTCGGCTAGCGCCAGCGACGACAGCGTGGTTGAAAGGCTACGCGAAAGGAAGCGCCGGCCCAGCAAACCCTTCGCCGTGATGGCGCTAGACATGGAGGCCATCCGGATGTTGGGCGCCGCATCTCCTGCCCAGAGGAAGCTCCTGGACTCTCCGGAGAAGCCCATCGTCCTGGTGAATGCGCGAAAGGACACCCCGCTGTCCCCTCGAATCGCCCCCGGCCTCCGCCAGGTGGGCCTCTTTCTTCCCTACACTCCGCTCCACCACTTGATCCTCCGGCAGTTCAGGGACCATTTCGCCATAATGACCAGCGGTAACCCTCCCGGCGAGCCCATGTGCATCAACGAGCGCGACGCCAAGGAGAAGCTTTCGCCCTTCGTCGACTTCTTCCTCCTTCACAATCGTCGCATAGTGAACAGGGTCGACGACAGCGTTGTGAGGACGACGGATGGACGCCCGACGCTCCTTCGCCGGGGCCGGGGCTACGCTCCTAGATGGATAAACCTCCCGGCGAGACTGCTATCCCCCTCCGTCTGCTTCGGCGCCATGCTCCAGAGCGCGGGGGCCGTCGGCTTCGGCGACAAGGCCGTCCTCACCCAGTACATCGGGGACACCGACGAATACTTCACCTCACTGGAGCTGGAGAGGTACATCCGACTCCTCCTCAAGAACTATGGGATTCGCCCCCAGGATTCCACCACAGTCTGCGACCTCCACCCAAACTATCCCAGCACGGCCATGGCCGAGAGATGGAGCGAGAGGTTCCACTCCCCTCTGCGTAGGGTCCAGCACCACTGGGCCCACCTTGCGTCCGTGGCCGCAGAGCATCAGATCGAAGGCGAAGTCCTCGGTATCGCCGTCGACGGCACGGGGTTCGGCGACGACGGCAACATCTGGGGAGGCGAAGTGATGCGTTTCAGCACGAAGGGTTATAGACGGCTGGGCCACCTCCAGTACCAGTCGCTCCCCGGCGGGGACCTGGCCTCCACATATCCTGCGAGGATGCTCGCGTCGGTCCTCTCCCGATTCCTAAGTGATTCCGAAATCGCCAAGCTCTTCTCCTCCAGAGATCTCCTTCGCGGCCTCCCCTATGGTCGCCAGGAGCTCGAAATAGTGCTCCAGCAGGCTCGTGCACCTGGCATAGCCACCTCCAGCCTGGGGAGGGTTCTGGACGCGGCGTCCGCGTTTCTTGGAGTTAGTTTCATGCGCAGCTACGAAGGAGAGCCCGCCATCAGGCTAGAGGCTTCGTCGAGGCGGGGGGACCCACCCCTCAGGCCTCGTATACTGAAGGGGGAAATCGACATCCTTGACACGACCTCGCTCTTTGATCAGCTCCTTGAGCTGGGTAGCTCGCACGACGTGGGCCTCCTGGCCTATGCGGTGCAGCATTCCCTGGGCCTGGGGCTGGCGTCAATGGCCCTCTCTAGGTCCAGAAGGAGCGACGCCATGTTGGCCGTGTCAGGTGGCGCCGCCGTGAACACATACATTATGGAGGGGATACGGGAAGGGGCCCAGGGCCGGCTGAGGGTGCTGACGAACTCAAAGGCCCCTCCCGGCGACGGCGGCATAGCGCTGGGCCAGTGCGCCTTAGCAGATTCTGGGAACTAGGTTCCCGGCCGGCGCCTCAAGGATCCTGAAGCCACCGATTCCGCTCTTGAGCAGGACGATCCCCCTATGTTCCTTGGGCTTCCTGGCCTCGCCGATTATGGCGGCGTCCTTAGCGCCCGCCTCCTTCAACGTCCTGAGTACAGCGTCGGCGATTCCCGGCTCGACGCCCAGGACGGCAGCGCCTTCATTGGCGAGGTAGAGCGGGTCGATGCCCAGCATGCCCAGGTATAGGCGAACGCTCTCCTTCACCGGAATGGCCGCTTCGTCGACGGCCACAACCGTACCGCTGCCTTTGGCCCAGTCGTTCAGCGTCATGGCCAGGCCCCCTCTTGTGGGGTCACGGGCGGCGTGGAGTCCCTTTCCAAAACGGTCGATCACGGGGAGCATAAAGGAAGTCAGGGGCTTCGCGTCGCTCTCCAGCCCTGACTTCAGGACGTCGACCCCCTGCTGAAGCGCTAGTATGGTGGCGCCATGGTCTCCCATGGACCCGGTGACTACGATCTTGTCCCCCGGCTTGAGCTCCGCGTCCACAATCGGCCTCCTTGTCAGCCCCAGCCCCACCGTCGTGATGATAATTTTGTCCAGCTGGCCCTTGGGCATGGTCTTGAAGTCCCCTCCAATTAGAGGTATGGACTCCCTCCGGAGCGTCGCCATCAAGGAATCCATGAGCTGGGAGAGCAGGTCTAGGTCGAAGCCCTCCTCGACTACCGTCGCGTCGAGGAGCGCGAGGGGCTTCCCTCCCATCATTAGCACGTCATTGATGCTGCCCGAGGCTGCGAGGCTCCCTATGTCTCCGCCCGGAAAGATCAGAGGGCTCACGGTATAGGAGTCCACCGTCGCCACCAGGAACTGGTCTCCAATGGGCAGGGCCGCCGCGTCGTCGGGGGAGTCGAGGCCCACTCCTCCCTCCACGCTCTTGAGCTTCTTCTCCAGCTTCTGGAAGAGCATCCTGTCCAAAAGCTCCTGAGTCTCCTTCCCTCCAGCCCCGTGTGCGAGGGTTACGAAGCGCCTACCCAACTGTCCATTCAACCCTTGCTCTTCACGCTGAGCAGACCCTTGAGGGACCTGTCCACGTCTTTTTCGGCCTTCCTCTTGGAGACGCCCGCGTCGATTTCCAGCTGGACGGCGATGTCCCTGTAATAGGTGAAACTCTCCAAGAACTCCTGCTCGCTCAACCTAGAGATG
>Ga0187881_10004798_pt1 | contig 10755 bp, 9 predicted proteins | sample June2016WEW_19_1_2_FD_133017 | JGI IMG/M metagenome (GOLD analysis project Ga0187881, IMG submission 133017) | Peatland microbial communities from SPRUCE experiment site at the Marcell Experimental Forest, Minnesota, USA - June2016WEW_19_100 | ecosystem: Environmental > Terrestrial > Soil >...
CACGCGGGCGCGCTCCTCGGCGGTGAGCGCGGGGATGGTGGCCAGCACCCGGCGCAGGGTTACGGCAACGTCGTCAATGTAGTTCATCAGGCGAATGGCTTCTCCGGAGAGCGGCATGGGTTTCCTCGGGGTTTGAACTTCCGTCTTTATTGTAGGGGGTGGGGTTGGGGAGGGGGAAGGACTGAAAATCCTCATTACGAACGGCTCCGCGGTCTTCAAAGTGAAGCTCATTGCCCGGCCTGATGCGAATCCCCCCTGTACTCAATTGCACAGATAGCCGGCTTGCGACGTGAAAGACTCAATCAGTCCCGGCTATCGGGATTGGACTGCGTGAGATGCATGTTGGGAGGTTTTTGAGATTGGTACCGGCACTGACATCCCCACGCGCCCCGGCTAAGTGTCGGCGTCTTCACTCGTTCCGTGCGGCGGCGCTTATTCTCATTGTGCTTATGTGCAGTGGGGGATCGTTCGCTTACTCTGTTCTAACCCACGAAGAGATCATAGATTTACTGTGGACGAGTGAGATTCGACCCCTCCTGCTGCAACGCTTTCCAGGACTGACTGAAGACCAGCTTAGGGAAGCGCATGCCTATGCCTATGGGGGAGCGGTCATCCAGGATCTTGGCTATTACCCGTTCGGCAGCAAAGAATTCAGTAACCTGGCGCATTACGTTCGCAGCGGAGATTTTGTCAGCGAGTTGATCCTTGAAAGCCAGGATGCCAACGAATACGCCTTTGCGTTGGGTGCGCTGTCGCACTATGCGTCCGACGTTGCCGGTCACCCCGCAGTCAATCAGTCGGTTGCTATTGCGTATCCGAAACTGCGAGCGAAATACGGCAGATCCGTCCGCTATGCCCAGGACAAAACGGCACATTTGAAAACCGAGTTCGGATTTGACACCTTGCAAGTCGCGAAAAATCGTTATGCACCACAGCAGTATCACGATTTTGTCGGATTCAAGGTCTCCGAGCCTCTATTGGAGCGAGTCTTCCCAGTTGTGTATGGGGTGCAATTGAAAGACGTGCTCAAGGACGAGGACCTGGCAGTGGGTTCCTATCGCTTCTTTATCAGCCGCTTGATTCCGCAGATGACCCAGGTGGCGCTGGAAACGCATAAGAAGGATCTGATCCGCGAGAAGCCAGACTTCGCGAGACAGAAGTTCCTCTATCGTTTATCGCGTTCAGACTATGAGAGAGAGTGGGGCAAGACATATACGAAGCCAGGCCTGGGAACCCGCATCCTGGCAACGCTGCTGCGATATATTCCGAAAGTTGGCCCCTTCAAGGGATTGGGGTTCAACAACCCAACTCCGCAAACCGAAGATATGTATATCAAGAGCATCGATACGACCGTCGATCATTACCGTGCCTATCTTGAAGAAGCGCGCGCACGCAAGCTGGTCCTGCCCAACTACGACCTGGATAGCGGCGAGGTGACCAAAGCAGCGGAATACTCGCTGGCGGATGAATCGTACGCAAAACTTCTTGCCAGGTTGGCTGCAGGGAATTTTAATCTGACCTCGCCGCAACTGCGCGACAACATCCTGGATTTCTATTCCGATCTGTCCCTGCCGATCGAGACCAGAAAGGATGCGTCTCAATGGCAAGGAGTTCTTTCCGATCTGAACCAGTTGAAGTCTGCGCCTCTGCCGCCGCCGGTCGCGGCTTACCCGCCACGCTGATCCTTTGATTCTGTTCAATAATTCGGTTTAAGTGAGGCGCGGGACGCCATTGATAAGAACTGATCACGGGTACACGGAAACAATTCGTGTTTAGGCCAATTACTTACCTGCTTGCTTTGGGAGAGGGACTGACAGGGTTTATTGACGACGACACAGACGGGGATGGTCGAGGGCCGGGGAGTGTTGCGCTCGCCTATCCAGGTGGGCGAAGCTGGATTTTGTAGTCCTGGTAGTCGATTCTTACAATTGTCGTGCCAAACATTAAGCTGCTTGACACCGCTCTAACATGGATGGCTTGCGGAAAGACGCTCACGTTTGCGTACTGGCGCATCAGCTGTGTGGGCCCTGTCAAAAACGAAGCGCTCTTGGATGCTGTCCCCTGAACCTGAACTATCGAACCATCTTTCGAGTCCACCCACAGGGTTCCTTCGATAAGATAGGGAGTCTTTCGCCTGGGGGTCAAGGTAAGAACAAGACAGTCTCGTCCATTCAGCGGCTGTGTTCCGCCTGGCTTCAATTTCATTTCATAGTTTGCGGAAGTAACCCACGTCCCCTCCCGGATGCCGGGCTGGTTTAAGCGCACCTCATTGTCCAGAATCGAGCCCAATACCAGGCTTCGTATAATCCCCGATCCGCTCTGCGAGACTATCGTATAACTCTTGCCTGTATCCTTCCGGTAAATGGTATTTACCGTCATTTCAGCCACTGGATGGGTTTCGTCATTGCCCCTGTAAACCGCATAGTGCTCGGTCACGGCGTATCCTGCAATACTGTCAACTCTGGCTTTGACCGCCGCGTCAATCTGCTGAATCACGGATGCTGTGCTTAGTTGCTGAGCCGACGCTATCATCGGTCCGAGGAGCATCAGGAAGGAAGCCACCATTGACCCGATGGGAAACCGTTGCCGCGAGAAATGGTTAATCATGAATATGCTCTCGTACTTAAGACTAACAGAAATGTTACTACCATCGTTTGCGAATATAGTTAGTCCCCTCGATCAGAATCGTATCGAGTATGCGCAGCATTGCCATGGATTCTGCGCTTTCCGGGCTTCCCCAGCTTTTGCCCAGCGTTTGGGACTGCGTGGCGTGGGTACTATGGCGGCGTGAAGATTCGGCGGAATCCGTGGCGCAGGCGTTTGTGCGGACGATCAGAGCGAAATCGGCGTAAAAGTACCCTCGCAAGATGTGTTCAGGTGGCTTTGACTTCTACCCTGCGACGAGAACCTGTCGATGGGGGTCCTGACGTATACGCCAGCGGCGTTTCGGGCGCTGATCGAGGATGGGAAGGTGGCGGAGTGGCGGGTGTATGCGGATAATGAGCCGCTGCGGCGGTTGATGGATTGAGGGTAGTGGTTTCCCAGGTCTTCCGCCGCGGCGGACGAAACCTGGGGCACCCGCTTTTTAGGGTTGGAAAGGATTTAAAAAAGCAAACACAGATTCTTCGGCTCCCCATCGCTGCGCTCAGGGTCGCTCAGAATGACAATCAGTTATTTATCGGTGCGCGGGCTTCTATTTCTGAAGCGCGGCGAGGCTTTCGGCGCGGGCTGGGTCGATGGAGAGAACCGCGTCCGTTTTGGTGAGCTGGAGTAAAGACAAAACGCGCGGGGCCACTCCGCAGAGGCGCAGGGAGCCGTTCTTCTGGTTGAGCGTGCCGTAGGTGTACATCAACATGCCCAGGCCGGCGCTGTCCACATAGTCCACGCCGGTCAGGTCGATCACCATATTGGAAACGCCATCGGCGATGGCCGCGTTGATCTGGGAGTCGATGAGCTTGAGCGAGCTGCCCAGCGTCATGGGTCCTTGCAAGGTGACCACCGCGGTGGCGAGGGTGAGTTTTTCGATGGTTGCGCTCAGCGGCATTTGGACATTGTACCCGAACCGTGGGCTGGTTGGCCGGGGATAAGTCCCCGGCCTGCCGGCCCTGATGGATGGCCCTACTTCCACTCCCACATTTTGGAAACTGTGCCGCCTTTGGCATCAACTTCGTATTCGAAGGCTCCGCAGGCGTTGTTGAGCCGCGCCAGCTTCTTGGATGTGGTTTGGAAGAACAACATGCCGCGGTAGCTGACGGCGCCGCCCTTGCCGAATTTGCCCAGGCCGGTTCCCGTCCAACTGACGGCGCCATCCTCAGTAATGCTGATTCCCTGGCCTTGGCCGTAGAGAGAGCCATCCGGGCGGATGACCGATGTGTAGGAGCCAAGGCCGGTGGTAGGAACACCGAGCATGTGGCCGCTGTCTTCAAACGAGACTTCCACGGTGGGGGGATCTGTGGAAACGACTCGCCTGACGAGTCTCTTGCCTTTTGTTTCGCCGATCTGTTTTCCGATCATGAATTGACCTCTTCTTTGGCCGGGGTTTGAGTTACTGGTCCCGGCTGGGCAATTGTATACCGCAAACGGCATGAGTTAGGGAAAAAATTCCGGCTTGCCGGTTCATCCAGCGGAGAGGCGATGCCAAGCTGTTTCAGGAGGCGGCCAGGTAGCCGGCGTTGTAGACTCCGGCGGCATCTGGTCTTGCCCTCATTGAGCCTTGATGCGCTGCTGCCCGTTGGTGACCTTCATGGCGGTCGCTACTTGGAATTGGACGGCCAGGGGCGGGCCTCCCTTGACCACGGTGATTTGCCGGGGTGATTGGTTGGGGATGGAGACGGTCCAGGTCCCAGGTTCGTCTCGGCCTAAGTTGCAGAGTCCGTTGGCACGGGTGGTGCAAGACTGGCTGATATACTCCTGCGGCGCCGCTGGGTTATTGAAGGAGACCTTCACGCCTGCAATGCCTTGCCCTCGGAAGTTGAACACATGCGCAACGAGACATTGCTTCGGGACTCCCATCGTGAGCTTGACGGTGGGAGTGGAGCTCGTCACCTCCACCGGCGTATTTCCATGTCCACCGGACAGGCCAGGCGCCCAGGCATTGAAGTCATATTGGCCGACGGGAAGCTGCTTGGCGACCCATCCGCCTGCGTCCGGTGTGGCCACGACCATTTGGCTTCCGCTGTAGTCACTGGTGAGATCGGCCCATACAACAACCTGGCTGGCGGGAACGGAATGGCCGTTGTAGTCCATTGATATCTGGACATTTGCAATGACGATGTGGGAGCTCTTGGGCTTGGGCTGGGCCTGCTGGGCGATGACGCCGAGGCTCAAGGCAAAGGTGCAGCAGAGGAAGGTGGTGAGGAAGATTTTGTGCATGGTTGTTGCCTCGTCCTTTTCGACCAGGGTGTTCCTATTTATTCAGCCGGTTAGTGCGTTGTCAAGTTGTTTCGGGATGAGGACGGCGCATTTGCTGCGGCGGATGGCGATGGCCGGGTGAGGCGGCCAAGGTATACTGGCGCGGAGCCAAAAAGCAAATAATTCCGGGTTCAAGGAGTGCGACCAGGTGACTGAAGGCGTCAACTTGCGCTATGTAATATTTTTGGGTTGTACGGCCGCGCTGGGAGGCCTGCTGTTCGGATTCGACATCGCCATCATCACCGGCGCCGGTCCATTTCTTATCCACGCATTTGCCTTGAGCAACCTGGGCCTGGGTTGGGCATTCAGTTCTTTGCTCTTCGGCTGCGTGCTGGGATCGTTTATCGCGGGGAAGTACACCAACCGCTTTGGACGCAAGAAACCGCTGATGCTGGTGGCCTTGCTGTTTGCCGCCACGTCGATCGCCACCGCCGGGTCAGGCAGTTTTTTCAGCTTCATTCTGGCTCGCTTTCTGGGCGGGCTGGCCGTGGGGGGAGTTTCTCTGCTCTCTCCCATGTACGTGTCGGAGGTCTCTCCTCCCACCATGCGGGGCCGCATGGGAACTCTGTATCAGATGTCGATCGTGGTCGGCATCATCGTATCCTATGGCATCAATTATCTTCTCCGCAATACCGGGGCGAATAACTGGAGATGGATGTTCTTGAGCGGAGTGGCGCCGTCGGCGGTGTTTCTGCTGTGCATCGCGCTGGCTCCCGAGACGCCGCGCTTTCTGGCCCTGACCGGAAAGATGGACGATGCATTCGCCTTGCTGGAACGGATTGGCGGAACGAAGAGCGCCCAGCTTCAGATAAATGAGATCAAGGCGACGATGCACAAGGAAGCGCAGAACTGGCGCGGACTGCTGCGGCCGGGGGTGCGCCGCGCGCTTGCCATCAGCGCGGGGCTCGCGATTCTCGTTCATGTTTCGGGAATCAATACCGTGATCGACTATGCTCCCCTTATCTTTCAGTCGGCCGGCTGGAATGTGAATGGCGCTCTGGCTTCAACATTCATTGTCGGGATAAATAACTTACTCTTCACCATCGTCTCCTTCTGGGTTATCGACAGGTTTGGACGCAAGCCGCTTTACATAGCCGGGTCGCTGGGCATGGCGCTCTCTCTTCTGGCGCTGGTGGTTACCGTTTTGACCGGGCATTTTCACGGGGCCATCGTTTTGACGCTGATATTGACTTACCTGGCCTTTTTCTCAGCCTGCATCGGACCTGTGTTCTGGACGCTGGTGCCGGAGATATTTCCCAACGATGTGCGCGGGATGGCCATGACCGTGCCGGTGCTGACTCAGTGGGTCGCCAATGCCATGGTGGTTTTGCTGTTCCCACATGCGTTTGATGTTATCGGCAAGGCGTCCACATTCGGATTCCTGGCGGTGATGGCGCTACTGCAAGGCATCTTTACCTGGCGCTATGTGCCGGAGACCAAGAACAAGACGCTGGAGGAGATAGAGGGCTATTGGTCTGCCCCGAAACAAGTTATAGCAGCGAAGCCGGTTTGAGCTATCAACTCTTTGCCGGGAATATTTTCTCAAGCAGATAGGACAATAATTAAGACTAATAATCAGGTGTGCTGGCAGCCACGGCATAGAAAGCCCGTGCATTCAACGAGCGGGAAGATGGTTCCGGCAGTCTTTATTTCCCTTCATTTACAGGTTTTTTGTTTTTCATCTGAGCTTGTGCGAGAGCGAGATTTTGCCTTGCATAGGCAGAGGCCGGATCAATTTTTACCGCTTCGCCGAACTGCTCGGCCGCTTTTTCATAATCCCCCATTTGATACAGAGCCACGCCGAGGTCATTATGCGCATCAGCCTTTGCCAGGTCGTACTGCATCGCCAGTGTAAACTCCGCTACCGCTTCGGGCAGCCGATGCGCCTGCGTTAAAATCCTGCCCATCTGGGAATGGGCCGTTGACTGATCGGGTTTGATGGCCAGAGAAAGCCGGAACTCCTTCAGCGCTTCCTCCGTCCGTCCCTGTTTGCCAAAAATAACGCCTACATTGCTATGCGCTTCGTAATTATTTGGCTCAGTAGCAAGCACCTGAAGGTTCTCCTGAAGCGCCTCGTCAAATTTTCCCTGCGCCTGGAGAGCATCAGCAAGATAAAGCCGCGCCTCGATAGAACCCGGTTGCGCGGCGAGCACCCTTCTGGCATAAGTCTCCTCATCCTTCGGCCTGCCCATCAAAGCAGACCATTGCGCCATGTAGGTGAGGGCATAGGGGTAGTCAGGTTCAACACGCAATGCCAGTTCGAGGCGTTGCCCCGCAATGGGAAGATAGCGCTGCTCGTGGCTTTGCATCAGGTAATAGGCGGAAAAGGAAAGAGCCAGAGGCCCGGTGAGATTGTAGTCCAATGCGCGGTCGAAATTTTCATTCGCCTCGGCAATCTTTCCCTGCCTCCCGTACGCCATGCCCAGGCCTAAATAGGGAAGGCCTCCGCGCGGGTCAACCGCAATAGCGTGGTTGAAAAGCGTCACCGAATTCTTCCACACCTTAACCTGAGCATCGGTTTTTACGGCGCACGCTGCAAGGACCGCGACCGCAAGCAGCAGAGCCGCGACCCGGAGCTTCGGGAATTTCGCAACGGCATCGCCGGCCAACCAGACAATGGCGATAAAAAGGCCGATATAGGGAAGATAGGTGTAACGCTCGGCCAGGGCCTGATCGCCAACCTGCACGATGCCGATCACCGGCGCCAATGTTCCCATAAACCACAGCCAGCCGAAGAGACAATAAGGTTTTACCTTCCGGAATCGCCAGCAGGCGGAAGTTACCAGAACGAGCGCAATGGCCGATAACACCGCTACAAAAACATTGATGTTATTTTTCTCATGGACATAATAGGCCGTAAGCGGATCGGGCCAGAACATGATCCGCACGTAACGGCAGTAACTGATGGCCGCATTGCAGAGTCTCTGCCACAAGGGCATGGCTTCAAGCGCTGGCATCGCGCCGCCGGCCCGCTGCGCAATAAAGGTGATGACGCTCGATATAGCCGCCATGAGGAAAAGCAGCCATTTTTCAAGGCATAACTTCCAAAAAGAAGAGAACCATCGAGTACGTGATTCCCGCGCGAACGTGATTCTGCGCAACGGCCAATAATCAAGCAACAGAAGGACGAACGGAAGAGTTACGGCCATCGGTTTCGACATGAGGCTGCAGGCAAAGGCGCAGACGGCCCATATAAAACGCTTCCAGGATGGTTTGCGCACATACCATACATACGCAAGCAAAGCCGCAAGCCAGAAAAACGCGCACAAAACATCCTTGCGTTCGGATATCCATGCAACGGATTCGACATGCGCGGGGTGCAGCGCGAACAGAGATGCGACGATTGCGGAACGCCAAATGAAACCCGTCATGTACAAGAGCAAAAGAAAGAGAAGAACCGTACTGGCGGCGTGCAAATACACATTGGTCATATGGTGGCCGCTGGGATTATCGCCATAAAGCTGCCAATCGACCATATGGGAGATCCATGCAAGCGGATGCCAGTTCGACTCATCGAAGGAGGTAAACGCCCACTGGATGCTCTGCAAGGTCACTCCCTGATGCACGCGCAGGTTGTCCTGGACATAGCCGAGATCGTCGTAGGTAAGGAAATCGTTGTTGCGCGCACCCCGGTAGGAAAAAACGGTGACCGCCACAAGAACCATGCAGACGGCGGCAATTTGCCACGGCTTATTGGTTACGGGAGCAATGGGAACGGTCTTCTCGGCCGGCGCCTCTGGCGGGCGCTTGCCATGAAATTTGCGCTGTCGCGATTTTTTTGCCATGATTGGCGGCCTCCGATCATTCTAACCGGAATGACCGTTCAGGAGCATCAGAGCGTGCGCTTGAACAGCGGCGTGGCGAGGAGCAGCGTGCCGATGCCGAAGACGAAGAGGAAGAGGAGGTCGTATTGGATGGCGACGAAGCCGCCGTCTTTGAGGAGGATGGCTTTGAAGCCGTGGATGCAGTAGGTGAAGGGGTCGACGACGGCGATGACGCGGAGCCAGGGAGGGAAAGCGGCGATGGGATACATGGCTCCGGAGGGGTAAAACAAGAGCACATTCAGCACACCGAACATGGCGCGGGGAACGAGCGGATCGTCGACGCGCACCATGAGGAGAAACATCATGCCGTTGAAGGCGATGGAGGTGACCAGAATCAGGCACAGGAGTTCGAGGTCGGCGACGGGATGGAAGATGACGCCGAGGCCGGCCATCAGCGAGCCGACTACGGTAAGCACGATTCCGCTGAGAGTGGCCTTGATCGCTCCGGATATGTTCATCCCGAAGACTAACTCCAGCTTGGTGATGGGTGTTACAAGATAGCCCTCATGAACACCGCGAGCCTTGTCGTCGATGTATAACATGCCGCCGCCGATCATCACCGAGATATACATGGCCATGGCGATGCAGGCAGGTAAGAGGAATTTCAAATAGTTGACGTAGGGATAGAGTTCGACGATTTCCAGAGCGATCTGGCTGGCGAGGCGGGGCTGGATGACGGGAGCGGTGAGAGCGGTGACCACCAACTGCATCTCGGCTTCGATGCTGCTGGAGGTGAACGGGTCAGTAGTATCTACAACCAGGCCGATAACGGGGGCGTCCTGGGAGTAGACGCGGCGGGAGTATTGAGCGGGGATGATGACGGCGGCATCGATTTTTCCGGTACGGACGTCTTCGCGGGCGAGGCGCTCGTCGGTGTAGTCGACGGTGGTGAAGGTTTTGATGTTGACGGCGATGGAGCGGAAGGCTTCGCAAATTTTGACCGCCTGGGGGCCGTGATCGTAGTCGACGACGGCGACGCGGGCGCCGACGATTTTTCCGCCGAAGGCATTGCCCATGATGAGCAACTGGAGAAGCGGCATCAGCAGGGACATGATCATGAGCGTGGGCGAGCGGAAGAACTTTTGCATCTCGCGCTCGATAATGGCGAACATTCTGTTCATGGCCGTGCTCCGGGGCGGGGCGGCAAGGTGAAGACGGGAGGTTTGACCTGCTCGTCGCGGAGTTGGCGGCCCGTGTAGTGGACGAAGACGTCGTCGAGCGTGGTGTTCTGGACGCTGAGGGAGGTGAGGGTTTCGCCCAGGACGGCGGCCTGCTCGACCAACTGCATGGTGGTGCGGGAGCCGGAAGAGGTCAGGACGCGATAGAAGCCGGCGGACTCGGCCTGTACGCTGGTGACGCCGTCGAGGGCTTCGAGCCGGGACTGCCACTCAGCGGTCTCGCGGTCGAAGTGCACCTCGACGACATTGGCGCCGGGGACGTTGCGCTTGAGCTCAAGGGGCGTGCCGAGGGCGACCAGTTTGCCGTGATCGACGATGGCGATGCGGTCGCAAAGCTTGTCGGCTTCTTCCATGTAGTGGGTGGTGAGGAGGATGGTGAGATTGCGGGTGGCGCGCAGGTTGTCTAGCATCTCCCATACGGCGATGCGGGAGACGGGATCGAGGCCGGTGGTGGGCTCGTCGAGAAAGAAGATATGCGGATTGTGGACCAGTCCGCGGGCGATTTCAACGCGGCGGCGCATTCCGCCGGAGAGGGTCTTCACTTGCGCATTGCGCCACTTAGATAAGTCAACAGCTTCCAGTACTTCGGCGATATTTTTTTGGCGCTCGGCCCTGGGGACGCTGTAGAGCTTGGCGTAGATGCTCAGGTTTTCTTCGACGGTGAGGTCGGGGTCGCTGGTGAGTGCCTGAGGAATAACGCCGATCATGCGGCGGACGGCGTCGGGCTCTTTGGCCACATCGAGGCCTTCGACGATGGCGCGGCCGGCGGTGACGGGGATGAGGGTGGTCATCATGCGGATGAGGGTGCTTTTGCCGGCGCCGTTGGGGCCGAGAAGACCGAA
>Ga0187881_10004809_pt1 | contig 10727 bp, 7 predicted proteins | sample June2016WEW_19_1_2_FD_133017 | JGI IMG/M metagenome (GOLD analysis project Ga0187881, IMG submission 133017) | Peatland microbial communities from SPRUCE experiment site at the Marcell Experimental Forest, Minnesota, USA - June2016WEW_19_100 | ecosystem: Environmental > Terrestrial > Soil >...
ACTCTGCCGTGCTGGTGGGGGGATCAAGCGCCTCGAGTATCGCGGATACGACTCCTGGGGCGTCTGCGTCGCGTGCGACGACCATCTCTCGCTTCTGCGCCGTGTCGGCCGCATTGGCGGGGTTGACGCCGCGGGGCTGGGCCTTGGAGGGGCCGACGCGTGCGAATCAGGGATAGCCCACACACGCTGGGCTACTCACGGCGCTCCCACTGAGGCCAACGCCCATCCCCACGTCGACTGCGCGGGCAGGATCGCAGTGATCCACAACGGAATCATCGAGAACCATGCCGCGCTGCGCGCCACGCTCCAGGGCCAGGGACACGTCTTTGCCAGCGAGACGGACACCGAGGTGATTCCGCATCTCATCGAGGAGTTCCTGAAGTCAGAGCCAAGTTTTTCTGCGGCCTTCCTGGGGGCCATGAAGCTCCTGGTCGGAGCGTACGGCATTGCCGCGGTGTATGCCGGGGAGCCGGCAACGATCTTCGTGGCCCGGCACGGCAGCCCCATCGTCCTGGGGCTGGGGAAGAACAAGACTCTCGTTGCAAGCGATCCAGCGCCCCTGGTGGCTCACACCCGCGAGGTCATCTACCTGGATGACGGAGAAGCCGCCCTCCTGCACGGCGACGGATTCGAGACCAAGACTCTCGAAGGGACGCCTGTCAGCAAGAGGGTCCAGCAGATCGCATTCAGCCTTCCTGACATCGAGCGCGGGGGATTCCCGCACTTCATGCTCAAGGAAATCTCCGAGCAGCCCGAATCCATCCGCAATGCATTCCGCGGCCGGGTGGTGCGCGCAGAAGGGACCGCCAAGCTCGGCGGCGTGGATGAGTCCCTCCTGCGCCGCGTGAAGCGCTGCCATATCGTGGCGTGCGGCACGTCATGGCACGCCGGCCTGATCGGCAAATACCTCCTGGAAAGCCTTGCCCGGGTCCCCACCCAGGTGAGCTTCGGTTCGGAGTTCCGCTACGCGCATCCAGTCCTGGAGCCCGATACCATGGTCATTGCAATCAGCCAGTCGGGAGAGACAGTCGACACCCTGGCAGGCGTGCGCGAGGCAAAACTGACCGGGGCGGAGACCATCGGTGTGTGCAACGTCGTGGGATCCAGCATCGCGCGGGAATGCGGAAAAGGGATCTACATCCACGCAGGACCCGAGATCGGCGTGGCATCGACCAAGGCCTTCACCAGCCAGCTCGTCGTCCTGAGCCTGCTGGCCGTGTACCTGGGCCGCATGAGGGGGCTGTCCCTGCGCGCCGGCCTGCTTTTCCTTGACGCGCTGGAAAAGCTCCCCGAGCAGGCGAAGGGGCTGATTGCGCAGAAGGACAGCATTCAGGAGATCGCCGCCCGGTACGCGAAGAATGAAGACTTCCTCTATATTGGCCGGGTGTTCGAGTATCCCACGGCCCTGGAAGGCGCGCTGAAGCTGAAGGAAGTCTCCTATGTCCATGCGGAGGGGGTGCAGGCCGCGGAGATGAAGCACGGCCCGATTGCCCTGATCGAGCCGACGTTTCCCACGGTGGTGCTGGCTGCCCAGACGGAAGTCCGCGACAAGATGCTGGGGAACATGCACGAAATTCGCGCACGCAAGGGCAGCATCATCGTGGTGGCCCAGGAGGGAGACTCGGAGGCTGCCTCACTTGCGGAGGATGCCATCTTTGTCCCTCGGACTCTCGATCCCCTGGTTCCCATTCTGTCCGTCATCCCGCTGCAGCTCTTTGCCTACTTCGTCGCCGTTGCGCGAGGGTGTGACGTGGACAAGCCCCGCAACCTGGCCAAGAGCGTTACGGTGGAGTAGGGCATGGCAACCACGGACACCGCTGAGGCAACCCGGATTGTCCTCTTTGAGGACCACCTGCTTGCCGACATGAACCCCATTGCCCTGACGCGCCCGGCCTTTGCCGTTACGTGCGCGTGCACGACCCTCTATGAGATAGCCGCAGAGGCGGCCGGGGCGCCGCCGTCCTGGGTGGTGCGAGGCTACCTGGGCAAGCTGACGGCCCGGCTGTATCCCGCCGGGGCGCCGGGTGACGGGCCGAAGCTGTTTCTCAACGCATCCATCGTTCCCGACACCCGGTACGCGCAGAAGTTCCGCGAGCTTTCCTGCGAAGGCCGGCCGTTCGTTGCAACGGCCGGCGGCCGAGTGTCGGCGGCCTTCCTGCCGTCCGGGACGGCAATCCCCCGTCCTCTGACGTCGGAGAACGTCACGCCATGGCTTCTTGAGCTGAAGCTGCCTCTCCATGAGGAGGAACTTTTCCACACCTTCGACCACCAGTTCGAAGTGGTGAAGTATCTGGAGCCGCTCTTCCAGACAAATATCCGGCATCGACTCGGCAGGCGCGCATACCGGGAGCTGAAGCCGGGCGTTTTTGCCGCGGAAAACGCCAGCATAGCGGACAGCGCGGTCTTTCACACTCACGATGGGCCCGTGGTCCTTGAGCAGGATGTAGAGATCAGGGATTTCGCCTATTTCGAAGGCCCCGTTCATGTCGGGGCGCACTCACGCGTGATCGAGAGAGCCTCTCTGAAGGAGAACGTCTGCGTGGGTGAGACGTGCAAGATCGGCGGCGAGGTCGAAGCGAGCATCATCGAGAGCTATACGAACAAGCAGCACCACGGCTTTCTCGGGCATTCGTACGTCGGCTCCTGGGTGAACCTCGGGGCAGGCACGAGCAACAGCGACCTGAAGAACACCTACGGGGAGGTGCGCCTGGAGTTTCACCACAGGCGCGTCGACACAGGGATGCAGTTCCTGGGGTGCGTCATCGGCGACTACGCCAAGAGCGCCATCAATACGAGCATCTTCACCGGAAAGATCATCGGTGTTTCCAGCATGCTCTACGGGTTCATCGGTTCCAATGTTCCCAGCTTCTGCAACTATGCCCGGGCCTTCGGCCAGATCACCGAATGTCCCGTGGACCAGGCCATCCTCATCCAGAAAAGGATGTTCGAGCGACGGGGGATAACGCAGACGCCGGAAGACGCGGAGCTTCTTCGCACCGTGTTCGAGCTGACGCGTGCCGAGAGGCTGATCACGGACGAGCCTCCCTCCTTGTAGGCTTGCTGCCGTCCGGCCCTTCCGCCCAGCGCGCTCAATCCGCCCTGTACATCCGGTCCCGGGGGGTGTACAATCAGGATGCGCGCGGTACCAGCCACGAGCGCGCTCCCGCGGGTGTTCTTCGTGTTCTGCCAACCACTGCCACGGGTCCCGCCCCATCCCACTGGTCACCGTTGCGTGACAGGCGCTGCCGCGCCAGGGGGTAGTGAGATGCGCGATGCGAACACGGTTCAGAACGAAATCCTCAAAGTCATCAACGATGATCCGACCATAGAGGGAGCGGGCCATATCATCGTCAGCGTGGAGAAGAAGGGCGTGTGGCCGCGGGCAAAGGAAGTGGTTATCCTCAAAGGGAACGTCCGCTCGGACAGCGACCGTGTAAAGGCGGAGAGAGCGGCGGCTCTGCATTCTGCAGGGCGCCAGATCGTCAATAGCATCAACGTACACGCCTAGACAGGGAGGTCGGAGGGCGAGCGAGCGCAGGGATGCGCGAAAGCGAGCCCAGAGCACGTTGTCCTTGCGGGGATGGCCGAAAGGCCGACCATAGTCACCGAGAGTCGGGGGGCACGGGCCTGCGCGGGTAGGCCTTCACGGCCGCATAGACGAACCCGGCCAGAGCCGGATCAATCCGGGCTGCCTCTTTGCGAAAAAGCTCGGCTACCGTGTCTTTGCTGAACTCGCCATCCGCGATTATGACCGGCGTCATCTTGGCATGACCGGGAACCTCTCCTGAATCAATCCGGTTGTGCTGGAAGCCGTGCTCCCGGGTCCACGTGAGGGCTCGTTCCCTGCCGGTCTTGTCGTAGCAGAGTTGAAAGCCCTTCAACGCCTTTATTGGCCCGGTCGCCGCGTCGGAAGGGCTGGGACCGTCGTACCACGCGATAAGGTCAAAGTACTCATCGGTGAACCATCGACGGAATCCCTCTCCGGGGATCTGGCGCGCGCCGCGAATCTCCGCCAGCATTTCCTTCTGGAACCTCAGTACTATTATAGCATGCCGGCTCAGCATTCGCCCGGATCGCTCGCGTGACGCGTGATGACCACCTTTCGCTGCTCCGCGGCGCGGTCGGACCCGGAGGCGGCTCGTGGGCGGACCTCGGGTCCGGGACAGGGGCTTTCACGATTGCCCTGGCGGAGCTCCTGGGCGGGGAGGGGAGGATTCTCTCCGTGGACAGGGACGCAAAGGCCCTTGCAGAGCAGGGACGCATCATGCGCGCCCAATTCCCGAAGCTCGATATCGTGCTTGAGACGGCCGACTTCACCTCCCTCTCCGGCGTATCGGGTCTCGATGGGATCATCATGGCCAACTCGCTGCACTTCCAGCGAGACGCCGAAGGAGTCCTGCGCATGGTGCATACCTGGCTCGCGTCTGGGGGATGCCTTGTTGTTGTCGAATACGACATCGAGCTGCCCAACCCGTGGGTCCCGCACCCGGTCCCCTACAGTCGTCTGGCCAGGATTGCGGGCGCGGCCGGGTTTTCCCCCGCGCGCCTGCTGGAGACCAGGCCCAGCCAATACCACAGGCGGGTCTATTCAGCCGTCATGCAAAAGCGCTAATCGTTTCTCTGATCGACGGGGATCCACGGCCGAGGAGCCGGACCCCTGTAGAGACTCTCCGGACGGTAGATCCGGTTGTCCTTTCGCTGCTCCAGCACGTGGGCAAGCCACCCGGCCACGCGGGCCATGGCGAAGATGGGCGTGAAGAGAATCGTGGGCAGCCCGAGCATCGTGTAGACAGCCCCGGAGAAGAAATCCACGTTGGGGTAGATGGGCTTTCCCTTCTCTTCCATCCGTTCGCGGAACTGCCTCTCGATCTCCTTGAGAATTTCATAGTAGCGGGGATCACCCTTTTTCTCCGTAAGCTCCTTGAGGAACTCTTCCATCACATATGAGCGCGGGTCCTTGACCTTGTACTCCCGGTGGCCCATGCCCATGACCTTGCGCTTCTCAGCCAGCGCTTTGTCCAGCCAGGCATCCACCCGCTCTTTGGAGCCTATTTCTTCCACCATGTCCATGACGCGTTCGTTCGCTCCTCCATGGAGAGACCCGTACAGGGCGCCCATTGCCGCAGAGATGCTGCAGTAGCAGGTGGAAAGCGTGGATGCAACCAGCCGCGCGGTGAAGGTGGAGGCGTTGAACTCATGCTCTGCGTGCAGCACGAGGCAGGTGTCCATGATGCGGCCCTCATACTCCTCGGGCTCCTTCCCGCGCACCATGTACAGGAAGTTGGCGCCGTGAGAACGGTCCGTCAGCGGGGGAACGTACTCTTTGTTCTCACGGCACCGCTGATATGCGGCAACCACGCTGGCCGTCTGCACCACCTGGTGCAGCGTGTCGCGGCAATTACACGTTGCGGAGTGCTGGATGCGGTGCTCGACGTAGCTCGACATGTACGCCATGACGGACTGGAGCAGCTGCATGGGGTGAGCGCTCACGGGAAAGGCGCGGATCATCTCCCTGATCTGGGTCGGAATGTCGCGGCTTGCCCGCATGCGCCTGCGCCAGGCCGGTAGCTCGCCTTTCGTCGGCAGCCTCTCATACAGCAGAAGGTAGGTGACCTCTTCAAAGTCCGAGTGCGCGGCAAGGTCCTCGATGGCATAGCCCCGGTAGTAGAGCTTGCCCTTCTGACCATCGATCCGCGAAACAGTGGTCTCGTCGGCGATGATCCCTTCCAGCCCTTTGGAGTAGGTCCCTGTGTCCACGCTCATGGTGCATCCCCTTCGTCACACTTCTATGAGAAGCCGCCAGGGGTCCTCCACCAGGTCCTTGACCCTTCGGAGGAAGCTGACCGCCTCTTTTCCATCGATGAGCCGGTGATCATACGTGAGGGCCACGTACATCATCGGGCGGATGACAATGGTCTCCGCGGCGTTTTCCTCCACCACGGGACGCTTCTGAATGGAGTGCATGCCCAGGATGGCCGACTGCGGATAGTTCAGGAGCGGGGTGGAAAGGAGGGAACCGAACACCCCGCCGTTGGTGATGGAGAACGTGCCGCCAGCCAGCTCGTCGGGGAGCACTTTCCGATCCCGCGCCCGGGAAGCCAGGTCCGCTATCGCGGCTTCGAGCTGCGCGATGCTCAGCCGGTCCGCTCCCCTGACCACGGGAACAACGAGTCCTCGATCAGTGGAGACGGCAACGCCTATGTCGTACGTATTGTAGTAGACGATCTCTTCGCCGTCGATGCTGGCGTTGACCATCGGAAACTCGGCCAGGGCGCGGCAGGCGGCTTTGACGAAGAAGGAGGTGAAGCCCAGCTTGACCCCGTGGATCCGCTCGAAGTCCTCCCGGTAGCGGCTGCGGAGGTCCATGATGTTCTTCATGTTCACCTCGTTGAAGGTCGACAGCGATGCCGTGGAGTGCTGCGCCTCGATGAGCCTCTGCGCAATCCGCTTGCGCAGCGAGCTCATGGGCGCGCGCGTGGGGGGCGCGGAGCCGTTTCCCGTTGCTGCCTTCGGCTTTGGGGCTGCAACTGGCCGGGCATCGGGTTCAGGGGGCGCGGCCGCCGCGGGAGGAGCGGAGACGGCCGGCGCGGGCGCTGCAGGCGCGGTTCTTGATGGGGCCGGCGCGATTGGCGCAGGAGCCGGCGCCGCAGACGGGGCAGGCTTGTTTGGGGCCGGCGCTGAAGAGGCGGCCTCGGCAGCCGGCGCGGCTCTGGCGGGCGCCGCGGCTCCCGGCTTTGCCTCCGAATCTATGAAGCCCACCACCTGCCCGATGGTGACTTCGGTTCCCGGCTTGACTGTCATGGAGACGACCCCGGTTGCAGGGGCAGGAACTGTCACGTTGGCCTTGTCTGTTTCCAGCTCCAGCAGGTCGGCGCCCTCTTCCACGAAATCTCCCTCTGCTTTCAGCCAGGCAGAGATGATGCCCTGCGTCACCGATTCACCGACACTCGGTATTTTTATCTCCAGCTTCACTTCTTCACCTCTGGCGCGTCACTTTGCATAGTGGCGTACTTTCGTCGCTCGCCCTCCGTTGCTGGACTCCTTGGCTGCCGTCTTTGTGCCGCCGTTTCGGGAACGGGCCGCGGCGTGCGACTGCGCGGCTCCTCCGTTCCCCCCAAGCGCCGCACGCAGGATCTCTTCCTGCTCCCTGGCATGCACCTGATGGGACCCGGTTGCCGGGCTGGCTGCCTCATCCCTTCCGACATAGGAGAGGGAAACGTCGGGGAGATCGCAGGCGAACCTTTCCTGCATGAACATCCACGCGCCTCTGTTGCGCGGCTCTTCCTGGACCCATACACGGTCCCGTACCGAGCGGTAGCCTTCCAGGACGTCCGCGAGGATCTGCGCCGGGAAGGGATACAGCTGCTCGATCCTCACGATGGCGGTGGCGGTGTCCCCCATATCTTCCCGGGCCTTGAGGAGGTCGTAATAGATCTTGCCGCTGCACAGAAGCAGCCGCCGGGGTTTTGCCGGCCGTGCCGAGTCATCCATCACCTCCTTGAACTCGCCCCGGGAGAGATCGGAGAGGGGGGAGAGAGCCCGGGGGTGGCGCAGGAGGCTTTTGGGCGTCATGACGATGAGCGGCTTTCTGAAGCTGCGCTTCACCTGCCGGCGCAGAAGGTGGAAATACTGCGCGGGGGTTGTGCAGTTGCACACCTGGATGTTGTTGTGCGCGCACAGCATGAGGAACCTCTCCAGGTGCGCGCTGGAATGCTCCGGCCCCTGTCCTTCGAAGCCATGGGGAAGCAGGAGCACGATCCCGCTGATGGTCCCCCACTTGGCCTCTCCCGCAGCAACGTAGTTGTCGATAATCACCTGGCCGCCGTTGGAGAAGTCTCCGTACTGGGCTTCCCACATCACCAGGGAGCGAGGCTGACCCAGCGCGTGGCCGTACTCGAAGCCGAGGATGGAGTACTCCGAAAGCGGGCTGTCATACACGGAGAACCGGCCCTGGTCCGGGGAAAGGTTTGCCAGAGGGGTGTAGGGCTGCGGCAGCAGGGTTTCCGTATCCCACCAGACGAGGTGACGCTGGGAGAACGTGCCCCGCGCGCTGTCCTGGCCGCTTAGGCGCACCGGTATGCCTTCGAGGAGCAGGGACCCGAACGCCAGGGACTCCGCAAAGGCCCAGTCCACGCTCCCGTCCCTTGCCAGGCGCGTGGTCTTCTCGTCGATGATCCTCTTCAGCTTCGCATGCACGTGAAATCCGCTGGGAATGGCTGTCAGCTTTTCAGCAATGAGCCTGAGGCTTTCTTCCGGAGGGCCGGCCACGCGCTCCCCCCACTCCCATGCGTTGGGCTCACGGGTGAGCACCGGGCCATCGACCTCCGTGGTTCGGGCTTCCTGGAGGGCGCTCTTCAGCGATTCCCGGAATTGACTCCGCCTGGCCTCGGTCTCCTCCTTGGTGACGATGCCTTCGGCCATCAGCCGCTCGGCATACAGGCCGGGCTGGCTCTTCTTGCGCTCGATGATCTTGTACATCAAGGGATGAGTGAATGAAGGATCGTCGCCTTCGTTGTGGCCGTATTTGCGATAGCAGAAGACGTCGACAACCACGTCGCGGCCGAAGGTCTGGCGGAACCGCACGGCGAGGTCCATCGTGTACGCAACCGCCTCGGGGTCATCACCGTTCACGTGGAAAACTGGAACGGGAAGCATCTTTGCCACGTCGGTGGGGAAGAAGGTTGAGCGCGCATCCCGCGCGGAGGTGGTAAAACCGATCTGGTTGTTGATGATGACGTGGATTGTGCCCCCGGTCTTGTATCCGCGCAGCGTGGACAGGTTGAAGGTCTCTTCGACGATTCCCTGGCCCGAGAATGCCGCATCCCCGTGAAGAACGAGGGGAACGATTTCCTTGCGATCGACATCCCCGCGCTCGCGCTGCACGGCCCTCGCCATACCTTCCACCACGGGGTCCACGGATTCGAGATGGCTGGGGTTGGCCACGAGGTTCACGCGGACCGAACGGCCGTCGGCGTGTGCGTGCTCTGTCTGGAACCCCAGGTGATAGCGGACGTCGCCGCTTGAGCTGAAGTCCCCCGGATCCTCGATCCCCTCGAACTCCCGAAACAGCTCCACCGGCGGCTTGTTGAGGATGCGGTTGAGGACCGTGAGCCTGCCGCGGTGGGTCATTCCCATGATGATCTCCCGGATCCCCATCTCCGGAGAGCTGTCCACCAGGTGATGGAGGGCCGGAATGACTGACTCCGCGCCCTCCAGGGAAAACCGCTTCTGCCCGATGAAGGCGGTGTGCATGAAATGCTCGAACTCCTCCGCGGTCAGCAGGTCGTCAAGGATGGTCTTCTTCTTCTCAATGCCGAATGACGGCTTGTTGCGGGCAGACTCCATCTGCTGAATGAGCCAGCGGCGGATGGGCTTGTTCTGGATGTGAAGAAACTCGACGGCCACCGCCCCGCAGTACGTCTCACGCAGCGCCTGGATGATGTCGGTCAGCTTCATCTTGGACCGGGAGAAAACGCTTCCCGCCCAGAACTCTGTTTGAAGGTCGGTATCCGACAGGCCGAACTCGCTCAGAGTCAGCTGCTCGTACGTGTGCGCCGGTTCGGCGTAATAGTTCTTCTGCTCCCCCTCGGCCGGCGCCAGGGGATTGAGGTGGGCATACAGGTAGCCCACGTCGCGATACCCCCAGAGGAGGCTGTCCACCCTGCTCTGCTTGAACGCCATGTCGGTGGGAAGGGGACCATCGCTTGCGACGGCTCCGCCCCTCCTTTTCAACGCGATATGGCTGCCCTCCTGGTGCTGGAAGAACTCGTTCCATCGCGGATCCAAGGATTTCGGATCCGCCTGCCAACGCTCGTGGAGCTCTTCTATCCATTGGATATCGACTGACGAAAGAATGGACGCGTCGCTCATATACTTACCGCACCTCCTGTACGGTCTGCATGACGATCAATTGCGCCCGCGACTTTTGGGCGCCAGGACCGCCAGCCTGGAGGAGAGGAGGACGGGCACCTCGTCAGGGCGATCGGCAACGGGGACCCCCGCTTCCCGCAGGGCAGCCACCTTGTGCTCCGCCGTGCCTTTGCCCCCGGAGATGATTGCTCCGGCGTGTCCCATCCTCTTTTCCGGCGGCGCAGTGCGGCCGGAAATGAAGGAGACGACGGGTTTTTTCATGGAACTTGAAATATACTCCGCGGCGCTTTCCTCGTCATTCCCCCCGATCTCGCCGATGAGCGCCACGGCGGTGGTCTGGGGATCCGCCTCGAACAGGGCCAGAAGCTCGACGAAGCTCGTGCCGATGACCGGATCTCCCCCCACGCCAATACAGGTGGACTGACCCAGCCCGGCGCGCGTGAGGGCCCAGACCACCTCATAGGTCAGGGTGCCGCTGCGCGAGATCACTCCGACCCCTCCCGGCATGTGTATCCTGCCGGGCATGATGCCCACTTTTGCGGCCCCCGGGGTGATGAGCCCCGGACAGTTCGGGCCGATGAGCCGGCAGCCGCGTTCGGTGACGTAATGGGCGTCGCGGATCATGTCCAGGACTGGAATGCCTTCCGTGATGCACGCGATGAGGGGTATGCCGGCGTCTGCAGCCTCACGCAGCGCTCCGCCCGCGAACCGGGCCGGTACAAAGATAACCGTGCAATCGGCGCCGGTGCGCTGGACTGCGTCTGCAACCGTGTTGAACACAGGGATGCCGTCCACTGTTTCGCCGCCTTTGCCGGGGGTCACGCCTCCGACAACCCTGGTTCCATACTCGCGCATCG
>Ga0187881_10004814_pt1 | contig 10719 bp, 12 predicted proteins | sample June2016WEW_19_1_2_FD_133017 | JGI IMG/M metagenome (GOLD analysis project Ga0187881, IMG submission 133017) | Peatland microbial communities from SPRUCE experiment site at the Marcell Experimental Forest, Minnesota, USA - June2016WEW_19_100 | ecosystem: Environmental > Terrestrial > Soil >...
AGCTTCGAAAGGAGGGCGACGGCAAAGCACCCCACTCCTCCCGTTGCTCCCGTGACCAGCACCTCAGCGCTGCCAGGCGACAGGCCCTGCTCCTGCAGTGTGCGGACGGAGAGCGCGGCTGTAAAGCCGGCTGTTCCGATGATCATGGACTCCCGCAGAGTCAGCCCGGAGGGGGGCCTCAGGGCCCATTCAGCGGGCACCCTGACGTACTGGCCAAACCCGCCGGGCACGCCGGTGCCGAGATCCCGGCCACAGACGATCACGCTGTCGCCCGGCGTGTAAGCCGGGACCGCGCTCTCCGCCACGACGCCGGCAGCGTCGATCCCGGGGGTCAGCGGGTACCTGCGCGCAACACCGCGCCGGCCCGCCGCGGCCAGGGCGTCCTTGAAGTTGAGCGAGCTGTACAAGACGCGAACAAGAAGGTCCCCCGGCGGCAGCTCCGAGACGCTCTGCCTGCTCACCTTCCGGGTGAAAGCGCCATCCGCCCCACGACTGACCACAAGCGCGCTGAAAGAGCGAGGCTCCATATGCTACTATCATACACTGCAAGGGGGCTCGCTGTGCCATTCTCTGAACAGGCTTCAAGCAGGCGGGACCGGATCCAGGCCGCTTTTGCCAATGACGGCTTTGCAGTCACGCGAGCCGTGGAAAAGGACGGCTGCGTCGGCCTGCTTGCAGAGCACCAAAGCGCCCGTATCGGCGGCTTCGGCCCGGCCAAGCGCGCGTTCTACCTCGAAGGTGACAATTACCAGATGGGCTTTCTTCTTGGTCTCCTGGCATGGGAAGAGATCGGGAGGATGACGCATGAGTTCCTGCGGAACGTCGTATTTTCCTTTTTCGACCGCAGGGCCGCGGCAACGGGAAAAGTCTTGGCTGATCTCATGAGGCTCGTTGTCCATGCCGCCACAAGCGCCTCCCGAACAGTGCTGCCCGACGTCCCCGGGGAGTACCTCGAGGAGATCCAGGGCATTCTTGACGGATACGCGGCATCAGGCGCGCCGACGCCGGTCTCCCGCGATGAGCTTGTCACGCTGAACTTCGGCATAGACGCAGTGCTGGCGCACGTATATTCAGGGACGCTCTTTGCGCGAAAGGGCATCTCCCCGGGAATGCTGCGCACCCCCATTGGATGCAACGCGTTCTTTCTCAGCGGTCCCGCCGCCGGCGGCAAATGCATTTTCGGCCGCGACTTCATGTTCCCCACGGCCAACGTGTTTCAGGAAACAGCGTGCCTGATCATCTACCGGCCGTCCACCCGGGCCGGCAGGGAGCGCTGCATGTTCGTCAGCCAGACGGCCCCCGGGATCATCGGCTCGATCACCGGGCTGAGCTCCGCGGGAGTGGCAATGGGCGTCAACATGCTTCCCGGCAGGTTCTGCTCCCCTGAGCGGCCGGGGTTCAACTCCCTTCCCCTTGTTCGAGACTGCCTGCAATACTGCGGGGATGCCGATGAAGCCGTCGAAAGGGCGGCAGAGGCGCAGCGCGGCGTGACGTGGCTGTACCCCGTGGCCGACGCCCGCGGCAGGGCCTTTGTGATTGAAGCAGGCCGCACGCTGGACCCGGAGGAACGATTCCCTTACTTCACCTGGGTGCCCTGGCACTACAGGCGCCGCCTGCCGTCGCTGGCGTTCATCCGGCGGATGCGCCGCAGGCATCACATGCCGCGGCCCGTCAGGGGGACAGTGGCACGCGGAGCGGACTACATCCTGCCCAGCGAGTACATCACGCGGTGGAACGAGCGTCTGTGGCGCGCATTCGACAGGGACTGGTTCGTGCGGATAGTGGATTTTCTGGGCGACCTGGCGGGCCTGGTGATCGACCTGTTCAAAGGCAGGCTCGGTTCGCTGTGGCCGGCGCTCAAGGAGGACGTGCGGGCTCTCCATGAGGCAGCCGACTTCTCCCGGGTCGATTTCTCGGAGCGCGGCTCAATCAACAGCACATGGCGGGACAAGAACTGCCCGGGGCCTTTCTATTTTGCCCCTCAGAGGGCGCACAGGCCCGATGTGCTGGTAGCGACCAATCACGCCATTTCGCCGGAAATCAGGCTCACCGCGATGAACGAGTGGACAGCGCTCCTGGCCGGAGGGAACCTGAACGAGATCCAATGGCGCTACGACGAGCTGAGCCGCGAGATCCTGGATGCGATTGACGCGTCTCCGTCCGGCGTCACCGAGGAAGCGGCGTGGGACCTCATCAACTTTCTTCGGCCCGGCGGAAGGTTCCCCGATTTCTACAATCCGGACGGCCTGCCGACAGGGGCTGGAATCCAGGTCCACGGAAGCGTCAGCCTATGCGAGCTCACGACCAGGAGCATAAAGAGCCTCTACGGCTACTACGGCGATCAGCCGGTGACGATCCATCTGCAGAATTATCTCCGCTGAAGGCCGCAGCGCAGGCGCTACACCCCGACGAGTTTCTGGGCAATGGACGAAACCCCGGGCTTTCCCGCCAAGCCGGGCAGCTGGCAGAGGCGCCTCGCGACGGTGTACATTGGGGCGGGAGGCGAACCATGGAAGGCCGGAGGGAAACGCGCGTGCTTCTTGTCGTCGACGTGCAGAACGACTTCTGCCCCGGGGGAAGCCTGGCGGTGGAAGAAGGGGACCAGGTGGTGCCGGTGATCAACCGGCTTATGCCGCTCTTCGATCGCGTGGTGGCAACCCAGGATTGGCACCCGAAGGACCATGTCTCATTCGCTTCGAACCATCCCGGCAGGAAGGTGCTCGACGTGGTGGACGCAGACGGAATCCAGCAGGTCCTCTGGCCGGACCACTGCGTCCAGGGGACGCGGGGCGCTGAGCTTTCTCCGCTTCTTTCGGTAGGGCGGATAGAGCTTGTGCTTCGCAAGGGGCTGCGGCCCAGGCTCGATTCATACTCCGTGTTCTTCGAGAACGACCACGCCACGGACACAGGGCTTCGCTACTATCTAGAAGGGCTGGGAGCCGGCGAGATATTCCTTTGCGGCCTCGCGACCGACTATTGCGTGCGCTCATCCGCCCTGGATGCCCGCGGGCTCGGGTTCAAGGTCTCCGTGGTCCGCGACGCCTGCCGCGGCGTGAACTTCCCCGACGGGAGCATCGAGCAGGCGTACAAGGACATGGAGGCAGCAGGCGTGCATCTGATCAACTCCGCCGAGGCGAGCTGAAGGCGTCCCGCGCCGTCCCTGCCTCCGTTTCCAGGGGGTTGATCTGGATGAATGCCCGGGAGATTTCGTCCACGCCCTCGATCTCCCGCTGCACCCTTTCGCTGATGTCGTGCGCCTCCTCCACCGACAGCCGCCTGTCTACGTCCACGTGAAGTGCAACCTCCACCGTTGTACCGACCCAGTGTGCCGACACGTCATGCAGGCCAAGGACCCCCGGGACGGCGCGGGCGCGCGCCTTGATGGACTCCACCAGGGCCTCCGGAGGCGCTTCTCCCATGAGGTACTTGATGTTGGACCTGCCGATGCCGAATCCCGCCCAGATTATCCACAGCCCGACCAGAATTGCCGCAATGGGATCGAATATGGGAAACCCCAGGTTGGACGCGCCGACTCCCACGATGACCGCGGCCGAGATGAGGACGTCGTTCCTGTGGTCTGTTGCGGAAGCCATGAGCGCCGTGCTGCCTGTGCGCGCGGCAGTGATCCGGGCGTACAGGTGCATGCCGAGCTTGATTACCAGGACGCAGGCCAGGACGACGATGGGAAGGATGCCTTTCAGGATCTTCTCCCCGGTGAACATGCGCGTCACGGACTGGGCGATGATCTCGAACCCGACGATTCCCGTGAAAATGGCAACGACCAGCCCGGCCAGCGGCTGTGCCCTCTTGTGCCCGAAGGGGTGTCCGGCGTCCGGACCCTTATAGGAGCTCCTGATGCTGACAAAGACGATTGCCGATGCAACGATATCGGTGAGGGAATTGAACGAGTCCGAGATGAGTGCGATGGAATTGAAGGAGAAGCCGACGAGAATCTTGCCCCCAAAGAGGACAGCGTTGCCGACGATCCCCATCCAGACAGCAAGTCTCTCCTGGGCGTCCTGGAAGCCCCTGCTCATGCGCAGGCCACCATACGGTGCCAGGCACTGACTGTCAACCACGGGGGAAGGGGGCGGTGCCCCCTTCCCGATTCGATCTAGCCCGGACCGCGCCCACCGCGCTTGCGCGGTGTTGCGCGGTATCCGGTAAACGTTGCTCTACGCGTCAGGCGTGCCATCGCCCTACAAGCTCCTATGCCTTGTCCGCCGTGGGGGACTCGCCGCCCTGCCCCCCTGCGGCGCTCCCCGCTTTCTTGCGGTCAACGAACCGTCGGAACGCCTCCTTGCCTTCCTCATTCCAGAAGTCGTGGGCGTACCGCCACCATTCGCGGTCCCCGGGCCAATCGCCCCTGTGCCACGACTCCTTCCGGAAGGGGCTTCCGCCCCAGGGGTTGCCCCGCCAGGGCCCGCGGCCGGGTCCCCTGCTGCCCATTGCGCCAAAGATGATCTTGGCAAGGAGCAGGATTCCGAAGCCCTGCCAGTAGCCGATCTCACCAAGGTGGAAGATCGGGGGCATGATCCAGTTCCACAGAACCATCACCAGCCAGCCGAAGATCAGGGCAAAGATGGCCGCAAAAACCACTCCCGCAAGGACCATTCCCGCGATGCGCAGCCCGCGCAGACCCGGACGGTGGTGATGCGGATACCAGCCATCATGCTTTTGTTCTTCCGTCATACAGTTCCTCCCTCGAGCGCTTTTCGCAGCGCATGGATGGCCCGATGCTTCCGTGCCAGGAGGGTCCCGATGGGGACGTCCCACTCCTCCGAGAGCTCCCGGAAGCTCCTCCCTTCCAGCTCGGTCGCGACCAGAACGGACTTCTGCGCGGGGACCAGCGAGTCGATGGCCTTGAACAGCTTCTCGCTGTTCTCCTTCCAATCGACCTGCACGGAGGCTTCGTAGCGCTCGTCCAGCACCGGTTCGGAGAGAGCCACGGCCTTCTTCGGCGCCGCCCGGTAGGCATCCACGATGCGGTTCCTGAGCGAGCGGTAGAAGTACGCGGCAACGTCCGCAATGGGCGCCGTCACGTCCGCCTTCTCGAAGATGCCGGCAACGACGTCCTGCACGATGTCCTCAGCGTCCCGGTCCGCGCTGTCCGCAATCCATGAGCGCACGTAACCGACCAGCCGGTGCCATTCGGTTGCGATGAAGTCCGCGATGCGCTTTTTCTGCGTATCCGCGCTCATGCCATCAAGGACGGGAAACCCGCCCCTTTATTGCATCCGGCGCGAAGCCGCGGAGAAAACTGCCCAGCACGTCTGCAAGCACCTCGGGAGCGCTCACATGGAGCCAATGATCGGCCTGGGGGATCGTTTCGAAGACGGCGGCGGGGAAATGGCGACGCATCACGGGGAGGTCGTCCCGCGTGACGTACCTGGATTTCCCTCCGGCCACAAGGAGCGCCGGTCCATCGTATCGGCCCTCCACGGCTGCAAAGTCCCCGCTCAGCGTGGAGGACTCCAGCGCCGGGACGTTCAGCCGCCATCGGAAACCCCGGCCATCCCGCACGGCGTTCGTCAGGATGAACTGGCGGACGCCGGGGTCGGGGAGGACATCGGCCAGCAGCGAATCCAGCTCCGCGCGGGAGCGGCATCTGCTGATGTCGACGTGAAGGGCCCGAAACTCAGCTTCGTGCTCCGGCGGGTAGGGTCGCGGGGCTATGTCCAGGCTGGCGATTGCCCGCGTACGGTCAGGATGCGCAACGGCGAATCCCATGGCCACCAGCCCTCCCATGGAGTGTCCGACCAGCGTCAAAGGACCGGGGGCGTGCGTCCGGGCCCAGTCCGCAATGTCCTGCACGCACGCGGCCAGGGAGTGCTCGGCCGTGTGGGGAGAATCCCCATGATTGCGGAGGTCGACGAGCAGGCAGCGGCCCAGACCCGAGAGGCGTCGGCCCATCCCGACCCAGTTTTGGGACGACCCGAAAAGGCCGTGCAGAAACGCAATTGACGGTCCCCGGCCGCCAAGATCACGGAAAGCAAGATCCATTAACTGACCATCATAGTCAGCGGGACCGCAAAATCAACGCCGTGCGGCGGCCGGATGCCGGCGGACGGCATGTTGAACACCCACGATTCTTTGACGATACTTTAGGTGAAAGGCACCTGTTCGACTGCTGTGTTTATAGTACGACGCCGGCTGCTCCTGACCCTTCTGCTTGTTGCGACCCTTGCCCCTGGTGCCGGAATCAGCGCGGAGCCGCACGTCGCATCGCTTCAGTCCGTGCTGGCTGCACCCGCGGGTGCACAGGACGCCCCGTCCTTCAGCCTCTACCGGTGGGACCGGTTCCCGTCCATACTCGTTCTTGATACTGTGGATTACAGTTACCAGGACAGGATGTTCTCCCGCCTGGCCTTTTTCCTGGAAAAGCGTGGATTTCGGGGCCGTCTCCTGGACAACAACACCCTGGAAAAGTTGCATGGATGGAACGCTCATGACTATGGGCCGGAGGGGCTGGCGTCATTCTTCAGCGCAGCAGAGCTGACCGGTTTGGACTTGAACCCGGAAGAGCTCACCCTGAGGGACCTGGCCCTGGAAAACGGGATCGTAACGATAGTCCATGACCGCTTCGCGCCCGGGACAGGAGGCATCATCTCCATCTCAAGGTCTTCTTCCGCCGTAGAGCGCCGCCTGCTCCTCACCCACGAATCATTTCACGGCATCTTTTTCGCTTCCCCCGAGTACCGCGCGTTCTGTTTCCGTCTCTGGGACTCGCTGACCCCCGGGACGCGGGCCTTTTTCACGAGGTTTCTCGATGAGCTGGGGTATGACGGTGACTACCGCTACCTTGCTGTGAACGAGTTCCAGGCTTATCTCATGCAGCAGCCCGCGCGCTATGCCACGGAGTATTTCGAAAGGGTGACGAGGAGGTTCGCCGGTGAAGGGGCCAGCGTGCCGGTGGCCGGCATGCTGGAGGCGGCCCATCGCCTTGACGCCTTCCTCCAGGCCCGGTTCGGCATTCGCGCCGGGGAAACGCTGGAGACTCGACGCACCTCGGGAGAGTCAGGGTGAGCTTCCGCAGGGTCGCGCTCGCGTTCGTCTTCGGGACGGTGACGGTATTCTCAGCGCTTGCGCACCCGCATGTGTTCATCAACAACAAAATGACCGTACTCTTCGACAATGGAAACCTGAAAGGGATGACCTTCCGCTGGTCGTTCGACGACATGTTTTCCGAGATGATCCTGACTGACTTCAAGCCGAACGTGGACGGGAACTTCAGCGCAAAGCAGACGGCCCAAATCAAGTCCGGAGCATTCGACAATCTGGAGAATTACCACTACTTTCTGGCATTCTTCATCGGGAAAAAACCGCTGAGAAAAATCCGCATCGAGCAGTTCACCCCCAGCGTGGTGGAGGGCACCAAGCTGGTCTACTCCTTCTTCGTGCCGCTTGACCTGCCCGTCACTGCCGATGAGCAGACCGTGCGCGTGACCGTCTATGACGACACCTACTTCGTCGCCTTCGACCTGATGCATGCGGATGACGTTGTGGTCAAGGGAGACGACGGTGTCTCCGTGGGACTATCGATAGAAAAAACAAAAGTGAAGCCCCTCTGGCCGGGGCAGTACATGCCCGACAATCTGGTCATCCGATTCAAGGAGAGCTCATGAAGCGATCTGCGCTGCTGCTTGCCCTTGTCCTTGCTTCCCCATTGTGCTTCGGGCAGGAGGTGCCCAATCCGTTCACCTCTCAGAACACGCGGCCCCGGACCGGCGTATTCACGACAATTACCTCGGGCGCCACGGCTTTCCTTTTCAGCGTCATGGCACCGGTTCAGAGGATGCTCAACGAGAGCCTGGCCAGCATGACGCGGGCTCTCAAAGGCTCGCGTTCGCTGGGCGGACTTCTTCTCGTGGCAGCCCTTGCGCTGGCCTACGGCATCTTCCATGCAGCGGGCCCCGGGCACGGCAAGACCATTGTTTCCTCATTCCTCCTTGCAAACGAGGGCAACATCCGCCAGAGCTTCATCATTGGGTACCTGGTGGCAGCCGTGCACGCCCTTTCGGCGCTCACGGTTGTGCTTGTCCTCTACTATCTGATCCGCGGCATATTTGCCACAGGTGTGGAGCAGGCAAACCACTGGATCCAGCTGGTCACTTTTGCCGTCATTACGGCAATCGGGGCAGTCATGCTGGTCAGGCGGTCAATGGGGAAGATGCACACCCACTCACATCATCACGAACATGCCGGGAGTGAGCACCCGAGGCATGACCATGCGCCGGGACCTGAGGCGGGTCTCACGATGAGGAACCTCTTAGGCATTGCGCTGCCGGCCGGCGTTATCCCCTGCCCGGGAGCAGTGGCAGTGGTCCTGTTTGCGCTTTCCCTTCACATGCTTGCCGTCAGCATCCTTGCAGTCTCCTCCATCTCCCTGGGGATGGGCACGACGATCAGCGCAACCGGCGCGGTGGTGATCCTGGTGAAGAGGGGCGCCATCCGCGCTGTAGCAGGCGCTCACGAAGAGCGCGACATGATAATCCGCAGAGTGGTGGAGATTGCCGGGGCGGCGATACTCTTTCTCTTCGGGCTAGTCTTCTTCCTTGCCCAGCTCTGAGGAGGGGTGGTTCTTTCTCAGCACTTCAAGGAGCGCCCGTACGCCGCCAGCAAAGCGCACTGAGGTCTCCACGTAGCCCCACCCCTCCTGCATCTGCCACAGCCCGTCGTATGCCCGGTCGTGAAACGAGCGGATGATGTGCGGGACGCCGTCTTCCTCCAGGATGCCGTGGAGGAGCGACGCTTCGGCCTCGTTGTGCAGCGGGAGCCGCTCGCTGGCGTCTCTCACCGGGTACCTCAGCCTCTCTTCAAGCGCATCTGCTCAAGGATTGCGCGGTTGTCGTTGAGAAACTCCAGGAAGTACTGCTGCACGTCGGAGAAGAACTCTCTCTGCATCAGCGCCCCGGGCCGAGTGATATAGCGGTAGTGCCAGCTCTCGTAGCGGTACCCGGTAATCTGCTCGTACTCCGCGGGGTAGGACAGGGTAAAGCCGTACTCCCAGGCATGGGATGAGACCCACCTGCCCTCCGGCGTTTTTTCATAGCCGTCGCTGATTGTCCCAAAATCGATTGCGGTTCCCAGCTGGTGCTGCGAAAGCCCGGGATGCGCCGACTCCCTCTCCGCCATCTCCTGCCCGTACATCTTCACCTCACGAGCGAAGAGGCCCTGCTGGTACTCGAAAGAGCGGTAGGTGGAGGAGAATGTGATTGTCACTCCGTCAGCGCGCGCGGCGCGCACCATCTGGAGCACCGCGGGCATGATGGCCTTGCGAAGCATGAGGTTCGGCCACGTGGTTCGAAGCGGGTAGTCCTTCAGGGGGACGAGGTCAGGGGGAGCATAATCTGCGGAAAGCGCGTGCTGTTTGTCCACAAGGACAAGAAGATCGGCGGGCTGATCCAGCACCTCCGCCATGAGCCCCAGGAAGGCGGACGGTCGGGAAAGGATACCGTTGCCGACATCCGACGGCAGGGCAGCGATCATCCCGCGCAGGTCATCCACAGACAGGGAAAACTCGGGTGTGATCCAGGTTCCCGCCTCCACCGCTGCGGCGGGGAGAATGAAGCAAAGGAGCAGAGCTGGAAATGCGCGCATCATACTTAGTGTCGGCACTCCCGGCAAAGACCGAAGAGGGTGATCGAATGATCGTCGATCTCGAAGCTTTCCCGTTTTCCGATCGCGGCGATTGCCTCCGACTCCAGGCAGAAGTCCAGCTCCACGACACGGTGGCATTTTGTGCACGCCAGATGGTGGTGGTGATGGTCGCTTTCACAGAGCCGGAAGGAGTGCGTTCCGTCCGCGAACTCGATCCGGTCAAGCACCTTCATCCGCACAAGCTTGTCGATGGAGCGATAGACGGTTGCCCTTCCGATGCGCGGGTTGTTGCGGTGCAGCTTCTGGAGCAGCTCTTCCGCGGAAAACACGGCGCCCGCGTGTCCGAGGCGAATCAGGTTCTTTGCGATGGCCCGCCGGGGCCCGGTTTTCCTTTCTCCGAGCTCCTGAAATGCTTCGTTGATCCTTTTCTCGATGTCCATTGAGCTGTTTCCGCGCTGTCTCCGATGATAGCCGTTTTGCCTCGGCGCGCATAGCCTATGCAGCGATCAGGAGCCCGCGGATATCAAAGCGCTTCGAAGCTCATCCAGCTGTCGCAGCATCCAGGTCTGGTACTTTTCCCCCGGCGGCATGGTTTCCGTCATGCCGACAACGGGAATGTTGGCAGCCCTGGCTTCACCCAGCACCCGGGCGTCAAGAGAGGAAATGGTCTGATCATTGCAGATCAGGATACGGATCTTATGCTGCCTGATCTGGTCGTCCATTTCCTCCCCGAAAGGCGCGGGAGGGTCCTTTCCCTGATCCATGGCCTTCTGGTACTCGAAGGGTGTCAGCACTCGAAGCCCCAGAGGGACCGCCTGATACTGATAGACCGTCTCCGTGAGACCAACCGGAGTGCCGGCATAGCGGCCGGATATGATCGCCATTTTCTCCCGGATCGCTCCCAGCGACTCTTGAAAAGCGCGGTCGTTCCTGGCAAACACCTCGGCTTTCTCCGGGACGAGCTTCTGCAGGCTCTTCGAAATGGCGATTCCTATTGCCTGCATGTCGTCAACGCTGTACCAAACGTGCTCGTTCTCCGGGAGTCTTTTCACGGCAAGCTCCAATGCCGTCAGGATGACTCGGTGGTTGCCGGGTGAGGTGGAAAGGATCCTGCTCATC
>Ga0187881_10004817_pt1 | contig 10715 bp, 9 predicted proteins | sample June2016WEW_19_1_2_FD_133017 | JGI IMG/M metagenome (GOLD analysis project Ga0187881, IMG submission 133017) | Peatland microbial communities from SPRUCE experiment site at the Marcell Experimental Forest, Minnesota, USA - June2016WEW_19_100 | ecosystem: Environmental > Terrestrial > Soil >...
CACGATGCGCCGGCCAGTCCGTAGGCGCGCCTGCAGTTCATGAGGATCAAATGGCTTGGTCACGTAATCATCGGCTCCCGCTTCCAGACCCTCCACGACGTCCCCCTTCTCGTCGCGGCCAGTCAGCAACAGAATGTACGTATACAGCCGGCCCTTTCGCTGCCGGACGCTCCGGCAGAGCTCGATGCCATTCTTGCCTGGCATCACCCAATCGATGACAGCCAGCTTGGGCGCATCATTCCCCTGCAGAATCCCCCAAGCCTCGTCTCCGTCGGCAGCCACAACGACCGCATAGCCCCACTTCGCCACCAGCGCTTCCAACGTGCGGCGTGAAATAGGGTTATCTTCTGCGATGAGGACTTTCACGGAGTGACCTCCTTGCCGAGATCTGAGAGCGCCGGCTGCAGGCACTCGAGCTCCTCTTCCAGCCACGCAAGGGCCTCTCCGGTATGCTCAACACCCTGTGTGCAGCCGATTAACTCCGCTTTCTGTGCGGCCTCAATGGCTGCGCGCGCGGAGAAAAACGCCAGACCGTTCTTCAACCCCTGGGCGGCGCGCGGGAATTCCGCCGCATCCTGGCGTGCTGCGGCGTCGCGAGCGGCTGCAAGCAACTTGGGGCAATCGTCGACGAAGACCCGGATCAACCTTCCAAGCAACGCCTTATCCTGTTCGAACCGGGCCAGCACTTGCTGCCGTTCGACCACATGGTCTCGGTTGGTTTCGGGGTTTTCGCCCCCCACAGCTCCGGAAGGCAGTTGCAGAAGTCCCTCGATAGTCTCGAAAAGTTCCTGTGCCCGAACCGGCTTGGGAAGATAGCCATCCGTGCCGAGCGCAAGAAACCGCTCGCGGTCTCCCTTCAGGGCGTGGGCGGTCAAGGCAATAATGGGAATCCGGACGGCGGTCCCATACTCCTTGGCACGGATCCGGGCGACGCACTCGGCGCCGTCCATCTCAGGCATCTGCATGTCCATCAGGATCAGATCAAAGCGAGGCACGGAATTTCTCTCCAATGCTTCCAGCACCTTTTTCCCGTTCGCCACCACTTCAACCGTGTGCCCTCGCCTTTCCAGGAGGCGCATTACCAGCGCCTGATTGACCGGGTTATCTTCTGCCAGCAGGATGCGCAGCTTCCGCGTGCTTCCCACAGGGAGTGTCGTGTGACGAGCCTCTGCGCGGGCTGTCCCGACGCTGTCCCCAGCGCCAAAAGGATGAGAATCCCGGCGCCCAGCAGGAGAAGAAACGCCGTGCCGTCTCGGGAGCCCCACCACCAAGGCCAAGGAGGCACGGCCGCGCTGGGAGCATAGTCCCTCGCCACAGCACGAAGGGCGGTGGGATCTCCGGGCAGGGGAAGGCCGGCGGACGTGCTCCGCGCGTCTCATGCTGGGGAGCGCGATGTGTTCAGGGGGAGACGGCACCGCCACCGCGGTGAGAGCAGCGAGCTGCCACCCCAACAGCAAGATCCCCAGGCGTCGGCCTGGGGTCCATCCGCACGACCTGCAAAGTGGATCATACCTGTTCACGGTTTCTTCCCTGCTTGCCCTTGCAGCCGATCGAGTTCAGGTTGGACGTACTGCACGTAGCAATCTGGACAGATCCCGTGGCTGAACTGGGCTTCCGAATGCTCCGTGATGTACCCGTCGACCTGCTGCCAGTAGTTCCGGTCGTTGCGGATCTTCTTGCAGTAAGAACAAATTGGCAGCAACCCTTGAAGCTGCTTGACGCGTGAGAGGGCTTCTTCCAGTTCCCTGACTCGTTGAGCGAGAGCGCCCTGCAATCCCAGGACGCGTATGCCCACCTGGACGCGAGCGCGCAGTTCCTCGCGGTCAAAAGGTTTGGTGATGTAATCGTCGGCCCCGGCCTGAAGGCCACGGATCATGTCCTCCCGGCCGCTCCGCGCGGTAAGGAGGATGACGTAGACAGGCCGCGTCGCCGGGCGCGTGCGGATCTGGCGGCAGATCTCGATTCCGTCCATACCTGGCATTAACCAATCCAGAATCGCCAACTGCGGCGCATCATCCCCTTGCAGGATCGCCCAGGCTCGCGTGCCGTCCTCGACTGCCGTAACCTCATAGCCCCACGTGCGCAGGCTGACTTCCAGGATGTGGCGGGAGACTGCTTGGTCTTCCGCGACCAAGACCTTCATCGAGGAGATCCTTTCCAACCCTTCAAGCTCGAGGACCGAAACCCGGCTCGTTGGTTCCCGAGGAGAGCCCGTCACCCGGCCCTTGATTCACCCACTCCCGCCTTACGCAGCACCATGGAAAGCCCCTCGAGGGTGAAAGGCTTCCCAATGAACTCCGCTTCTCGCGCGTCCGGAGCGTCCCGGAGAATCTCGCCGGTGCTGTAACCGGAGGCGAACACAACCCGCACCTGGGGATGGAGTTTTCGCAAGCGGCGGTAAGTTTCAAGGCCGCTCATCTCCGGCATGATCAAGTCCAGCAGAACACAGTTGATTTCTTGCCCGTGCCGCCCGTAGATCTCCAGAGCCTGCTGGCCGTTTTCAGCCGCCCATACCTTGTAGCCGAGCCCTTTCAGCCCCTCCTCGACGAAGGCCCGGACCATGGGTTCGTCATCCACGACCAGGACGGTTCCAGTCCCCGGCTGGATTCGTCCCAATGCCCCTGCACCCGCATGAGGCGCCGGGGCGGGGATCAGCGGAAGGTAAATTGTGAACCGTGCGCCGTGACCTAACTCGCTCTCTACTCTCACGAACCCGTCGTGGTTCTTAACGAATCCGTAGACCATGGCGAGGCCCAGCCCCGTCCCCCTGCCCGGCTCTTTGGTTGAGAAGAACGGCTCGAAGAGCCTTGGCGCCACTTCGGGCGCGATTCCCACCCCCGTGTCCTGGACGGAAATGTTGGCGTACCGGCCACGAGCGCACTGAGCCGGGAGTTCCGGCTGCTCTGCATCGAGGGTAACGGCAGAAGCTTCGAGCGTCAGATTGCCTCCTTCGGGCATCGCGTCGCGCGCGTTGACGCACAAGTTGAGAATGGCTTGCTCGAGGTAGCTGGGCTCCGCGTTGACCCATAGGGAGGCGGTTCCGTTCAGGAGGGAAACCTTAATGCTTCGATCGAACGTGCGGGCCACCATGCGCCTCACTCGGTCCAACACCTCTTCGACACACACCGGCTTCACCTGCTGCCGCTCGGGGCGGGCAAAGCCCAGGAGTTGGCGCGTGAGGTCTGCGGCGCGCTGGGCTGATTGCTCGATCATGCGCATGGATTCCTGTAGGGGATCGTCCGAGCCCAGCCGCTGACGGGCCAAGGAAGCAAAACCCAGCATGACACTCAAGAGGTTGTTGAAGTCGTGGGCAATGCCCCCTGCCAACATACCCAGGGTTTCCATTTTTTGGGCCTGAAAGAGCTGTTGCTGCAAGCGGGCACGCTCTTCCTCGGCCTTCTTCCGCTCGTTGACGTCCAGGAGCATCGCCAGGAAGTAGGCGGGCCGGCCCGCCGCGTCGTGTAGAAGGGAAACGTTGGTGGAGCACCAGATGGCTTCGCCGGATTTGCGCAGGTAGCGCATCTCCAGGCTGAATTGAGCCGCCTGGCCTTCCAGAAGTGTCCGTACATGCTCCTGGCTCGTCCCGGCGTCCTGCGGGTGTGTGATTTCCGTGAGGTGTTTTCCCTGCAACTCCTCGGGCATATAGCCGAGCAGGCGCGCGAAAGCTGGATTGACGGTTGAAAACCGCCCATCCAGCCCCGCGAGCGCTACCCCGAAGCTTCCTTGCTCGAAGATGGACCGAAAGCGCTCTTCTGAGACGCGAACCTGCCTGTAAAGTTCGCTGCGTTCCAGGGCGATAGCAGCCTGCGTGGCGACCTGATCGATCAGCTTGCGCGTTACGGCTCGGATGCCATCCGGTTGATCGGAGGCAATATCAAGAACGCCCAGGACGCTTGAGCTCGTCTGCAAGGGAACGGCATACTCGCACCCGGCTGCGGAGCCGCGACCCTGGCAGCGCGGGTCCTTGTCAACCTGCGGGACGTACACGGCCTCTCTTTGCTGGATGGCCCACGAAACCAGCGTTGGATCCTTGAGGGAAACGGCTTCCTGTGCCCGCCCCTCCCCTCCGCCGCTCGCCACGCGCTGAAGTTCGCCGGCCGGCTCATCCAGCCGATAGATCCACGCGTGGCTCAGCCGCTCCCTCTCGACCAACCGCGTCAGGATCGGCCCGAGAACGGACTCGGCGTCGAGCGCACCTGCCAGCGCGGCGTTGATCTCCACGAGCAGAGAAAGCTGGCGGCTTCGGGCCTCTGCCCCATCGCTCCGGCCGGGAACGCCCAAGGTGGGCGCGAATGCCCCTTCGCCCAGCCCCAAGGGGGGCACAGCGTCGTGAGAAGGTTGAGGTGGCGGGTTATTGCGTGAGGTGATGGTGGCCATCCTGCTCCTTGCCAGCGTGGACCTTCCGCCAGGGGGTTAGTCCCGTGACCGCCTAACGAAGTCCCGAGCCCGTTCTGCCCACGCGGCGCTTTGGTCGACTACGAACACTTTCGAAAAGCATCCAACCTGGCGGTCACGGGACTAGTCCGAATGCCTGCAGGTGCTTTCCTCCCTCATCCGAACTCGCACGCACCTGGGAGGGCAATCCGACCGGCGTACGCGCCAGCGACAATTCGGCCCCCCCGGCGCGCGCAGAAACCCCGTAGTTATTTTTCGGCAGGAACGAGGTTTGACTTGAGGAAGATAGGCAGGTAAGGAAGCCCTAATAATCAGAGCCGACAATACCAGATCCGTCCTTTGGTCCCGCGAGCCCCAGCCCCATTGCAGCTCCGCCGTCTCCGAAAATCCCTCTGCCTGACCCGGTCACCTTTCTTGGGTTCTTCTAAACTGTCTGGGTCACGATGTGCAGCGAGCGCGGCTTGTCCGGATCGAGTCCCTTAATCTCCGCCAGCAGCGCCGCAAAAATCTGCCCCGGAACGATGTAGGGGATGGGTGAGTAGATTTCCGGGAACTTTCCGGGCACCCGGATCACCCGCGTCGCCGCCGGAATGCGCGCCCCGGGACCCGAGATGGCCACCACTTCCGCGCGCAGCTTGCCGAGCCGAGCCGTCAGCTCGCGCATGTGATTGAACGTCTTGCCGGGCGGCATGAAGATGAACGCCGGGAAATCGCGCTCGATCAGGGCGATGGGTCCGTGGAGGAAATCCGCGGCGGAGAAGCGCTCCGCAATCACGTAACAGGTTTCCATCAGCTTGAGGGCGAATTCAAACGCGTTGCCGTAGTTGATGCCGCGCGCCACCACCACGCAGTGATCCATGTAGCGGTAGCGCTCCACCAGTTCGCGCAGCTCCGGAATCAGCTTGAGCGTTTCCTTCACGCGGTCGGGAATCTCGCTCACGCTTTCCATCGTGACGTCCCTGCCCAGTGCCGCGGCCAGCAGATAGAAGACCATGAGCTGGCCGGTATAAGTCTTGGTCGCCGCCACCGATTGCTGCCGGCCCGCGTGCACCAGGAAAACTTCGTCCACCAGCTTGGCCATGGTGGAATGCTTTTCGTTGGTGATGCCTACCGTATAGCCTCCCCGGCGCTTGGCGGCTTCGAGCACCCGGTTGATGTCCGTGCCCTCGCCGGATTGCGAAATGCCCACCACCAGCGCTTGGCGATAATCCACGTTGGCCCGATAAAGCGTGTGCACCGAGGGCGCACTGAGCGAGGCCGGAATACCCGTGGTAATCTCCGTCAGGTAGCGAGCCAACCGCGCCGCGTTGTCGGACGTCCCCCGCGCCACCAGCACCACCAGGCGGAAATTCCGCTTACGCGTGGACCTCATGAATTCCAGAGCATGCGCGCGCTCGGCCTGGAAGGTCTTCCGCAGCGCCTGCGGCTGCTCCAGAATTTCCTTCAACATGAGTGACATAGATTCCTCGTGCCAAATGATTCAACTCCACCGAAATGAATACCCAAGCAGGGTGCCGAAAAAACCCTGCCTCGCGACGTAGCGGCGATTTTAGATCGCCAGATTGGAAAACAATGCGGCGATTTCTTGCTGTAGCGCCGGTGTCCCCACCGGCGATCAAGGTTTTGTACCGGCGATTTTATATCGCCACGTAGCGGCGCGCGGATCCCGCCCCGCTACGGCGACGTGAAGTCGCCGCTACACGTCTTTAAGCACCCAGCACAGGAATCATAAGCAACGCCAAGACCGCACGCAATGGCGGGGAATTCCGGCCGTTCGGCGCTGTCACCCCGGCGCGATCCTGCCTTTTGAGGGCGCCCGGGCGATCGTTGTAGCGGCTGGCCTCGTGTCCGCCCGACTCCCGCGCCGCGGCTGGAGCCATTACAGCCTTCTCCCAGGGGTCGCAGATCCGCCCGCCATTGTGATCGGTGGACCTTCGGCCGTGGCGGGAGAAGGTGTCCCGGTCTGATCGGGACGGATGAGGGGTCTCGCACGCACGTCGTAAGCGGGGCTGCATTCCCCCTGGAGCCTGCCCTGTATCGTATGGTGCAGGGCCCGCCATGTACCGAATGGTGCAAGGCCCGTCCCGAAACCTCGGGGCCGAATGGATGTGTGGTGGAACCCGGCCACCGAATAAACCCGCGCCCCGAACCACGACCGACGGCCAGTTTTCCTTTGACCGGGCCGCCAACCATGTAGATGCTCTGCCCGCCCATGGTCAGTATGAGCCTGTGTGTGTCGAGACAGTCGGCAGCGCTGGCAGGGGGATAGGTGCAGCCGGCGGCGCCGAGGCTAAGCCTCCCTCATAGAAATGGACGTTTTCCTTCTTCAAGAAACTGAAGTTCACATCGGCTGTTACGTGATCGCCTCCCCCTACGGTTGGCAACCAACCTTTGACGTTGGCTTCATAGGCCAGCAACCAGTGCTCGTCATACAACGCTTCCTGCGTCATATGTGAAGCCCAAAGCCCCTTGTCGAGTGATTTTGCCGCTAGCCCGTGTTGCTCACAGTCAAGTGCTAGCAAGGCGACGACAGGATCATCACACTGCGAGACCTTTTCCGCCGCCTTAGGATCCAATTTAAGACCCAACGCAAGGCAGGCCCAAAGGGCATTTGCGACTTCGCTTGAGTGTGTGAGGGCGGAGTGATCAATGATAAGCGCATTGACGATTTCACCCAGCTCCGCGAGGATAGACGTCGCACCAGCATTCTTACGCAAGATTAGCTGCTCAAGGACATAGGGAAAGCTCGCCGGCTGAGGGATTACACACAACAAAAGAAGCTTTTGAAACAACGCCCAATTGGCCAGATGGATATCGACAGAACGGAACGTGGTGACAGCAAATTGAAGAACCGGGTCGCCAGGATTTTCCATGTGCAGTGAGTAGGCTCGACTAAAGTAGTTGGAAAGGTCAGCTGCTTGTCCTTTTTCTGTGCTGCGAAAAGTAAACCTCTTCAGCTCTGTCGCCCAATTGGCTTCAAGAGGTAAGGGCAGTTCCAAGACCTGGGTCTTTTTAGGGTTTAGGGCTAACTCGTACTCCGCCAAGCAAGTCTCGAGCATATGGAAAGCATCTTCCGCCTGCGTTCGTGTTTGAAAGCTGAGTTCGTAATCGTCGATGAATCGATGGCCTTTCAATGCTGGCATTTTCATCAGGAGTTGTTCGTCGCATCGCTGCATCAAGAGTTCCGCTAATACGAGAGATGTGTCCGGCCCAATTGGAATTCCAATGGTCTGTTGGTCCTGCCCCATTCTCACCCAATAGTCGATCCTGTTTCCGAGCAGGGTCAATGTTCGATTGGCTTTGGCCGTGGCCTTAGTGTGCAACGCCCAAGGAATGGAATGGGTATAGATGCTGTTATAAAACCGATTGATATCAGTTTGGAGGACATAGCGCCGCCCAAGCCTAGTGTTCTGAGCGAGGTCGGGCCGAGCGCTTTGCGGGAACTTGCCGTCGATCGCGCGGCCGGTGCCTTTGGATTCGGGACTCGTTGCTGAAAGCACGGTTCCGGCAACCCTGGGGCCGATTGATGCCCAGTTCTGAGTGAGCTCATCGCACAGGAGGAAGTAGTGGAGGGGATTACAGATGTGCAGCGGTCGGCGAAGCAGGCCTCCACGAGCATGAGAGTAGCGTCCAGTCTTCGCCGTCGGAAGTTTGTTGCCCGTCGTGGCTGTCTTCGCGAAGTCACCGGGCAGCGCACCGGTCGAAGTGACTACATCCGCAAAGCGGGCCGTAACGAAAGGTCGTGGCAATTCCTTCGGGAAGAAACCTCTAGCTAGCAGATCTTTGAGGGTCATAGAGCCTCCCCGGGAGTTCCCAGATGCGTGGTCCGAGCCGTCGCTCCTGTAGCGGATCGGTAATTGCTTTGCAATTAGCGGGTAGCCCCGGCAAATCCGTTTTTCAGATTTGCCGGGAGTTCGTAAACCCAGGAATTAGCCCATGATGATGAAATCGCTCGTCGTGGCCCGCTCAAGATCGGAAGCAGTATTCACGGGGGAGGCAAATAAGCGATACCGTCCACTTGGGTGTTCGTCACTTCGACAATGCGCCAGGTTTTGTTTTTGCTATTCACCACCATCATTAGTGTAGCTGCGCTCGTTCGATCTAGTAGATAGATCTGCGTATCTGGGCCCCCAACAAGCCGGTTCAAGCTATCGTCTTTGGTCATGAGTTCAATTCGTATCGGGCTACCGCCCCCGACCTGTTGGGGCAGATGTGGATAAATCCCGACAGCAAATAACACGACCAAACAGCCGACCAACGCGAGCGTGGACGTTGTTCCGGGTATTAGTGTCCCCATCCTGGTTGCCTTGGATTCTCCTGACGGCTCGCCAGTGGTGAAGGGAGGCCATTGCCTGGTTACTGCCCATAGCAAAAGCCCTCCGGCACAAACATAAATGAGGAACGCATAGCCAATAAACCTCCACCAACCACGAGGGAGCGTCCAACTAAAGGGCCGCGTGTAGATGCCGCCCAAGACAAGCAGATTCACCAAAGAGTTCCAGAGGAATAATGCGAGAATAGCTGTCAGGACGGCACCTACAAGTCTAGGCCAGTTACGGGGCTTGGCCGCCCATCGTCCTATGTTCCGGTAATGTTTGAACTTAAAACCGCCTTTATCGGCTATGTCGCTGACGTCCGTAACCCCTATACCCAGAACGGTTAACGATATGGCGACGATGATGGCAAATCCTATGGTAAAGAACAGCATGTTAAGAGGATTGAAAAATGTCCTAAAAAATCCGGAGTACAACGATTGCCAAGTTAAATGTGGGGAGAGTTCCGGGACCCCAGGTGGAGCATCGGCCGCCCTCCCTGCGAGTGAGGCCAGAACCACACCCGAAAGGAAGACGAATCCGTAAACCTCCATTGAAACCGTGACCGCTTCGGAGACGAGAGCTCGTCGGGATCGATCGACCTTTCGGGCTAAGGAGTAGAACAGCGAGTGCAAAGGTACTGCAATCGTCGCGACGAAAACCGCAAAAAGAAGTCCGGTAAGGATGTACCGCACGCGTAGCACGTCAAAGTTTACGAGTCCTAAAGTTCCTAGATAGAGGTTCGTAACGACGAAACCCAGTACATAGCAAATCAAAGTAAAGCCGACCGCATGGTCGGCCACCGTCCTGAACGTACGGAGGGTAGACGCGTAGTCTGGTTGTGTTCTGAGACTTTGGGCCACGATCTAACCCCCTGACCGTCACAAGCGGCACACTGTGGCCGGCGCGGCATCTGCGGCCGGATAGGAGGAGAGTCAAACACCGACCACATGGTCTTGACCAGGACGTAGCTGCAACGTTTATAAACCCGATTGACTAAGAAAGCAAGGGGCGGGGAGAACAGGATTCAGGAGCTAGGATTCAGGAGTCAGGAGTCCCTGCCTGCGGCAGGCAGGCGAAGTCCGGAGTCGGAAGAACAGGGGCTGGGGACTGGAAGGGCAGTGACGAGTGACCCGCCGCGGCGGGACGAGTGGCGAGTGAACGGGAACTGAATCAGTGAGTCAGTGAATCAGTGAGTCAGTGAACCGATGACCCGATCCCCGGCCCGTTCCCGGCACGAGCCGGGGCAGGCTCCCGATGGCTTGCACGGCTTGGGGGTTGACTGATGCGATGCTTTATATTAAGCTTAAATAGGAGTCCCCTGTGCCGGCTGGGGGGGCAGGCGAGTCATGCGAGAGTCGAAGGTTGAAGGTTGAGAGCGGTTCTTTGATGGTTCCCCAGCTTTCAAGCCGCGGAGTTCAAGAACTCGCCACGTCGAGTCGCCGCAGCGACAACTCCGCGCTGCCCTGCTGGCCTAAGTGAAGTTCACCTCAGCTTCACTCATGTCTTTGCCACGATGTTATAGAAAAGAAATGCGGTTAGCGATGAAGAGCAAAAACCGCGCAAGAATCCATCTCGTTGAAAAAGAGGGAGTTAGTTTGTTCTGTTGTAGCTAGGGTGACGAAAAAAAGGGGGCCCCAGAATAGACGAGCGAAGCCTGAATGTTATTGAAAACAAGGGGAGAAAAAATGTGAGTTTGTGGGTTTGCCACGATGTTGAAGAAAAGAAGCAGGTTATAGTCTCTCTGCCACGATATTGATGAAAAGAAAGGGAGTTAGGATCTAGGAGTCAGGAGAGCAGGGGACAGGTGACACGGAGCAGCCATCAGCTCTCAGCTTTCAGCCTTCAGCCTTCGGTCGTCAACCTTGGACTCGCGACTTCCCCTGGAGGCCGAGGTCGAAGGGCGAAGTGGTTATCCCGACCTTGTCGGGACTCGCACACGGCGCTCGCTGCCTACCGCCTTCTGCCTACTGCTTACTGCCCCGGACGGAGGGCCAGGCCAATGTC
>Ga0187881_10004818_pt1 | contig 10713 bp, 9 predicted proteins | sample June2016WEW_19_1_2_FD_133017 | JGI IMG/M metagenome (GOLD analysis project Ga0187881, IMG submission 133017) | Peatland microbial communities from SPRUCE experiment site at the Marcell Experimental Forest, Minnesota, USA - June2016WEW_19_100 | ecosystem: Environmental > Terrestrial > Soil >...
ACCAAGTGCTGAGGATCCCGGAAATCATTACCGAGCCGGTAGGCAGCCGCATAGTCACTGAACGACCACGCAACTGATTGATTCCGCAGGGCCGCGCCCTCAATTATGTGGAAGTTGGGCTAGTAGCACCGTCTACACAGTTACGGCGTGGACGAATCTCACCGCGATCACCGGCATCCGGCTGGAGACGCTCAGTAATGCGAGTCTGCCTGACGGGGGACCAGGCCGGGCCGGGAACGGCAACTTCATTCTGAGCGAGATCACCGTCAGCGACCAACCCTCAGGTGGCTCCTCCGTTCCGGAACCGGGCACGCTCAGTACGCTGGCAATCGCCTTGGGTGGTTTCGCCGTAGTGATGCGCAAGCGATTGGCGCGATAAAACGATCTGCGCTCTGTGGCCGGCTTGGTGCTGCTCGCCTTTGGCATGGTGTCCCGCCGCCGGAAGATCGGGAGCTTCCGTTGCAAGCACGCCTGAACCGCCTCGCGGAAGCCGTGAAATAGCCGCAGGATTGACAAAAGGCTCACGGCAAATCCTAGCTGCTAGTACATCGCCGGGTACGCTTCGCGCATCTCCTGCGCCTGGGCGCGGGCGAGTTCAATCTGAATTGGAGGGCCCTTGCCGATGCCGGGGCACCAGCGGGCGGTCTGGTTCCATTCGCGGCGGGATTCCAGCAGCTCCGGCCAGACAGGTAGCGCAGCAATGCTTTCAGCCGCCAGGACCGGGCAAACTCCTGGCTTTCCAGGATGCGCTCCAGCTCGGCGGCGACCGCTTCGGCCAGGACTGGAGAGCTGGCGCTCATGGTAAGCGTAGTGTACCGCCTCGCGAGATCGGCCGCCATGGGATTTCTTTTCGAGTGAAACACCCGAAAGTCAGCCGTTTTTCACCGTGATTCACTTGCCGGCCGAGCCGGAAATCGTTACCCTGCAACCAGACCCTTTTGTCTTGATTGGGGTGTCGCAGCCCTCGCGCTGCCGTCGGGCCGGGGCGGCGCTCCCAGCCGCGCCCGGCAATGATCGCGGAAAGGATTGGCATGCGAAGTAAGATTATCGGGATATTCCTCCTGCTCGGCGGCGCTACCAGTTTGTTCGCCGGAGTGGTTTACACCCAGGCGTGGGACCAGAGGGGTGTCGCCTACCAGAGTCAGACCGACCCGTCATCGGGTTCGCTCGCGACGGTGTACGACAATTTCACGCTTGCTTCGAGCGCCGTGGTGACGGACCTCGTCTGGAACGGCGGCTTCTTACATTCGCCCACGGGCACCATCACGGCCTTTACCATCGACTTTTGGGCGGATTCCAGTGGTCAGCCGGGCGGTTTGCTGAAATCGGCAACGATCACCGGCAACGCCAACGCGACGGTGGACCCCGTTCACCCCGGCGGCGGCAACGCCTACGACTATTCGGTCTCCGGTCTGAGTTTCAGTGCCACCGCCGGAACCCAGTACTGGCTGTCGATCGTGGCCACCGGGGACGCCGGCGACCCTTGGGGCTGGGCCACTGGCACGGGCGGCGACGGCAGGTCATACGAGGATGTCACCGGTTCGGGCCGCTCCCTGATCGCCTCGGACATGAACTTCACGCTCTCCAGTAACGGCGTCGCCACGCCAGAGCCAGGAACGCTGTCGTTGGCCGGCTTGGCGCTGCTCGCTTTTGGCCTGGTGTCCCGCCGCCGGAAGATCGGGAGCTTCCGTTGCAAGCACGCCTGAACCGCCTCGCGGAAGCCGTGAAATAGCCGCAGGACTGACAAAAGGCTCACGGCAAATCCTAGCTGCTAATACATCGCCGGGTACGCTTCGCGCATCTCCTCGGCCTGGGCGCGGGCGAGTTCAATCTGAATTAGAGGGCCCTTTCCGATTCCGGGGCACCAGCGGGCGGTCTGGTTCCATTCGCGGCGGGCTTCCAGCAGCTCCGGCCAGAATGGGAAGATGCGGCGTTGGGTGGGTTTCGCGGGATGGATGGAGCAGCCGTCAGGGCGCAGGAACTGGCACAGGGAATGGCGCGACATCCGCAGGCGCATGCGGTGGCGCGTGCGGTAGACGTACTGGCGTTCAAATGCCGCCGCGGTCATGCGAAGGAAAGCGGCGGCCCGCGCCAGGTCTGCTTCGGCCAGGTATACGAAGCCCTTTGGGCGGCAACATCCCGTACATCCGGATTGGCACTCGAAACGCAAGCCCTCGGCCATGTATCATTATGACTGAAGGGACGGGAATGTATGTCCGGAGTTCAAGACATCCTGCAGAATCGCGAGCTCTTCCATGTGGGGGAGAATGACAATGTGGCCAGCGTGGTCCGGCGCATGGCGGAGATGCGCGTGGGAGCAATCGTGGTCCTCGAGGGGGAGCAACTGCGGGGCGTATTCAGCGAGCGGGATCTCATGCAGCGCGTGGTGCTCGAAAGGCTCGATCCCGAATTGACGCCGGTCAAGGACGTGATGAGCACCGACATCGCGACCATCGATGAGATGGCCAGCGTGGAAGAAGCCATGGAGGCCATGCACGCGCACAACTGCCGGCACCTTCCGGTGACGCGCGGCTCCCGCGTCGTGGCGTTCCTTTCCATGCGGGACCTCATGCACCACGAACTGGCGCGTAAAACAGAGGAACTCCACCACATGCGGGCATACATTCGCGGAGCCTCATAGGAACTTGACAATAGCCCACTAAAGATTGATAATGGTCTTGTACTAAATTACCATCACTTTCGTGGTGGCAGGAGGATTGTTATCAACATGGGAAAGATCATTGGAATTGACCTGGGGACGACCAACTCTTGCGTGGCGGTAATGGAGGCCGGGCAGCCGACGGTCATTGCCAACCAGGAAGGATCTCGGACGACTCCGTCGGTGGTGGCATTCACCAAGAGTGGAGAGCGGCTGGTGGGGCAGGTGGCCAAGCGGCAGTCCATCACCAACCCGGAGAACACGGTTTTCTCGATCAAGCGTTTCATGGGGCGGCGCTACGACGAAGTCAACGAAGAGATGAAGATGGTGCCCTACAAGGTGACCCGCGGGGACAATGGCGACGCGCGCGTGGACATCGGCGGCAAGAAGTATTCACCGCCCGAGATCTCGGCGATGATCCTCACCAAGTTGAAGGAGGCGGCCGAATCCTACCTGGGCGAAAAGGTCACGCAGGCGGTGATTACGGTCCCGGCGTACTTCAATGACGCGCAGCGGCAGGCCACCAAGGACGCCGGCAAGATCGCGGGCCTGGAAGTGATGCGCATCATCAACGAGCCGACCGCGGCCGCGCTGGCCTATGGTCTCGACAAGAAGAAGAACGAGACCATCGCGGTCTACGACTTCGGCGGCGGCACGTTCGACATCTCCATCCTGGAAGTGGGCGAGGGCGTGGTGGAGGTGAAGTCCACCAACGGCGACACGCACCTGGGCGGCGACAACATCGACCAGCGCATCATCGACTGGATTGTGAGCGAGTTCAAGAAAGAGAACGGCATCGACCTGGCGCGCGACCAGATGGCGCTGCAGCGCCTCAAGGAAGCCGCCGAAAAGGCCAAGATGGAGCTTTCCACGCTGCTCGAAAGCGAGATCAACCTGCCCTTTGTCACGGCCGACGCCTCGGGCCCCAAGCACCTGCAAATGAAGCTGACGCGGGCGCGCTTCGAGCAGATGGTGGAGGACATCCTGCAGCGTTCCATGGGCCCGTGCAAGCAGGCCCTGACGGACGCCAACGTGACGCCTGCGCAGATCGACGAAGTGGTGCTGGTGGGCGGGCAGACACGCACGCCGCGCATCCAGGCGCTGGTCCGCGAGCTGTTCGCCAAGGATCCGCACCAAGGGGTGAACCCGGACGAAGTGGTGGCCATCGGCGCCGCGGTGCAGGGCGGCGTGCTGGGCGGCGAAGTCAAGGACGTGCTGCTGCTGGACGTCACCCCGCTCTCGCTGGGCATCGAAACGCTGGGCGGCGTGTTTACCAGGCTGATCGAGCGCAACACCACCATTCCAACGCGCAAGAGCGAGGTTTTCTCGACGGCCTCGGACAACCAGCCGTCGGTGGAGATCAAGGTCTACCAGGGCGAGCGCGCCATGGCGCACGACAACCGTTTGCTGGGCGTGTTCCAGCTCGGCAACATTCCGCCGGCGCCGCGCGGCATTCCGCAGGTCGAAGTCACGTTCGATATCGACGCCAACGGCATTCTCAACGTGACCGCCAAGGACCGCGCCACCAACAACGAGCAGAAGATCACCATCACGTCGTCTTCGGGCCTGGCCAAAGACGAGGTGGAGAAAATGGCCAGGGACGCCGAATCGCACGCAGCCGAAGACCGCAAGCAGCGCGACACCATCGAGGCCCGCAACCGCGCCGACGCCATGGTCTACAACGTGGAAAAGACGCTGAAGGAGCATCGCAGCAAGGTCGGCGAGGCGGAGGCCAAGGAGATCGAAGCGGCCCTCGAAGAGACCAAGAAAGCCATGGCCGACAACGATCCGGCGCGCATCAATTCGGCGGTCGACCGGCTGACCACCGCCAGCCACAAGCTGGCCGAGGCCATGTATAAGACCGCGGGGCAACCCGGCGCGCAGCAGGCGCCGCCCGAGCAGCCCGGCGGCGGGGACGGCAAGAAAGGCAAAGACGACGTCGTGGACGCCGAATTTGTCGACGTGGACGACAAGAAGAAGTAAACCGGCAGGGGCCGGGCATGCGGTACCCACGCGTGCCCGGCCCGGATTCCTATGGCCGCTCCCAAGCACGAGTACTACGAAACGCTGGGCGTTCCGCGAAAAGCCGCGGCGGATGAAATCCGCAAAGCTTACCGGAGACTGGCGCGCAAGCACCACCCCGACGTGAATCCCGGGGACAAGTCCGCCGAGGAGCGTTTCAAGAACGTGCAGGAAGCCTATGACGTGCTGAGCGATCCGAAAAAGCGTCAGATGTACGACCAGTTTGGCTTCTATTCGGAGAGCGGCTTCGCGGGCGCCGGCCCCGGGGGTCCGGGAGGCCAGGCTCCCCATCCCGGCATGGATTTCAGCGGCTTCGATTTTTCGGATGCCTTCTCCGGCGCGGCGGGTGGCGCGGGCAGGCGCACGGATGCCGCCGGCGGCGGCTTCCGCGACATCTTCTCGCAGTTCTTCGGGGGCCGCGGCGCGGCCCACCCGGCGCAACCGGAACCGGAAAAGGGCGGCGACCTCGAATACGTAATGGACATCGACTTCTGGCAGGCCATCAAGGGCACGCAGGTGCGCCTGAATATCACGCGCTACGACGTGTGCGGCACGTGCCGCGGGTCGGGTTCGGGGATGTCCGGCACGGGCGAGGCCGCCTGCGCTCAATGCAAGGGGACCGGCAACGTCGCCCAGATGGCCGGGGCCATGAAGTTCAACCTGACCTGCCCGCGCTGTGGAGGCACGGGGAAACTGCGGAATGCCTGTCCCGAATGCGGCGGCGAGGGCCGCGTAACCCGCACCGAGACGGTGGAGACGCGCATCCCCCCGGGCGCGCGCAACGGCTCCCGCCTGCGCGTGCCGGGCAAAGGCAACGCCGGAACCATGGGAGCCCCCCCGGGGGATCTCTACATCACCACCAAAGTGGAGGAACACCCCTTCTTCCACCGCGAGAGCGACAACATCGAAATCCAGGTCCCCATCGCGGTGTGGGAGGCGGCGCTGGGGGCCAAGATCGAGGTGCCCACCATCGATGGCCGCACGCTCCTCAAGATTCCGCAGGGAACCACCAACGGCCAGCGCTTCCGGCTGCGGGAGAAGGGCGTCCTGAATTCGCGCACCAACCAGCGCGGCGATCAGATTGTCGAAGTGGCCATCCAGGCGCCCGATCCGCGCGACGAGGACACGCGCGAGTTGCTGCGCAAGCTCGCCAAGCTGCATCCCGAGGATCCGCGCGCCGCAATGTGGGCCAAGGTCTGACATGGCCAAAGCCAGATCCAGAGCGGCTTACATGATCTCCGCGGTGGCGGAACAATACGAGATCCATCCGCAGACGCTGCGGCTGTATGAAAGGGAGGGGCTTTTGAAGCCTTCCCGCAGCGAAGGCAACACGCGGCTCTACACGGATAGCGACATCGAGCGCCTGGAAGTGATTCTCCACCTGACGCGCGACCTGGGGGTCAACCTGGCGGGCGTCGAGATCATTCTCAACATGCGCGAGAAGATGGGCGAAATGCAGGCCCAGATTCAGGAGTTTATCGCGTCCTTGAACCGCGAACTGGCGGCGCGAACGGCGCAGCCACCCGAGATGGAGGGCCGCAACAGTCTGATCCCCGTGGTGAGTGCGCGTGCCCCGGCCCCAGGCGGGATGCCGTCTGGGCCTGCCGCCTCCCGCCGCAACCGGTGAACCAAGGCGGCGCCGGCGGCGCTACCGCTGCTCAGCGTACTATGATAGATAGCTTGCCTGTCTCGAATCCTGCTTCAGACCACGCCGCCGGCCAGCGCGCCACCCTCGCCTATATAGCGCCTTTCGTAGTATTTGTCGCCTTCATGGCGATCCAGGCCGCGATCCACCCGCCGGCGCATTGGTATTACCCCGCGCAGTTTCTTGCGGTCTTGCTGACCATTGGTGTGGTTTCGCGGCGGGTCTTACGCTTTCGCGCTGCCTTCCCGCTGGCCAGCATAGGGATCGGGATGGCCGTTTTCCTGATCTGGATCGGCCCGGATATCCTGTGGGCATACCGACATCACTGGCTGTTTGAGAACCTCATCACCGGCGTCCCTGCCAGCTCGATCGCTCCCGCCCTCAAACGGAACGTCATATTCGTGTTGTTGCGGGTGGCCACCTCGGTGGCGCTGGTGCCGATTCTAGAGGAGCTGTTCTGGCGCGGCTGGCTGATGCGCTGGCTGATCGGCAAAGACTTCCTGAAGGTGCCGCTGGGAACGTATGCGCCCACCGCGTTCTGGATTACGGCTGTGCTGTTTGCCTCCGAGCATGGGCCCTATTGGGAAGTCGGCCTGGCGGCCGGAATCGTTTACAACTGGTGGATTACTCGCACGCGGAACCTGGCGGATTGCATGCTGGCGCACGCGGTCACCAACGGCCTCTTGTCGGTGTACGTGTTGACGATGGATCAGTGGCAATACTGGCTATAACCGGATCCCCTTCCCGCGCGTCACACCCAATGACAGCCAGAAGTGAGTTCCTTCTCCCTGTCCCGGCTCCGGGCACGCGGTGCGTCGGGCCCGCGATCCGGGGCCGTGTGACTGTCAGCGAGCGCCACTTCGCGTAAAGACGATGATGGCGCCGTCCGGATCGGTGACGGAGACGGAGGTGGGAGTGGTCTTCACCGCCAGTCCGCGGCTCCGCAAGTCGCCGGCGGCGCGCTGGAGGTCCGGCACCGCGAAAAACAGGCCGGGTTTGGTGTCGTCGCCAGCCGGTTCGAGTTTGACTTCTTCGCCGGAGTCCCCGGGAAGACGCAGAAAGACTCCGCCGGCACTCTCCTCGCGGGGCTCGAATGCCAGTTTGCCGGTATAGAACGCGCGGGCGGCGGCCAGGTCCTTCACGGCGAGGGTCGCCCCCAGGAGATGCTGGGAAACGCGATTTTCCCCCAGATGGTTGCCGTGGTCCTCGAAATGCATCGACCCCGGCATGTACTGGGTGTATTCGATGGTCTGGTTTTCCGGACCATGAACGACCATCAGCATATTGCCGGCCCCCGCTTTTCGGACGGCGGATGGTTTCAGATCGCGCTTGACGTACTCGGCATACAAAGGGTCCAGGCCGCTGGATTCGTAGCAGACGTGCATCAGCCCTCCCGGCTGGCCATTACGAGGGTACAGCTCGATGAACTGGCGGTCGCTGATTTTGATGAAGGCTTCGGTGGTCTGGCCGTCTCTGGTCATTTCGAAGGCCTGCTCGAAGCCCAGCTTCTGGTAAAACGCGCGCGCGGCCGCAACGTCGGCAACGCGAAAGGCAACATGCGCGATGCCGCTCAATGCCGGGGACTGCGCCCACGAAAGCATGGCCCAGAAGATGCCGATCCCTACGATTCGCTTGTTCATCTCAATCACCGCACCTCACTAAGGACAATCATGCCGGTATTTGCGTTTGAGCGCAAGGCGGGCGCCGGGGGGTGCTTAACCCGCATTTCTCACACCCCCGAGAGCAAGGTTTTCGGTAAAGGGGCGAAAACCAGGGGACGGATGCGTCCACGCGGCGGTGTGCCGGGCCCAGAGGGCACCCCGGTGTTGGGCGAGGGATGCGCGCGGGGCCCGGCTGCGCCGGGCACCCCGACACATTCGTTCAGTCCCCAGGTTTTCGCAGACCATTCGGGTAACGGAGGTGTGACGCCGTGAGAAATGCGCTTTAACCACTATGGGGGAAGCGGAAGATTCCCTCTTTCCAGTCGCGCACCCTCGGCGAATTTGCCTGCGCGCTTTCCGCGAGGGATTCGTCTCTCTTAATCAGAGATGTCTCGTGCCGCCAGCCTGCTACTGTGTAGCGCTATCTGCGCCTTAGCCCAGACCACCGAGGTGTCCGGCAACCTCCGCGCGGTCCGGCCGATGGCTCTGCTCGAATCCCGGTACGAAATCCGCGCGGGCGAGCCGGCGCGGATCGCGGCGCCGGCGGAAACGCTCGACTTCCTGTTGCATGCCAAGACCCGGCGCGCGTCCATCGCAGGCATGGAAACCAGCGGCTTGGTGGTTGGGCCGGGCTATACGCCGGATCAAATCCTCCTGGCGCCATCGCCGCGGGCCAAACCCGGCGAGTACACCGTCACGCTCTCCGCCACCAGCGAAACGGGTGAGGAGCGGCAAACCACTCTGGCCGTAGTCGTGAAGCCTCAAGCGACCGTGCCACCCAGCGCGACACGCCCCCCGGTGGTGCTCTTGAATGGATGGCTGACCGGCTTCACCAACTCGTGCCCCATAGCGACCACCTCCGCCGACACATTTGGCAATCTCACCCCGTATTTGGTGTCGGATGGCGTCCCCGTGGTGTATCTCTTCGACAACTGCGCAGTGGACCCGGGCAATACCATCGAGGCTTTAGGCGCCGATTTGGGCGCGTTCCTGAACACCATCAAGTACGACTCGGGCGCACAGGTGCCCCAGATCGACCTGGTGGCCCACAGTATGGGCGGGTTGATCGCCCGGGCATACCTGGCCGGGATTCAGCCCAACCAGACATTCTTGCCGCCGGCGCCTACGCTGGTTCGCAAGCTGGTCCTGATTGCCACGCCGAACTTCGGCTCGTTTGTCGCCGGGAACTATGTAAACTCGATTGTGGCGGGAAGCCAATCCGCCGAGCTGGCGCCTGGCAGCGAGCTCTTATGGAACCTGGCCACGTGGAACCAGTATTACGACGATCTGCGCGGCGTGGACGCCATCGCGGTCATTGGCAACGCCGGTTCCTACATACCCAACCTGTCATCCAGCAATATGAATAACAATGCCAGTGATGGGCTGGTAACGCTGACCAGCGCCTCTCTCGGCTTTGCCTATCCACGCCAATCATTCCCCACCCGCGTCGTGCCATATTGCCACATTGATCCCAGCGCGTATACAAACCCCCTCTGGGGCGCTTCCGCATGTAATGCCCCCGGAATCGCCAATGTCACCGACACATCGCACCCCACCGGCCAAATCGTTCGCTCCTTCCTCGCCGGCACAACGGCCTGGTCTTCTATTGGAAACCCGGCGGCGTCGGACCCTTATTTGGCAAAGTATGGGGGAATGTTCTTCGCGCTGGTGAATAGCGCCGGCAACTACGTCTCGGATATGAGCGCGGTGTCATGGGGAACCGTGCCGCTCGAAAATGGCGGCGATATCGATACCATTTTCTACGTCGACCTTGCCTCGGGCACGGGTACGTTGACGGCTACCAGCCAGTCGCTGGGCGCCGTCAGCTTCAATTCGCTGGCGCTGGCCTTGGGTTACACTTCGGCGGTGCGCGGAAAGATGGGCGCGACCGTTTCTTCGGTCACGCCGCTGGCCAGCAAGAGCCCGCAGGTGCTGGCCGCCGGCACCACCGTCACCCTCAACGGCGCGAATCTTGGTTCGCAATGCAGTGGCTGCCAGGTTCTGGCCTATCCGGCCGGCTCCGGCACGGCGCAGGCCCTGACCGTTACATCGTGGCAAAACGCGGCGATTTCGGTAAAGCTTCCGGCCAACCTGACGGGCCTGCTGACACTCAAAGTGTTGGCGGCCGCGGCATCGGGAACCGATACCATCGGGATCATGGTGGCTGCGCCCTCCACCATCGCCGTGGTTCCGGCGAGTCTGCACTTCACCTATACAGCGGGCGGAACGGTTCCTTCGGCGCAGCCGATCCAGATCAGCAATAGCGGGACCGGGACCGCCGCGCTCTCCTGGACCGCCAAGGCGAGCGATTCCTGGTTGAGCGTATCAGCCGCGTCCGGTACGGCTCCGTCGACTCCTTCCGTATCCGTCTCTCCGGCAGCTCTGAGCGCGGGCACGTACAACGGCTCCATTCAGATCTCGGCCGCGGGTGCGTCCAACAGCCCGGTATCGGTGGCCGTGACGCTGACGGTTGCGCCGGCGGCGCCCGCGGTCACGGTTACCGCCGTGGTGAATGCTGGAAGCTACCAGCCCGGCATCGCCTCGGGCACGTGGATTTCCATCTTCGGCACGAACCTTTCCCAGAGCACCTATCTGTGGCAGGCCAGCGATATTGTGAACGGGGCGCTGCCCACCTCCTTGCAAGGGGTGTCGGTCACCGTCAACGGCCTGCCCGCCTACGTGGACTACATCAGCCCCACGCAAATCAACGCGCTGGCTCCCGACGA
>Ga0187881_10004819_pt1 | contig 10712 bp, 10 predicted proteins | sample June2016WEW_19_1_2_FD_133017 | JGI IMG/M metagenome (GOLD analysis project Ga0187881, IMG submission 133017) | Peatland microbial communities from SPRUCE experiment site at the Marcell Experimental Forest, Minnesota, USA - June2016WEW_19_100 | ecosystem: Environmental > Terrestrial > Soil >...
GTCACCTGCGCAAAATGGATTTTGAGTCGAGATGTAAGGAGTCTATATCCGAAATCGGACTAACCGTCCAGTAGTCTCGGAGAAGCGGCGCGCGCCTCTCGCTGGAAGCGCTCAAGCAACTGGCTGTCCTGCGCCATTTCAGAAGGGAGAAACTTCAGGGCCACTCGGCGGCCGAGTTGGGAGTCCTGGGCTTCGTACACCACACCCATGCCACCCGAGCCCAGTTTCCGGAGAATCTTGTAATGCAAGAGGGACTGGCCGATGAGGGCATCGTGGTTCATATCAGCCGGTTGATAGGATCCGGCGGATTGGTGCCGTCAAGGAAACCGGTTGGGGCGCCGAATTAGTTTACGGTTTGCGAAATCGTCACGTTGCGCGGTTCGTTTGAGCCGCTGAAATTGACTGTCGCCAACACGCCGACTCGGGTGCCCGGCGCAACAAAGCCTGCCACACCCGTGACCTCGTTCACGTTGACGGAAACGGTTCGCATACCCATCGGAATCAGGGATGACGGGACTGATCCACCGTCTTCTGCCGCTAGTTTGTAGGGCAGAACCAAATCTCCCTTTTCGATGCTGGTCACGTTCAAACCGGCAGCAGCCGGCCCGGGTATTTGATGGTGTAGACAAAGCCCCAGAGCGCTTTCAACCGAACCATTGCCCGCTACGATCGATTCGGAATCCTCCAGGCGGGTCCCAAGTTCCCGCTGCTGCTATCTCAACGCTACAACTGCCAGGCGTGATCCACGCTTGAACGAACAGACCCAACTGCGGCATTGGAAGACCACCACGGGCGGATTCTCAAGGAGCCTTACTGCAACCAGGAGCAGGCCGTGGTAACCAGTCGGTGACATCGACTTCAGGTCGCATAAATTCCTTTGTGCTTTCTTCCTGGATTAGAACTTTGTTATTAGGTCACTCGGCGAACGAGCAGCTCAATTTGCGTGGACCTGCGTATTCGAGGAAGGAAACTGCAAAGAGACAGCGTCGGTGCCGACGAAGCTCACCGTGACGCTGGTCTCCCGCTCAGTTAACCGCTCCCTGCCCGGGAATGAACTGTAGTGCCAGAGGCGCACAGCTTGCGCCGCTGCTTCCGCGAGGGGCTGTTTCCCGCTGAGCGCGTGAATTTGCTCCACCACTCCATTAGCCGCGATGATGATTTGTAATCGAACTTTACCTCTGATGCTGTCATCCGGGGCCACGGGATAAACCACGTGTCCTATTGGGGTTTCGGCAACTTGCACACGCGACGCGGAAGAGGCCAAGGTTCTTGTGAGCAAACCCGGCATGGGATGTGGCCTGGGCGTAAGGCGGGCGAGATCCTCGGCGCTGGGCGGAGCAGGTTCAGGAGGCTGAATTGCCACGCGTCCGGACTCATAGAAAGTTTCGAGATAGAGAGACAACCCTAGCGCCAAGCCGAGGAATAGCAAGCCAAAGCTCAAGCCCCAGCGGATCCGGGAATGAGCTGCCAATTGAATAAATTTGTGTGTTGCGCCTCGAGTGGAAGCTGCCACTTTAGGAGAAAAGGGAGATGGCGGAAGTTCCACACCCCAAATGTTTCGTCGGTAGTCGAGCGCTTCGATTCCAGCCTGATTTTCGTTGGCCGCAAGATGCTTGCTCCAAATGACACGGAAAGACGCTTTGTGCTGTCCTCGTTGTAATGCAATGGTCTGCCCGGGAGAAAGCTTCGTGCGCAATCCGCCCAGCCGGCCGCCGATGTGACTGATATCAACGGTGTGCGCCCATTGCGAGGGCAGAGTTTCGCCATCCTGCCCGTTCAGCCACACGCGCAGTGGCAAGACCATCTTGGTGCGAGAACAGCGTTGACTTCCCTCGGGCATCAGGAATAGCTTACCTTAAGTCCGAAACCTAAAACCTGTTACCGAAGTTATCGCGAACAACTCCTCTCGAAACAAGAAATGGGTTGTTGGGCAAGTTCCTGGTTTCGGTGAGCGTGGCCGAACGCCCAGTTCCCTCTAACAGGGTCCTGTTTCAGCAGCAACTACTCCCCGGATCCTACTTCAAAAAGTCGGAGAGGAATTGACCGTGGACGCCTTGCTTACCGCAGGGTCGTACAACGCGGTGATACGATCCAGGTCAGCGCTGACCTCACCAACGTGCAGGACAACACGGACATTTGGGGCGAGCAGTATGAGCGCAAAGCCTCTCACATCCTCTCCTTGCAACAGCAGATCGTGTCAAGGGAAAACGCAACTCTCCTGACGCGCGCTCGTGAGAGCGCGCGCAGCGTGTCAAAAAAATGGCGGCTCTCCCGATGCGAGCGAGCCGCGCCATGTCTACAAGGGGCGATCGATCGTGCCCTGCTGCCAGACTGCGTCGTAACGCACCTCGTCGCCCGGCAGTACATATGCATTGAGAATGTAAAGCCGCCAACCCTCTGTCCATAGCGTGTTGTACTCGGTCTGGAAATCCGCGAATGTCCAGTCGTACACCTGGATTTCGCCGTGTGTCGCCGGCCGCCAAACCGCGTTGTAGCGCACCGTCCCGTCGGATATGACATACGAATCGAGAATGTACAGGCGCCAGCCCTCTGTCCATAACTTGTTATACTCGGTCTGGAAATCGGTCAGCGTCCATCCGTAGACCTGAGTTTCGCCCGAATCCCCTGGCCGAAACACCGCGTTGTAAAGCACGTCGCCGTTAGGCAATACGTACGATTGCAGAATGGACAACCGCCAGCCTTCCGGATAGAGCGTGTTATAGGTGCTCCGGAATTGCGCGTAAGTTACTCCGTAGAGCTGCTGCTCACCCAGATTCCCCGGTCGAAACACCGCGTTGTAAAGCACATCGCCGTTGGGCAAAACGTACGATTGAAGAATGTACAGCCGCCAGCCTTCCGGAAACAGCGTATTGTACGTACTCCGGAATTGCGCGTAGGTTACTCCATAGAGCTGCTCCTCACCCGTATTCCCTGTTGGCCGCCACACCGCGTTGTAAAGCACATTGCCGTCGGACAACACGTACGATTGAAGACTGTACAGACGCCAGCCTTCTGGAAACAACGTGTTGTACTCGGCCCTGTAATCTGCGTACGTCCACCCGTAGACTTGGATTTCGTCGAGGCTCGTGTACCCCGTGGTTGAACAGGTGCCTCCGTCGGTATTGTCGATGGCGGGGGGGATCGGCCCGAAGGATAGGTTGATTGGGCTTGCGGTGTCACACTGGTCTACCGCCTCGTCCCACCCCAGAAAATTGTTGACTGCCGGATCGGCAGAGGACTCGAAGATTTCGTGAGCGATCACAACTTGTTCCTGATCCTCCGGGATGACCGCCCAGAAGGCGGAGGTCGATTGCGAAGCGTGGTACCCCCCACATCCATCGCACCCAGTGACGGTGAAACCGTGTGCGGGGAACACCACGATCAGCGTGTTAGGTCCGAAAGCCGGGAGGGTCCCGCTCTTTTGGTTGGAGTGAATGATACTGAGGAGAGCGCTACGAGATAGGGCTTTGGGTTTCGCGTTCGGGCTCGCCGTGGCCGCCGCTGCCACAGTGACCTGGTTCACACCGTACTGTTTCATCATCGGCTGCTCGGAGGCGGGTGCATTCTCCCCCGACAGGTACGCCGCGAGATTAACGACATAAGTCTGCTGCGTAGTGATGTCCGATTCGGCCCAATTGCCATAGTACAGCGGGTAAATTTCGAACGTTTGCAGGAACGGTCCGCCGTGGTACTGAAGCGCCGTTGTAGCCCAGCCGAGCTTGGGGGCAAGCATACTTAGGATGCCGATCAGAAACGCTGCAGACAAACTTGCGATTTTTCGCATCTCAACTCTGCTTCGAACCTCAATTGTCGTTTTCATTTTGATTCTCCTTAAGTGATTTGTTTCTTGGTGAATCCTTCTACTCAATTCCCTGGTCGTGACTACTATTTCCCCGGCAGTGAGCCTTTGATCACGCCGGTCCCGGGCAACCTATTTACGCTGCGAGCCAACTCCAGCAAGGACTCCAGACAAATAAGCGGTGTGCCGTCGGAGGCAACAGGCATATGCAAGTCCGACGGCGCCGCACCATGCGTCAAGTCCACCCGCAGCGAGTTGGCGAGCAGAGACGCCGTTTGCCAGGTGACGACCTCGACCTCGGTGTCACACTGCTGGCACCACGTTCGGCCAACCCCGGCGGCATGAATCTCCACTCGCCGGTCGGTCTGGATGGTGATCTCGATTTTTCTCGGCTTTGGCATCGCCTTGTCCTTTATCTGGTGCGTGGTCTCGTGGTAAATTCGGGGCCACTTAACCCGGGCATCTGGCCTAACCGCCTCGACGTGCGGCAGAATGCCCCGGTGGACGGATCAAAGTCCTCAAGAATGGTTCAAAAAGTTCTCAAAAGTGCCTCAATGCGGCTATGAGCAAGGAAAATAAGAACTTCTACGAGTTCGGCCCCTTCCGGATTGACCTCGAGGAAAGGCAGTTGTTGCGCGGGCAGAACCCTATTCCGCTTACTCCCAAAGCCTTTGAGACGCTTTTGATCCTGATTCGCAGCAGTGAGCGGATCGTCCTGAAAGATGACTTGATGAAAGCCCTGTGGCCCGACAGCTTTGTCGAGGAATCAAACCTCACCCAGAACATCTTTGTGCTACGGAAGGCACTGGGGGAGAGTGCGCAGGGCGCCCGCTACATCGCGACGGTTCCGGGAAGGGGTTACCGCTTCACGGAAAAGGTTCGGGACGTGACGGATGAGCCGACCGACCTTGTCATCGAAAGCCACTCCATCCAGAAGGTGACCATTGAGGAGAGCAAGCCGCAGCGCAATCTCCTGGCGGTGAGTTTGACGGCGATCGCGCTTGCGGGTCTGGTTGGGCTTCTCCTTTATCACGTCGTCCGCAATCGCCAGTTGCGTGCCAGACGAGAGACAGCTTCCTCTGCTGCGGTTCAGAGCACAAAGTCTCGCCGCGCCATCGCCGTTCTCGGTTTTCGCAATCTTTCCGGGAACCCCGACAAAGAATGGCTGTCCACGGCACTGGCGGAAATGGTCAGCACCGAGCTGGCTGCGGGAGAAAAGCTTCGCCTGATCTCAGGCGAGGACATTGCCCACACCAGGCGCGATCTCGCGCTCGCCGACACGGGAACTTTCTCCAAAGACACGCTGGCGAGTATGCGTAAGCACATGGGCAGCGACCTGGTGGTGCTCGGATCCTACACAGTCCTCAGCGGGAAGTCCAAGTCCAATGAAAGCATTCGCCTTGACCTCCGAGTCCAAAATGCATCCGCCGGAGAGACGGTCGCCGAGGTCGCGGCCACGGGAGCCGAAGATGACCTGTTTGATCTGGTCTCGCAAGCCGGAGCGCGCCTGCGGGAGAAACTGGGCGTGGAAGCGGTGTCTCCGCCCGACGCCGTGAGCATACGAGCGTCGTTGCCGGATAACCCGGAAGCCGCGCGCTTGTACGCCGAGGGTCTTGCGAAATTCCGGGTCTTCGATTTTTTGGCGGCGCGCGATCTGCTGCAGCAGGCGGTGGCGGCCGATCCGAAATATCCCTTGTCGCACGAGGCCCTGGCAAGTGCGTGGACTGCGCTCGGCTACAATGCCAAGGCGAAGGCGGAGGCCGCCAAGGCTTTCCAGTTATCGGGCAAGCTCAGATACGAGGAGCGGCTGGTGGTGGAGGGGCGTTATCGCAGCACCACTCTCGACTACGCTAAAGCTATCGAGGTCTATCGCACTCTGTCTAGCTTGTTTCCCGACAAACTCGATTATGGGTTGAGCCTGGCCGACATGCAGGATTACGCGGGCAAGCCGGCCGATTCCATCAGTACATTGGAAACTTTGCAAAAACTTCCCGCGCCGGCCGGCGCCGATCCTGGAATCGACTTGCGACTGGCATCGGCCCTGTCGGATTCCGACCATGCCAAAGCGCTCGCCGCCGACGAGCAAGCCATAAAGAAGGGACTAGCGTCCGGTGCGAAATTGCTGGTTGCCCGGGCCAATGGAAACAAGTGCGTTAACCTCGTCGCCATTGGCAAAATCAATGAGGGTATCGCGGCCTGCCAGGAGGCCCAGCAACTCTATGCCGCGGCCGGTGATCGCAACGGAGTGGGGAAAATACTGAACGATATCGGCTATGCGCACGTTCAGCAGGGAAACCTTGCCGAGACCGAGCATTTGTGGCAGGAGGCGGCGCAAACTTTTCGCGAGGTTGGCAACGATGACAATGTCGCCACCAGCCTGGCCAATTTTGCGGCTGTAGTCTATGTCGAGGGGAATCTCGCCAAAGCGAAAGATCTTCTCCGCGAGGCGCTTCCCAGATACCACAAGGTTGAGGATAGCGAAGGCGAAGCTCTAACCCTGATCAATCTTGGTGAACTGCAGGCCGACCAGGCAGACTTGAGCGTCGCCGTCGCCACCTATCGGCAGGCCCTCGAACTGGCACAACGGATCGATGATAAGCACGCCGTGGGATACGTGCTGGCCGGACTCGGTCAGCCGCGTCTCCAGCAAGGAGACCTGGCGGGGGCGCGGAAAGCGTTCGAGCAGTCCCTCGCGATTCGCAACGAACTGGGCGAAAAGCCAACGGCGGCTGAGTCTCGAACTTATCTGGCCGAAGAATCCATCGAAGAGGGCCACGCCGCTGCCGCCGAAAAGTCGGCCCGTGAGGCCATGATGGAGTTTCGCAGCGAGCAACAAGCCGACGATGAGCTGACCGCGGCCGCAGTCCTGATCGAGGCATTGCTGGCGCAAGGCAAAGCGGCGGACGCCAAAACCGCGGCCGATGCCGAAGTCGAGATCGCAGCGAAGAACCAGAATCGGCCCGTTAGTATCAAGTTTGCAAACGCTTCCGCTCGCGCCCTCGCCGCATCCGGCAACCTCGCGGAGGCTAAGTCGAATCTCGAAGCCATCTTGAAGGGCGAGATCAAGCAAGGTTTTCTTGCCGATCAATTCGAGACTCGTCTCGCACTCGCTGAAATAGAAATGAAATCAGGACACGCGGCAGCCGCCCAAGCTCAGCTCGCAGCCCTCAAGCGCGATGCTCAGGCGCGGGGCCTGGGCCTGATTGTCCGAAAAGCAGGGGAGTTGCAAAGGTCTGCGCCGGACAACACATAAGATTTCAAACCGGAATTCCGGGTCCGCTGCGAACGCCGGCGGCTACCCCAAAATGAGCAGATCTCGACCACCGTCTCGAAGCATCGGTTCCTGACTGTAGATTTAATCAATTCAATCGTCCTGGCACGTCGTATCATGCCCGGCCCCTGTGCATCTGCGCAGCTCGAAGTAAGCCAGAAGACCGGTACTAGTAAGCGACATGGATTCGCGACATTGGTTTGGCCCGATTGCCGTCGGACGACGGGCAACCCTTCCATAATCCGGTGAGGGAAGGGTTGCCGACAACCAACCCAGTCCCCAATGCGGTTTTCTTAAAGGGCTTCGTTTGGGAGGGTCACGCGTGATAGGGATAGCTATGCAAATCTTAAGGTTTATCCGTCCCGCCGGGAGCGATCACCATTGAAAGGCTGCGAATGCTGTCCCGGAGTTTGTTCAGAGTCTGGGATGCCAGATTGCCGAGGGGATTCTCTTTCTCTTCGACATCACTGAACCCCGCCTTTTCCATTTGCCTGGCGGCAGCGCTGAATCGTTCGGAACTCACGTCGTCCATCCCAATGAAGCGGAACGCTTGAGCAAGTGGTATCCCATCAGCTCCACGGTGCATGAATTCGATTTGTGCAGTCACTTTCCCAAACACAGTGCCCAAATCCATTTGCGCCAGCGTTCCCTCAGGAATAGGACCATTGGAAAGGATAGCAGAGCCTCCAGTAAGGGAGAGACGTCGAATTAGGCCAACAAATTTGTTGCTATCGACGGTGAATATTGCCCGCTCGTTATTGGGGACACGGATGCGTGGCGGCCTGGTGCGCTTATAAGGCTTCTGTAACTTTCTTGCCACAACAAGCAGCATTACAACTGAACGTAGTGGGGTCAATGTTACTTAAGTGTTCTAAATAGTAATCTTTTTAGCTCAGTTTCCGGCTTGCATGACAAAAAAGGACAGCGCGTGGCAGGTGCCCGTTGGCAGCTCCAAACTGCAAAGGCCCGCTTCAGCGAGCTCTTTCGCAGTGGATGCCAGTGATTGAGCGGGCGATCGAGACGGCGGCTTTGATGCTCGGGAGCGCCCGCTCCCGAGGATACTGTTTGGAGATGATCTGTGCGGACTTCCTGGCGGGAGCCAACCTGGACCACGGAGACCCGGAGATGCTGTTCTCGATGACGAGGTTCTTCAAGCTTCTGCCTGAAGAGCAAAGGCAGAAGTTCCTGTCCTGCTTACATCAGGAAGCTTCGTGACAGAAATGGTTCCGAAGCGCCCACCCTTGCGGGTAGGTCCCCACTCGTATAAGGAGCTTTGTCGCCTGGTCTTAGCGCGAGACAACTGGAGATGCCAGGTCCGTGGCTCGAGAAACAATCTGCAGGTACACCACCAGCGACTAAGCAGTCAGCAGGGCTCGGACGAGGATTCTAATCTAATCACGCTGTGTGCCCGCTGCCATGCACAACTGCATGGCAGCCGCAGTGAGAATTGTCGGCTAAGGGAATGACAAAAAGGGTCCCGTGCAGTCAGCACGATCAGTGTCGATACAATGTAGGCGTCGGTGTGTACGTTAATATCGTCAATATCGTCCAAGAATAGTGCCGATCACCGGCAATATGCTCGTTGTCACGGCAGCCGTTGCAATAGTGTAGCTACCCCGCACCGATGCATACAGGCGGAATTGGCTCGAGTCCGACTGATCACGCCTGAGTCTGGTACGCTGTTGAACCGTACGTTGGGGGCAGCTAGGATAGGACAATCAGCAGGCTTCCATCTGCTCGTAAACGCGGAGGAGAAATGATCCGCTTCACAGTGAACGGCACGGAAAGGACCTACGACGGCGATCCCGAGATGCCGCTGCTGTGGTACCTGCGCGATATCGCCGGATTCACCGGCACAAAGTTTGGCTGCGGCATGTCTCTATGCGGAGCCTGCACGGTCCATCAGAACGGTGAAGCGGTGCGATCCTGTTCCGTCGCGATGAAAGAGCTAGAAGGAACCAGCATCACCACGATCGAAGGGATCTCCGCTACAGGACTGCACCCCGTGCAAAAGGCCTGGATGGAGATCAAGGTCCCGCAATGCGGATATTGCCAGACCGGCCAGATCATGCAGGCCATCGCTTTTCTGAGGCAGAATCACAATCCCAGCGACCAGCAGATCGACGAGGCAATGTCGGGCAATCTCTGCCGCTGCGGAACCTACCAGCGCATTCGAGCGGCGATTCACCAGGCTGCGAAGGAGATGGCATGAACAACATCCAGAATGTCAGCCGCCGCGGATTTCTGAAGGGCGCCGTCGCAGCTGGGACGTTTGTGCTGGGTGCACGCCTCGTACCCGAACCGCTTTGGGCCGACATACTCAATGATGCCCCAGACCTTTTTCAGCCAGGTATCTTCCTCAGTATCGCAAGTGACGGCACCATCACCATCGTTGCTCATCGCTCCGAGATGGGTTGTGGCAGCCGCACAGCGCTGCCCCTGGTCGTAGCCGACGAACTCGATGCCGATTGGTCGAAGGTCAAGATTGACCAAGCCATCGGCGACGCCAAGTATGGCGATCAGGATACCGACGGCTCACACTCGGTTCGCAGTTTCTTCGACCAGATGCGCCAGGTCGGCGCTACCGGCCGCGTCATGCTGATCACCGCGGCCGCCAGGAAATGGCGTGTAGCGGAGAAAGAGTGCACTACCGAGCCGGGCTTCGTCGTGCACAAGGCAAGCGCCCGCAAGCTTAGTTACGGCGAACTGTCGGCCGCCGCCGCCAAACTGCGTGTTCCCAGGAAGGAAGATGTTCCGCTCAAGAGCCGGTCGGAGTGGCGCTACATCGGCAAAGACAACGCCCTGTTCGATCTCCCGGATATCGTCACTGGCAAAGCCACGTTCGGCATGGATGCCAAGATGCCCGGCATGGTATATGCCTCCATCGAGCATCCGCCCGTCCTCGGACAGAAGATTAAGTCCTATGACGACAAGGCGGCTCTGAAGGTGCGCGGCGTGAAGCAGACGCTGACCATCGAGACGTTCAAACCGCCGCACCACTTCCAACCACTGGGCGGGGTCGCCGTCATCGCCGATGACACCTGGGCTGCCTTTCAAGGGCGCAAGGCTTTGAAGGTCAATTGGGACACCAGTCCCAACGCGGTCTACAACTCCGATCAGTTCCGCAAGACACTTGAATCCACGGCCCGTCAGCCGGGCAAAGTAGTCCGCAACGTGGGCGACGTGGACGCGGAATTTGCCAAGGGCGGCAAGATCATCGAGGCGGAATTTTACGCTCCGCATCTCGCGCATGCCTCGATGGAGCCACCGGTCGCCGTCGCCGAATACCGCGATGGCAAGGTTCTGGCATGGGCCCCGACTCAGAGCCCGCAAGCCGTGCAGGAAACGATTGCCAGTGTATTGGGCGTTAAGAAAGAGGACGTCACCTGCCACGTCACCCTGCTCGGCGGAGCCTTCGGCCGGAAATCAAAACCCGACCAGGTCGCGGAAGCAGCCGTTCTCTCGAAACAGCTCGGCAAGCCAGTGAAGGTTGTCTGGACCCGTGAAGACGACATCCAATTCGACTTCTTCCACTCGGTCGCCGCCATGTATATGAAGGCGGCGGTTGGACCGGACGGCAAGCCGACGGCCTGGCTGCAGCGCACCGCCTATCCTCCGATCGGCTCCACCTTCGATGTGAAC
>Ga0187881_10004824_pt1 | contig 10697 bp, 6 predicted proteins | sample June2016WEW_19_1_2_FD_133017 | JGI IMG/M metagenome (GOLD analysis project Ga0187881, IMG submission 133017) | Peatland microbial communities from SPRUCE experiment site at the Marcell Experimental Forest, Minnesota, USA - June2016WEW_19_100 | ecosystem: Environmental > Terrestrial > Soil >...
AATGTGAATGACGGTGCGAAGGAGTGCGGTTGTCATCGCGGCGGCAACCATGGCGGAGACTTCTGACCAGGCGTTAATGCGCCACCAGTACCAGCGCAGCAGGTAAACTGCTCCTGTCCCTGCGCCGATGCCGAGCAAGAGTTGCCACGCTCCGGCAACGCTGGTCATCACCAGCGAAACGGCAGCCCCCAGGATGGCCAGAAAGGCAGTCAGGAATTTGGCCGCAAGCACGTAGTGGTGCTCATCTCTTGCTCGGGCCAGGAAGCGCCGGTAGAAGTCGTTAACAATATAAGAGGAACCCCAATTGAGCTGGGTAGCGATCGTGGACATGTAGGCAGCCGCGAAGGCGGCCAGCATGAAGCCACGTAACGCTCCCGGCAGATAATCCACCCAAACCTTGATATAGCCGACCTCGGGGTCTTTGAGCTTGGGGTATAGAACTACGGATGCCAGGGCGGTCAGGACCCAAGGCCACGGACGCAAGGCGTAGTGCGCAATGTTGAACCACAGGGTGGCCCATAGGGAGTTCTTTTCATCCTTGGCGGAAAAGATACGCTGGGCCACGTAGCCGCCACCGCCCGGTTCCGCGCCCGGATACCAGTTGGCCCACCAATTCACTCCCAGGTAAACGCAGAACGCCATCAAAGGCATCCAGGGCGAATGCAAATCGGGGATGAAGGAAAGGATAGAACCTGAGCCGCCCGTGGCCGCGCCGCGGGCAACGTCAAGGGCGGCTAGTTTCGTCTTCAACAACGCCATCCCCCCCGCAGCCCGGACGCCGTAATAGGCCAGCACAATCACCATCGTCATCTTGAGAGCAAACTGAACAACATCCGTCCAAAGCACGCCCCACAGCCCAGATATCGAGGTGTAGAAGCCGGTGAACGCAATCAACCCGAAGATGATGACAATCGCCAAGCTCTTGGGGATGCCCAGGGCGGTCTGGAGGATCTTCTCCATGGCGAGGTTGACCCAGCCGACGATCATGCAGTTCATAAGGACGCCGAAATATAATGCCCGGAAGCCACGCAGAAAAGCGGCAGGCTTGCCGGCGTAACGCAACTCGACGAGCTCCGCATCGGTAATGACTTCCGCGCGCCGCCACAAGCGGGCATAGAAGAAGACGGTCATCATCCCGCTCAGGAGAAAGCTCCACCAGAGCCAGTTGCCGGCGATGCCTTGTCGCGCCACCAGGCCTGTGACCGCCAGAGGAGTGTCGGCGGCAAAGGTCGTGGCCACCATGGACGTACCCGCCAGCCACCAGGTGACCTCCCGACCGGAAACGAAAAATTCGCCCGTGCTGGCGCTCGCCTTCTTGCGGTAGTAGAGCCCGATCAGCAAATTCACCGCGAAATAGGCGGCCACGACCAACCAGTCGATCAGGGTGATTTTCATAGATAGCCGGACCCTCGAGGATTCTTCCAACTGCTTGTTGACAGAAAGAAGCGCCGAGTATATAGCAGAAGACTCTTGAATTGGAAGGCGGCGTACCGGAGGGTAGTGTCTCAGTTTGATGTAGAGGCGGTTTTACGCCGCCATTTGGCGAGGTAAACTCGCCGCTACATCATCAAACTGTGATACTACCTAGTAGAGGGCAGTGCCTCATTTCGTTTTTGTAGCGCCGGGCTTCAACCCGGCACTGGAGTTCCTGCATTCTTGTTGGAGAGGCGTTTGGGAGGCGCGGCTTTGCCGTAGGCACGTCGGCGACGGGCGGCAGAGCCGCTTTTTCCCCGGCTTTGACGCGACCTAACATGGGGGGTAAGAGACGATGGGTGGTCCGCGGATAATGAGCCTTTTTCTGGCGGCCGGTGTGCTCGCTGCAACGTTCGCCGTTCGAGTTTTCCCGGCCCAAGTGACGGCGAGGCCGGAGGTGGGTTTAACCGAAGAGAAGCTGGCAGCTATCGCTTCCGTGGCGGAGGAAGCAATTCGCACCGGCAAATGTCCTGGCGCCGTGGTGGTGATCGGGCATGAAGGAAAGGTCATCTACCGCAAAGCCTTCGGGCACCGCGCCTTGGTCCCGAAAGAGCTGCCGATGACGGTTGACACGATCTTCGACGTGGCCTCACTGACCAAGGTGGTTGCCACGACGACGGCCATCATGCAGCTTGTGGAGCAGGGGAAGATAGTCTTGAGTGCGCCCGTTGCCGACTATTGGCCGGAGTTCAAGGCCAACGGGAAAGAAGCCATCAGCGTACGGGAGCTCATGACCCATTATTCAGGACTGCCTCCTGACCTCGATCTAAAGCCGGATTGGTCGGGCTATGAGACGGCCATGAAGATGATCGTGGGTGAGAAGCCGATCGTCCCGCCCGGCACCCGCTTCATTTACAGCGACATTAACTTTGAGACGCTGGGCGAACTGGTGCGCCGCGTCTCCGGCGAGCCTTTGGACGTCTATTGCTTTGAACACATCTTCAAGCCGCTGGGTATGAATGAAACACGCTTCAAGCCTCCCGCCACCTTGCGCCGCCGCATTGCGCCCACTCAATACCAATACGGTGACAGGGGCAAAATGCTGTGGGGGGAAGTCCATGATCCCACTTCGTACAATATGGGGGGCGTGGCCGGCCATGCGGGACTTTTCTCCACGGCGGATGATCTCACCATCTTCGCACAGATGCTTCTGAGTGGGGGCAGTTACAACGGTGTCCGCATCCTGAGCCCGTTGACAGTGGAGAAGATGACCTCGCCCCAGACTCCTCCTGACAGCATGGTGTTGCGCGGGCTCGGTTGGGACCTGGATTCACCTTTGGCTTCGAACCGGGGCGAACTGTTCGAGGTCGGATCTTTTGGGCACACCGGATTTACGGGGACAGGTATCTGGATCGACCCGGTCACTAAAACCTACATCATCATTCTGACCAATCGCGTGCACCCTGACGGAAAAGGCGATGTCGGCCCCCTGCGTACGAAGATTGCCACGCTGGTGGCCGCCGCGCTGGGACCTGTTTCCGCCCAACAGGTGCTGGCCAGCCGCCGCTCGCTCACAGGTTATTTCGAATTGATGAAAAGCTATCGGATACAAGGCCTTAGAAATGGCAAGGTGCAGACGGGCGTCGACGTCCTGGAAGCCGAACACTTTGCTCCCTTGGAAGGGCGGCGGGTGGGTTTGATCACCAATTCGACAGGCGTGGACGCCGCCGGGCGGCGAACCGTCGATCTGCTCGCTCATGCGCCGGGGGTGAAACTCCTTGCCGTGTTCAGTCCCGAGCATGGGATTGAGGGCCAGGCGGATAGCAGAGTCCCCTCGAGCACAGACGCAGCCACCGGCTTGCCGCTGTACAGCCTTTATGGAGACACAGAACGGCCGACTGACCGCATGCTAGAAGGGCTGAATGCCTTGGTGTTTGACATCCAGGATGCCGGAGTCCGGTTTTACACTTACATCACCACCCTCGGTTATTGCCTGGAGGCTGCCGCCCAGAAGGGGATCGAGTTTTACGTGTTGGACCGGCCCAATCCCATCAACGGGGAGGAAGTGGAAGGACCTGTTCTCGAGCCCGACTTGCGCAGCTTCGTGGCTTACTATCCCCTGCCCATTCGCCACGGCATGACGGTGGGAGAGCTGGCAGAGATGTTTAACAGCGAAAACCACCTCGGCGCCAAGCTGCACGTCATCAATATGCGCGACTGGCAGCGTTCGGACTGGTACGACGAGACGGGTTTGACTTGGGTGAACCCTTCGCCCAACCTTCGCAATCCCACGGAGGAAGTTCTCTATCCGGGCGTCGCCATGGTGGAAGGGGCGAACGTCAGCGTAGGCCGCGGCACGGATACGCCGTTCGAATTGCTCGGCGCTCCATGGATGGACTCTCGAAATCTCGCTGCCTACTTGAATGCGCGGGATATCCAGGGAGTGCGCTTCGTGCCCGTGGATTTCAAACCCTTGACAAATCCCTTTGCCGACCGCCTCTGTCACGGCATCCAGATCGTTTTGATCGACCGCCAGGCTCTTGATCCCGCTGAACTCGGGGTCGAACTCGCAGCCGCCCTCTGGAAGTTGTATCCGGACGTTTTCCAGCTTGACAAAACCCTCCCTCTGATCGGCGCTCGCTGGGTCCTGAAGGCTATTGGGGCAGGGAAGGACCCGCGCCGCATCGTCTACGAGTGGCAAGACGCGCTGGAACAATTCCGAACTCTGCGCTCAAAATACCTACTCTACCCTTAGGCCGACAAGCAGGGTAATTTCGTGATGGGGCTGGCGGCAGTAGAGCATTGAGTCATTGATTCATTGAGCCATTGAACCCACATTTCCATTTTGATTTTGACTTGCGAATCTTCGGATGGGCTTCATCATCAATATCCATAGGGGTTTGAACGTGATGAAGACGCTCCGGAGGACGACACCCAACGGGTGAGAAACAGAATCAGCCCTTTCAACTCTCTTTTAACGCTTCTCTGAAGATCGATTTCCAGGGATCACGGGTCACCTCCGACGGTGGCCTTATCCTGGTTCGTGAGTTGGATGAACGGCTGGGCTTCGGCGAACTGATCACCAAGCACCTGAGTGATGCGCGGCGCGGGAAGAACACCCAACTTCCGCTCGTCGATCTGTTCCGCCAGTCCGTCTACAGCCGCATCGCGGGCTATGAGGATGTCAACGATGCCGAGCGGCTTTCGCAAGATCCGACCTTCCGCCTGATCGGTTCGGAGAAGACTTGGGATTGTGGCGCGGCGCTGACTTCCCGCTTGTAGACCTTTGAGCTGGACGCTCACCAGCTTGCAGCAGCGGTTGGTGAAGACGGGCGGCCGCCTGTTGAAACATGCCCGCTCCTATTGGCTGCTTTTGGCAGAGAGCCATCTAACCCGGCGACTGTTTGGAGGAATGGTGCAACGGATGGCGGCTCTCACGATCCCAACAGGATAGAGCTGCCGGTTGTGGCGAGGCACCCAAGAAATCGATCCAAGGAAAGACAGCGAAGGGCGCGGTGTCTGAAAAACCCGGTTCCAGAAGCGGCGAGAACGGGTTCGCAGGACTTCTGGATGGGCAGTTCGGAGCCGATGATACCGATTGAAGAAAAAATTTAGCTCCGTTGGACGGGAATGAAAGTTCACTTTCCACTGGCGAGAGCCAAGAAGTTAATTCCGGCCTAGACGAAATCAGGGTGGCAGAGGACCCAACGTGGGTCATGGCGCAAGGAGGGGGAATCATAGCACTGCCGCTCGAGAGTGGCAGTTCAGCTTCGCGGACTGAGACTTCCGTACTATTGTGCAAAATCTCGAGCTAGCCTAGGATCGAAGGGAACGTGGTCGTGGGAGGGAAACTGGAGTGTTATGCAGGCCGAAGCAAATCTCCCCACTACTCCATAGCTTAGCTCCTTTGCCTTTTTTGGGGTATCCCTGCCACGGGGAGCGTTGCGTAGGGTTCTTCGCTCTTGCTTCTTGGCCTGGTGTTGCGAGGACTTTTTGACAGACGGTGGTCAAGTTCCTTTATCTCTTGGTCGATATGAGAGCTGATGGATGACTGTGGCTGGGGACCGTCGAGGCTGACTGGCAGCGGGTGCTGGTGGGCTCGAAGGTTTCGCTGCGCGGGCCTGTCTGCGCCCTTTACAATGACCAGCGTCAGACGCGGGGCGTGAAGATCTTTGTGCCGGGCCCAGCTTATGTCGCGGTGCTGAAAGCGGCTCCTGCCGACCCCCATGCCGCCGGCGAAGTCCCTCTCCGTCAGATTGGCCAGTACGACGTGACCTCGGATCTCGAGGCTCCCATCCGCGTGCGAGGGACGGTCGCAGCCAAGGAAAGTGGCGGCCTCGTCTATGTTTCGGATGGTGAGACCAGCGTGGCAATCCAATGAGAGTATTTGACCGTATCGACCTCACTAATTGGCAGGCACTCTGGGAACTGAAGTCGGTCCAACCTTGTGCCGATAAACCAGTCATGAAGATTCGGGCACGGATTTGCGTCCACTTGGCTCGCTTTGGCCTGAGTGCGTGGCTGATAGTGGCGCATTGCGCCCTCGGGATTGCGGCGCCCCCGCTACGGGATCGACCACTAGTTATCACCAGCGCACGTCAAGCCCATAGCCTCACGGTGGAGGAGTCAAAACTCGGGTTGCCCGTGCGCTTTCGCGCCACAGTCACCTACTACGATCCCTACATCGACCCCCGCCGTGGAGCCCTGTTCGTGTGCGACGCGACCGGCTGTGTTTACGTCGCCGTGCCGGCGCTGCCGGCGCTTCCGCTCCGCCCCGGCTCGGAGATCGACATCGAGGGCGTCAGCGGTCCCGGAGAATTCGCGTCGATTGTCGACCGGGCCGTCGTCCGGGTGGCCGGTTCGTATCGGAAGCTGCCCCAGGCCCATCGTATTGGTCCTTCTCAGTTGCACACCGGGACCTACGACTGCAAGTGGGTGGAGATCGAGGGGCTGGTTCGCCGCATGCGCGAAATCGGAAGAAACGTCACGCTCGACGTCGATGTTGGAGGCACTCTGGTGAGCGTAACAACCGTGCGAGAGCCCGGCGCCGATTACGGGCGTTTTGTCGACGCCCAGGTCCGCATCCGCGGCGTCGCCGCGCCGCGGTACCTCGGGAATCGCATGACCATCGGAGGGCGAGTCTTCTTTCAGACCCTTGCCCAGGTGGGAATCGTGGAGGCCGGGCCGGCGGATCCCTTCGCATTGGCTGCGGTTCCAGTGGCGGGCGTGACGCGGTTCGCGCCGGGTCTCACCTATCTTCACCGGGTTCACGTGCGCGGTCAGGTGACGCTTTACTGGCCCGGCCGAATCCTGTGCCTCGAGGATTCGAGTGGTGGGTTATGCACCCAGACGGCTCAGGCGTCGAACCTCGAAACGGGCGATGTGGTCGACTTGGTTGGGTTCCCGTCGAATGGGGAGTGGTGGGGGATGTTCGACGCGACTTTCCGGCGGGCGGCCCGCGGCGAGCCGCCCGCGCCGCGTAGTGTCACGACCGCGCAGGCATCCACAGCGGAGAGCGATAACACGCTCGTCCAAATCGACGCGCGTCTGATCGGGCAGGACCGTTCCACCGACGATCGGGCTCTAGCGTTGTCGTCGGCCAATTCCATCTTCCTGGCCGTTCTGCCTGGGGATCTTCCGAACGATAAGACCCCTTGGCAACCGGGTTCGATTCTCCGGGTTACAGGAATCTGCTCGGTGCAATTCGAGTCCCCGGAACAGACGGCGGGGACGGGCATCGAGCGCCCGAGATCGTTCCGCATCCTGCTGCGGTCGCCCCAGGATGTGGTGTTGCTGAGGGCTCCCTCATGGTGGACCCCCGCTCATGCGCTGCTGGTCCTTGCCGTGGTGTTTACGGTGACGCTGGCGGCCCTGTGCTGGGTGGCCATCCTGCGCGCGCGCCTCAAGCGGCAGACGCAGATTATCCAGCGCCAACTCGACGAAGCGGCTGCACTCAAAGAGGCGGCGGACGCCGCGAACCGCTCGAAATCTGAGTTCCTCGCCAACATGAGCCATGAGATTCGGACTCCCATGAACGGTGTGTTGGGTATGACGGAGCTGGCGCTCGAGACGGAGTTGAATGCCGAGCAGCGTGAGTATCTCGAGATGGTCAAGACGTCGGCCGACAGTCTGTTGACCGTCATTAACGATATCCTGGACTTTTCCAAGATTGAGGCGGGAAAGCTCGAAACGAACCCCATACCGTTCCGATTGCGCGAGAGCCTGGAGAAGGTCCTTAAGCCCTTGGCTCTGCGCGCCCAACAGAAGGATCTGGAGTTGCTCTACGATGTGCGTCCTGAGGTCCCAGAGGACATAGTCGCGGACCCTACTCGCCTGGCCCAAATTGTGATCAACCTGCTTGGTAACGCTATCAAATTTACCAGCCAAGGTGAAGTGGAATTGAGGGTGCAAGCGGAGAACGTGCAGGCGGATCGTGCCGTTTTGCACTTCGTCGTGCGCGATACGGGCATCGGCATTCCCGTGGAAAAGCAAAAGCTGATTTTCGAGGCATTCGCCCAGGCGGATGGATCGACCAGCAGGAGGTTTGGCGGGACCGGGCTCGGTTTGGCCATCTCCACCCGTCTGGTGAATATGATGGGCGGTCGCATCTGGGTGGAAAGCCGCCCTGGCGAGGGATGTTGTTTCCATTTCACCGCCCCCGTGGGAAGGGGGGCGAGTCAAGAACATGTTGAAACCCCTGAATTAGCCTCCCTTGAGGGCTTGTCGGTTCTGGTAGTGGATGATAATGTCGCTAACCGTCGCATCGTGGCCGAAATTCTCGCGGACTGTGGGGTAAAAGTGGACTTGGCCGCTAACGGACCTGAAGCCCTAGCGCGGATAGCGGACGCGAGCGGGCCCATCGACTTGATAATGGTCGACTGCTGGATGCCGGAGATGGATGGCTTCGCCCTGGTCCAGCGCCTCAGAGAAAGCCAACTCGACAGGGGGTCCGCCATACTGATGCTGACCTCTGCCGGCCAACGCGGTGACGCGGCGCGTTGCCGGGATTTGGGAATCGCGGTCTACCTCACCAAACCCATTTCTCGGTCCCAATTGATTGCCGGCATCCAGGCTGCCCTCGGCGCCAAGAAACCAAGCAGCACCCCAAAGAGCCCAGTCCCGCACCACTGCCTCCAGTCAACGGACACCAACCTCAGAATCCTGTTGGCCGAAGACAATCGGGTCAGCCAGATGCTGGCGAGGCGGCTGCTCGAAAAGCAGGGTCATTCAGTTGCGGTGGCCCGCACGGGCCGCGACGCCCTCGAAGCTGTGGAACATCAGAAGTTCGACCTGGTGCTGATGGACGTGCAGATGCCGGAAATCGATGGCTTGGAGGCGACGGCAGCGATCCGGGAAAAGGAAAAGATTAGCGGCGAGCATCTGCCGATCATCGCCATGACCGCCATGGACATGGCGGGCGACCGGGAGCACTGCCTTGCCGCTGGGGTGGATGGTTACATCTCCAAGCCGATCACCGCACAGGAATTCCTCAAGGAGATTCAGCGCGTCCGAACGATGACGCCCGCTGAGAAGAGCGAAGCCATCGCCCCGCCAACGGGATAAGACGCCCAATTACTCGCCCCCTTGCCGTTCCCCCTCCTCCTAGTGGAACGGGAAGGGCAACTGTTTCCGGGATCAAGCGTTTCCGCTGTTGCCTGTTACGTCTAGTCTGTTGACCTGTCCTAGCGGCATCGCCCCGCACTCGCCAAGGGTTTTCGTATAACTACCAAGAACATGGCAATCGGTTCATTCAGTTCTACCCAGCCGAATGCCGAAAAGAACACCGCTATGTCCTCCTCATCTCCTTTGTGCTTTACGTCGCTCCGTGGCTACCGTTCCGCGAATACGCGCGGCAGAACCGAGGACCAGTCTGCAAGGTCGGAAGGCCTACGCGAGCGGCTTCATGGCAACGACGTTGCGCGCGGCGATTTGCCCCGTGCAGAGGCACTCCGCGTTGTTTCCGCCGCCGTTGTACATCCATCCCCAAAATGAGCCCAGTTCGCCCGCGGAGTACAATCGCGGAATGGGCTGGTCGTAGGGATCCACCGCCTGGCACTTGCTGTTTCTTTTCGGGCCGCCCTGGGTATTCACCATGGTCGGGAAGAGCTTCACAGCGTAGAAAGGAGGTTTTTCGATCGCAACCAAACTTTCCTTGGGGCGATTGAAATCAGGATCCACCTGCTTTTTGCAGTTGTCGTTATAGCTGGCTATCGTCGCCTCGAGGTCGCTAGGCTTCATTCCCAGCTTGGTTGCAAGTTCGGCGACGTTCTCGCCCTTTACGATCCACCCCTTCTCGATTTCTTTGCTGTTGTCCCTGCTCCATTCATAACCCGAGAACCAGGAGAACCACCCGAACTTCCGATAGGATGACGCAAGGGGTCCTCTCAAGCGTGTGGTTTCATCGAAGATGGTGAAGCAGGGAAGCCGGGTAAAGTCGCCGACTATGCCGTCGAAGTAAACGACGAATTCCTTTTGAATCATTGGGGAGCTATTGTGTTCGTGTAGAGAGCGGAGTAGTATTCCCACTGCCATAGTCCGAATGTGATCCTAGTTGAGACTCAGCTCCGCGTTCTTGGGATGCTGGAGCAGCAGTACGGGAGGGAACATGCGAACGGGCCGCCCTTCGTTCTATTTGATTGCCGCATTCTGCGCTCTTCTATCGACCGGGGGCCTTCCGGGCCTCCATTTTGCCAAAGAAAAGATCCCAACGGTCAGTCCGGACGACTTGACCCTGCGCCTTTTCCAGCTTCTCGACAGTTCTTATGGCGGGAAGCTGTCGGAGTTTTACCTCGTCGGCGACGTTTACAATGACCCGAAAACTCCCGGTAAGGAACTCCAGCACGTTTTCAAAGCGGAATACGAAAAAGGCAGAGCCTTTGGGAGGTTCAGCCTCTACGTGCGAAGCTTGGACAAGCTCACTCCGGGCCAATTGAAGGATTACACCCCCAAACAGATTTACGAATTTGGCGAAGAGGATTTGGAAAAATTTACAAAGACTGACCCCGGACCCTTCGGCAAGACTGGGGACATTTACTTGCAAGCCACAACGGAGGGCCCGCTCGCCACCGCCCCAATCACCGACGAGGCTCGAAAAGAATACGAAACCTACGTTGCACAGTGGCTCTTACCCGCACTCGAAAAGAAGTGATTGTCTGCACCCGTGCGAAAACGATCTAACGCTGCGGCCTGCTTCTCCCTGCGCGGGTTCGTGCTACGCCGAACCCCATGGTGTTTTCTGCTTACAGAGCTAGCCTTCCTACTGGCTGTGGCGACTCGCGCCCCGG
>Ga0187881_10004829_pt1 | contig 10691 bp, 9 predicted proteins | sample June2016WEW_19_1_2_FD_133017 | JGI IMG/M metagenome (GOLD analysis project Ga0187881, IMG submission 133017) | Peatland microbial communities from SPRUCE experiment site at the Marcell Experimental Forest, Minnesota, USA - June2016WEW_19_100 | ecosystem: Environmental > Terrestrial > Soil >...
CCCGAGATAATGAGCAAGTTCTACGGCGAGTCGGAGGCCAGGCTCAGGGAGATATTCAAGGAGGCCAAGGAGAAGTCTCCCTCCATCATATTCATCGACGAAATCGACTCCATCGCCCCCAAGAGGGAGGAGGTCACCGGCGAGGTCGAGCGCAGGGTTGTCTCCCAGCTGCTTTCGCTAATGGACGGCCTGGAAGGCAGAGGGAAAGTGGTCGTCATCGCGGCCACCAACCGTCCCAACGCGATCGACCCTGCCCTCAGGAGGCCAGGGAGGTTCGACAGGGAGGTCGAGATCAAGGTCCCCGACAAGAGGGGAAGGCTAGAGATCCTTCAGATTCACACGCGCCACATGCCTCTCGTCAGCGACGTCGACGTGGAGAAGCTGGCGGCCGTCACCCACGGCTACGTGGGGGCCGATCTGGAGTACCTGTGCAAGGAGGGCGCCATGAAGAGCCTGAGGCGCCACCTCCCCGATATCAAGCTCGAAGAGGAGAAGATACCCCCCGAGACGCTGAACAAGCTCACCGTCTGCATGAAGGACTTCGAGGACGCGCTCAAGGACATCACCCCCTCGGCCATGAGAGAGGTCTACCTCGAAACGCCGGAGGTCAAGTGGGCCGAGATCGGAGGGCTGGAGAGCACCAAGAGGGAGCTCCAGGAGGCCGTAGAGTGGCCCATGAAGTACCCCGACGCATACCAGCACATGGGCTACAACATACCCAAGGGTATACTCCTGTACGGACCGTCCGGCGCCGGCAAGACCATGCTAGCGAAGGCGGTGGCCACCGAAAGCGAAGCCAACTTCATCAGCGTCAGGGGCCCCGAGCTCCTGAGCAAGTGGGTCGGCGAATCCGAAAGGGCCGTCAGGGAGGTGTTCAGGAGGGCGCGGCAGGCGTCTCCCTGCATCATCTTCTTCGACGAGGTCGACGCCCTGGCTCCCACGAGGGGCATGGGCGGAGAGAGCATGGTGACCGAAAGGGTCGTGAGCCAGCTGCTCACGGAGCTGGACGGCATCCAGGCGCTTTCGGGAGTCGTGGTGCTCGCCGCCACCAACAGGATCGACATGGTGGACCCATCCCTGCTTCGCGCGGGACGCTTCGACAAGCTCATCTACGTAGGGATGCCCGACCGGGCGGCTCGCCTATCCATACTCAAGATTCACTCCACCGGGAAGCCGCTGGCGGCCGACGTGAACTTCGAGTCCCTGGTCGAGCTCACAGACGGGCTGAGCGGCGCCGACCTGGCCTCCGTGATAAACACGGCGGTCTCGCTGGTGCTGCAGGAGTTCGTCTCCAAGTACCCGGAGCCCGAGGACACGAAGAAACATGTCAGCGAGGCCGTGCTCACGCAGAAGATGCTCGAGGACGCCATAAAGAAGGTCCGGGCGTCGAGGGAAGGCAAGCCGCTGGAGAAGGCGCCGGTTCCGTACTACCGCTAGGCGCCTCCCCACCCTTTTTATCTCACGTTTTTCCATCCTTCTGTCCGTATTGGATAATGTGATCGGAAGGGGGACCTGGCTCGACAAGCTGGCCTACGACATCATCGAGCGAGAGAGGTCCATGGGGCGCAGGACCGACCTGGTGAGGGTGGAGTCGGGGCTGGGCGCCAGCGGGATACCGCACGTGGGCTCCCTGGGCGATGCCCTGAGGGGCTACGGGGCGAAGCTGGCCCTCGAAGACCAGGGGGTCAAGAGCGAGCTCATAGCGTTCACCGACGACATGGACGGCCTCAGGAAGGTCCCCGCGGGCCTCGGCAGGGACCTGGAGCAGTACATCGCCATGCCCGTCTCGAGGATACCCGACCCTTTCGGATGTCACTCGGCGTACGGCGATCACATGGGCAGCCTGCTCAGGGACGCCTTGGACAGGGTGGGCGCTTCCTACCGCTTCGAGAGCGGAGCGGACGCCTACAGGAGGAACGCCCTGGGAAAGCAGGCCGAGAAGATCCTGTCGGCCAGCGAGGAGATCGGCCAGAGGATACGCGAGCTCACCGGCCAGGAGAAATACGAAGACACCTTGCCCTACTTCCCCATCTGCGCCAACTGCGGTAAGATGTACACCACGAAGGCCCTAAGCTGGGACCCCAAGGCCTCCTCCGTCCACTACCGGTGCGAAGGGACGGAGCTCAGGGAGCGCAGGGTCGAAGGCTGCGGCCACGAGGGAGACGTCAAGCTCGCCGACGGCGAGGGGAAGCTCTCTTGGAAGGTGGAATTCGCCGCTCGCTGGGCCGCCCTAGACATACGCTTCGAGGCCTACGGCAAGGACATCTCCGACTCCGTGAAGGTGAACGACTGGGTGGCCGAGAACGTCCTCTCCTTCCACCCTCCTTTCCATGTGCAGTACGAGATGTTCCTCGACAAGTCTGGCAGGAAGATCTCCAAGTCGGCCGGCAACGTCTTCACCCCCCAGATGTGGTTCCGCTACGGCTCCACGAAGAGCCTCGTCCTGCTGATGTACAAGCGCATAGCAGGCACCAGGAACGTTTCCGCCGTCGACATCCCGAAGTACATGGACGAGTACGACCACCTGGAGGATCTCTACTTCGGCAAGGCCAATGGCGAATCGGACGACAGGGCCGTCCGGCTGAAGGGCCTCTATGAGTACACGAACTTCCTGCGCCCACCGAAGGTCCCCTCCGTGCACGTCCCCTATCGGCTGCTCGCCGAGATAGCGTCCTCTGCGCCCGCCGAGGACGTTGTTGGCTACTGCATTCGACGCCTCCAGTCCTACAGGATGATCGCGGAGCCCCCGGCCGAGCTGCGGGAAAGGATCCAGATGGCCAGGAACTGGTCCACCGAAGTGATGGGCGAGCCTCCCGCGGTGGAGGTGACTGCCGCTGAGAGGAAGGTCGTCGAGGAATTCATCGGTTTGCTGAAGGACACGAAAGAGGCGGAGAAGATTCAGTACGCGATATTCGAGACGGCCAAGCGCAACGGCGTGGCGCCGGGAGACTTCTTCAAGCTCCTATACCGCCTTCTCCTGGGAAGCGAAAAGGGTCCCCGCCTGGGCCCCTACATCGCCGACACTGGGGTCGAGAGGACGAGATCCTCTCTAGAGAAGGCTATGAAATAAAACTGAAACTGCGATGCTTGCTTCTAGCCGAAGGACCTGTCACCAGCGTCCCCCAAGCCTGGCACTATGTAGGCGTGCGTGTTCAATTCGTGGTCGATGGCCACCGTGTAGAGCTCCGCTTCTGGGTACTTCTTCGTCACCTGATCTATTCCGTAGTCGCAGGAGATGACGGAGGCGAGGATGAGCCTCTTCGGTTTCCCGATCTTGTATATCTCCGCTATGGTCGTGAGCAGGGTTCCACCCGTAGCGAGCATGGGGTCGGCTACGATGACCGTGTCATCGCCGTTGAACTTCGGTATCTTGACGAAGAACTTGACCGGCTTCACGTTCTCGATCCCCTCCTTCTCTTCGACCCTCTGCACCGCGAGCACGCCCAGCCTGGCGTACGGGAAGGACTTCAGCATCCCTTCCACGAGCGCAGTGGCCGCCCTCAGCACGTTGATGATGACAATATGTTCCATGTCGGGGACGACGACGCCCTTTGCCTTGACGTTGAGCGGCGTCTCCACTGAGACCTCCTTGGTAGGAAAAGAGGAGATGATCTCCACAGCCGTAAGGCGACCGAGCTTGACGAGACCCTTCCTGAAGGGTATCTGCGGCGTATTCTTGTTCCTGAGCTCCGTGAGAATGGCCTGTGCCAGCGGATGGTTGATGACATGTACGTTCTTGCGTGCGGCAGACATCACCAGGTTCGGAATTTGGCTTTATTTAAAAGTGGCGTCCGGACCCGTCCCGGCCCTTGGCGGACGCACGTCCTCTCTTTTCTACGCCCGAGGACTGGGAATCGAGCTCCTTGTACATCTCCCAGCCCCTCTTCCAGCCCAGCTCGGAGTAGAGCTTCCGGCCCATCTTCGACGCGTGGAGGGTGATCGTGTAGTAGCCATTCTCCCTCGACCAATCCTCCGCACTCTTTACGATGGAGGTGGCGAGGCCTTTCCCCCTGAACCCCGGATCGGTATACATCGAGAGCAGGTAAGGCCCAAGCCCTCCCTTGTCGCGAAGCCTCGGCTGCCGTTCGCGCAGCCACACGCCGCCGCCGGCGACTATCCTCCCCTTCTTGCCTTCGGCCAGGAAGAACACCAGATGATCGTCCTTCATCATCTTCCTCACCCATATGCGGTATGTCCTGTCCCCGATGGCGTGCTCCTCCTCCGTGCGCGGCTCCATCTCCTCGAACATCAGGTGCCTTTGCTTGACCAGGACGTCGAGGTCGTCGAGGGTCGCCTTCCGAACGATGAAGCTGGACATGACCGCACCATCATCCGCGAATCAGACCCAGCTGGCCCTCCCGTTCACCCGGGCCTCGCCATCGGGGTCTGAAGGAAGGCCTTGACTGAAACCTTGGACCCGTCCTTCAGGCCAAGGGCGTCCCTGAGGTTCTTCGGCGCTATGAGCTCCAGCACGGAGACGTCGTAATGGGTCCTGTCGATGGCAAGGATTGCGCCCCTTTCATCCTCGATCAGAGCGGGGAAGACGCGGAGAGCCCCAAACGAGCGGGTCCCGTCGGTGAAACCATCAATCAGTATCCCCGTCCTGCTCCTAAGCTGCTCCACCTGCACCCTGTCCGTGCGGGTGTCCAGCCTCAGGTTGAGGGTCCCAGGGAAGGGCTCGAAGCCCAGCTTCTCCTTGAACTGCTTGGCGTAGCCTGACATGCTGACGTAGTAGGCACCTTCGCCCAGCCCCGTGAAGAGCTCGCCGCTGAACTCGAAGATGTCGGGCGCCTCTTCGAGGACGCTTCGGAGCGTTAGGTAGTAGGACGTCAAGTCGTTGACGGCCTTGTCCGTGAGCTTTATGTTGAACCGCCTCCCCTCCCTCTCCCTCTCGATGTATCCCTGTCTCTCGAGCTCCAGGATGTGCTGGGAGACCGCCTGCTGCGACTTGCCCAGCTGCCCGGCGAGCCCTTCGGTGGTCAGCGGGATGAAGCGGCTCTTCGCCCCGAGGAGGAGCAGCTCCACGAGGGTCGGGAAGTAGGGTGAGCGTGCATATTTCCTTGCTTGGACCATTTCCTCCGTCCTCTCCCCCTATCGAGGCAACATCTACTACTTAAGTGGTTGTTACAACCAAGACCTAAATACCAGGAGGATGGTAGTTACCAACAACTTGCAGAGCCTTCGGAGCAAGAACCAGGTCATCGTAGGCGGCGCGGTGTTCGGCGCGCTGGCGGTGATCCTCACCTTCATTTCGCAGTGGCTGGTCCTCAGCTTCCCGTTAGTGCCCTACCTCCAGTTCGATCTCGGAGAGATAGCCATCCTGCTCGCCTTCTTCATCTTCGGCCCGGCCCCGGCCCTAACGGCCTCCGTCGTCGAATTCATCACGCTCATGCTGATCGGGGCGAACGTGCCCGTCGGCCCGGTGCTCAAGCTCGTCGCGATAGTTTCTTCCCTGGCTGGCATCTGGCTGGGAATGGCGCTGGCTTCGAGGAGTAGGCACGCGACGGTCGGCAGGGCCGCCGGCTTTGGGACCACCCTGGGGCTAATCAGCCGCGCCATATTGATGACCCTGGCTAACTACGTGGTCATCATCCTGATTTACACCGTCCCCGGCATCGTCGCCTTTGTTTCGGCGTCCTTTGCGTTGATTGGGGTGACTCTCACCGACAGCAACGCCCTCGCGCTGGTGCTCGGCTTCACCGCGATCTTCAACGTCCTCCAACTCCTGTTCGTGGCGTGTGTCTCCTACGCCATCCTCTCTATGCCTCAGGTCAGGAATGCCGGGGCCGCCAGGAGAACCTTATGGGTGGCTTCTTACATAAAGAGCCGGGAATAGCATCCTCGGAACCGCAGCCTCCCCCACGTCCTAGTCGGCTAGCGAAGAGCCTACATAATTTGGACTTTGCCATCGACGATGTCTATCTTGAGGAGCGTCTTCACGTGGACGCCAGTCTCCTTCTCGATGACCTCGACCCCGTGGAGCCCTTCTCTCTCAATCACCACGGCGGCGTCGTGGACGACGGCCCCCAGCCCCTGCAGGGCTTTGATGATCGGGAGGAGCGTCCCGCCCGTCGCGATGATGGAGTCCACCAGCACCACCCTGTCGCCCGGACTGACGCCGTTGATGTACATGACGGACTCGTCGTAGCCGGTCTTCTTGGGCACCGCCACTTCGCCGGGAAGAAAATAAGAACGCTTCCTGATCATAAGCATGGGGATACCCGTCACCATGCTCAGGGCAGTCGCTATATGGAAGCCCATGGCCTCGGGTGCCATTATCTTGCCTGCCCCTTTCAGGTTGAGGATCCTCGCCATCTCGTAGCCGCAGCCCCAGAGGGCTTGGCTGGGTATCTCCGGCACGCCCGAGCTAAGGGGGTTGACGATATAGTCGTAGACCCTGTCGGCCTGTCTCAATTGCACGATGGAGGCCTTGAGGAGGTCCTCCTTCACGGTTCCGAGCCAATCCATATTTTGGAGGCGCCAAACCACGTTTAAATATGTGTCGAGCTGGTTTTCTTCTATGAAGTCGACCCGGGGCGGGATCCTTGTACTCGATTTTGGCGGGCAGTATGCGCATCTAATAGTGCGGAGGGTCAGGGAGCTCGAGGTGCCCTGCCAGCTGGTCCCGTTTTCGGTCCCCACCAGCTACGTCAGGGAGAGCGAGGCGAGGGGGCTTATCTTCTCGGGCGGCCCCTCCAGCGTGTACGTGAAGGGCGCGCCCAAGCCGTCGCCCGACGTCCTCAGCCTAGGCCTACCGATACTGGGTATCTGCTACGGGCACCAGCTCATCGCCCACCTATTCGGGGGGGTCGTGAAGCCCGCCACGAAGAGCGAATATGGCGAGTCCACCCTCAAGGTGCGCGCCGGTTCGTCTCTCCTCCAGAGGGTCCCTGCGCGGAGCCGCATTTGGGCCAGTCACGGGGACCAGGTGACCAAGATGCCGAAGGGCTTCCAGGTGACGGCCACCTCCGACAACTCCCTCTTCGCAGCCATCGAGGACCGGCGACGCAGGGTCTTCGGCCTCCAGTTTCACCCCGAGGTCACCCAGACCGAGTACGGGACGGACATCCTGGCGGCGTTCGTCTACGACGTATGCGGCTGCAGGAAGACTTGGAGGCTGGAGGACTTCGTGGGTTCCGAGATAGAGGCGGTCAGGAAGGCGGTGGGCCCCGAAAGGGTGCTCTGCGCGGTCAGCGGGGGGGTCGATTCGTCCACCCTGGCCCTGATGGTCTCCAAGGCCGTGGGGGAGAACCTCGCCTGCCTGTTCGTAGACCATGGCCTGTTGAGGAAGGGCGAGAGTGAGGAGGTCCTCCACACCCTGCGCGACCTCCTCGGCCTGAAGGTCGTCCGCATCGAAGCATCCAAACGCTTCCTTGCCGCTCTGAAGGGAGTTACCGGGCCCGAGGAGAAGAGGCTCATCGTGGGGGCCGAATTCGCTAGGGTCTTCGAGGACTTCAACAGGGAAGAGGGCCCCTTCCAGTGGCTGGCCCAGGGGACGCTCTATCCCGACGTGATCGAGAGCGCCTCCACAGCGGGGCCGGCCTCCAGGATCAAGGCCCATCACAATGTCGCCGGCCTACCCAAGGGGATACCTTTCAAGCTCCTGGAGCCGCTGAGGGAGCTCTACAAGGACGAAGTGAGGAAGGTCGCCGCCCAGCTGGGCATGCCCAGGGAGTTCGTAGTGCGCCACCCCTTCCCCGGCCCGGGCCTGGCTGTGAGGATCGTGGGCGAGGTCACCCCACAGAAGCTTGGCGTCTGCCGGGAAGCCAGCGCCATCTTCGAAGACGAGCTGCGCTCCGCGGGGCTCTACGAGAAGCTGTGGCAGGCCTTCGCCATCGTAGGAGACGACAAGGTCGTCGGCGTCGCGGGCGACCTGCGCCGCGAAGGATACGTCGTCACGCTCAAGGCCGTAACTTCGGAGGACGGGATGACCGCCGATTGGGTTCGCCTCCCGTTCGACCTCCTAGACGCCGTCAGCAGGAAGGTCACGAACAGGCTTCCCGAGGTCTCCTTGGTGACATACGCAGTCACCAACAAGCCGCCCTCGACCATAGAGCCCCAGTGAAGCCGTCAGGAAGCTAAGACGGGGATGGCGTTCTCCTTGCCGCTCTGGGAGATGGTGGTGGAGAACACAAAGATGTAGGCGAAGGCGTAGACGCCCAATATTATTATGATTCCGTAGTTACTGAAGGCGACGGCCCTGCCGATGGCCACGGCCGCCAGTATCACGCTGAGAGCCTCCACCATCGACGTGTAGTCCAGGGGCACCTGGTATTTCTTGTCCTTCCAGGTGCCCTCCCTCCCGATCACCGCGTATTTCGGCGTCCTCTTGAACACACCGCTCCCCTTCAGCAGGAAGGCCTTCGCCGCTTCGAGCGTGTTGCTCACGCTAATACCGTAGCCCAGGAAGCCCAAGGCCAGAAGAGACCTCCAGTTTCTAGCCACACTGATATGCTGCATCCTCATGGCCACGATGTAATAGATCCAGGCCGCTGCGGTGCACAGGAGGATCGAGAGCGCGAAGATAACCCACACCGGGTCGACCCAAGAGAACCCGGCCGCTCCTCCCTGACCGAGCCCGCCCACCTGAGCGGCCGTGGGGATGATGACTTTGATGCTGTCGATGTTGAATATGGCGGCCACGGCGGCCAGCAGGAATGAGGCGTACATGAGGGGATGGACAGCGTAATACGTCAGGTGAATGTAAGCTTCCAGCTTCTGGCGCACGGTGACGCCTTTGTCCCTCAGAAGCCTGGGGAGCGACTTCTTGGCCACCTGCAGGCTGCCTCTGGCCCATCTCGCCTGCTGCCTCTTGAAGCCCGCTACGGTGGGTGGGATTTCGCAGGGGACGTCGTCGTCGACGTACTGAATGCGGTAGTGGAGGAGCTGCATCCTGTAGCTGACGTCCAGGTCCTCGGCCAAGGTGTCGGACTGCCAGCCACCGGATTCGCGGAGCGCGCTGGTCCGGACGATGCCGGCGCTCCCGTTGAAATTGAGGAACAGGCCGCCGGCGCACCTCGCGGGCTGCTCGATCATGAAGTGCGCGTCCATCCCAATTGAGACCGCCTTGGTTATCCAGTTGTACTCGCGGTTGGTGTAGCTCCACCTGAACTGGACCACCCCCAGCCTGTCGTCGGCCGTTATGTAGCTGGCCGCCCTGTCCAGGAAGTCCCTCCTCGGCATGAAGTCTGAATCGAAGACTACGATGAATTCCTCCTTGGCCTTCTCTAGGCCTGCATTGAGGGCCCCCGCCTTGAAGCCGCTCCTGTCATCCCTGTGCTGCACGTCGAAGTTGAACCCCCTGGCCCTATAACCGGCGGCGACCCCCTGAAGTATCGAGGTGGTCTCGTCATCGGAGTCGTCGAGCACGGCGACGTGCACCCTCTCCTTTCCGTAGAGTTCGGCTGTGAGCGAGCAGGCCTCTAGGAGCCTCTCGGCGACATATCGTTCGTTGAATATGGGGAGATGGATGGCTATAGTGGGCTTGTCGTGGCCCTGGGGGGTGGGCTTTTTGTACTTCCTCGAAAGCCTCAGCATGTAGAAGATGTTGAATCCGTAGGCGAAGAAGATGAACGTGACAGCGAGAGAAACGACCAGCAGCGGGGTGTCGATGAAGCTCATGCGCCATCAGTTCCGCTCTGGTCGGCCACCCCGCTCAAGCGCCTGCCCCTCCTGGGAGGCAGAAGCTGATGCGATTCCCCGCTGGGACATCATAGAGAGACACTCCCAGTAATGGGAATTAAACATTTTCTGACAAAAAGGAGCCCCGGCCAACCATGCAATCTCATTCAGCCTTGAGTAGCGGCGGCCTCCCTCCCCATCCACCCTATCCTGCCTGGGCAAAGCGCTCCGGACATGCGACCAATCCTTAGAGCATGGACGAACGGGGTTCGAACGAAGCCCACCGCTAGCCATCACTTGTCCAGGCGTTCGTCCCTGGGCACAACGACCGATGAGAAGAAATAGGAGCTCGGCGAGCGGGCACACAATGATGTCCTCCCGGGAGCCCCTCTTCGACAGGAAGTGGCTCATCTTGGTGTTGGCGGTCTTCGTCGGACAGGTGGCTTTATTCGCCGCCTTCTCCACCATCAAGGTCCCGGCGGACCAGGCGAACTCCCTCCTCAACGACACCAAAGCGATTGTTGCCCAGATGGAGAACGAGCCCCTCTTGTTGAAGGCCCTGGACATCTTCCTCAACAACGTCAGCATAGCCCTCCGCGAATTCGTGCCGGTGCTTGGCTGGTACATCTTCTACGAAGCTACGCTGACCACTGGCCAGATAATCTCTTCGCTGGCCGTTTCTAGCGGCGTCCCTGTCAGCCTCCTCCTGATTACCACCTTCCTCTCCCCTCACTCCTATGTCGAGTTCATGGCCTATGCAGTAGCCGTGACGGAGAGCTTCCTCCTAGCCTACTCCATCCCCATGAGGCGCCTACGCGCCGAGCTGCCCCGCGCCATGTCGTCCCTTGCATTGGCGGTCTTCATGCTCCTGTTCGCGGCCTTACTCGAATCCATCTCTATTCAGTATGGCTTCATAGGGTACGCGTACGCCTGGGGGGTGCTGGTCCTCTCCGTCTTTCCCCTGTACTGGCTCAACAGGCGTCTGCATTGGCCGGCCCCCGCCCCCACTCCGGCGCCCGCGACGGCCTGATCGTCCGACTGCGTCTCACTAATCCTGGGCGCGAGCTCTC